>Ga0066673_10000642_pt1 | contig 10738 bp, 9 predicted proteins | sample GraSoiAngelo_122_FD_62302 | JGI IMG/M metagenome (GOLD analysis project Ga0066673, IMG submission 62302) | Grasslands soil microbial communities from the Angelo Coastal Reserve, California, USA - 14_0927_02_20cm | ecosystem: Environmental > Terrestrial > Soil > Grasslands | place: USA...
GATGGTGAATCCCTCAGGAATCTTGTGCAGGAAAATGGACAGGAAGATGATCCACCCGAGCCAGTTCGAAACGATGAAGCCGGAGGCAATCGCGATCCCGTCAAAGAACGAATGAATCACCAGACCCAGCAGCACCGAAAATCCCTTATGGGCAGAAACGAACTCGTCGGCATGCGTCTCCTCGCCAAAATGGAAGTGAGGAGTCACCGTGTGCTCGAAGAAGTGAACGATCAGATATCCAACCAGTATCAGAAACGCGGCACTGCGCCCTCTGAGCGCCAGGCTTTCGGGAATGATCTCCATGGTGGCGGTGGCGAGCATAAAGCCCGCCCCAAGCGCCACAAAATATCTGAGATAGGACCGGTCCCAATTTTTCTGCACGATGATCGTGCCGCCAAACACATTGGCCGCAGCCGCGGTCAATCCCAGCAGCAGACTGAGAAGAATTGGGTGCATTAGAGAAGTGGGAATGATACCAGAGCTGATTTGCCAGGTGGGTTCGCGAACTGCCGGAAGCAAGGGACAAATAAAAACAGGCGCCTCGACTCGTTAGAGTCGCGAGACGCCCGGGCAGCCCTCCCCCAGAACTGCTCAATACGAAGGTACGTACCTCGGGCATTGTTGGGAATGGCACGAAGGTGCTAAACCGTCCCACCGCTGTGCCAATCACTGAAATCGTGAAGTTTCGCTCGCCCACAGCCGATGTGAACAGTGGTGACCCGCTCTCTCCGGCTGCGGGACACGTCTGCCTGACCACAAGCCGCAATGTTTGCCATTATCGGAATCATCGTTGTCTTCGGAGCCGTGCTGGGCGGGTATCTCATGGAGCATGGCAATATCAGAGTCCTCATCCAGCCGGCCGAGTTGATCATCATCGGCGGCGCGGCCGCAGGAACTGTGCTGATCGGCAATCCGCTGCACGTTCTCAAACACATCGTGGGCGGCATGATCCAGGTCTTCAAAGGTTCGCCGCTCACGCGCAAGCGCTATCTCTCCTCGCTTCAAATCGGTGACCAGTTGCTGAACAAGGCGCGACGTCAGGGCCTTATGTCCCTCGAAACCGATGTGGAAGACCCGGACAATAGCGCCGTGTTCAGCCAGGACCCCGGCTTTCTCAAAGACCCGCATGTGCGTCATTTCTTCTGTGACAGCATGCGCATGGCAATCAGCGGCATCGATGCATTTGAGCTCGATCAACTGATCGAACTCGATCTCGAAGTGCTGCATCATGACGCGACTCTGCCGATTTCTTCGCTCACCACTGTTGCCGATTCCCTGCCCGGCCTCGGCATCGTGGCGGCCGTGCTAGGCGTGGTGATCACCATGGGTGCACTCGGAGGACCTCCGGAGGAGATTGGACACAAGGTGGCGGCAGCGCTGGTCGGCACGTTTCTCGGCATCCTGTTGTGCTACGGACTGATCGGTCCGCTCGCCGCCAACATGGGAAAGATTGCGGATGAAGAGAAGGCCTACATGAACGTTCTCCGCGTTCTCATTATTTCTTTTCTCAAAGGAACGGCTCCAATCCTGGCGGTCGAGGCAGCGCGGCGGGCAGTGCCTGGCCCCGTGCGTCCGACCTTCAAGGAGCTTGAAGAAGGCTGTCGCGGATCAGCCGCACCAGAAACGCCGGCCGCCGCACAAGCCGCAGCAGGCTCATAGCGTGGAAAACACCAAACCCATCATCGTGATCAAGAAGAAAGTGGCGCACGGCGGGCACCATGGCGGCGCCTGGAAAGTCGCTTATGCGGATTTTGTAACTGCGATGATGGCGCTCTTCATCGTGCTCTGGCTGCTCAATACCAGCAAGCCCGTCAGGGAAGCCATCGCTGGATATTTCAAAGACCCATCTGGCACTGCAGGCAAACTCGGAACAACCATGGAGGGAAAAGGCGAAGCCGTCGTGGCTCCAAAGCAAGATATGGCAAAGCTGAAGCAGGAGCTCGAAAAAGCCATCAGTCAAATGCCGGACTTCGATAAGTTAAAAGACCAGATTGAGATCAAGATAACACCCGAAGGCCTGCGCATCGAGTTGCTCGAATCTGCAACTGGAACATTCTTTAACCGCGGCAGTTCCGAGCCGAACGGAAACGGCAAAGAACTTCTGCTCCTGCTTGCGAAAGAATTGGGAAAGCTGCCGAATAAAATATCGCTTGAGGGCCACACCGATTCAAAACCGTTCTCAGGACATCGCAATTACAGCAACTCGGAACTTTCGACGGATCGCGCTAATTCCGCCAGACGACTGATGCAGGCCGAAGGACTTGGGCCGCAGCAGGTAGAGCAGGTACGCGGTTTTGCCGACCAACTGCTTCGCAAGCCGCAAGAGCCGTTCGATCCTTCGAATCGCCGTATTTCGATGATCGTCGCGTACCTGGACAACAAAGATAAGGAAGAAGGCACGACCGCAGCCGCGGTGGACAAATTGGGAAACGGAAAATAGGCTGCGAGCTTTCGAGCGGTGGCTGTTACTGCAGTTCAGACGTCCCCTGAATTCCACTCGCCGCATCGGGCGCCACCCACACGTCGTACGTGCCTTTCGGGACAATCCAGTGCATTGACGGATCATATGATCCCAGATCATTTGCATTTACCGAAAACTCGACGGTCTTATGTGCACCGGGAACAAGCGTAACCCGCTCGAATCCCTTCAACTCGCGCACTGGACGCGACGTCGGCGCGAGTTGGTCGTGCACATAAAGCTGCACCACCTCTGTGCCCTCGCGCTTCCCTGTGTTCTCGATCTCGGCGCTCACACGCAGAGTTCCGTCGGATGAAATCATCGGCGATTCGATTTTCAAATTGGTGTAACTGAATCTCGTGTAAGTCAACCCGAAGCCGAACGGATAAAGCGGCGTGGGACTCTGGTCGAGGTATCCGGTATGCCAACGATCGGGGGCGATAGGACGCCCGGTATTTTTGTGATTGTAGTAAGTGGGAATTTCACCGATGGATCGGGGCCAGCTCAGAGCCAGCCGTCCGCTGGGCGAGGCGTCACCGAGCAGAGTGTGAGCAATGGCATTGCCGGCCTCAACACCCAAGAACCATGCCTGCACGATGGCGGACACTTTATCGGGAGCCCAGCGGATATCCAGTGGCCGTCCACTTTCGAGCACCAGCACTACGGGCTTTTTCGTCGCCACCACCGCATCGATTAATTTCATCTGATCCCCGGGCAAGTCGATCGTCGAGCGCGAGCTGGCTTCGCCGGTCATGCCCGCAAGCTCTCCAACAAACAACACGACCACGTCAGCTTTCTTGGCGGCATCTACGGCATCGGGAATACTAGCGGGCTTGTTTTCCGTTTCGACACTCTTCACACCCGTCGCTGATGGCGGTGCCGGAGCCGCAACTCCGGCCGCGAGCCCACTCTCGAACGGAGGTATATCAACTCCCTTTGCGTAGAGCACATGATCGTTGCCCATCTTTTCGCGGAAAGCCTCGAGCGGAGTCACCGCGTCCGCCGCCTGGCCATTTCCGGCCCAGGGTCCGAGTTGTGAAGATTTGTCGTTTGCCAACGGACCGATGACGGCAATGGTCTGCTTTCGATTCAAGGGCAGCACGTCGTTCCTATTTTGCAGCAGCACCATCGATTCGAATGCCAGCTTGCGCGCGACCTCTCGATTTTGGGGCGTGAGAATATCAGTTTTCTCGCGGTTGCCGTCAGCGTAAGGATGTTCGAACAGTCCGGCTGCGAACTTCACGCGCAACACTCGGCGCACGGCTTCGTCCACGACGCTCATCGGCAGTTTTTTCGACTTCACCAACTCCGGGATGTTGTTTATGTAGGCGCCGTCCACCATGTCCATGTCAACGCCTGCGGTAAGCGCTTCAACTGCGGCTTCAGCATCGTTCGCTGCCGTGCCATGTGCGATGAGCTCGTGCGTCGCGCTCCAGTCGCTGACCACAAATCCGTCGAACTTCCATTCATTGCGCAGGATGTCAGTCAGTGTGTGATGATTCGCTGAAGCGGGAATGCCGTTGAGGTCCTGGAAGGCTGACATCAGCGTGCCGACGCCCGCATTCACCGCTGCGTGGAACGGCGGCAGATACACTTCGCGGAGCAGTTGCTCCGAAATATCGACGGTATTGTAATCGCGCCCGCCCTCGACGGCCCCATAGGCAACGTAGTGCTTGGCGCAAGCCACTACGCTGTCGGGATCGGCCATGCTCTTGCCTTGAAATCCCCGAACCTTGGCGGCCGCAACCATTGAGCCCAGGTACGGATCTTCTCCGGCGCCTTCCACAACTCGTCCCCAACGAGGATCGCGGGCGATGTCAACCATGGGAGCGAACACCCACTTCACGCCCCCAGCTGTCGATTCCTTCGCGGCAACTCGCTCCGCCTGTTCAATCAGTGGCATATCGAAGCTGCCGGCGCTCGCCAGCGGCACCGGAAAAACCGTGCGATAACCGTGAATGACGTCGTAACCAAGAATCAAAGGAATTTTCAGGCGTGAATTTTCGACAGCGGCGCGCTGCACTTCATTGGCGTCCTTCGCTCCGAGCACGCCCAGCAGCGATCCCACTTTGCCCTGCTTGATCATCTCGATATTTTGGGAGCTCTTTCCCGCGAATTGCGTAAGCTGACCAACCTTTTCCTCCAGCGTCATCTGACCGAGGAGAGCATCAACTTTGCGCTCAATCTCTGGACTGGAAATCTGTTGAGCGGCGGCGAAAAGAGAGGACGCGAATAGAACGAGGCATGGAACTACACGGCGGGTTCTAAGCATGAATTTCTCCGGAGTGGAGTAAACGAGTGAGTCAGTCAGTGTAACGCAGTCAGCAGCCTTCAAGAAAATCGGTTTTCTTGAAGAAGTGCCAGTGGCAACTATCCAGAAATCATTCAAGTACAGGGGTGTTTGCAGTATCAGGTTTGCGAACTGAGTGTCCGGTGGAGAGAATTTAATATTTTCTCAGCACGCCAATAACTCTCCCCTGAATTTCCACACTGGCGGCGGGCACCATGATGGGCTTCATTTTGGCATTGGAGGGTTGCAGCCGGATTTTATCGCCTTCACGGTAGAAACGCTTGAGCGTAGCATCGGAGCCTTGAACGAGTGCGACGACGATATCGCCATTGTGTGCAGTTTTAGTTTTCTCAATCAGAACGTAGTCGCCATCAAGGATGTGCTCGTCCTGCATCGACTCGCCGCGAACTTCCAGCACAAAGACTTCCTTGGAACGCGTGAAGTCAGCGAGAGATATTGTCTCAGGACGCTCGATGGCTTCAATCGGCTGACCAGCCGCAATCCGTCCAACCAGCGGCAGCACCATACCGGTATTCACAGCCATTGCCTGCTTCAGACGCCCCTTCGGCGGCAGCAAGTCAATCGAGCGACTGCGGTTGTAGTCGCGATTGAGCAGGCCTTTTTTCTCAAGATTCGTAATGTGCTTGTGCACGGTGGCTAGCGAACTCAAGCCCAGTCCGACGCCGATCTCTTCAAACGAGGGCGAATACTGGTTCTTCTGCACAAAGTCGGCGATGAAGTCGTAAACCTGCCGCTGACGCTTGGTGATTGCCATGAGCACATTTTAGGCGAATATAAAGCGAAGTCAAGGGCTACTAACTTCCGGCTGTTAGTTTTTAGCTACTAGCGACCCAAGCATTGGGCCCATTCGCACCTGTAACTTTCGATCCGCAGACGAATCTAATCAGTGCAAGCCTTCAAAGACGCCAATTCGGGCGCTCTGCATGTTTCCAATTACATTAGAATTTTGGGTTGCAGGTAGCTAGACGCTAGGAGCTAGAAGCTGATCTTATGACTGAAAACATTAAAAAATCGGAAGCGGAGTGGCAGCAAGAACTCACCCCAGAACAGTTTCAGGTAATGCGTAAAGCCGGTACGGAGCCTGCGTTCACGGGCAAGTATTACAAGACGAAAGACTCCGGAACCTACGTGTGTGCTGGTTGCGGACAACCGCTGTTCAATTCAGAAACCAAATATGAATCGGGCACCGGGTGGCCAAGTTTCTACAAGCCGATAGAAGAGGGCGCAGTCGAGGAACATAGCGACGATGCTTACGGAATGAAGCGCACGGAGGTTCGGTGCGCAAAATGCGAAGCGCATCTGGGCCACGTCTTCCCGGATGGCCCACGTCCGACTGGCATGCGCTACTGCATGAATTCGGCTTCGCTGGATTTGAAGAAGAGTGAGTAGTGGCTGTTAGAGTCAAAACCCCCACCCCTAACCAAAACCAGGTTAGGGTGGGGCACCCTCAGTTCCTCCAACTATTACCAGTAAGCTGCGCAAGCTACGCGCTTCGCGAACTAGCCACTTGCAACTAGTTGCCCTTTCCTGCCGCTGCGCCGAACGCCTTAGCCGTCTCCGGCTTCTCATGCTTATGCTCAGTCGGGCTCAACTGCACACTACCGCGCAACATCGCGCCATCTTCCACGCTGATGCGTTGGCTGACGACGTCACCGGTGAGCGTGCCCTCGCTGCGGATATCAACACGATCGCTGCATTCCACGTTGCCGGTGACCTTGCCCATAATGACGACTTCGCGTGCGGCGATGTTGGCCTGCACCACGCCATTGCGGCCCACAGTCACGCGATGGTCTTTGAATGTGATGGAGCCTTCCACGCGGCCGTCAATGTAAAGCGATTCGCTACCGGTGATTTCGCCTTTGATCACCAGGGTGCGTCCGATGGTGGCTTGTTCGATCGGCGACGCTACGGTCTTGACCGGCGCGGCCGGGTTCAGGGTTGAGGGTGTGAATTGTGATTTGGGAGCGTTGTCGGTCGAGTGCAGCATCGGAGCCTTCCTTGAATTTATTTATCGCGCTTTGCGGCGATCACTTGTAACAGTGACTATGACACGGAGTTACCAAAGTGCGGCAGGTTACGGAGGGAGGTGTACACGCGGAGTTTTTGGTCAAAAGCATTTCACCGCTGAGATCGGAGAGAGAGCCAAGAAGCAACTTTCTTAAACTTGGTCGGCAGCTAGAAGACTGCCGTGGATCAATATTTCGTGCGCTTGCAATTCGAGCATGCATTCAGCTTCGTGCAAAGCCCAGCGAATTGGGGGACAATAGAAGAAGTTGTCAGTCCCTGTTGTTAGCCGGCCCGAATCTCTTAGCGAGGTTCAACTGACAATTGGCAAACTAGCAACTAACCCCTGAGTCGTCGGGCCCGAAGTCATCATCATTCATTTGGAGGAAGAATCCATGGCGCACGAATTACCCCCTTTGCCGTATGACTATTCTGCCCTCGAACCTGTGATCGACGCGCAGACCATGAAACTGCATCACGATATGCACCACGCAGCATATGTGAAGAATTTGAATGCCGCGCTGGAAAAGCACCCGAATCTGGGTTCCAAGAGCGCGGAAGATCTGATCCGCAATTTGAATGCAGTGCCAGACGACATTCGTGCAGCCGTCCGCAACAACGGCGGCGGACACGTGAACCACACCATGTTCTGGAAGATTATGAAGCCGCAAGGTGGCGGTGATCCGGCTGGCGCAATTGCGGATGCCATCAAGAAAAGTTTCGGCAATTTCAACGATTTCAAAACCAAGTTCAACGATGCCGGCGCGAAGCAATTCGGCAGCGGATGGGTTTGGCTGGCAGGAAAACCTGGTGGAGACGTGCAGATAATGAGCACGCCGAACCAGGACAATCCGATTTCGCAAGGCCTGTTCCCTATCTTCGGCAACGACGTTTGGGAGCATGCTTATTACCTGAAATACAATAACCGCCGTCCCGAATACCTCGCTGCCTGGTGGGGCGTGGTCAACTGGGACGAGGTCAACAAACGTTACGAGGCGTTCAAGTCGGGAAAACTGGAGCCGGCGCTCGCCTCTCGGTAAATCGCGTTTTCTCTGGATTCGAGTTGCCCCACCCTTGTCGCGCTCTTTGTGACAGGGTGGGGATTTTGACTTTTATCCTACTTAGCGGGGCATGTCTCCAGACGTTCTCATCCTCGGTGCCGGTGTCGCCGGACTTTCCGCCGCAATCGATCTCTCCCGCGCAGGGCTACGGGTTGAAATCATTGAAGCCCGCGATCGCATTGGCGGCCGCGTCTTCACCCAACTTGATCAGAGTCTTAATCACCCGGTCGAACTCGGTGCGGAATTCGTTCATGGTCTTGCGCCGGAAATCTGGCTTCCGATGCAGGACCACAACCTTGCAGTGAGCGAACTCGAAGGTGATTTCTGGTGCTCGACTGACGCTAAGCTTGAGCGCTGCAAATTCTTCAAAGAGGTCGAACAGATTCTCAGCAAAATGCACGATGAATCTCCGGACCAGTCGTTTCTCGACTTTCTTTCGCGAAGATTCGGCGACTCGGGACACGAGGAGGCTAAGCGGCACGCGATCGGGTACGTTGGCGGATTCAATGCCGCCGATCCCGGACAAGTGAGCGTGCACTGGCTGGTGCATCAGCAGAAAGCCGAGGAACAGATTCAGGGTGGCCGCGCCTTTCACATCAAAGGCGGATATCAGTCGCTGCTGGAAATCTTCACGGATGAGCTCGCCGCGCGAGGGGTTCCGGTCCACCTAAGCACAAGGGTTGACGAGGTCCGATGGAAGTCGGGAATGGTCGAGGTTGTCGCCCGTTCTTCGCGCGGAGATGAGGCCTTTACCGCTCCGCGCGCTCTGGTTACGTTCCCGCTGAGCGTTTTACAGAAAGCTGTGCTGGACCAGGATGATGGCCTGCACTTCCAGCCAGGGTTGCCGCCCGAAAAGCTTGGAGCGTTGGAAAAGCTTGCGATGGGGAAAGTGGTGCGCGTGGCGCTCTGCTTCCATCGGCGCGTTTGGGAAAGTGTTGCGGCAGATGGGGAGACCCTCGCTGACATGAGCTTTCTATTTTCAGGTGATGAAATATTTCCGACCTGGTGGACACAGGCGCCAGATCCGGTGCCGATCATCACCGGCTGGGCTGCCGCTCGCTACGCGGACAGCCTGAGCGGTATGAGCGAGGGCCGCATTGCTGATAAGGCCATCGATTCGTTGGCGGGGCTACTCGGCGAGTCTAAAGAGCCATTACAATCGGAACTCGCCGCAGCATATTTTCATGACTGGAATTCCGATCCGTTCTCGCTCGGCGCTTACAGCTACGTGAAAGTTGGAGGTGAGGGCTGTCAAAAAACGCTGGGAGCACCAATCGAGAACACATTGTTCTTCGCCGGCGAGGCGACGGACACTTCGGGCAACAACGGCACCGTACACGGCGCGATTGCAAGCGGGAAGCGTGCCACCCAAGAAATACTGAGCGTGCGGTAAGTTCTTGGCCCTGGGAGATCCGTCAGAATCCAAATTACGGCACGTTAATCTAAAGTCAGAGCTTCTTTCCTCCGATATGCCTGAGCTTCCTGAAGTCGAAACCATCGCTCGCGGTCTGCACAAGCGCGTCGCGGGGGACGTGATTGAATCAGTGTGGCTGGGCTCGAAGCCTGAGCCGCTGAAGTCGTCGGCCGCAGAAATTGCCGCCGCGCTGCAGGCAAAAAAAATTATGGGTGTACGACGCTCTGGAAAACACATCGTATTCGACCTGGCACCGGAAAGGCCGAGCCCGGCATCGAACGGCGCGAGACCGGCGCAGTGGATCGTCCACCTCGGCATGACCGGCAGCATGCAGGTTTGCGCGCCCGACTCGGATCGGGAGAAACATACCCACGCTGTCGTTAGTCTCGCCTCGGGACGCGAGCTTCGCTTCGTTGATCCTCGGCGTTTCGGACGGCTCAGCGTAATCGAGAAGTTTGAAGCGCCAGGAAAAGAGCCGCTTGAGATATCTGCATCTGATTTCGCAAAATTGTTCGGCGGACGCAAGACGGCGATAAAGAGTGCACTGCTGAATCAGAAGTTGCTCAGCGGGGTGGGAAACATTTATGCCGATGAGGCCTTGTTCCGCGCCAGGGTGCGCCCACGCCGCCGGGCGGCTTCGCTGACGCGACAAGAATTGGCGCTTCTGCATAAGCGATTGGGGCGAGTCCTACAGGAAGCCATTCGGCTGGGTGGATCCAGCATTTCAGATTACGTTGACGCGAATGGTGATGAAGGATTCTTTCAATTGCGGCATCGCGTTTATGGACGCGAAGGCAAGCCTTGCCTGGTTTGCAAGACTCCGATCAAGCGAGTTGTGATCGCTGGTAGAAGCAGCCACTACTGTCCAAAGTGTCAGAAATAATTTTCAGGACGCTTTGGGCGCCCCCTGATCCATTACATAAATCCGCCCTGGGCCGGCTGGCTGCACATTGTTTTTCTCGAAACAATCTTTGATTCGGCGTCGCATCTCGCGAGTGACCGCATATTGCTTGTTTGGTCGCGTCTTGATCAGCACGAGATATTCGGCCTCACCGTTCCCGACTCGATCAATTCCAGGCACGTCGATGTCGCTGACAATCTCCTGCCCAAACGTTTCGTCGTTTCTAAGATCCGCGCCAATGTGTTTCAGCAACCCCACTATTTTGTCGCTGGGTTCGCTGTATGCCACCGTCACTCGAAGAGCAAGCTGCGACCAGTCGCGCGTGGTGTTCGACACGATCTGGATCGCACTGTTCGGAACCATATGTACGGTGCCGTCTTCGTCCCGTAAAACAGTATTGCGCAGGCTCATTCGTTCGACAGTTCCCTTCACGCCGGCTATGCGAATTGTGTCGCCAATGTCATATTGATTTTCGAGAAGAATGAAGAAGCCGTTAATGAAATCATGCACCAGCGTTTGCGCGCCGAAGCCGATTGCGAGGCCGGCAATTCCTGCGCTAGCCAGCATGGGACCAAGATTCAGCCCAAGC
>Ga0066673_10000644_pt1 | contig 10709 bp, 5 predicted proteins | sample GraSoiAngelo_122_FD_62302 | JGI IMG/M metagenome (GOLD analysis project Ga0066673, IMG submission 62302) | Grasslands soil microbial communities from the Angelo Coastal Reserve, California, USA - 14_0927_02_20cm | ecosystem: Environmental > Terrestrial > Soil > Grasslands | place: USA...
TCCGAGATCACGCGATTCATGGGATCCAAGGGCATCATTGAACTCAATGAATTTGGCGTCACCCATATTCCGCAGGCTGGTGTCGATCTTGCCCCCAGCTATTACGCCAATGCGCTACCGGCCCGCTTGAAAAATGCGTACTTCACAAAGTGGCACGAGGAGCATGACCCGAAGCCGGGGCAAGAGCCTGCTCCTGAAAGTGTCAGCTATAAGGGAGACGACTACGACGATCTACGTCCTCATATGTGGAAGTTTTTTGAGGCGGTGCGCTCACGCAAGCCGCTGCTGCAGGATGTAGTGTTTGGTCACCATGCAGCGCTGGCGTGTCACATGGCGAATGAGTCCTATTATCGCAACAGTCCGGTGCACTGGGACGAAAGCTCGCAAACCATTAAGTCGTAAGTGAGGCGTTAGCGCATGAAACGTCAAGAATTTCTCTTTGCGATTGTGATGTTGCTCTTGGTAAGTGGCATCTGTGCGCAAGATAAACAGGCAGCGAAGAGTACTTCTTCGAGTGCATCCGCTTCGACGAAGGCATTTCTCGGCCGGTGGGATCTGACGCTGAAAGCGCCTGATCGTGAATATCCCTCATGGTTGGAGATATCGCTTGATGGAGATCGGTTGAAAGCGCAGATGGTGGGCCGCTGGGGAAATGCCCGTCCACTTCCACGAGTCGAAATTTCCAATAGTCACCTTACGTTTGTTTCTCCAAAAGAAGAAGAAGCCAGCAAGAATGACTTGGTGTTTGAAGCGAAATTGGTCGGCAATCAGCTCGTCGGCACTGTCACTGGACCAGATGGCGCTTCATGGACATGGATTGGCCGCCGAGCTCCATCGCTGAAAAGAACCGGCACTCCGAAATGGAGTAAGCCGATTCAGTTGTTCAATGGAAAGGATCTGACAGACTGGAAACCAGACAAAGACAATCCAGCAGCGGCCTGGAAAGTTGAAAGCGGAACACTGATGAGTCCTGGCCACGGCCCCGAACTCATCGATACTTCGCAATTTGGCGATTTCAAATTGCACATAGAGTTCAACTGCGGACCGGGCGCGAACAGCGGAATTTATTTGCGCGGCCGGTACGAAGTTCAGGTGGAGGATAATTCAACTCAGGAGCCTCCAAGTCATCACACCGGTGGAGTCTACGGCTTTATAGCACCAACACCGGAATTGCCGCTAAAACCGGGCGAGTGGCAGAGCTTTGATATCACCCTGATAGGACGAAGGGTCACGGTCATACACAATGGACAAACCATAATTGATGACCAGGAAATTCCCGGAATCACCGGCGGCGCACTGGATAGTCATGAAGAACGGCCCGGCCCTATTTATCTTCAAGGCAGTGAGGACGGACACGTGGCCTTTCGGAATATTGTGCTCACTCCAGCGAAGAAATAAATCTGCAAACAAGGGTTGAGATCGTTCTGCGCGGCGTGATCGGGCCCTCAGCAGACCGATTTCATCACTGTGTCGAAGTCGCAGTCGCCTCGACCAATCGCCTTACTGGCGCTACGACGGTGAGCAGCAAATCGGCTTTCGGCGCGTTTGCCAAATCGAGTTGCGCTAGTTGCTGGGTTCGCCATTGCTGCGGCGCAGCCTCAGATTTCTCCAAATAATCGAGAGCAGTCAGGCCACTGGCTCCAAGACCGGAAAGCTCTTCAGAGAGTGGCGTGACCTCGCGCAGCAGAAAGGATCTTTCCAGAATTGGGCGTAACTTCGCATCGTTACCCCGCCAGCTTGCAAGAAACGTGCGGATTTGTGCTTCGGCTCCTCGATCTTGGAATTTGCTTTGAATGTACTGGTCAACAAGTTGCTGAAAGTGCCTGGCTGTTGTGCTCTCAGGGTTGGCGGCATCGACGAGTCGATTCATCGGCGCTCGGAAGTCCCAATCGCCCTTCACACCCTCAATTCGTGTGTAGTCCTTCACAGGCTCGACCACGTCTGCAAGCGTGTGCAGTGCCGTAACGTCGTCTTCTCCCGCCATTCGGTGCAACATTGAAATTTCATGCGAACGGTGTGTCAGACCGAGCCACTCGAGACGCCAGCTTAAGCCATCAAGCCGGGTATACATGGAGTTGGCATCCTCAGTTTCTTGTGGAGACCACAAGCGTTCAGCAATTGCAGCCGTGCGGGGCCACACTCGCGAATCGAGGTTCTCGGGGCTAATCCATTCCCCCCACATGCAGGCCTCGCCACCGAGAATGCGATTCTTCTCCTCGGGGCTCAGCGTGGATGCCGCACCCGACATGGGATCCACCGCATAGTGTCGTGCAGCCGGCCACATCAGATCGAGATAGTACCCAAAAGAAAGAATGCCGGTATAACCCTGCTGTGCTGCCGTTGCCAATGACTGCTGCCCTCGCCACGATTGCACGACGATGTTTTTCGGCAAATCAGGACGCAGTACCTCGTCCCACCCCACCATAATCTTGTGGTGTTTGCTCAAGATTTTTTCCAGATGCTGATTGAAGTAGGCTTGCAAGTCTTGATTGTTTTTTATTTCGCGTGAATGCATGAACGCTTGGATCTTTGCGTTCTCATCCCACGACTTGCCATTCACCTCATCTCCGCCAATATGGAAATACGCATCTGGAAACAACTTCGCCATCTCCGCAATGAACTTGTCCAGGAATTTGTATGTCCGCTCCTCGGTGGGATCCATTACAGTGTCAACCCCACCGGGCTCGATCCTGTAAGTGCCCGGTGTGCTCGCTAATTCGGGATAGCCCACAAACCACGAACGGCTGTGCGCCGGAATATCAAATTCAGGCATTATCCGGATGCCGCGGTCACGCGCATACACCACCAATTCACGCATTTCGGCTTGCGTGTAATACAGACCGTCAGATCCCATTTCATGCAATCGCGGAAAGCGTTTGCTTTCCACGCGGAATCCTTCATTATCCGAGAGATGAAGATGCAGCACATTCATCTTCACCGCGGCCATTCCATCTATGTTTCGCTCGAGGATATCCAGCGGGATGAAGTGCCGGCCGGGATCGACCAGCAGACCCCGCCATGCAAACCGGGGTTTATCTTTGATCGTCATCACAGGGACTGAGAATCCATCTGTGCCGGTTTCTATCAGCTGCAAAAATGTTTGAAGGCCGTGCAGAATCCCGAGGGGGTTCGGCGCTGTGAGTCTCGCGTTTGACGTGCCCACCGTAAGCTCGTAAGACTCATCCTCACCAACTTTCCCCACAGACTCGCTGCCGTGATCGGCGCGTATGAGAAGGATGGCACCATCTTTTTCCGCGGTGGTTTGATTTAACCGCATTCCGGTTTCGTGGGAAATCTCACCGATAAACCGTTGCACGCCCCGCTCGAGTATGCCGTCTCGATGACCCGAAATTGCTACCGAGAAGGATCGCTTTATGGGCAACTTTCCAGTCCGGAGTTGCACGCTTGACGGCGTGGGCATCAAGTTGAAATGCGATGATGATTGCCCCCGGGCAAGTGGAGTCAACAGAAGAAGCAGAGTCGTGACAAAAATGATTGGCATGGATTCGGGAAAATTCCACAGTTTCCGAGATTTTGAATTTACTAGAATTTTGATTCATCCGACGGGCAATCAAAGCGGCGATCTGGGCAGCCTAAAACATGCAAAACATTCACGCCCATGCAAGTGTCGTTACGGAATTGCTCGCGACAGTCAAATCTGCCGTGCTCGGGCCCAATTGCAAGGCAATCGAACGCTGGGGGCCGCCATTGGTTAATACCAAAACCTTACGCCCGTCAGAATTTTCAAACACGACATGGTCAATGTCATTCAGCGTGCTCTGAGAATCCAGTCGAGTGGCACCGCGACGAACCAGTCGCGAAAAATGCACAAACGCCCAGTACTGGCCACTGCGCGTTATTTCCTTCGTCTGCGAAATAATTGTCACCAGTCCGCCGCATGGAAAGGGTCCGATATTGGGACGACCGTGCTCATCGAGTGCCAGATTCCAACCAGTAATCGATCGGCACCAGTTGCGCAGAGCCTGGGTAAAAGTACGACCCCACTGGGCCCAATCAGTCGCATAACTGAGGCTGGTGTAATCAGGCCCACCTTCTGTCCAATGCATCTCGACATCTGGATGCGCATCATGCACCTTGGACATCATGTCCGCGCTGCCAGCGTAACCATGCCAGGCCACTGCGGCGGCGTGCTGCCGAACCGCCGGGTCATCGAGTTCGCATATCGCGCGGCCCCACAGGTTGTAATTGTGATCAAGCAGCCAGATCCTAGTTGGAATTGCGTTAGCTCTTAGTAGCGGCCCCAAGTGCTGCGCTACGAATTCAATTTCATACTCCTGGCCCCAGAGGCATGCAGGCATTTTACCGTCTTGGTCCGTATCCACCTCGTTCTGAGTTGTGACAGCTTGGATCGGCACATTTTCGGCTGCGTACGCTTGCAGGAATTTCAAAAAATATTGCGCGTAAGCTTTAAAGTACTGCTTCCTCATTGAGCCACCCAGCATCGATCCGTTGGCCTTCATCCAGCCTGGCGGGCTCCAGGGAGACGAAAACAGAAATAAATCAGGATTCACCTTTCTCGCTTGCTGCAATGCCGGCAGCAAGTACTTACGATCGTGATCAATGGAGAAGCGTTCCAGCTCAGGATCAGGATCTCCCTCATCGAAGCTATACACCTCCGTCGAGTAGTCGCTTGCCCCGATACAGGTTCGGCAGACGCTGAGCCCCAATTCCGAAGGGTGAAATAGTTCATGGAACAACTGTTCTCGCTTTTCTGCGGACATCTGACTGAACAGGTAACAGGACGCGTCCGTGAAAGCGGCTCCGAAACCGAGGATGTTCTGAAATTTCCTTTCCGGGTTGATGATGATGGTCTCTTCAGAAGGATTGTCTCCCCGGCTCTCCCGCCAATCAAGAGATGGTGCACTAGCAAAGCGCTGTTTTTCATCCGTAACCCGGACTGCGATTTCTCCCGAAGCTCCGTAGACCGAAGTCGAAGATGATGGAACCCCCAGCGCTTGTGTGGTCGCGCTAGCTGCCAGCCCTGAGGCAGTTATTTTCATAAAATCGCGTCTGGTCCGCTCGGTGAACATTTCCTCTCCCTAAAAGCCAACACCCATAGCGAACCAGAATCTCATGTCTGTCAAATCACACTTTTCGAGACGATAGATCACTCCTCCCTTCCCGCAATAGACAGTTTCAGCTACCCTAGTGCGAATACGCGGAGATCGTAGCTTTGCGATATCGCCCCTTAGTATCATGTTTCCAATCGGCATGCGCCCCGATCCGGGGACCTATTCGTGCTGGGTATGTCCGTGGACGCACCCGATTCCCATCGCGACGTCCCGTTTTGATGGCTAGCGTCGTGTGCTTCATTGTCTGCACATCTGGGTGGTCGCAAGCGCCAACCGGCGCACCTCCGACTCTTACTCATGCTGACCAGATCCGTCGCCTGAGTCCCGAACAAGCCTCGTTACACTATCCAGTGCGTATTAGAGGCGTCATCACGATGGGCGCCCCAGCACCGGACTTCTTCATCCAGGACGCAACTGCCGGCATTTATGTCGAAGGGAGCGCTTCGCCGAAGTATCCCCATGTCCTCGGACAATTCGTGGAGGTCGAAGGGGTAACCGGGCCTGGCAAATTTGCTCCCGTCATACGAGAGGCAGAGTTGCGCATATTAGGAAAAGGCAAGCTGCCCGAAGCGCAACTTTCTTCTTTTTCGCAATTGGCAAATGGTCAACGGGACAGCCAATGGGCTCGGGTGAGAGGCATTGTTCGTTCTGTAACTGTTGATCGAAGCTCCTGGCGGGAAACTACATTAGCAATCCACGTCGCGTCCGAAGGCGGAGAGTTCAACGTTCGGGTTCCGATCAGCCACGAGCAGGATTTTTCCTCTTTGGTGGATAGCGAAGTACTGATTGAGGGCGTGTGTGGAAGCCTCTACAACGCGGACCGCCAACTTACTGGAATACTATTTTATGTTCCGCAGCTGAGCTTCATCAAAATCGAGGCTCCTGCTGCCGAGGTTCCTGTATCCGCCCTACTGCGGTTCTCGCCGGGAATCGGCAGACGGCATCGTGTAAAAGTCAGGGGAGTCGTAACCTACCAGCAGCTCGGAAATGCACTTTTTCTTCAAGTCGAAGGTAAGGGGCTCCGCGTTCTGACGCAACAACCTACTCCTCTCGCAATCGGTGATCTGGTTGACGTGCTCGGATTTCCCGCAATGGGTGAGTCCGCGCCAATACTCGAAGACGCAGTATTCCACCGTCTCGGGCACCAGAACACGCCTGATCCCATCACGCTAGATTTGGATCTGCCTTGGGAACAATTTGACAGCGCTGTAGCGCGCACGGACGCAAAGCTGCTGAGCCGAGAGGTGCGACCGGATGGCCTTCGACTCCTTCTGCAGGAAGACAACGTGCTTTTCGAAGCATCCCTTCCGCAAGGAATATCTGCGGACGGTCTCCTATCTGTTCCGCTGAATAGCCAGGTGCGGGTCACCGGCATATGTTCCGTTCGCAGCGGAGGACTGTGGCGTGTTCCGCAATCATTCCGCATGCTACTCCGCTCGCCCCAGGATGTGTTCGTACTCGCCACTCCTTCGTGGTGGAATCTTCGTCACACATTATGGGTGTTGGCCATCACGGTGGGTGTTCTGTTGGTGGTAATGGCGTGGGTGGTCGTACTCGGGAGGCGGTTGCGCGAGCAAATGTCGGTCATCCGTCAGAAGTTGAAGCACGGTGCGGTGCTCGAAGAGCGTAACCGGATTGCCCGGGAACTTCATGACACTTTGGAACAGGAATTGGCCGGAATCACTATGCAACTGGATCTCGCAACAGATTGTTTCCGTCACGCTCCGAGTGTCGCGCAAGAAGCGCTGGAGGCTGCGCGCAATATGAGCCGCCGCAGCATGGTCGAGGCGCGCCGCTCCGTGTGGGACCTACGCTGTCAACTACTGGAAAATGGGGACCTCGTCTCTGCGATATCCCAAATTGTCGAGCCGCTGGTTTCGTGTGAGAACGCGAAAGTGGACGTCAAGATACAGGGAGTTCCCAGACGCCTTCCGGGGCCGATCGAAATGAATCTGCTTCGTATCGCTCAAGAAGCTGTTGCCAACGCGGTGAAGCATGGGCAGGCGCAAACCGTACACATTGAATTGGAATACGCGTCTAAATTCGTTTGTCTGGCGGTCGTTGATGATGGCAGAGGATTTACCGCCAGCCATGATTCACCTATTGGACACTTTGGCCTCCTCGACATGCGTGAGCGTGCGCAGTCGATGGGCAGCCAGCTAAAGCTGGAGAGCGAACTGGGACTCGGAACGCGCATTATGGTAAAAGTTCCGATGGAGCGCACCGCCGCTGACCATGCAGACCTCAAAACCAATACGTATTCTGGTGGTTGATGACCACTTCATGGTACGAATGGGCCTTTCTTCGTCCCTGAATGTTGAACCAGATATTGAGGTCGTGGCCGAAGCGGCCACCGGCGAGGCCGCACTGGAAGCGTACCGAAAGTATCATCCCAGTCTCGTCATGATGGATCTCAGACTCCCTGCTATGACTGGCATCGAGTGTACGGCGGCGTTGATTCGGGAATTTCCGGACGCATGCATCCTGATACTCTCGACCCATTCCGGCGAAGAAGATATCTATCGTGCGATGCAAGCCGGTGCGCGTGGATATATTGTGAAGAGCATCGTTCGAGAAGAGCTCCTCCGAGCGGTTCGTGAAGTTCATAGCGGTGGACGCTATCTCGACCCAATCGTCGCTTCGCACCTGGCCGAGCGCCAATCCCATCGCTCGCTGAGCAGCCGGGAAATAGAAGTGCTCCGCATGGTAGCCAAGGGCTTTGGAAACAAGGAAATTGCGAGAGCACTGAACATCGCCGAAGTAACCGTTAAGCTGCATGTGAGCCACGTGCTTGAAAAGCTCGCCGTGAAAGATCGGACGCAAGCTGCAACGGCCGCATTACAGCGAGGAATCATCTCCCTCGAAGATGATGCAATGATCATTAGTTTTTTGAAACGGCGCTGAACTCGGCATTACATCTTCTCCAAACCGGAATCATCGGTAGTCACCCCGCGTGACAACAATCCGGCACCGCGTTCCCTGACAATCAACGCTCATACCAGCTATACGAAAGTACAGTATTGACAACTTTTATCTAGTTGTTTTCTATTAGGGGCACTTTCGTGTTCCCTGGCAGTCTGCGCAGCAACAACGTTTAGATTCGTGCACGCTGGCATTTTTGGAGCGATTGAAGGGGAGTGATATGAAGCCATTTTTTTCGGCGCTTACGTTTGTTTTTCTGTGCATGTTGCTGTCGAGCGCAACGTTGGCGCAATCCGATCGTGGAGCAATCGCCGGGTCAGTTGTAGATAGCACGGGCGCGGCGGTCAGCGGTGCATCCGTGACCGTCAGGAACACCACGACCGGAAACACGTACAACACGACATCTACTGGCGAAGGCGTCTATCGCATTTCTGACATAGCTATCGGGAGATATGACGTTACGGTGGAGGCCGCCGGCTTCAAGGCTTCTGTTCAGCGTGGAGTGCCGATTCAGATCAACACGGTTGCCGCCCTCAACATCACACTGCAGCCGGGAGATGTGAAGGAAGTAGTGAGCGTGCAGGCAGACGCGCCTACAGTACAGGCAGAAAGCTCCGATATCGGCACGGTCGTCGGGGACAAGCAGATTCACGACTTGCCACTCGCTTTGAATTCCACCGGACAGAGTTTCGTGCGGTCGCCGGAAACTTTCATCTTCCTGGTACCCGGCACCATTGGCCAAGGAACTGTAGGCGATCACGGCAACGCCGGCGTTTTTGAAACTAAGTTGTCAGGCGGGCAAAACTTTGGCTCGGAGATTTTGCTGGACGGCGCTAGCGTGCAACGTTCCGACTCTGGGACGGCGTTCGATCAGACAGCTCCCTCAGTTGAAGCGCTCACCGAGTTCAAAGTCACGACGGCAACGCCGACTGCGCAATACGGACACACCTCTGGAGGTGTGGAAAGCTTCACCACAAAGTCTGGTACCAATGGTTACCACGGCAGCGTCTTCGAACTTTTTCGGAACGAGGCTTTGGACGCAAATTCCTGGGACAATGACTTCTTTGCCAATAAAAAGCCGCGCGATCGGCAGAATGATTTCGGCGGCGCTCTCGGCGGCCCGGTAAGAATTCCGCATGTTTACGACGGCCACGACAAGACGTTCTTCTTCTTCGCCTGGGAACAATATCGTAACCGCAGAGGTCTGTCTAACGACCCGGAAACACTGCCGACGGCCGCCGAACGTAACGGAGATTTCTCGGCGCTTCTCGGGCCGGGGCTGACAGCTGGTGGCAACCCGGTCATCAATCCGTGCAACGGCCAACAGGTTCTTCAAGGACAAATTTTTGATCCTTCAACTACCCAAGTCGTTGGAGGGCGAACCTGTCGCCTGCCATTTGCCAACAATCAGATCACACCTTTGAGCACAGTAGCTCAGACCGTTGGGGGTTTTCTGCCTGCCGCCAACCAGCCGGGTAAGCCCGCCAATGGTGCTCCGGGACTTATAAATAATTATCTCAATCCGGCGGTCCTGGATCACGTAATCACCACCCAGACTAGCTTCCGCATTGACGAGAATCTCACCCAGAAGAGCAAACTTTTCTTCACATATCACAGTCGAGAGCAGAATTTCCTGAACGGTGGTGCCTTCGACCTGCCCGCGCCCATCACCCCCGACAATTACTACAACTACTACTACACTCACTATCTCCGTTTGGGGTGGGACTACCTGGCGACTCCTTCGGTACTGAATCACTTGACCGTGGGCTTCAATCGCATATACACGGCGTCTAAGTCCCCGAGCAACACTGGACAGGACTGGCCGCAGGCTCTGGGCATCGGGAACGCAAGCGGAGCGACATTTCCGATCTTTGAATTCACCGGCGGTCAGTACACGATTGGGTACAGCAAGTTTGGGAACAACGCCTACAGTCTTCAGGTCCCCAACGCGCTCGTGGTAGCCGACAGTGTTTCGTTCACGCACGGCCGCCACGCACTTCAGTTTGGCTTCGATTGGCGCTCTTATCAATATTCGGTCGAGAGTCCAGGGGCGACCTCGCCTCACTATTATTTCGATAGTCGAGAGACTTCCTTCACTCCGGTCACTCAGGATCCCAATGCCGGCCTCACTGGAGATCCGTTCGCGAGTTTCCTGTTGGGCCAGCCAGACCGGGAAACTCTCACCGTGTCTTCTCATTACTCTCGCTGGGCACAGAACTACTACGCGGCTTATGTGCAGGATGATTTCAAGGCGCTGCATAATCTGACTTTGAATCTCGGACTCCGCTGGGACATCGAAACACCGCGTCATGAGGCGATCGGAGCACAGTCGGTGTTTTCTCCCACCGCTTCCAACCCGCTCACCCCAGGTCAACCCGGAGCGACCGTGTATGGGAGCGGCGCTACCGGCACCAGCACATACTTCAAGAATGTCGGGCCTCGCATCGGTTTTGCCTATTCGCCCGATTTCTTCCGCAATACAGTTGTGCGCGGCGGCTATAGCGTCTATTACGCTCCTCTCACCTACTCCGATTTCGGAGGCAATCTGAGCAGCGGCACTACCGCGAACCCAAATTTCCAGAATCCTGACAACTTCACGCCCGTGCAGTCTCTAGATGCTGGATTTCCTTCGTATGCGCTGCCTAGCAACTCGCAGGATCCTAGCCTAAACACTTTTACCAACAACACTGTGAC
>Ga0066673_10000645_pt1 | contig 10705 bp, 7 predicted proteins | sample GraSoiAngelo_122_FD_62302 | JGI IMG/M metagenome (GOLD analysis project Ga0066673, IMG submission 62302) | Grasslands soil microbial communities from the Angelo Coastal Reserve, California, USA - 14_0927_02_20cm | ecosystem: Environmental > Terrestrial > Soil > Grasslands | place: USA...
GGCGTACAAAACGAACGAGCCGGGAGTTACTCCCGGCTCGTCGCGTGGCGGCACTGTAGAGACTCGCACTCGACGATTTCAGGTTATGCAGCCGTGCCACGAAAGGCAAGAATTTGGCTCCTCGGCTCGGCCCTCGCGCCGCACTCGTAGAATAGGATCTCACGTCGTCCTCCCAGCAGCGTTTTCTTGCGAGCGTTGCCCAAACGTTGCAAGTCAGATGCTTTTGAAGCGCCTCGTGAGGACGCTGGCGACGATCCGACGTCGTACCGCAAGCTCTGTCAATGACTTCCCCAGCGACTAACCGACGCGCCCCGCTAGCCGTATTCTTCATTTGGAGGGCTCGACACCCCACGCTCGGGCTGCTGCATGAGTCTGTACCTGCTTTGCTTGGCGATTGGTGCCATCGGACTACTCGCGATGGCGCTGACGGGCCTCGGCCGCCATGGGCATGGCCACGTTGGCGCCAAGCTGGGAGGCCGTGGGAGGGCGGGGCACGGGCACCCGATCGGGCGGGGCGGGCAGCCGCACCACGGGGGCAGCGCGCGCGCGACGGCGACGGCCTGGCTGTGGAGCCTCACATCGCCGCGGCTCATCTTCAGCGTGCTCGTCGGTTTTGGAACGACCGGGCTGCTGCTCCGCAGCGCCCTGGCGGAGCCGCTCGTATTCGGCGCGGCGTTGGCGGGCGGCGTGTTGTTCGAGCGGGGCATCGTCGGCCCGGCCTGGAACTTCCTGATGCGGTTCGCTTCGGCTCCCGCGCTGACGCTCGAAAGCTGCATCCAGGACGAAGTGCGGGCAGCCACCGGCTTCGACGCGGACGGCCAGGGTCTCATCACGGCAGAAGTCGACGGCCAACTCATCCAAGTGCTCGGAACACTGCGTCCGGAGGACCGCGCCGCCGGCATTCGCGTTCGCACCGGCGACCGCCTCCGCGTGGAAGATGTGGATAGCCGGCGGAACCGTTGTACGGTGTCTTACGTCGGTACGGAGATGAATTGAGGTACCTATGCCCCAGTGGATCCTGGTCGTTGCCGTTCCCGTCGCGGTACTGGTCCTGCTGCCCTTCATCGTCGCCGGATTCCTGCGGGACGTGGATGCGGGAACGATTCGGATGGTGAGCTGGCTCAATGGCTCGACTGTGATCTATCGTGGTCCGGGGAAGTCGAAGGAGATTCCGCTCCTCACCACGGGAACCACCCTGTCGAGCAAGGTCATCAACGTGGACCTGGACATCACGGACCAGACCGCGGACGTCGAGGAGTCGGGCACACCGCGGCCGATCAAGGTGCGTGTCCTGGCCAGCGCCATCGTCTCGGTGGGCGATTCGGATGCGATGATCAAGACGGCGGCCAACCGGTTCTTCGCGAAATCGGACGAGGAGCAGGTCAGCACGCTCACCGATCTGCTCACCAGCTCCGGCCGACGCGCCATCAACCTGTTGACTCATGACCAGCTGTTCTCGGCCAAGTCCTCGGCTCGGGGACCAAGGACCACTCTCCCGGCGGTCGTGTCGGCCCCGCCCACGGCACTCGTCGAGGCGGAAGATGATGATGACCCCCTGGCGATCATCATCCGCAAGGCGTGCTCGCGAGAGCTGACGGATCTCGGCCTGGTGTTCAATTCGCTCAACATCAAGGTCGTGCAGTCCGAGGTTGCGGAGGCACGGCGCCGCCAATCCGCCGCCGAAGCGCAGGCGAATGCCGACATCGTCGCTGCGCAGCAAGCCCGCCGAGCCAAGGAGGCACAGCTCGACGCCGAGCGGGCGATCTCCGACAAGCAGCGCGAGCTGGAGCAAACGAAGGCCTCGAATGCCGCGCTGGTGGCCCAGGCGGAAGCCAAGCGACAGGAAGCGATGGGGGTGCAGCGCGTGGCCGAGCTCGACGCCACGCAGATCGCTCAAGCGAAAGCGGATGCGGAGAAGGTGCGCATCGACATCGAGGCCAAGGCGCGGGCGGAAGGGCTGCGGATTACGACCATCGCCGAGGCGACGGCGGAAAGCATCCGCCGGGTCAACGAGGCGATCCAGGCGGGGGGAGAGCCCTATTTTCGCTACCGCCAAATCGAAATGCTACCGCAGATCGTTCCCGCGATCGCCCAGGGACTCGCCGATGCCAAGCTCGTGACAATCGCGGGCGGCAGCGGCGCGGGCGCGCCCGAGACGACGGTTCAGAACATCACGGCGGTCATCCAGACGGCGCTCGCCGCACAGCTCGTGACGCGAGGCGGGTTGCTCGACCGGGAGCCCAGCGACGGCGGAAACGCTCGGCAGTCGGACGCGCCTCGCCTAACGGAGGCGTCGCCCCCAAAGAAGGAGCCGACCCCGCAGAAGGCGCCGTGGCAGCGGTGATCGCAGTCACCAGCTGATGTTCCGGCGTTCCCGCGCGCGCTTCTGGTCGTCCTGCGGCGTCAAGAGCGTCGCCGCGACGCCCGCGTGGTCCGACGGCCAGAGCCCCGACGCCGTGCGGTCGCCCGGCCGGTCGCCCAGCACTTCACGCCGAAGCGGCACGGTGCCCGACAGGAGGTTGCGGGTAAAAATGAAATCGATCCGCTGGTCGAACGTGGACCGGGCGTTCAGCAGATCGGCCTGCTGGCAGCAGGTGAGGCCGAGGGGCTCGCGTCGCGGTTCGATCCACATGTCGCGGTAGCCCGCCGCCAGCATCATCCTGTAGGTCGGTGTCACGCGCGTCGGGTCGATCCCGTACGCGTCCGAGTTGAAGTCTCCCACCACGATGGTCGGGCGCGTCACAGCTGCGAGCAGCGCGAGCAGCTCTCGAGTCTGCGCCAGCTGCACGTCCGGCACCTCCTGACCCACGAGATGTGTCACGACGAACCGGTAGGCACGCCCGCCGACCGTCGTTTCGACAGAGCTCCAGCCCTGGTACACCGCGGACGTCACGCCGCCGATCGTCACCGGCTGCGACGCGGCATACAATCCGGTCTGCGGATTCGTGTAGGGAACGTCGCCCCGCACCAGAACGGCGTCTCCGTCCGTCCAGCGGACGCCCGCGAGGATAGGATGCCCGGACGCGTCCACGCCGGAGATCACCGGCACTTGGAGGTCGGTCGTGCGGTCCACCGCCGCGGCCGTGTAGTCGAGGCCACGGGCGTGCAACGAATCGATCACGAGCTCCAGGAAATCGTAGGCGACGCGCGTGGCCGGCTCGAAGGGGTGGTCGCCCGTGCGGAACAGCGCCAGCTCCTCCAGTCCCACGAGGTGCGGGCGTCGCGCGGCGATCGCGCGTGCCAGAGCTCCCGCACGCGCCGGGAAGTGCGTGGCCTGGACGTGTCCCCACTCCTCGGTCGCGAGGACGACCGCCTCGTCGGCCGTGCGCGCCTGAAGTACGCGGCCGATGTCCGCGCCGAGGTAGACGTTCCAGGTCAACGCCGTGACGCCGCTCTCGGTCTCGCCCGCCACGCGGGCAGCGGCGAGGGGAGCGACGGCGTTCGAGTCGCCGCACGCCGTAGCGGAGCATCCGACTGTGGCGCACACGAGAAGCGTCCAGACGTTCACGATTTCCCTACGCATGGTGCCGTCTCCGTGGAGGGTCGCCGGCAAAGGTAGGCGTCACGCTAAAGCGCGGATCAAGTCGCGCCAGTGCAACGCGATTTGACTTTCACCTCCAGGGCTCGGATGTTCTCAGCTCGAGGCGACTGTGTCACCCTTCTTCGAGCGTCTGCGTGCGGCGTTGGCGCCCGACTACGAGCTGCTGCGGGAGCTCGCCAGCGGCGGAATGGGCACCGTCTACCTCGCTCGGGAGATCGCGCTCGACTGTCTGGTGGCGGTCAAAGTGCTGCGGCCCGAGCTCGTCACGGCCGACAGCGTCACCCGATTCGTGCGCGAGGCCCAGACGCTGAGGAAGGTGCGGCATCCGACCATCGTGGTCGTTCACACGGTCGAAGAGCGCCACGGCCTGCATCTCTATGTGATGGACTTCCTGGAAGGGGAGACCCTGCAGCACCGCCTCGCGACGCGAGGACGCCTGACCCACCACGAGGCCCTCAAGCTCGGACGCGATCTGCTCGAAGCCCTGGAGGTGGTGCACAGCCGCGGCGTGATCCACCGCGACATCAAGCCGTCCAATCTGTTCTGGCTCGGTCGCCGGGCGGTGCTGACCGATTTCGGGATCGCCAAGGTGGCGACCACCGACCCCACCACCGACCCGCATTTCATGCTCGGCACTGCGCCGTACATGGCCCCGGAGCTGTTCGGCGGCGTCGAGGCGAACGAACGCACCGATCTCTACTCCGCGGGCATGGTGATCTACGAGGCGTTCACGGGCCGTCGTTGGGGCAAGTGCCCGCCCCGAGACGGCGACTGGTCGGGCGTGCCGCGCGGCGTCGCCCGCGTCCTGGGGCGCGCTCTGGAGCACCGACCGCCCGATCGTTGGCCGGACGCCGCGACGTTCCGGCATGAGCTGTGGCGAACGCGGGTGTGGCCGTTCCGCCGCAATGTGATCGGCGTGGCGCTGGCGTGCACGCTGCTCGGAATCCGGTTGGGGCTGCCCGGGCGATCCACCACGTTCCACCTCTCTCTCCAGAGCGCGGGGACGCCACCGGGATTGCCTGCCTGGCTGGGCGATTCGGTCGCGTGCGGCCTGGCGCAACGCCTCAACGCCTATCCCGGACTCGCGGCGCGCTGCACCTCCGGGCTGCAGCGGTTCTGGGCACGGTGGTCGCGCGGCCTCCGCATACGGCCGGAGCTGGAAAGCGACGCCGGCGGAGCTCGGGTGCGGCTGACGGGCTCCGTCGAGGGCATCGACGGCATCGCGGTGCGGGGCGCACCGGACCAATGGCCGGTCCTGGTGGACAGTCTCGCCGACCGCGTGTCGGAGGTGCTGTACGGGAGCGAGCGACTGCTCGACCCGTCGCTGTCTCGGCTGGTGCTGCCCAAGACCCTGGCTGGACGGCAGGCGCTGCTGCGCGCCGAACGCGCGTTCGCCCGGGGACATTGGCGTGACGCCAGAGCGGCCTACGCCGCCGCCGCGGCGATCGACCCAACGTGCTGGATCTGCTACTGGCGTCACGCCGAGGTCGGTCGCTGGTTCAACCTCGAGGACGATGCGGCGGACGCCGCCCGCTATCGGGCCCATACGCCCGAGTTCCCGGAGTATTACCAGACCCTCATTCGGGCCGAGCGGCTCCCGACCGGGGCGCGCCTGGACTCACTCGAGGTGCTCACGCACCGCTGGAAGGACTTCCTGTTCGGCCAGTTTCGCCGCGGCGACGAGGTGCTGCACCGCGGTCCGCTGGTCGGGCGTTCACGCCGCGAGGCCGCCGCACCCCTCGAAGCAGTGCTCAAGCTCGAGCCCGAGTTCGCGCCCGGGCTCCAGCACCTCGCCTGGGTGCACATCGCCGAGGGCGACTCCGCCGACGCTGGCGTAGCCCTGGCGCGCGCCGAACGGCTGGCCGATCCCGGCGACCCGTCGTTCGCGACGCTCGCGATGCTGGAGCTGGCGTACGCGTGGCGGTTTCTGCCGCGCGACCAGGCGCTCGCTCGCACCGACGAGCTCGTGGCGCGCGCGCGGGCGGCCGGCATCGCCGACTTGGACGCCGGGGCGCGCTACCTCGCGGGGCTGGGGAGCCCGGAGGGTGAGCTCGCGTTCGCCGAGCGTCTGGCACGCGAGCCCCGCTTCGCCCGCTCGGCCGGCATCGCCCGCGTGCTGGCCCTGGTCGGGCTCGGCCGTCCCGACACCGCACTCGCGCTCGCCCGCGGCGTGGGCCTGCGGCTGTTCGCGGCGCAGCTCGCGGCGGCCACGCTCCTCGTGGACGGCGATTCGGCACTTTTCGTCAACGAGTGGCCCCCGGTGCGCGCCGAGTTGGCACGGGACACCGCGGACCGGCGCGCCGGCTGGATGCTGCGTCTGGTCGAAGCGGCTGGTGCAGGCGACACAGATCCGCTCCCGCCCAGCGTGTCGCCCATCTTCGATCCGAACGCGCCGCCGCCGGTCGTGCTGCTCGACGCCGTGAGCCTGGCGCGCCGGGGAGCCCGGGCGCGCGCGCTCGAGGTCACGGAGGCGTTGACGGACCTGCCGGTGCGAGACATAGACGACCCGTTCTTCCGGGCGGTGCTGCACGCGCTGCGGGCGCAGTGGTACGAGCGCGCAGGGCAGCCGGCGCGCGCGTCGCGGGAGCTGCTGTGGGCTGAGAACACGGACGTCATGGGCTACCCGACGGGCAGTCCCCAGGCGGCGGAAGTGGACTGGGCCTTTGCGCCGCTCGCCCAATGGCGGCTGGCGCGCCTGCTGGCGCGGAGGGGGAGCCGAGCGGACGTGTGCCGCGCCTATCGGGGCGTCGCGCGCCTCTGGGCCAGCGGTGAGCCTCGCTATCGGGCCCGGGCGGACAGCGCCGCCCGCCGCCTGCGCGCGCTCGAATGTCGGGGCAGCGTATGATCGTGTGCCGCACGCTCGGCCCGGTGCAAGCGACCCTCGAGGACGGGAGCGCGCCGGCCGACCTGCAGTGGGCCAAGAACCTCGCGCTGCTCGTCTACCTCGCGCGTTCCCCCCGGGGAACGCGGAGCCGCGAGCACCTCATCGGCCTCTTGTGGGGCGACAAGCCGCAGTCCAAGGCACGCCATTCGCTCAACACCGCGCTGAGCCTGCTGCGGGGCTACGCGGGAGAGGAGAGCGTGCCGTCCGACGGCACGCAGGTGTCGCTCGCCTCCGGTGGCGTCCAGCTCGACACGGATCAGCTCGAGGCATTCCTCGCCGCCCGGGATCTGGCGGCAGCGGTCGCCTTGATCAAGGGCGAGTTCCTCGAGGGGTTCAGCATCAAGGGTGCGTCGCAGTTTGACGACTGGATGACGGCCGAGCGCGAGCACTGGCGCCGGCGTTCGGTGGAGACCCTGTTGTGGCGGGCGGATGAGTTGCTCGCCGGGGGCAACGTCGCGGCGGCACTGGAGCTTGGAGAACGGGCTCTCGAGCTCGACCGCGAGTCGGAAGGCGCGCTGCGGGCGCTCATGCGGAGTCTCGCGCTCGCCGGCGATCGGGCGGGAGCGTTGAAGCGGTTCGACGCCTTCGCCGCCCGGCTCGAGCGCGAGCTCGGCACGGCGCCGGCGCCGGAGACCCGGACGCTCGCGGCGCAGGTGCGACTCGAGCGGACGTGGCGCCTGCCCAAGCGCGCCCTCGCGAGCGCGGAGGGAGAGCCGCAGCGAACCCCGCTCGTGGGGCGCGCGCGCGCGCTCGGGCAGCTGGTCGACGTCTGGACCGCTTGCCGGAGGGATCGGCGTCCCGCCCTGGCGGTGATCGATGGGGACGCGGGAGCGGGGAAGACGCGTCTGGCCGAGGAGCTCCTCGCTCGCGCCCGTCTCGACGGGGCGGTGATCGTCGCCGTTCGAGCGGTGGAAGCGGATCAGCGAGAGGCCTGGAGCGGCGCGCTCGGTCTGGCGCGCGGCGGCTTGCTCGCGGCTCCCGGCGTCGCGGCGGCGCCGCCGGCGGCGCTCGCCGAGCTCACGAGCGGCACGCCGGGCGAGGCGCCGAGCCGGACGTTCTCGCTCGTACTCCAGGCGGTCGCGGACGAGCAGCCCGTGGCGGTCTTCGTCGACGACGCTCAGTGGGTCGACCAGGAGTCGTTGCTCGCGCTCGGTGCCGCGGCGCGGGATCTTGACCGGTCGCCCTTGCTCATCGTGTGCACCGCGACGCCTCGCCCGCCCCGCGTGGAGCTGGACGAGCTGCGGGCCCGGATCGGGCGCGAGCTCAAAGGCGTCGCCGTCCAAGTGGGGGCGCTCTCGAGCGACGCCGTGCGAGTGCTGGCGCACTGGGCGCTTCCGGCATTCGACGACGTCGAGCTGGATCGGCTGACTCGTCGCGTGGCCACGGACTCGGCCGGAATCCCGTTGCTCGTGGTCGCGCTGCTCGAAGCGGTGGCGGCGGGACTCGATCTAAAAAGACTGGGCGGCGCCTGGCCGGAGCCACTGCATACGCTCGACCAAACGCTTCCCGGGGAGCTGCCCGATGCCGTCGTCGCGGCGATCCGGGTCCTGTTCGGTAAGCTCTCGGGTCCCGCACGGCAGGTGCTCGCTGCCGCGGCCGTGCTCGGTGGTCGCGTACCCGCGTCCGTTCTGGGGCGGGCCTCCGGCGTGGGGAAGCAGGCCCTGGACGCCGCGCTCGACGAGCTCGAGTGGGCGCGGCTCTTGAGCGCCGAGCCGCGCGGCTATTCGTTCGTCGCCCGGATCGTGCGCGACGTGATCGACCGTGACATGGTCGCCGCCGGGCAGCGCCAGCGCATTCTCGAGGCCGCGGGCCGCACGGCCTGATCGGTCGCGCTGGTCGCTCACTTGACGATCGCGGGCCTCCACTTCAGGGGGGCTTGAGGGGTCCCCGATACCGTTTGCGCGTCCCGACCGGAGACGCGCATGCCGACCATCTCACGCCGCCAAGCCCTGCGCCAACTGGGCCTCGTCGCCGCCGGACTGACCGCCGCCTGTACGCCCATGCGCGTGCTGGTGAGCGCGTACCCTCAGGCGTTCGATGACGACGACGGGCTGGTCGACCGCGTGCTCCGCGCGTTCGTGACGGCGGTGATCCCTGGCGCCCCGGCCGACGATCCGGATCTCGTGCGCGCCCACACCGACCCGGCCTACCCGTTCGCCCAATACGCGGGCTTCTTCGCCGCCGACCTCTCCCGGCGCGCGGCCCGACGCTGCGACGGGCGGGCGTTCGAGCGGCTCGAGGTGCGAGAGCGGACGGCGGTGATCGCCGAGGGACTCGCGGCGGACGCGACGACTCGCAAGCTGTACAACGGCGCCATCGTGCTTGCCCAGATCGCCTTCTACGCCGGCATTTACGATCCGCAGAAGGGCTGCCCGGCGATCGGGTTCGAGGGCGGCAACCACTGGCACTCCCTGCAGGACATCACCTATCCCGACCCTGAGCGCTTCCTATCGCGGGCGCGCACGGCGGACGGGAACTACGCCTGAGGAGACCATGCGAACCGTACACACCGACGTTCTGATCATCGGCACGGGATTCGGGGCGGCCGCGCCGGCGCTGCGCCTGGCGGAGGCGGGGGCGAAGGTGGTGATGGTCGAAAAGGGCCCCCAAGTACAGACCGCCGACTTCCGGCAGACGTCCGATCCCCAATACCTGCTCAAGTACATCAAAGGGACGCCGGGCGACCACCTGAGTCTCACCTACGCCGAGGCGCTGGGCGGCGGGTCGGGATTCTACGAGATGGTGTCGCTCCGGGCACCGTCGCTCGTGTTCGACCAGGTGGACGCGCAGGGCCGGCGCCTCTGGCCTCGCGGGCTCGACCGGCGGGTGCTGGACCCGTATTACGACGTCGCGGAGCGCATGCTGCACGTGTCGCAGATTCCACTCGCCGAGGTGCCAAGGACGGGGCTGGTGTTCGCCCGGTTGATGAAAAATCTCGGCTATTCGGTCGACCGCGCGCGCTACGCGGTGCGCGGCTGCCAGGGGAGCGGGTTCTGTGTCACGGGGTGCATCTACGGCGCGAAGCAGTCGCTGTTCTTGAACTACTTACCGCAAGCCGTCGCGGCTGGCGCCGAGATCGAGACCGACCTCGAAGCGCTGTCGATCGAGTCGCTGCCCGGTGTGCACCGCGGGCGTGCCCGGCTCCTCGCGAACCTCCCGTACCGCTACCAGGTCCTGTGCCGCCGGCGCGCAGGCGAGCGCGAGCAGGTGCGCTTCGTGGCCCGCCTCGTCGTGCTGGGCGCAGGGACGGTTGGCAGCGCGACGCTGCTGCTTCGCTCCCGCGCGACGCTACCGCTCTCGAGCGAGCATGTGGGACGGAACATCGCCTACAACGGCAGCGTCAAGGTGGCGGGCTTGCTCCCCGACTCCTTCCCCGACGCCGACATGTTCACGGGCCGCAGCCATCCCGGGATGATCAGCTACGAATTCCTCGAATCGCACGGGATCACCGTGCACGGAGTGAAGGCCCTCCCACTCATGCTGGTCTCGGCGGCGCGCATGAGTCTTGGAGACGAGAGGCGGGATCCGGCCTGGTGGGGTGAACCCAACGTGGAGCTCATGGGGCAGATGCGTCGCCGCATGATCGTGCTCGCGGCGTTCGGGTTGACGCCGCCGGGGGCGTCGCTCGCCGTGTCGGGGGCGGAGGAGACGCGCGTGTCGCTGCCCCTTACCTCGGGGCTCGAACTCTACCACGAGGACACGAAGCGCCTGCTCGAGTCGATCCTCGTGCGCAACGACTGCCGACTCGTCCGCACGGACTTCCTCGACAAGAGCCTCGCGCCGGAGGCGGGCGTGCATTTCTCCACCGCCCACCAGGTGGGGTCGTGCCGCATGGCGGATGCCCAGTCGGCCGGGGTCGTCAACGCAAACGGCGAAGTGTTCGGCTGTCCCGGCCTGTACGTGAGCGACGGAGCGTGTATCCCGTCCTCGCTCGCGGTGAACACGAGTCTCACGATTCTCGCGAACGCGGAACGGATCGCGGCCGGAATGCTCGATCAGTACGGACTGCGGCGCCCCGTTGCAGCGTAACTTCTGCTGCCGTCCCGGGACTTCAGCGCACCTCAGAACGCTGCCGCACTCGTCGCCGAGCCGACTATGATCTCACCGGTCGTCAACCCGGTGAGGGCGTTCCGTAGCACCACGTGGATCATGTTGACGCTGATGCCGCTCGCGGTCACCCCGTTGCCGGTCGGCGTCTGCTCGTTGAGCACGACGTAGCCGACGCCGGCGAGGTCGATCCGGGTATTGGGCGGCGGCGTGCCGGCGAGCGGGACGCCGTT
>Ga0066673_10000649_pt1 | contig 10685 bp, 6 predicted proteins | sample GraSoiAngelo_122_FD_62302 | JGI IMG/M metagenome (GOLD analysis project Ga0066673, IMG submission 62302) | Grasslands soil microbial communities from the Angelo Coastal Reserve, California, USA - 14_0927_02_20cm | ecosystem: Environmental > Terrestrial > Soil > Grasslands | place: USA...
GCACCAGAAGATTGGATGCTGTTTTCGCGGGAAGGTCGCAACTCTATGCATCAAAGTAAAAAGCGTTCCGGATCACCGGAACGCCTTGGCAGCCCTCCCCCAGAACTGCCAAACCACATCTGAATACTAGAAAAAGCTCCGGAAGCTGTAAATGTCACTTAGGTAATGCAGTCAGGTGCCTGATGAGCCATTGAAAACAGAGGAGGAATGTTGGACCGGACCTTGTACGAGTGCTACTTCTTGCGCCAGGTTTGGCCACCGTCAGAGGTCAGCCAGGTTGCGCCATTGACTACTGAAATCGAGCCATTCGCCGGGTCGGAGAACTCGATGTGACTAATGTCTGCTGCCAGCTTTTCACCCTTGGATGAGGGCGTCACCTGTTTCCAGGTCTGCCCGGAATCGCTGGAGTGATACAGAGCCCCCGCCTTGCCGCCGACCCAGACATCTGAATCAGCAGAGAAGATCGCACGAAATCCGCTCGTGCTTCCCACAGGAACAATTTCCCAACTCCTGCCAGAATCGAGCGAGCGTTGCAGCATCCCGTCAGCGGTGATCGTCCATTGCGCTTGCGGCATCGCTTTTCCGGCCATTCCGGCCTCAGGTTCTGCGGCTGCTTTTCTGCGGCTAGGCTTGGCAGCCTGCTTCTGATCGCGTGCGACAACTTCGGCCGTCGTCTGCGGCGACGGCTGCGCGTCAGCACTCAGGAGAGCTCCGGCAATTTTCGCTTCCTCTGGAGAGGACTCAATTTCTGGCGCTGCCGAGGTCACCATTCCAGAGGAATCCGAAGAGGAGGCGCCGACTTCCAGCTTCACCGGAAGATCTGATGTTTGATGGTCGAGAACAGCAAGGTCCGTGATCTCCTTCTGCTTAAACCCTGGTGCCTCGGCTTTAAGTGAGTAGGAACCTGGCGTCAGTTGATCGAATTTGAATTTTCCGGCTCCGTCTGAAGTGACGGTCTTTGAGCCGGTAGGTCCGATGATCGTGACCTCCGCATTCGAAACAACCGCGCCGCTTTGGTCGAGCACCGCCCCTTCGAGTTTGCTCGCGGCGACAGCGGATTGAGCCGATACTGTCCCGGTGGCGTATGAAAGAGTGCCGGTGTCCTTAGCCTTGGCCATCGACTGCGGAGCTGCGGCAGCTTTATCCAGCATCTCCGAAGACGTAACCTCATTCTTGGTTTGAGTTGTCACGTTCTGATGGCGCTGATTCAGTTCCGGCCGCGCATTTGCAGCCGGTGCCATCTGCACTTGGTCTGAACTGTCGAATTGGATTGGTGACTGCAACTTCGCAGTCATATGCTTTTCCTGGGGGCGGATCTTCGGAGCTGTTGCGACCGCCAGGTCAGTCCTCGCATTCTCTTTTGCCCCCGCAGCCGGCTGCGCCGCAGGCTCTGCACCAGAGATGTAACCGTCCTTAAGAAGCGGGACCTGTTTCGCTTCCAACTTGTCGTAATGCTGAACCGCAGGCGCTTGCCCGGATTTATGCTCGGCGCGGAAGAATTCCTTTCGAGTTAGAAAAACCCCTCCAGCCACAATCACCAGCGAAGCGGCGACTGCTCCCCATCGAACCGCAAAGTGCCATACGCGAGCCGGTCGATATGCCGCTACAACCTGTGTTTCGGCCGAATCGGGCTGCGCCAGAAAGAGGATGTCCCGGCAGTTTTTGCAATCGGCAACATGCCCAAGCACCCTTTGTTGCTCAGCACGAGACAGTGCATTTTCAGCGTACGCCGACAAAGCGTCAGCATTCGGATGCGGCCCTTGTTCCTGCATCTGCAGGCGTTTAGAGACGAGTTGTTTTAACCGATCCATAGTAAAAATCAGGTTCTTCTTTCCCCTGCTTTCGCCTCTTTCCTAGAGAACGTGGCCACAGCCGAATCTTGCGTCAGGCTGGAGCGGATATCCAGAGCCAGATCCCGCACGTCGGTATCAAGCGCCTCCTCGGCCTGGCGGCGGCTCATCCCCTGGGAGACCAGGCTTTTCAGGATCTGCTTGCGGAGCCCCTTTGTCATCTTCTCAACCTTGCGGCTGATGGTGGATTCGTGCACTTTCAACGATCGAGCAATTTCAGCCAAGGTGCGGCCGTCCAGAAAATATGACGCCAAAACGAAGCGGTCTTCAGGATCGAGCGACCGCAGCACATTGTCGGTGGCGCGCTCGAGTAGGGGATCGCCATGGGGCGGCGGTTCTGGATTGACCGCGGCAAACTGCACTCCCTCTTCTGATTCCTCGTCCAGGCTCACCAAACGCCGTTGCTTCCGATATGTGTTGACGTACTCCTGTGCCAACACGGTGCGCAGCCAGCCATCGAGCGATCCCCGCCCGCTGTAGGACGCCAGCTTCGAGATACGTTGTCCGTCTCTGGTCCTGGTACCGTACAGGTCCGCGTACACGGAATCAGCAAGCTCGTGTCCGACAGAATCATCACGCGTGATCTGCCGCGCAACGTCGTACAATTTCTCACGAAAGCGCGCCATGAACACTTCCCAGGCGCGTTCGCTGCCAGCAGCGCACGCGCGCGCCAGCACAAAGTCCTCGATCCGCAACCCTGCGCAGAAATTTTCGAAGCTCGCTCCGGCAGCATGTTTGGCAGACACCTCTTCCAGCAATCCCTGGAATTCTGACGCAGAGATCCCAAACTCCGCCGCGTGGCTTCGCTCGTAAAGATCGGTGAACGGCGATGCTGGCGTGGGATCGTTTGCCACTTCGGTTTCTTGCGGTGCTGCCATGCTCTCCACGGATGCTATCAACTTTTTAGACGCAAGGCGCTGTATTTTTGCCGTTCTTACTCCAGAAAAGATCACGCGCTTGCGTACGCGGCAAACGGCTCAGCCTGGGCTGCGCGGGCGTGGTGGTGTGGGTTTGAACGGAGGAATGCAGCCATGAAGAAAAAGCTGTGGTTTCTGCTCGTTTCGGTCCTTCTCGTTGTTGCTCTCGCAGTTGTCATCCCGTGCCTGTGGTCTGGCGAAATGCCAGCCGCCGGCAACTATCAGGTGCTTGGACCTATTCATCACGGGAACTTAACCATCTTCCCCGTTGTTTCCGGTCATTCGCATGACACTGGGCAATTTCTCACTTTGGATGAAGGCCTGCGCTCAGGCGAAGTTATCGTTTCCGAATCGGGCAATGTGTCGCCGCTGGTCCGACCGAGGCACGACCATCCTCGATGGGAGGAGTACCAGCATCACGACGGCGCCCAGGTGAACCGATTGGTGCTGGTCAACAACTCAAAACGTCCCCTGCTGCTGCTTGCCGGCGAAATCGTCACCGGAGGCAAACAGGACCGCGTGATCGGAAGCGACCGCATCGTTCCAGCGGAGAGCGATCCTATCGATCTAAGCGTCTTCTGCGTTGAACCCGGCCGCTGGGTCGGAACATCCGCGAAGTTCAATGCTCCCGCTGCTTCGACCGGCTACATGCTTCAGCCGTCAGTCCGAGCCAAAGCGATGGCCGACAAGAATCAGCAGCAAGTGTGGAACGAGGTCGGCAAAGCACGAATGACGATGTCGGAAACCGTGGAAGTCACCGCCGCACCCGAGATTGCTCAAACGTCATCCTATGCAGGCATGGTAGAGAATCGCGCCGTGCAGAAACAAGTTGATTCCGTTGCCGCGCCTGTTGAGCACGAATATCAAAGTGTTATAAGCCAATTGCGTGATCGCAACGCTGTGGGCGTGGTTGTTGCGGTTAACGGTGAAATCATCTGGGCGGACGTTTTCGCCAGCCCGAAATTGCTTGAGAAATACTGGCCAAAACTCGTCCGCTCATACGCGGCTGAATCCTTCGCGCAACGTACGAAGTCGGACCACGTTAATGAGAAAGCCGCACAGGAATTTCTCGACCGGCTGCAAGGTAAAAGGGAAGTCGTCGAGAGCGAGCCCGGACTTTATCGCCATACAGAGATTTCCGGCGACGGCTTCCGTGTTTTCGAGCTTGCCTCGCTGCTGCCCGGCACCGGGTTCGATGTGCATTTTGCGAAAATGGCCGAATAACTCGCGAGATTCCGGATAGCTAAGGAGCGAAGAACACCAACTGATCTGCACAAAACGGGCTGAGCGACTAGAATGCGTATCACGCCGCGAACAACCGCGCTCGTAGAGGTTCCCATGAAACGCTGGTGCGGTACGCTTTGTTTCTTCCTGATCGCCTGCCCTGTGCTATTTGCTGCCGATCCAGGCCTTCATTTAATCAAGACTTACAAAGTTGGCGGAGAGGGTGGTTGGGACTACCTCAAGCTCGATCCCGACTCCCGTCGGCTTTTCATCTCCCGCGCCAGTCATGTCATCGTGATCGATGCCGATTCCGGCAAGCCTGTCGGCGACATCGCCGATACGCCAGGCGTTCACGGCATCGCTCTCGCTCCTGAACTTAACCGTGGATTTACCAGCAACGGCAAAGACGGTACCGTCAGCATCTTCGACCTGAAATCGCTTCACCTCATCACCAAGGTGAAAGATGTCGGCGAAAATCCCGACGCCATCCTTTATGACGTTGTGACCAAGCGCGTGTTTACCTTCAACGGACGCAGCCATGACGCGACAGCTATCGACGCGGCCACGGGCAAGATCATCGGCAAAGTTCCTTTAAGCGGCAAACCGGAGTTCGGAGTGAGCACAGATGCCGAAGAAGTCTTCGTCAACATTGAAGATAAGAGCGAGATCACCGTTATCGATCCACAGTCGCTGAAGGTGAAGTCTGTCTGGCCGCTCGCGCCCTGCGAATCTCCGAGCGGTTTAGCGATGGATGCCAAGAATCGCCGCCTGTTCTCCGGTTGCGACAACAAGATGATGGCCGTCGTGAACGCGGACACCGGAAAAGTAATCACCACTGTTCCCATCGGCGATGGCGTGGACGCCAACCGCTTCGATCCCGATACTCATCTCGCATTCGCTTCCTGCGGTGAGGGGATCTTGACCGTCGTGCACGAGGATTCGCCGGAGAGATTCACCGTCGTGGAGAACGTTCCCACGCAACGTGGCGCCCGGACGATGGAACTTGATCCCAAGACGCACAATATCTTCGTAGTTACTGCGCAATATGGACCTCCTCCAGTCGCTACGGCAGATCAACCGCATCCTCGGCCTCCGATTCTCCCGGACACTTTTGTTGTTCTGGTGGTCGGCAAGTAAGCGTGAGCGGGCTACTCTGCATCCAAAACACGCGAATGAGAGCTCTTTGGGCTGCACTGCTGATTACAACCTTGTTGGTCGGTTCGCCTCACGCGAACGCCTATTCCGTGCTTACGCACGAACAGGTGGTTGATCTGGAATGGCAGGATGAAGTGCGGCCCCTGCTGTTGCAGCGGTTCCCTAATGCAACGCCCGACGAACTTCGCCATGCTCATGCCTTTGCCTACGGCGGCAGTCTGGTGCAGGACATGGGCTACTATCCCTTCGGCAAAAAGTATTTCAGCGATCTTCTTCATTACGTGCGGAGCGGCGATTTCGTAAGCACGCTCATTGAGGAGTCACATGACATCAATGAATATGCTTTCGCGCTCGGAGCATTGGCGCACTACTCGTCCGACAACATGGGCCACCCAATCATCAATCGGGTCGTTGCAATCGAGTTCCCCAAACTGCGCGCCAAGTTTGGCGATGAAGTTACCTACGCTAACGCCCACAAAGCCCACATTCGCACCGAATTTGGATTTGATATGGTGCAGGTCGCGAAGAACCGGTACACTTCCGATCGCTATCACGATTTCATCGGATTCGAAATTGCCACGCCTTTGCTGGAGCGAGCATTCCTAAAGACTTATGGCATGAAACTCAGCGATGTTCTCGGCGATGAGGAGCGCGCAATCGGCACCTTTCGTCGAGCTGTTAGCAATTTCATTCCTGAGATGACGCGGGCAGCGCTCATCAATCGGCGCGCTGATCTGGTAAGAGACACGCCCAACTTTGACAAACGCAAATTTCTTTACCATCTCTCGCGGGCTAAATACGAAAAAGAATGGGGCAAAGGTTATCGGCGCCCCGGATTTGGGACGCGAGTTCTTGCGTTTTTCCTACGCATCATCCCAAAAATCGGACCTGCTGTCGCGCTCGACTTCAAGGTGCCAACCACGCAGACTGAAGACATGTACATCAGGAGCGTTGATCAGACGATCGATGACTATCGGCGCCTGCTCCGGCAGGTGAGCGAAAACAATTTGAAGTTTCCCGATACTGATTGTGACACCGGGCGTGAGACCGCCCCGGCGGAATACTCGCTGGCTGACGAAACCTATGCGCGGCTTCTGGACGAACTCAGTGAGGGGAAGTTCGCGCAGATCAACCCGGAGTTGCAGCAGAACATTTTAATTTTTTACAGCAATGCCCGGCCGCCAATTCAGACTAAAAAGAAGAAACAGTCCTGGGCAAAAACTGAAGAAGAAGTCAAAGCTTTGAAGGCGTGGGCGCCCGCAGCAACCGTGCCGTCAGGTGGAAGTTAAAACCGAAGTTCAGCTAATCCATCGGTAATCCAACGTAGTTCTCTGCCAAGCTTTTTGCAGCGGCCTGCGAACTCGTCACATAATCGAGTTCTGCCAACTGCCGTCGATAGTCGAATGGATTCTCATCCGGAAAACGGTGCAGCATGGACGTCATCCACCAAGAAAAACGCTGCACCTTCCACACGCGACGCAGGCACGTTTCCGAATAGCGGTCGAGTTCTGCTTTGTGTCGGTTTTTGTAAAACTCAACCAGTCCACGCGCGAGCACTTGAACATCAGCGACCGCAAGATTCAGTCCCTTGGCTCCTGTCGGCGGAACAATGTGCGCCGAGTCTCCCGCCAGAAACAGTCGCCCATGTTGCATCGGTTCAACTACAAAGCTGCGCATTCCAGTCACGCCTTTTTGCAGAATCCGACCTTCCGGCAACCCCCAATTCTCTGCCGCTGTACGCACTCGCAGTTCGCTCCAGATTTGTTCGTCACTCCACTGGCCGATGTCTTCATCCGGCTTGCACTGCAAATACAACCGGCTGATGGTCGGACTTCTCATACTTAATAGCGCGAATCCCCGCTCGTGCAACGTGTAGATCAACTCGTGCGATGCCGGTGGAGCTTCCGCCAAAACCCCAAGCCATCCAAACGGATAATCCCGCTCATACACGGTCAATGCCCCAGATGGAATGCTGGGCCGGCAAATGCCGTGAAAGCCGTCGCATCCGGCGATGAAATCGCAGCCGAGTTCGTGATCAATTCCATCTTTTCTGAATCGGATCAGTGGCGTGCTGGTGGTGAGATCGTGCACAGAAACATCTTGTACTTCAAAGAGCACCTCTGCGCCTGCTGCAATCCTCGCCTCATTAAGATCGTTTAGCACCTTGTGTTGCGGATAGATGACGATCCCGTTTCCGGTGAGTTCCTTGAAGTCAATCCGGTGGCCGCGGCCGTTGAAGCGCAATTCGATTCCGTAGTGAACCAGCCCTTCCTGCTGCATGCGTTCGCCGACGCCCATTTGGGTGAGCAGATCAGCCGTGTTTTGTTCGAGCACTCCCGCGCGCACCCGTTCTTCTACATGCTTTCGACTGCAGTTCTCGACCACAACCGACTCAATTCCTTGCAGATGCAACAAATGTGAGAGCACCAGTCCGGCAGGACCGGCTCCAACAATTCCGACCTGAGTGCGTGTTCGCTTATTCACTGGCGTTAATCATTCTAAGCATCTGCAATGCCGGCTGCCTGCCCGCAAAAAGCAGTCGGCCCGGTACAGAATCCGAATCTAGCTCCGCTCCCCCGACATCTAAACGGTTTTAATAGTTAGCTTTGCGTGTAAATTTTTGTCAAAGATTACCCTGGTCACTCGCATTAACGTACCGTAATTCTTTATGTGGATTGTCGCACTCGCACTTCGCCGGCCTTACACATTCATTGTGATGTCGCTGGTGCTGCTGATTCTCGCGCCCATTGTCATCTTCAGCACTCCGACTGACATCTTCCCTGAAATTAATATCCCCGTCATCAGTATTGTCTGGAATTATCAGGGTCTCGCTCCGCAAGACATGGCGAACCGGATCACCACGATCACCGAGCGCGCTCTCACCACGCTGGTCAATGACATTGATCACATCGAGTCGCAATCGATGAATGGGATCGCGGTCGTCAAAGTGTTCTTCCGTCCTCGGGCCAATATCCCTACTGCCCTGGCGCAGGTTACCGCAATCTCTCAGACACAGTTGCGGCAGTTGCCGCCGGGCACGACTCCGCCTCTAGTCATTCAGTACTCCGCTTCCAGCGTTCCCATTCTTCAACTCGGGTTGAGCAGCAGCACGCTTCCCGAGCAGCAGCTTTTTGATCAGGGTGTGAACTTCATTCGCCCGCAGTTGATCACCATTCCGGGCACTGCCATTCCGTATCCCTATGGTGGCAAGCAGCGACAGGTTCAGGTTGATATCGATACGCGCGCGCTGCAGGCGAAGGGCTTGACCGCCGTGGACGTCGTGAATGCTTTCGGCGCACAGAACCTTATATTGCCTTCCGGTACTGCCAAGATCGGTTCGCTGGAATACAAGGTTGAGTTGAATGCAAGTCCAAAGAGCATTGCCGAACTGAATGATCTCCCGATCAAGACCGTCAATGGCACCACGATTTACGTGCACGACGTGGCCCACGTGCGGGATGGCTTTGCACCGCAGACCAATATCGTTCGTCAAGATGGCGTGCGCGGCTCGCTCCTAACCGTATTAAAGAACGGCGGCGCTTCTACTCTCGATATTGTGGACAACATCCGCGGCATGCTGCCGCGAATTCTGGCGACTGTGCCGCCGGAACTCAACGTGAAGCTGCTGTTCGATCAATCACTATTTGTTCGGTCCGCTATCGAAGGTGTCGTTCATGAAGCCTTGACGGCGGCGTGTCTCACCGCAGCGATGATCCTTTTGTTTCTCGGAAACTGGCGGAGCACGCTCATTATTGCGGTTTCCATACCCCTTTCAATTTTGACCTCAGTGGTCCTGCTGAGCGCACTGGGCGAAACCTTCAACATTATGACGCTCGGTGGTTTAGCTCTTGCCGTCGGAATTCTTGTGGACGATGCGACCGTCGAAATTGAAAACATCGAGCGCAACCTGGGGATGCACAAGGAATTGAAGCAAGCGATTCTTGACGGCGCTCAACAGATCGCCGTACCCGCACTGGTTTCTACTCTCTGCATATGCATCGTGTTCGTGCCGATGTTTTTCCTGACCGGAGTCGCGCGTTATCTCTTCGTGCCCCTTGCCGAAGCCGTTGTATTCGCCATGTTGGCTTCGTACCTGTTCTCGCGGACCCTCATCCCAACTCTTGTGATGTATTTACTGCGTGGCCATGAGGACGATTCGCACAAGCCTCCCAGCAACGTTTTCAGCCGTTTCCAGCGGGGCTTTGAACATCAGTTCGAGCGCTTCCGCCGCGCATATTGCAATACTCTCGAAGGCGTGATGCAACATCGGGCGGTTTTCGTCAGCATATTCCTGGCATTCTGCATTATTTCCGGAGGTCTGGTCTTTTTTCTTGGTCGCGACTTCTTTCCGAGCGTTGATTCCGGGCAGATGCGCCTTCACGTACGTGCGCGCGCAGGTTTGAGAATCGAAGAAACGGCGCGCCTGGTCGATCAGATCGAGCAGGAAATCCGGCGTCAGGTCCCCAGGAAAGAAGTCACCACGATCGTGGACAACATTGGGCTGCCTTACAGCGGTATTAACACCTCGTATAGCAACTCCGGCACGATTGGAACCTCGGACGCCGAAATTCTTGTGAACCTCTCAAAGGGGCACAAGCCGACCGACGAATATACCCAACTCCTGCGCCGCACCCTGCCTCGACAATTTCCCGGCGTGGAATTTTTCTTCCAGCCGGCCGACATAGTCAGCCAGATTCTCAATTTCGGTTTGCCCTCGCCGATTGATGTTCAACTGAATGGACCGAACTACGATCAGAATTATCTCGTCGCGCAGCAGATCGCAAATAAGCTGCGCCATGTTCCCGGTGCCGTTGACGTTCACGTGCAGCAGTTGATGAACGACCCAACGCTTCAACTCGATGTGGACCGCGTGCGCGCCCAACAAGTGGGTCTCAGTGAAAGGGATGTCGCCACCAATGTTCTGGTAACGCTCAGTTCAAGTTTCCAGACGAGTCCCACTTTTTTCCTTGATCCAAAAAACGGTGTGAGCTATCCGCTCGCCGTCATGACCCCGCAGTACAAGATGGACTCCATGCAGGCGTTGATGAATACGCAGATCAGTGGGAGTACGAACGCCGCGCCCCAGTTGCTCTCGAATCTGGCCTCTGTCAAGCCGACCACGACTCCTGCCGTCATTAGTCACTACAACATTCTGCCGACTGTTGATGTTTACGCCAGTGTAGATGGCCGCGATCTCGGAGGAGTCTCCGATGATGCCAACAAAATACTTGATGGCTTCCGGAATCATTTGCCGCGCGGCACACAACTCAATGTCGTTGGGCAGGTTGAAACCATGACCTCCTCGTTCGAGGGCCTCGCGCTCGGCCTGATAATGTCTATCGTTCTCGTTTACCTGCTGATCGTGGTCAATTTTCAATCGTGGCTTGATCCGTTCATCATCATCACTGCTTTGCCCGGCGCATTAGCAGGAATATGCTGGATGCTGTTTATTACGCACACCACGCTCAGCGTTCCCGCGCTGACCGGCGCGGTTATGTGCATGGGCGTGGCAACTTCGAACAGCATTTTGCTGATCTCA
>Ga0066673_10000654_pt1 | contig 10669 bp, 8 predicted proteins | sample GraSoiAngelo_122_FD_62302 | JGI IMG/M metagenome (GOLD analysis project Ga0066673, IMG submission 62302) | Grasslands soil microbial communities from the Angelo Coastal Reserve, California, USA - 14_0927_02_20cm | ecosystem: Environmental > Terrestrial > Soil > Grasslands | place: USA...
CTTTTCCCTGAGCGACGCATTATCGCTAAGCAATTCAATCGCAGAAGAAAACTGTTCGGGGTTGTCCGCAACCAAGAGGTGCTTTCCGGCTTCGACATTCAAGCCTTGGCAGCAAATTGAGGTGGCAATCATTGGAACCCCAACAGCCATGGCCTCGAGGATCTTGAGTTGAGTCCCGGCGCGGATCCGAATGGGGCAGAGAGCCACCCAGGCGCGTCCGAGATAGGGTTTCACATCCGGCACCGAGGCGATCACGCGGATATTGTCTTGACCATCGAGCTGCCGTACGGTCCTAGGAGGCCTGCTTCCTATGATTTCCAACTGCAATTCCGGTCGCCGCGCCCTGACTAGCGGCCACACCGAGCGAGAAAAGTAGAGGGCTGCATCCGCATTTGGGAAATAATCAAGCTTGGCGCAGAAAACCAGCAAGTTCCTTTGTGCTTCGAACTCTCGGAAACGGAAATGATCAAGATCGACACCGTTGGGAACTACGTCCATTTTTTCCCGCAAGTCATGGGGAATTGGATACGCGTCGCGATCCACGGGTGAGGAAATCACTAATCGGCTGAACCGGCGCGAGACTTTCGCTTCAGACAGCGCAAACTTCTTTGATTCGGTCCACGAAAACAGTTTCACTAAGGGATTTTTCGTGAAGCTGCGGCGGCGCGACTCAAGCATAGATAAGCAATCGACGGCGTCAAATACGGCCGGCACCTTTCCAACAACATCTTCGACCATTGGCATGGATTTCAAATGTTCAGCGTGAATCAGATCCACCTGCTTAGCTTCGACCAACATCTTTACGCGATCCCGCAGGCGCGGGGAATAAAAATACGCGCAGCGCAAGGGAGTCATAGAGAAGAGAGCGCACAGGCAACTCCATAGCGATTTCCACCGCGAGACTCTGATGACCTCCAGCCTGTGACAATATTGACGCAACTCGGAGATGAAACGCTCGTCCGCCTGGTTGCTAGCTAAGCAGACGACCGAGACCTCGTGCATTTGTGAGAGGCCACGGATGAAGTTCAATGGACGCGGGCGAATAAATGAAGGAACATTGGGGATGACGAATAGGATTTTCATGGCGACTGCTGCCTGCGGGCAGGAAATTCGGGCAGCCATTCTCTGGTTCTAATTCTCCGCGGACCCTGCACCTTGACTTAGATTACATGCGGCCAGCAAAACACCAACCAGGGTCCAGGGAAAAATGATGACAGTCATTACACGCGTTCCTCCACCAGCGGCAGCCGTGGCAAAGAAAGCCTCCTGAAAAAAGCATTCGGCAATCCACAGTAGTATGAAGGCAGAACCCGCCACTTTCACCCACTCATAACTACCATCGAGAGATTCGAAATCAAAATGCAATTTTCTGCGGAATCTGGCTAGCCTGAGCACCAACCACAAGAAGAAGGCTAGGCCGACAAGGCCAGTTTCTGCTGCCATCGTTAGCAGCTGGTTGTGGGCGATTCCTCCGGCCGCCTCTCCTTCGTAGCTTCGGTCAAAGAATTGATAGTTGCCCGCTCCCACTCCCAACAGAGGATGTGTTGTAAACAGCTGCAAAGCCGTTGCGTAGTAGTAGATCCTCTCGAATCCGTACACTTGGTCGGGATTGTAGAAGGCAGAAACGAGCCCTATTACGCCTGACAAAACAATGGCAGCCGAGACGACGATGATGAGTATCAGTCCGAAGGCAGGGTTGACGCGCGAGCGAAGCCAGGAGGCCGATACCAGCAATAGCCCGACAAAACCAACCAGCCAGGTCTCACGCGAAAAGGTAAGCACTAGGCCTAGCAGGCACAACACGAACAGCCCACAAACGAGCCAGTAGCGGGAAAGCGAGCGGCGCCCGAATAACACTCCGGAAAAGAGAAAAGGAAGACAAAGTGCGCTGAGTTCGATTGAGGAATCCCAGGGTTGTCCCCAGTAGGCGCGCGTGGCACCCAGGATGACATAGGTGCCGCCGTAGCCAAATATCAAGCCTCCGGCTGTTATAAGGGTCCCGATGGCCACCACGATGCCCATTATCGTCACCACTGTTTCAACATCTTTCCAGCGTTTGATCCCGGCAGCGACGGCAAAAGGGATACACAATGTCATCCCCAGCAACAGGAGTTGGGAGAGTTGCGCGGTACTCCAGGAAACGTCCGAGTGCGGGTAGGCGTAAGTCACCTCAGGGTCAGGATTAAGACGCGACCACAACATTGAAACTGGCGTCAGCAGAGCTATTCCGAGCAAAGGTCGGTTGAGGAGAGTTGTCGGGAAGAGGCTCCTTGCCGAAACCGACATGCTGGTCATTAGCCATGCAAGAATGAACATGCCAATGGCTATATTGCCGGGGTAAAGGCGCGACAGAATTCCTGTCTCGAACGGCGAATAATTTAGAAGCCCGCAACTGAAGATCACTACCGCGAGACCGCTCACGGGACTTCTGAACTGCGCTAGAACGGCTACTACTCCCGCACCAACCAGCCATGGCAAGGGAGATTCAACGAAAAGAATATCCAGAGCGACAGCAATCACGGCAATCAGGACACAAACGTGCCAGGACCAACGCTGCGGGGTATTCAGACTCATCGTGGTGTTAACGCTAATATTGGCGTCGTCCATAAAATTCCTGGTCGGTGGTCAGCCCTGCCGACTTTTAGCCCGAGCGCTTCTGACACTTACTCGTGGCAAGGTTATGCTGGCCAGAACGAGTAGAGTCTTCCAATAAGTGATTGCACTCCCTTCGGGGAGCGTGTGACGGGGATCGATGATTCAAAATAGTTCGGAGTGATGTGGACTCTCAGGGCTCCCGGATAGACACGGATTTGCTAAGGCGCTCGCCCACAGCACTCGTGAACCTTCCAGCAACGGATACAAGTTAGTTTCACGAGTACGAAGTGGTATGCCGCAACGCGTTCATGAATTCGAGGAAATTCTCTCGGTAATTTCGATATAGGAGTGCCCGCGTCGTATAGGTGAGAAATCGAATCAGCTTGACGACAGACCTCCCCAATGGCGAGAGCCGCACGTACCGGGAAAGAAAGTATTCTTCGCTCTTTGCGTTCTCGATATACCTCCTGGCTCGGAGTTTGCCGGCCGAAACACTTCCCTTATGGAAAATCCTGGCCTGAGGGATGAAGTAAGCGCAGAATCCGCACTGCCTAATCTTTTCGGCGATGATCAGTTCTTCAAAATCCAGGAAAGTGTTCTCATCAAAGAGGCCGGCTTTCTCGATCGCTGCAGCTCGAAAAAAAAGTGCGCTTCCTGAGAGGAACTGGACCACTGAAGGGTGATTGGCGATGCAGTAAAACATCCTACGCATCACTGGGACTCGTGTAATGAGTCGTCTCAAGGGAGTAAAAGCACAAAGCAGCGTTAGCAGGTCCAGTTTTCTGCGTATCGGCCACTCTCGTTGGGGATTGCGACGATTGATGCGCGGCCCCATGAGAGCGGCTGTAGGATGCTTTTCAGCGAATTGGACAAACGCGGAAATGGTGTCGGGAAGAATTGTGGTGTCGTTATTCAAAACGAAAACATAATCCGCTTCGTTCTTGAGCGCGTAACGTATTCCGACATTATTACCCGCCGCAAAGCCCAGATTCTTGTCGGTCTCCACGACTGTTACGTCCGGGCAAGCGCCTTTGAGTCGCGCAACGGAATCATCTGTTGAGCCATTGTCCACAATGACCGCGTGCCAGTTTCGATACTCCATGCGCTCCAGCGAGCGTACACATTCCAGAGTGTCTTGCCATCCGTTCCAGTTCAGGAGCACGATGTACACGCGCGCTTGATTCTGCGCAATGTGAGCAGCGGGCGAGACCAACACTCGGGGCTGTGGCGCAGCGAGTCCAGCGGAGAACTCAGTTGTTGTTTTGTGTGTCATTGAGACGGAGAGTTCGAGGCATCCTTTCAGAAACTCTGTCGCATACCCATTTTCCCCGTTAGTCCGTCCCAGGTGCCAACAAGAAAACTACGAAGCTTTTGGGGCCGCTGCTTTTCTCCAAGAAAGCACTTTGCTGTGTCGCGCAAAGCCGCATACATGAGTTTAAGGGTGAAAAGGGGAAGAGAAAATAGATATTTTCGGAAAACCACGATGCGGTTTCGCGACATGTAATAACGGCGGATCGCGCTGTGATGACTTGGCCAGAAACGTAAGCCGAGAACGGAAGCTGGCGCTGGATCGCCTGGATCATGCACGAGAATTGCTTCGGACTCTGCCATTATGTATCCAGCCGCCCGGATGCGGAAACAATACTCGATATCGACCCAATCAATGAAAAACTCTGAGGCGAACCAGCCGATATTGTCAAATATCCACGTCGGCATCAGCGATCCCGAGGTTATGCACCACAACAGACTGCCATCGGGAGCGCGAGGTGCTAGCCGAGTGTATCCGAATCCCGCGCGCATGTATCGAGGGTGAATGGTAGCAATCTTGTCCCGTTTGGGATGAGAGAGCCACACCTTAAACATCGCATCGACAAATCCATCAAGCATTCTGCTGTCTTGATCGTAGAGTAGAACCCACGGATACTTTTCATTTTTCGCCCAGCGCACGCCTTGATTCAAAGCTTCGGCGATGCCAAGGTTCTCTCCATTCTCAATCAGATGAAAGCCGAAATCCCGGCTCGCAGTTCTCAGTAAATCCAATTCATTGGCGCTCGATCCATTGTCAACAACAACCAGCCCCTGCACCTCAGCGAGCACCTTGTGCAAGTTTTCGAGCATTGCGACACTGGGGTGATAAGTGACAATCACGGCGCACACTGATTGCACTCTCATTTTGCATGCTCCTCGTTGCATGACTCAGGCTTTTGCATACCGGCGGTCTGAAGGAAAGGGGCTCCGGCTCCAGTGCCGGCTACCCTTTTCCATGAATCTCCGATTGTCCACCGCCCGATTCGTACGACTTGCAAGAATGATGATGTGGAATGGCTTGAGATTATCGAAACGAAGTATCTGCAATCCCGCGCAATTCACCGTGGCTAAGGCCGTCAGGGTATCGAACACATGATGGTGCAAAGCGCGATGGATATGATTCGCCAGACAGCGTTGCCGGAACTGCTCTTTTGTTCCGGCCCCTTCATCTCGAGACAAGTCGTGAAGCTCCAAAACTTCCGGAACGTGGGTCTGATCCTCTTCGCCTACCTCATTCTCGTAGTCCTTGATGATATGAGCGAGGGTTGTGGTCGGGCGGCGCCAATCGAATGTGCCATCTTTGTGCGGCAGAATTAACAGTAGCAGCGCCTCATCTTTCAAAATGCGTTTCCATTCGGCGAGTGCACGAAGCGGATTGGCGATGTGCTCCAGGCAATGGCAGGCCAGCACACAGTCGTAGCTGCAGTCCGGGATACACCGCAAGTCGGTGGCGTCAGAAATGATTTGGTGGCCAGGCGGTTTTGCTGGGTGGTAAACGAATCCATCCGCTTCCCGTACTTCCCCGGTCCAAATTGTGCTTCCCGAATACAAACAATTATCCAGGGACCTCAGAACATCATAGATAGGTATCGGTCCTTCATCTTTCATCAATTCGCTGGGACCGCCTATCTCAAGACCTCGTCTCAATCGCAGTTCGGACCGATATTTCGCAAAAGATGGGCGCCGCACAAGCGCTGTCAATCGCGGACCGAGGATATTCCGGGCCGCAATCCGAACAGCACTCTTAACCTGTAAGGTGCTCTGATGCAACACGCTCTGAGTCATTTGATCGCGGATCCATTCGAAGAGGTTGAACTCGATCGACGAGACTGAGAATGATCCATTCCCAGCTTCCGCTTCACGCGAACCGCTAACTTGTCGAACGCTCCGCCGGTTTCGGTCCCGAATTTCTTCGTGGTCGTCCCGCGCTCAAACACGACCACGCTATCGTAGAAATGCATCGCCATTGTGGACCGAGTAAATTCCGTGGGCGGCAGAGTGCCGCGGCTGTGGTCCGCGTTCAATTCATCAACCAAGCTCTTACAAATCTCAATGAAGTTTCTCGGATCGCGGAGGCCACCTTCATATTCCTCCCAATAAGCTGTATGCAGGTCCTCAACGAGGTATACGCCGTTTTTCAGCATTTTGGGGTAGAGAAAATCAAAGCTCGCGGCGAGGTGACTCATGACGTGGCTACCGTCATCCACAACGATGTCTGGAATGCCGACCTGGTCGATCACGCCCTGGAGAAAAGCTGTGTCTTGTTGAGCACCAATATGGATTTCGATCTGATCTTCGGTGAACTTCTTGCATTCGGGATTGATGTCGATACCAACGATTCGAGCGTGTGGGCCAAAATACTGCTTCCACATTTGCAACGAACCACCCAGCCCGCAGCCGATTTCAATGAAGGTGACCGGCTTGTTGACGAACTCATTAAAATGCCGCTCGTAAATTGGGAAATAGTGCTTCCATTTATGTATCAGTCGCTTATCGTTGTTGAGGGCATAAGACCAGAGAGTCATAAGGTTAGCGTCGGCTTTCAGAAATCAAACGCAACTGGAAAAAATCGTGCCAGCATGGCGACGCATAGAAGGAAAAATGAGGCGGCTGAAATTCTGTCTTTCTTCACGATTTAAACAAAAGTAAGCCGGTACCCCAGTGCACAGGGCCCAAAACACGGACATAGCTGATATGAGGTGCAAATCGGACGCCGGCCACCAACGAAATAGCAGGAACGCAGATGGCAGGCAGATCAGACTGGGACCAAAGATTCCGCGCAGGAATACTTGCCGCGGCGGTATTGAAATCACAGATCGAGTAAGTCTCATGCTGATTACAAAGTGCACAAGCACGCCGACGAAAGCGCCGATTACCGTTCCAACGGCGACGCCGATTGCCCCGAACTGCAACGCAAGGTAGAAACTGCTCCCTAGATTGACGACAGCTTCCGAGATGGCAGATGCAATTCCTGCTTTCTGGCTGCCGGTCGCGGTAATCATGGTTGCGTAAGGCGCGCATAAATTCCGCACGACATTCGCAAGGACCAGAATTCGCAGATATGTAGCCGTATGCCTTGCGTAGTCGGAGCCGACCCACAGCCGAAGAATGGGAAATGCGAACACGACCAGGGCGAGACCGACCAGAAGCAGAGCGATGGTGTTGTAGCGGGTGATTTTGGCCAGAAAAGTTCCCATTTGGGATGGCGAAAACCGCGTGCTCAATGCCGACGAGGCGGGCACCAATGGGCCCAGCAAAGAAGAAATCATTAGTAGCAGGAAGCTCGTGGGCAGCGAGGCGATCGAATAGTATGCCGTTTGCACATAATCAAAGTGGCCAACGATGACGATGTCTAACCCAGTGATGCAGAACATCGCAATGGTTGAAACAGACTGTAGCGAGCAATATCGGGTGACGTTCTTCAGAATGCGGAAATCCAGCAACCGCAGCGATACCAGTACATCCGAAGCACATTTTCTCCATGCGAGCCATTGCAGAACACCGGTGAAGACGTTTACAAGGGCTGCGGCCATTCCCATGATCTCAAGATTCCCACGAGCGCTTACGGCTAAGAAAATTGCCAGCGCGAATAGCATGCGATTAAGAATCATGATGAGAGTAGGTATCCAATAGCGTTGAAGACCAAGGAAAACGGCCCCGTAAATTGAGCAAACAAGCCCAAGTGACAGAGAAAGCCCGACAAGCATCAGGCTGATCCTTACCTCGGGAAAGAGGTTTACGGGCATAGCCGAAAAGAGCCTGGGTATTTGCCAGGCGAGGCCGAACGTGAGCGCGCCGGCAAGCGTGCCGGCCAAGATCATGAGCGCGAGCCCTGCTGTTGCATAGCGTCCCGCCTCTAATTGCTTGCCCCTGGCCTCGTACTCGGCAACGAACTTTGAAACCCCAGTCTGTATCCCGAGATCAAAATAAGAAACGTATGCGCCAAGTTGAATTATGAGCACCCATGCGGCGTATACCTTCACCGGCAGGTGATGCGTCAGATAGGCGGGCAGCAGAATGGCAACTGCTGATACTGCAGCCGCTCGGGCCAGGTTCGCGCTGATGTTCCGAAACACGACAGTTGCCAAGCCCGGCGATGTCGTTTCGGTTTCTGTCGAGCTAGTTACAAGGATAGGAGAATCGCTCATACTTATGCCCGGTGACTTATTGCTTCGGAACCATCATCATCGGACGCCCCGAAAGCCGGAAATGGATGCTCGAAATACATTCGTGCCTACGCCAATTCCGCGAAACCACGAGTAAGAATCACCGAAGCATCGCATTCGTACTTACGAAATCATGTGGACAGCCCCGAAATGCTGCGCAAATCTTGGAGCACTCATTCAATTCAATTCTCGGAATGCTCAGGAGTTCGGTAGCGTCAGGGATGGCCGTGATGCGTCCCATTACGTCCGCCGAACCTGCTCCACATGATCTGTACCTTGGCTCGCGATCTGGTATTTTCGGCTCCGATTTGTCTCCAAATCTCCGTTGCCAATTGTTTCTCTGGGGACTGGCTGCGCTTCCACATGGCCGCGGTAATCACTAGAACACCAGCAAACAGCACAGACAAGAGTGCGCCTCCCGCGACAATGACCGTGCGAGGGGGAAATGACTTGTTTTCGGGCAGCAAGGCAGCATCGAGTACATTGACGGTTGGAATTTCTCTGGCTTCCTGAATCTTTGCGAACTCGTACTCCTGGGTCAGCAATTCGTACAAAGTCTCCTGGATCTTGCTCTCACGATACAAGTTTGCCCAGCGCACCCCCACCAGGGGCAGTTTGCGTATCGAAGGAAAGTCTCCGGCGATTTCTGACTGGTCCGAGTTGAGATCAGCCTTGTTCCCGCTCATGTTTTCCACCTGCCGTTTCAAGGCAGCGACCCGGGCATCAAGCGTGCGCACGCGAATATTGTTATCCGTGTAGGTTTGCTTCAGTCCCTCCAGTTCCGCTTCTGCAGCGATCAACTGCCCCTGCAGTCCGGCCTCGCTGTCTACCATGGCTTTGGTCTGCGAGGGCATATCGAAAGTCCCATTTTTGCTGGCGTATTGGCTGAAGTCCTGTAGGGCAGCATCAAGATTCTGTTTCACGGTCTGCAACCGGCCTTCGATGAAGATCCGCTGGCGGCGTGCTGAAGAAATCGAAACCTGCGCGACAATCCTGTTGAGTGCGTCGACATAGGCCTGTGCCAAAGCCTGCGCGCGCTTCGGATCATGATCTGTAACCGTAATGGTGATAACCCCGCTCTTGCGGTCTTCTTTCATATCAGTCTGCTTGGCAAGAGCCCTACGTGCATCCTCCCAGTAGGTAGTGTGGTAAACCTTGCGCAGATCAAATCTCTCGATCAGGTCATCTTGAATCGTCGTGCCATCGAGCATGTCCACAAAAAGCGCGCCCGAACTCTTCACTCCGAGCAAGTCTCCGGCCACGCTTCCCAGGCTTCCACCTAGCGCACCAGCAACTCCGCTGCCGCTTGAAGTGCTTGATCCGCGTCCGGCGAGGGCCGCGAGCATCGCCAGGCCCGATCCGGACTGCTGCTCCGGAGGCATAAGCCGCATCTTCGACTTATACTGAACGGGCAGCAGAAACGCGACCACTAACGAGAAAATCAACCCCAATATCGTGGTCCGTCCGATGAAACTCCGTTCCTGCCAGAGCAGCCGCATCCATTCCGCGCGACGCGAATGTTCATTTGGAGTTGGAGAAAGTGCGATCGCATGCCCGTGCTCCGGCTCCGCCTCGGACGGGCGCTCGACCACTCGTACCGGATTCTTGTTTGCAGGATTCAAGCGTTGATTTCGCAGCACAGCTTCGCTCCCTCACTTACATCGGCGCTTGTGAGAAAGGCCCTATAAAATCGCTGGCCTGCTAGTCGCATGCCCTCGAACCAAAATCCCGGAATGTCCACACTCCGGCTCCGGCTCGTTTTGGAAGTTGTTGGATGGCTTCATTCAGGACCACAGTTGTCCGGAGCTTCTGATCAGACTATCGGAGTGTCAAACCCACTCGACGCTGTGAGCGACACTTGCCTCGCTTGCTTGCTCCCAACGCCCAGGTGTCCGTTCTCGAAGCCCGGAGTTCGGTTCCTTAAATCGCGGGCAATTCTTCCTGGCTAGAGCATTCAATGACCGAAGAAGTGCGAACTTTGTTTTAATTGCCCGGTCCAGTCCTGCAGGGGCAACGAAGGGGCCGCGAGTCTAGCCAATTGCAGTGCCAACCTTGCCTCACTCTTTGCGCAGCGTAAATCCGCTAGTTCCGTTAAAGTGGCACTCCTGAGCAGAGAATCCTCCTCGGGGTGGTTCTGAAACACAAAAGGGAAATTCTTGTTTTCGATGACGGCATCTTCAGACGACATCCGGACACCCCGACCGATGCCCTGTTTCTATCTATCTGACTTTGTTGTGTCGTACTTGGAGTAAGCTGGACGTGCAAGTTGTTGTTTGTGTTTAGGTTGGCGACCCTTTTAAGGCATGGGTCGCAGGTTCGAATCCTGCCGCGCTCACCATATAACACCCTGACAGAACGACCTGAAAATCGGTTGGTCTGTACAAGATCCTCCACTCCATTAAACAAATCTTTTGCAGACTGCGTAGAGAACAAGCTGTCTTGGCGCAGTCGATGAGTCTAATGGATGTATTTCAACAACCCCCACGGGCGTCTTAATCTCTCCGGAGCATGAGTGACAATCACGACGGCTATCCGGAACTCCTTGACGCCCAGAGTGCAACGGTTATTAGGCGTCATCACTCCTTGCTACCTGCCATGAT
>Ga0066673_10000659_pt1 | contig 10650 bp, 8 predicted proteins | sample GraSoiAngelo_122_FD_62302 | JGI IMG/M metagenome (GOLD analysis project Ga0066673, IMG submission 62302) | Grasslands soil microbial communities from the Angelo Coastal Reserve, California, USA - 14_0927_02_20cm | ecosystem: Environmental > Terrestrial > Soil > Grasslands | place: USA...
ATGATCTACATTCACGGCACTCCAGAAGAACGCTTTATCGGCATCCCTGCCAGCTACGGGTGTATTCGCATGCGTTCACGCGATATTATCAACCTCTACGACATCGTCGGCGTCGGAGCGGCGGTAACCGTCGTCGATGAGCCGCTTGTGGAAGCCGTTCCTGGTCTCGCCGCTGCCCACATAATCGGGATTTCGCCACCTCTTGTGAATCGCTAAAGGGCTCCCTGCGATTATCGAACGGACCCCACTGTCTGGGCTAAGGCAGTTTTCCGAGATGTTCTCTCGGCGTTTCACGCGAAAGCAATTTCATGTCCGCGTCAACCATGATGCGGACAAGCTCATGGAATCGCACTTTTGGTTCCCAACCGAGAATTTTCTTTGCTTTGGAAGCGTCACCGATCAGGAGGTCGACTTCCGCCGGGCGCACATACCGTGGGTCGTGTTTGACAAATTCTTTCCAATCAAGATCGACGTATGAAAAGGCCGCTTCGGCGAATTCGCGCACCGTGTGCGTCTCGCCCGTCGCAATGACGAAATCATCGCCTTGATCTTGCTGCACAATTCGCCACATCGCTTCGACGTACTCAGGCGCATAACCCCAGTCGCGTTTCGCCTCCAAATTTCCCAGGAACAATTCGTGTTGCAGACCATGCTTGATCGCGGCGACCGCGCGCGAGATTTTCCGTGTCACAAACGTTTCGCCGCGGCGCGGGCTTTCGTGGTTGAACAAAATTCCATTGCTCGCATTCAGGTCATAGCTTTCGCGATAATTCACCGTCGCCCAATAGGAAAAAACTTTCGCCACCCCGTACGGACTGCGCGGCCAAAACGGCGTCTTTTCGTTTTGCGGCACCGTTTGCGCCTTTCCGAACATTTCGCTGCTGGAAGCCTGATAAAAACGCGAGCGAATTCCGGTTTCGCGAATCGCTTCCAGAATCCTGATCGTGCCGACGCCGGTGATGTCCGACGTGTATTCGGGGATATCGAAACTCACGCGAACGTGGCTTTGCGCGCCGAGATGATAAATCTCGTCGGGCTTCAAATCGTAAAGAAGTTTCACCAGGTTGACCGAATCGCTCAGATCGCCGTAGTGCAGGAACATCCGCACGCCATTGATGTGGGGATCGGCGTAAAGATGGTCGATACGCACTGTGTTGAATGTGCTCGCGCGCCGAATGATCCCGTGCACTTCATAGCCTTTCTCAAGCAGCAGGTCGGCCAGATAACTTCCGTCCTGGCCGGTGATCCCGGTGATGAGCGCCTTCTTCATGTCGATCTTGCGCTTTAGCTTATCGTTCTCGCGCCAGCAACTGATTTAGCTCGCCGGCGGTGTGACCATCAATCGTGCGAGCACAGCACGCTGCGCCGCGATCAATTCAGCGATGCCTTTGCGCCCGAGCGCGAGCATCTCGTCCAGCTGTGATTGCGCAAAAGTCGCTTCCTCACCGGAGCCTTGCACTTCTACGAATTCCCCGTCCTCGGTCGCCACGAGATTGAAATCGACGGTGACGAGTTTGTCCTCTTCGTAATTAAGATCGACAATAGCCTGTCCGTCGAGAACACCGGCACTCACTGCCGCGACCAATTTTCGTACCGGAGGCGCGTCGAGTTTTTTCTCCCTTACAAGTTTCCGGCAGGCCATCGCTACGGCCAAGCTCGCCCCGGTGATTGCTGCCGTGCGTGTTCCGCCATCGGCCTGCAAGACATCGCAATCCACCCAAATCGTCCGCGGCCCCAGTTTTTCGAGATCGACAACTGCCCGCAACGACCGCCCAATCAAACGTTGGATCTCCATGCTGCGGCCATCGATGCGGCCCTTTGCGATGTCGCGCGGTTTTCGTGGCTGTGTCGAATAGGGTAGCATCGAGTATTCAGCGGTAAGCCAGCCGCCAGCTGCGCCTTGCTCTTTCATCCAGCGGGGCACACTTTCCTCAACGGTCACCCCGCAGATGACACGAGTGTTCCCCATGTTCACGACCACTGAGCCGCCAGCATGCGGCGCGATGCCCAGGTCGAAAGTAACAGGCCGCAATTGATCGTTGGCACGTCCATCAATCCGATTCATAACGGCGGCACAGTAGATCGTCCACGAGCGCTCGTCATCGAGGAGTTTGCATACTCTAAGACTGGAATATCAGAGCGATCGCGCAACGAGCTCGACTCTCACTGGCAATGCAATTGCAGAATATCGGCAACATTGCTCGAGCAACTCTTGGAAGTTTGTGGCGGTGGAACGCGGCGCTGGCTAGCGCGACAGCCGGGAATACTGAGCTGCTTCGGTTGGTCGGCCGCAGAACAACGATTTTCCGCATGTGAACCAAGGCCACAAAAGGGTCCGTCTGTTGAAGCGCCAGAAGAATCGGTCGCCACGCCACGCATAGTGGCTGGCATGAAATACTAGCTCGACCTTCTGGGCGTACTAGCATTGTTGCGGTGTATGAGAACACATGCATGATTTTGGATTCGCACGGCCATCGCAATGAATACAACGAAGCAGAGCGTGACTACAGCCGCCAGCCGATTGCTGAAAAACACACCTGCGCCGGAAACCGGCCTCGTTTCCGTTATCATCCCGTGCTATGACCAGGCGCATTTCCTTCGCGAGTCAATCGAGAGCGCATTGGGGCAAACCTATCCGCATTGTGAGGTGCTGGTTGTAGATGATGGATCCACAGACACAACTGCTCAAGTCGCTGCTGCCTACCCAGCGGTCCATTACATTCGGCAAGAAAATTCCGGCGTTTCAGCCGCTCGTAATGCCGGATTAAAGCAGAGTCGGGGTGAATATCTCGTTTTTCTTGATGCAGATGATCGGCTCTTGCCCAGGGCCCTTGAAATCGGAGTTGATTCTCTGCGTCAGCACCCCGCCTGCGCGTTTGCTTCCGGGTACTGCAGGATCATAGCGGCTGATGGATCACTGCTTGCCGACCATGAGCCGCGTCGGATCTCAACCGAGCATTATCTCGGACTCCTTCGGGGCAATTATATTTGGTGCCCTGCCTCGGTAACTTACCGGCGCAGCACGTTCGATTCGGTCACTGGTTTTGACCCCTCGCTCGGCCCATGCGCCGACTACGATCTCTACCTTCGCATCTCGAGGAGTTCTCCGATCTTCTGTCACAATCAATTCGTTGTGGAGTACCGTTTCCACGGGTCAAACATGTCCGTCGATCACTCGCGGATGCTTCGGGAAGCGCTCAAGGCGCTCGATACGCAGTGGGACTTTGTGAAAGGCGATGGTCAGCGCATCGAGGCGTTCATGGCAGGAAGAAGACATTGGCAAGACTATTACGGGTTTCTGAAAATGAGCGATCAGATCCTGGAGATAGTTCAGTCTAATCTGCCACTAGACGCTATCGTGGCGGTGGCCACTGGCGGTAAGCGGGCATTACTTCGGCTCGGTGGCTGTCGTGCCTGGCACTTTCCGCAAGCCGCCAATGATGAGCGAGGACAGCTCTTCCAGCAGGGCACGAAAGGCTCAACAGAAGTCCGCTGGATTCAGGCAGGAATGAGATACGAATTCCGGCTCTTTGGAGGACCAGAATACTCGAAGGAACTGGCTGCGATTTCTGTAATTGGTGTCGCCGATGGGACGGGGAAGATTTCAGCAGAGCCGTTTACGTCAGACAAGGTCTGCTTGATGGCGACCCCAAATCCGGTCGTGGTGCCGAACCAATATGCCGGTCGAACCACCATCAGCTGGAATACGGGCGATGGCTCCGAAGGTCGGCTTTACGTCTCTGAAGGTGGCGAGTATGATAGCCGCCGCCCACAGGATAGCGACGAGGCGATTAGCTGCCTGGAAACAATTCGCGCTCAGGGGGCCCAATATCTGTTACTACCGGCTACAGCATTCTGGTGGCTCAACGATTATCAAAAATTTCGCAAACATGTAGAGGCCCGCTATCCTGTCGTCGTGCGCGATGATGAGACGTGCATCATTTTTGATTTGCGCGAACCATCTGCAACATCTGCCATCCCAAGGAATTTGGCTGAAGTTCTTATTTCGTCGATCTTAGCCTAATTCGCCTGTCCGATACGATGGGAAATAGCCTGAGCTGATTTGATCTGTTCCTGCCAATAATCGGTAATTTTCCCAATTACACACGGAGCCGCAGAAATATTTCACCTTTTGGTCTGTGGCCCATCCGCGTTTGAATACGGAAAGACCATCGCGTGCATCGCCTTCCAAGCCGGCTCCGGCGCCGAGATCGATCCAACGGAGGTCTTGCCCATAGTTTCGCTTGAATTCCTGAATGGCAAACCAGTGAAGTGCGTAAGCCGCACGCAGTGAGTAACCCTCTTGATCAAATGCGCTCAAGTGGCTGTAAGCAATACCCGGCTGAAGATACCACAGATGCATTCCGATAGTTCTCCCGCTTCGGCGCGCCTGAAAAATCATCAGACCGGGCACCTCGAACTGGATTGCAAATGCAGATTTTGAGAAAGCTTTGATGCCCTTCAGGTTGTGCCGGTCAACGAGAAGTTGATAAAGGCACATCCACTCATCCAGGCACGCTTTTGGATCATGGACCAACGTTACTTCCATACGCTTTAGAGCTCGTCGGGCGTAATACCGATGGTGCTGGCTTATGCGTCGGTTAGTGTGGTCGTTTATGTCGATTACAAAATGGTTCTTGAACGGCCGCACGGTTTGAAAATATTGCGAGAGATCGCCGGCACTGATAGGAGCGAAGGGATCCGCAACCACGGAAATGGTTAGATACCTCTCCTTTACTTCTTCAATGTCGGCACCAAACTTGGACCAGTCAGTGCAGCAAAATAACGGGTAACAACCCATCGCATCCTTCAAGTCAAAATTCGGGATACGCCGTTCCAGCAACCATCCTCCGCACTGCGGCAGCTCAACGGGCGTACCAAACTCGCTCAGAGACCGCGCATACAGGGGGTGAAAATATCCCGTCATCTCGAAATATATGCCTTGGACAGAGAATTCAGCGAACAGAAAAATAAGAGTGAAAACACAAATACTGGCCATTGTCACCTGTGCTCAACTAAACTGCCGGACGAAAGGACCCAGTCAGCCTGTGGCTGTGTCACTATCGGAATGAAATCATGGAGGGGAGTAGACGTGGACGAGACTGAAGGTCAGAAGGACACTAGGATGCTCGGAATCCTCTGCTTAAAGTCAGCCGCATTTGCCTAGACACTGTGTTTCGTGCGGATCAGATTTCGAGCGGACGTTCGCAGGTTGAGGGATTGATCTAAACCCCAAACGCTTGCAGATTGCGTGCAGATGGTTTCCTAAAGTTCCTCTTACTCAGACGCAGCATTGAATCCAAATGTATAAACAACTATCGGGGGAAGTTTACGACGCTCTCCACGACTTATTCAAAGACTACACGACTGAGTGTCGGAAGCTCCGGGCTGTGCTTCGACGACACGCTCCGAGAGCAAAGACGCTCCTTGATGTAGCTTGCGGCACCGGAAGACATCTGGAGCTCCTGCGAAAGCGGTACTCCGTCGAAGGATTAGACTCGAGTGCGGAAATGTTAAAAACAGCTCGCAAGCGCTGTCCTGGCGTTCGCTTCCACCGAGCGACTATGGTGAACTTTCGGCTGCGCCGCCGCTTTGACGTGATCGTTTGTTTGTTTAGCTCGATCGCGTACGTCAAGACAATCGAGCGTTTGCGCAGGACAATAGCTAATTTTGCTAGTCATCTGCGGCCTGGCGGAATAGTCGTCGTAGAGCCTTGGTTTTCCCCCGAAGCATTTTGGACGGGCAGAGTAGTTGCGAATATTGTGAATAAACCCGACCTTAAAATTGTCTGGATGTACACGAGCGAAGCTGAAGGACGGAACGCAATATTAGACAGCCACTATCTAGTAGGCACTCCGGCAAAGATTGATCATTTTACCGAACGCTATGAAGTAGGTCTATTCAGACATCGGCAATATTTAGAAGTCTTCCAGAAGGCCCGTCTAGCGGTTCATTATGACAGGAAGGGTTTGATGGGGCGTGGAATGTATATCGGAGTCAAGGAATAAAAAACAAAGTGACCACGAGCCATCAAAACCGCGGTGCAAGGCAGAAGTGTATTCCGCTTGATTCACCAGCGGAGTGGAGGGCTGCTTTGCAGGGGATTAAACATGCTTTCGCTCACACTTGGGAAAATTGCTATGCGATGCATTTAACTACCCGTTTCACAACGTACCTTTATTGTTTTGAAGCTGGGAATGTACGCATCGTGTGCCCCATAGCAGAACGGCAATTTGAAGGCCATATCGACATCGTAACTCCTTATGGCTTTTCCGGCTTCGTCGGCAACGGTCATTGCCCGCAATTTTCACTCCATTGGAACCAGTTCGTCGAGGAGCGTGGATACGTCTGCGGTTATGTCGCATTAAACCCGATATTTGCGGCAGACTCCTACTTCGATTCGAAGGAGATCTACCAATCCAATATTCTTTACTTCCTGGATCTGACACTCGGAATCGACAAGCTCTTTTCAAACCTACACAAGAATCGGAAGCGAAAACTGAAAGACTTCGATAAAACCTCTTTTGTGATGGATAGAGACGCGCTCGTGAATTTTTTCTTGGAGAGGTATCCCGAGTTTCTTCGGAAGGTCCAAGCTCCACCCGCCAGCTACTTCACGAGCGAGACGCTGACTTCATTGTGTAGTTTGCATAACGTCGTCATTGTGGGTGCGGGTACCGTCAACAAGATTGAATCCGTCTATATTTTTGGGCATACCCCTTATGCCGGTGATTGTCTCTTTAATGTGGCGGCACCGGAAGGCCGGCACTATGCAACGTTATTGCTTTGGTGGGGTGTGAATTATTTGAAGTCAATCGGGGTGCCACTGCTTAACCTTGGCGGCGGAGTCCGCGAAGAAGATAGTATAGCTCGATCCAAGGAATTCTTTCGACCGATAAAGGTACCCTTTCGAGCTCTCAAACAGGTTTATAATCAAGAGATTTATGAAAAGTTGTGCCTGCAGCGGGGTAGAGATCCTACGGACAAGACCGGGTACTTCCCTGCCTATCAATCCCCCGAAATACCGGCCTAGCGGATTGGAAAAACCATTCGAATGTCTCACTTAAAGTCGGGCATCCTAGACCTTGCTATTTTCGGTGGCAAACGAGCTTTCGATGCTCCGCTGCACGTTGGCCGGCCTAACATTGGAGATCGGCGGGCACTTCTTAAGCGAATCAATGACCTGCTGGACCGGAGCTGGCTAACGAACGATGGACCTTTGTTGCAGGAGTTTGAGGACCGCATCTGCGAATTGACTGAGGTGAAATATTGCGTTGCCGTCTGTAACGCCACCATTGGCCTTGAACTTGTTATAAAGGCGCTCGGTCTTTCGGGGGAAGTCATCGTCCCTTCGTTTACTTTTATTGCTACGGCCCACGCCTTGCGCTGGCACGGAGTTACTCCGGTGTTTTGCGACCTGGATCCTAGCACGCATAACATTGATCCACTGCGAGTGGCCGACTTGATTACCCGGCAAACCAGCGGCATCATTGCCGTGCATGTCTGGGGGCGGCCATGCGATGTGGTCCCGCTCACTGATCTTGCGCGGCGCCATAACTTAAAACTTATCTTCGACGCCGCCCACGCCTTTGCATGCTCATACAAAGGACGGATGATCGGCGGTTTTGGGGATGCGGAGCTATTTAGCTTTCATGCCACAAAATTCGTAAATACCTTCGAGGGAGGGGCAATCACCACCAATAACGACGAGCTAGCAGCAAAGCTTCGGTTAATGCGAAACTTTGGTTTCGCCGGACTGGATAGGGTTACCTCGCTCGGCACCAACGGCAAAATGAGCGAAGCGTCCGCGGCAATGGGTTTGACTTCTTTAGAGAGCGTAGACCGCTTTATCGAAGCCAATCGTCGCAACTATCAGTTATACCAGCGACAACTTACAGAAGGCCCGGGTATTTCCTTATCGAGATACCAAGAAGATGAAAAATGTAATTACCAGTACGTAGTGCTCGTGATCGATGAAGCTGTGGCTGGAATTGGCCGAGACGCGCTTGATGATATACTTTGGGCGGAGAACGTGCTGAGTCGGCGCTATTTTTATCCGGGATGTCACCTCATGGAGCCTTATCGCACTGAGGAGCCTCAAGCCCGCCTACGCCTGCCGCAAACTGAGAGACTCGCGAAGATGGTACTGTGCCTGCCCACTGGCTCCGCTGTGAGTTCGAGCGACATCACCGCAATCTGTGCACTGATTACGTTTATCGTAAAGCATGCGGAAGCGGTAAAGGAGCGATTGTCGATGAAGCCTGTTTTCCACCATCCCTGGAGAAGCGCCGTCAAGTCTAGAACTGCATAGCTAACACTTCGTCCAATTCAATCAGATGGAAGTTAGCGTCCTGTTATCAACTTACAATCAGGAAAAATACATCGCGCAAGCACTCGAAAGTGTCTTGATGCAGGAGACCGATTTCGACTATGAGATTGTCATTCTCGAAGATTGTTCCACCGACGCAACGCGCGAAATTGTCCTAGCTTATCAAAAACAGCATCCCGATAAGATTCGAGTGCGGCTAGCAGCCCGGAACGAGTGCAGCAATAAGCCGTTTGCCGAAGAATTTCAGGCTGCGGCGAGCGAGTATATCGCGATGCTTGATGGTGATGATTATTGGACATCACCGAAGAAACTGCAAACACAGGTCGAGTTCCTAAGTAGCCATCCGGAGTGTGCCTTGTGCTTTCACAACGCACTAAGGATATACGAAGATCAAGGCCGGGCCCAAATTCGCTACAATTCCTCAAATCAAAAACGGATTTGTGCAATCGAGGACATTTGGGAATCCAATTTTATCGCCGGATGCACGCCAATGATTCGAAAAGATGTGCTCCGGACCTTTCCAGAATGGTACCACACCCTGCTTTGGGGGGATTGGCCTCTTTATATTTTATGCTCGCAACACGGCAAAATCGGCTACATCGATGAGATCCTAGGAGTATACCGAATTCATAGCCAGGGTTTTTGGTCAAGGCTTAACGCTATTCAAAAGCTCGAATGGTGGGTTGGGTTTTACGAGACCATGAACGCGAACTTGGATTTTCGATTCGATGATATTGTTGTGCCTTTGATTTGTGCTAAGCGGAAAGAGCTTTCCGATCTGTGTTCGCTGATGAACACGGCACAAAGGATGTTGCCGCGGGGAGCCGTCCTCATCGTAACGAGCGGAGCCTCGGGAGATCTGCCACCTCTTAAGGAATATCGACTCTGGGCTTTTCCAGACCGATCGAGCAAACAGGTACGACAAAAATTCGCGTCAGGCCCTTCGGGATCTGCCGAGGCCGCCTGGATCCAAGCTCACCATACGTACGAATTCTGCTTGTACGGGGGACCAAAGTGGGACCTGCTCGCGTCAGTCACAGTCACGAAAAAGGAAACAGCACTTTGGTCTGGGGTCTCCGGCAAAGATCCCGGCAAGGACGGCGCATTCATCGAGGCATCTCCCAATCCGGTTCCAAGCGGAGCAACGCATGGAAAGACAATCGTCACATGGGCTACCGGGGACGGCTCAAACGGTGTGATTGATGTGGTGGTGAAGAATTTACAAATGCATCATCCGGTCGATGGCGCGGAAGCGATCGAGCAACTCGAGACGTTGAAAGCAAAGGGAGGCGAGTTTTTGCTCGCGCCGCGCAACAGCTTCGCATTTTTTGAGGGGTATCCCGAGCTGAAACGGTATCTTGATCGCCGTTACCGGCTTATTGAAGACGATGAGATCTGTCAGATCTACGACCTTCGCGAGACTTATTGAAGACCGGCCGGGCACGACAGGATGTCGAGGATTGCAGCTAAAATTAGCTGACTAAGTTAATTGCGTTCACCACGCGCAAATGTCACTACACTGGAAAGGGACAAGCTGCAGGCTGTGCGAACGACGAATCGGCAGGACAGGGCGACGGCTAACTTCCTTAGTCGAATTAGCCCGAAGGCTTTTGGGGCTCAAGTAATCATCACCGGATACGCCATGAAGGTTCTTAAAATTGAAGGAATCAGAGCCCAAAGAAACTCTTCGTATGTTGTTAGCGCCGGATTACGGTCATGCTCAAGCCGTGTTTCGGCCGAAGTGTTATAAGGGGCTGCGCAACGACCGGATGACGAGGATCCAGGCGGAGCTTCCATTGTTGCGCAAGGGTTGCAACGACAAGTATCATCTCCATCCAGGCGAAGCTTTCGCCGATACATCCGCGTGGCCCGCCACCGAAAGGGAAGTAGGCATACTTCGGCAATGCAGCTTTGAATTCCAGTGTCCAACGGTCCGGATCAAACAGGAGCGGTTCAGGAAAATAACGCGCATCCCGGTGCATCACATACTGACTCACTGTCACGATTGATCGTGCGGGCACGACATACCCACCGATCTCATAATCGTCAATCGCGCGTCGCGCTGTCATCCATGCGGGCGGATAGAGCCGAAGCGACTCACGGATTATCTTTTCGGTGTATCGCAGTGCATGTATATCCGCGAGAGCAGGCAATCTGCCATCCAGAACTTGATCAAGTTCTTCGTGCAGCCTACGCTCGACTTCTTGGTGCCTTGAGAGCAAAAACCACGTCCAGCTGAGAGCATTAGCCGTCGTTAGTTGACCTGCAAGAACGATTGTCATCGCTTCATCGCGTACCTGCTCGTCCGTCATTCGCGCTGT
>Ga0066673_10000662_pt1 | contig 10646 bp, 9 predicted proteins | sample GraSoiAngelo_122_FD_62302 | JGI IMG/M metagenome (GOLD analysis project Ga0066673, IMG submission 62302) | Grasslands soil microbial communities from the Angelo Coastal Reserve, California, USA - 14_0927_02_20cm | ecosystem: Environmental > Terrestrial > Soil > Grasslands | place: USA...
ATCGGCATTCGCCTTCGCACTTCCGCCAGAAAGAACCTCATGCGCGCAGCGACGCTCGAAACTGAAATCTCCTGCCCGGTGCGTACGCACTGTTTAGAGACCACTCTGCCCACGATCTGCCCCCTCGAGACTTCGCCGTCCGTATGCATGCCTGCGTCTCCGCGAGTGATGAACGCCTCACCCTTTTTTTGCAAGATTCTGTGTGCCTTGAACCCACCAGCTTTTCGAAACAGCACGATGTCGCCGACTTTGAGCTTGCGTTTGCCGACAGGTTCTACCTGCAGAACATCTCCATCCTGAATCAACGGGACCATACTTCGTCCCTTCGCCTGAAATCGAAATGTAATCGCGGAAGCCGACAGCTGTTGCGCCAAGTGCGCGAAGGCCGAAGTCTCGACCCGGTGTTCAACAATCAGCGACATGATTGAACTCGAGAATTGCATCCACGGCGCTAGCATCGGGTACAAAAGAAAATTCGTAGCAAGGCGCAATCGCAACTACTCGATCGAGGAACTCAATCGTGCGTTCCAGTCCTGCCGAGCTGTGAAACGGGGGAAAAGAGCGGGCAAACAGCTCGCCGACGGCACGCGATGGAGACAATTCAGTGAATTCATTGTCCTCACCGTGCTGCAGGATGAAGATGCTGTTGATGCGGGATTTGCCGGGTGAGGCGAACCAACCCTCTCCATGCCAGGGCGTTCCGTGCATCCACAATTCGCCGTTCTCAATTCGCAGAATGATTCGATCGTCACTAAGAATTTCTGGACCGCGGCGCGACTGCCAAAGGCGCGCGGTTGTGCTCTTTCCCGCGCCAGAATGGCCGAGAAGCAGGTGGCCCCCAGTTTGGGAGTCAATCAAACCGCAACCATGTACTTCGACGCCCAAGCCGTGCGCCGTCAGATAGTTCGTGATCAGGAGTTCGTCAGCCGGATATTCGAGCGGGAAAATTGGCCAGTGCGCTTCGAGAGCCTCACCGCTCAGCAGCAACTGGCCACGTGTAAACGTTGGGTTGACGATGAGGCGCTTATAAGGATGCGGGTTGATAGCCTCGCTGGAAAAATCAAAAATAAAATCGCGCCGGTCGCGCCAAAGGCTCCACGTGGCCTCTGAATCAAAGATCGGTATGCCCGGATACGACCCAACCTTGCCGACCCAATCAATGTCTATTGTGATATCTGTCACAGGGACCGAGCGGCAAAACTGTTTTAGTCCCGGACTGAGCCGCAGATCCTCGTCAGAGTGACCCGAGAGCTCCAACGATGTCCCGGCGATGTGAATGCTGCACGCAACGGCAGCCGAGTCCAGAGAACCGAATTGAGTGACTTCAGCAAGCATATATTCGTCGTTTGTTAGGAACCGGGAGTATTGCAGGGACTGCCGCCCGCGATAGTGCAACCGATACTGACTGGACCGCCTTGGCCGGTAGTCTTGCAATGGCCCAACACAGCCTCCTCGGGCCGAAGGCTTATCAGTGTTACTCGTGGCGGTTCGTAAGGCTTCCTTGCCTGGCTTTTTGCGTCTTCACTCATGAGTGCTCTGCCCCCGTTTTCCCGCACGATTGAGATGTCTAGTGAAATGATCCACAGCCCCCGCACGACGAAGCCGCTGAATTGTTAAGGACCGGCAACAGCGTCCTAGGAACGAACCATTCCGCCGGATTCAGCTCACGTGATGCGATCCGCACCGCCGAAGCTTTCAGTTCTGCGCGGCGGGTAGCGTCATTGCAAAATTCGCAATTGCCATGTGGCGGGATTTCAACACCAAGTGCCAACGCTCGCAAATGCGCGACTTCGCACAAAAATTCGACGGGCGATTCAGGATCGCCGGTCTCGAGCTCTCCTGTTGCCGGACAAGCACTACATGCGGATCGAATGCGGCAGCCATCACACTTACTGGGCCTGGTGCGCTCCTGCTGCCGCACTTTCAGCAGAAATTGCTCCCAGCCCTCACGAACGCTTCCCTTCCGAATGTCGTACGTTTCACGGTGCGAGATTACACAGATACTCATGTGTCCATAAGGATCTATGGCGAACGACTTCACACCGCCGCCGCAGACGTACACGGTCTTGCTCGGCTCTGCAGGGCGGGAGGTCGAGCGCTCCAGCAGTTGCCGATATTCGGAAGCCATCTTCGGCCAATGCAAATCCAAGGCCACCACTTCTTCGGGTGAAAGGCGAACTTCGAGCGGTGCCTGCGAACAATCAATGCGCGGATTCAGCAAGGAATCGAACTTGAAGTCGATTCCCAATTCCTGCTCCGCGAATTGCCTCATGGATACAACTTCGTGGGCATTAACTCGAGTACCCACAGTCTTGAGCTTCAGAGGCAGGCCGCGATCAAGCAGCAAATGAATGCCACGCATGCACCGGTCGTAACTTCCGGGCAGTTGTGTCAATGCTTCATACGTTTCTCTAGTGCGTCCGTAGAGTGTTATCTCAATAGCGAACGGCGGATATTCCCGCAGGTAATCCGCGATCTTCTCATTGATCAGAATCCCGTTTGTAAAGAGCGTAATCAGGAAGCCCTTTTGCTTCGCAAACGTATAGATTTCGAGAAAATCTTTGCGCGCAAAAATTTCACCGCCAGTAAAAAGCAGCCAGATTACGCCCATGTCCGCGAGCTCAGTCAGAAGCTGCTCGTATTCTTCCTTGCTCAGTTCACGGTTGCGCGCGGCGAGGTCGCTCATCGGGAGATTGTTGTAGCAATGCTGGCATTCGAGGGGACAGCGGCGGGTCATTTCGAGCGAGGCTTCAACCGGAACGCGCCTGTCTCCGAAGTATCGATGCAGACCGAGGCTGAATTCGCCGTAGGAGACGGCATTGATGGTCATGCAGCATCCCCGACTGCGATGATCAATCCGGCAGAACTCATTTCGTCGAGAAATGCCACTACGTCGCGATTGATCTGTTGCGGATCGGCGGTGAATTCATCTTGGAGCGTACAAACGATCTCGTCGGCTTGGCGCGGCCTTTGCACACAGCGCCAGATTGCGCTCGCCACCTCATTGAGACTGTAGATGGACGCCAGATCGCCCACGCCCTTGCGCACCGGCACAATCAAGGTTTCTCCGGCGATCACACGCGAAACCACGAATTCAGAGCGGACATACAAAGGCATTTCATCGGCCCCCGACGATGATGACGGTCTTCTGTCTGATTTTGAGACGCTTTCGGTTCACCTTAGCAGAGCAGCTTCGGGATTGGGTTAGCTAGGTAGGTTCAGAGAGAAATGGCGGTCAGCAAGCTGCGCATTGCTATCGCCTCGACGCACACTGGGGTGACCCTGCATGCCTTCAATAAAAGAATCTTAGAACCCCGGAGCCTTCTCCAGTTTCGTATCGCAAACCCCGTTGGTGGGCTGCGTCGGAAGAGGCGGGGGCGTGAGCAGGCGCGGGCCAGCGGAGAAATCAAAGAATTCCATCAAGTTGTCGGCATTGGCATCGCGCAATGTTAGCGGCTGCACATTGAAGGTGTCCTCGATCAGACGCAGGATTGATGTGTAATCGCGAGTGGTATGGGAAACAAAACTCGGCTTGACCCAGGGTGAAATGAGAATCATCGGCACGCGCAGGCCGCTTTGGAAAAAGTCGCTGATTTTGTCTCCTGAGCGTAGCTTCGGTGCAACGTTATCCGGCTTAGCTTCTCTTGCGGGAACGACATGCTCGTATAAACCGCCTTCCTCGTCGTAAGTCAGAATAAAAGCGGAATTCTTATAGGCGGCACTTTTAATGAAAGTATTGATGATCCCTGCGCTGTCGGCCGCTCCGATTTGGGTGTTCGCGTCGACGTGCTCGTCTCTTCCTGAGGATCCGGCGCGCTCGATAAAGATGACAGACGGCAGTGTGGCTTCATTTTTCAAATCAGTGGCAAAGTTCGTTATCGAAACTACCTTTGCGGCATCGCGCTTATAGGTGGCGAATTGCTGAATAAATGCCGACGTTGGACCATCCTGATAGTAGTAACGCCAGCTCACGCCCGCCTGATCGAGATGATCAAAGATCGTAGGCTGAGTGAAACCGCCAGAAGGCGGGCTGGCCGGAATAGTGTTTCCAAATGAGGTCGCGGTGAACAGATACATCCGGTTTGGGATTGTGTTCGAGAGAAGAGGCGAGAACCAGCGGTCGCTCGTTGCGTAGCGAGACGCCAGCTCATAGTAATAGGGCAGTTCAGTCTGATCATAGTAGCCCATCGCCCGCGTGCCGGTCGGATCAATGGTCGAAGGCACCGACGTGCTGGTCAGCATAAAATCATCCATCTTTCCGCCGTCTACATCGGTGTGGCCTTCGTTCCATGACGGACTCAGGTCATCCGTGCACACAGTTTGAAAATGATAGGGATGCACTGGCTGGCTCTGAGTGTTCAGCAGAGTTGCGTTCAGATTGAGTCCATCAATGTCGTTCGCGAGACCTAGCGATGCCTTGTATTTCCCTAGCATGCCAAAGTAGTGGTCGAACGAGCGATTCTCCTGCACGAAGAAGATGATGTGTTTCAGGTTGGAAAGGCCATTCGAGGCCGCTGTTACGGTTATATTGAATTTCTGCTTGAACAGCGCGCCAGTGCTGTCTTTTGCTTGAACAGCAATGGAATGTGTACCTAAGCTCAATCCACTTACGTATGAATCGAAAATCGCTGAGTTAACAACACCCGGCTTGCCGACGCCGTCGATAAACAACGTCATGGACTTCACCGGATTGGAGTCTGTTGCTGCCGCCACTACGTGAAATGGCTGGCTCACCACCGATCCGCTGACCAACGAACAAATGGTGACGGTCTGGTTTGTGGAGTTCAGCGCGCACGGCGGTTGCATCGCTAGAGGAACGGTGGTCTGGAAATTCCTACCGGTGGTATCCCAACCTTTCACGACAACTTTATAACATCCGATAGGGAGATTGATGAACGTATCTATGGTCGATGCCTTGAACGATTGTGTCAGCTTGCTGTCCACATAAACTTGGACAGCCGTGACTGTATTACTGTCTGTCGTGCCGGCAACCACGTGGACGGGACTTTGCACCAGCGTGTTGGGTGCCGGCGTACACACCGTAACCGAAGGGTTCGTTGCGTTGAGGGTGCAGGGCGCGGCGGCGTAGCTTTGGGCTGAGAAAACAAGCCCTAACGGCAGAAGCAAGAAGCCGGTGAAATAAATCCGCGAGACTTCACTACCACTAGGGAGGCGCAGGAAAGTAAAGGCGGCGCAACCTGTAGACCACGGCATTTTCATAATCCTCCCCAATCCTGAATACACAACAGAGTGCGGATTGTAAGAGGAGGTTGCTTAAACCGCCTTCATTCTCCGAAAATTTACCAGCGGATGCCGAAAGTCACTGGCACGAAGCTTAAATTGGTTCCGTGTGTGGTAAACATTTCGTTGTAACGGGCTTCAGCAAAGCCTTTCAAGCCGCCACGGCCGAGCGCAAATTCCAGGCCTCCGCCGGCGTTGAAGCCGGGTTTGTAGGTCTGAAAGCTCGCGACCACCTGGTTTCCCTGCACCAGTGCCGGAAAACAAAAGCCGAAAAACGGATCGCAAACAATTTGAGTAAATGTGGCGGGCTGCGTCAACGTGAGTCCGCGATGGTAGATTCCGGCTCCGGCCAGAATGTATGCGTCCACCGGACTACGCGGCGCCAGCCGGATCATCGGCTCAAATGAAAAAGACCACACATCTGCATATCCGCCGGGCTGTCCGGCACGAGCCAGAGCTAAATCGCTCAAGTCCCAACGATTGTAAGTGAAATCGAGATCGGCAAGAAAACTCTGAGTGACGTTGATGCCACCACGAAAATTCATATTCCATCCTGTATTCAGGTTCGCGCTGGCATCGGAGGTCGGGACTGATACTCCTGCACCCGCACTGATATTGAACCGGTGATACTCCTGAGCTTCAACTGGCAAAAGGAAAAAGATGACGAATGTAATTGCGATGTAAAAGACTGACGTGCGCATGTTACGAGAACTCCTTCTGAAATATTTGATGTGTCTCCATCACCCAGCTATGCTGCGTGTTGCATTTTTCGGGAGTACCACGCCTATACTGAGCTCGTGAAACCTGGCTTGTGTGCCGTGTTCGTCTTCATCTGCGGTTCATTCGGTTTTAGTGCGGATAAGTCGTCCCTGCCAACATTGAGGTGGACTGAAGGAGCTCCGAATTGCACCGTCCAGGCGCGTGATGATGGGCACGTGTATTACGGACTCTCGTCCGGCGATTTTGAAGTAACGCTCGCCGTCGATCGCCAGGAGTTAGAGATGGTCCCTCATCGGGCGATCCCCATGTTGGGAGTGCTTCTGACTTTTCATTACAAGGGGACCGGACAGTTTGAGGTGCAGCAGAACCGTTTCACTCTGGAATTCTTAAAGCACTTCCAAGTGGTACAAGGCTCGCTCGACGCTAACAGCATGCTTCAGCACTTACAGCAGAACATCGAAGACCTCACCGACGAGGCTGAACATCACCAGATTCCTAAGCACCCCGATCAAAAAGGCAAGAAAGAGGCGGAATTGCAAGCCCGGCTGAAGGACTACACCGAGATGATGGACTTCATCAGCACCCGGGCACTGAGGCCAGGGCTTCTCGATCCATCCAATTCGTCTGTCAGCGGATGGGTTTTCTTCAGCACTCGAAATAAATGGATTGGCGGCTGGCGGAAGCCGGAACCGTTCGTCCTGCGACTGCCAATCGAGAACGAAATCGTGGAATTCCCTTTCGAATTACCCCCAAAGCAGGGAAAAGTCGAGCTGCGGCGAAGAGATCAGTAGGCCGCGTTTCACGCGGCTGATTACGTCAGTAATCAGTAGGGGTATGCTTCCCTACTGACTCTGGCTCCTAAAAATCATAAGATTTTACATCTTGTGAAAATCCAGCCACACGAATCCCTAGGGCGTTATTGCGTCGAAGGCGAGATTGGCCGCGGCGCTATGGGTGTCGTGTACCGCGCGCGTGATCCGAAGATCGACCGCATTGTGGCGGTCAAGACTATCTCACTAGCTGGGCAAGATCCTGCCGACGAACTTGAATATCGAGAACGATTTTCGCAAGAGGCGCGTGCCGCTGGACGGCTCTCCCACTCCGGTATAGTCACTATTTTCGATGCCGCAGAAGACCCTGAAACCCGGGAGCCGTTCCTCGTCATGGAATATGTTCGCGGCGAGCCCCTCAGCAAGGTGCTGCGCGAAGCTGGCGGAAAGTTTCCTGCTGAGAATGCTTTATCGTTTGCGCTTGAAATAGCGGAAGCCCTCTCCTATGCGCATTCCCAGGGCGTCATTCATGGCGATATCAAACCGGCAAACATTCTGATTACTGATGACGGTCACGCCAAAATCGCGGATTTCGGTGTAGCCCGTTTCAATCACGGGCTGATCACGAACACGGGAAAAATCTTCGGCAGTCCAGCCTACATGGCCCCTGAGCAACTGACGGGCGAGACGCCCGATGCCCGTTCGGATTTGTTCTCACTGGGTGTCATGCTGTACAGCATGCTCACCGGCTTCCGGCCATTTCAGGGAAACACAGCAGAAACGGTTTGCTTCAAGGTGATGAATGTCGAGCCGGTGCCGGTATCCAGTTTTCAGGCCGAACTTCCGCCGGGTCTCGACAACATCGTTTCCCGCGCAATTGCAAAAGAGCCGCGCGACCGCTACCAAAGCGGCGCCGAGATGGCCGACGAGATTCGGAGGTTCATGCAGCACACATCCCAAGAGGACACAGGGAGTCTGGCGGTACGAGCGCGCGGATCCTCGGAATCCGCTCCGGTTCAAAGCCTCGGATCACGAATCTCCAAAGGTTTCATATGGCAATCTGCGCTCATTGTTCTTTTAACGGGAGCAATGCTTGCCGGCTGGCAAGTCAGAAGCGAATTTCGAGAAGCTGCCGCGATCTTGCCACCGCCTAACCGAATCGCCGCGGCCCCTGTTGTGCGAAAAGTACCGGTAGTAAAAGCCCGAGTTCACAAGATTCTGCAGCCTAAAGACACACCCTCACCAACTCCGCCATCAGATGCATCCGCAGTAATCCCAACCGCAAAGATGAGGGTTGAGCTTCTCCACCACTTTACTGCCGGCAAGGCTGCCATTTTTGTCGATGATCATCTCGTCCTCGATCTGGATCTGCATAGCGAGAATCAGCGGCACCCAGTCTTTCGCGCAGTCGAAATGAACCACGTTGCCAACCTCGATGTTGTAGCCGGCAAACACACGCTTGAAATTCACGTGGTTGCGCCCGATAGTAATTACGATGAGGTCGAGAGGCTGAACGCTGACTTCGGATCCGGCACGCAACGCGTGTTGATCGTGAATTGTGACAAGCGCAAACTACAGATCACCATGCGATAAACAGTTTTCAAAGACAAAAGCAGCCCTTACGGGCTGCTTTTGCCTGACGTTTGCGATTCTCAGAACCTGAGCTGTGGCCCGAAGGTCACGCGCAGGTTGTTGAAAGTTCCGTTGCTGAAATACAATTCGTCTCCGGCCTCAAGCCGTAGGCCAAAAGCTCCCCAGAAGCCTTCAAAGCCCGCTCCAGGGTAAAGTGCCAAGTGCGTGCCGGCGCCACCAACTGCCGAAATCGCATTGCCAACATTTCCCGGAGTCACGGCTGCGCGACTTTCGGTGAAGTTGATAAAACCTATCTTCCCGGTCACAAAGAATTTGAAGGGACCAGGCGTCTGAAACTTCGGTCCGAAGAGACCGGTCAGCGGACGCAAGCGGGTTGTAGCAAACGACGTTGTGACTCCGTTGTTGAACGTACTTGTGAAGTTACGTTCAAAGTCATAATTCATTTCGCCTTCCAACTGTGTGAAGCGGTTCACGTGAGCGCCTGCGCGCGCGCCGAAACCGACGAAGTTAGTGGTCCGGCCTGAAGTTGGCGCAAAGCGGAAATAATCCGCGAAGATTCCAACCGTGGCGTGATCGTACTCTCCGGGCGTTTCCTGGGCCATAAGCCACGAAGGTGCAGCCAGCAAAGCACTCAGGGCCGCTAACCAGATTATGCGTTTCATAGATGCCTCCTCCTCAGAATCCTTGCAACCTGTGCGCTCCAATACCAGCACCCCGACAGGTCTGCACGTGTCAGTTTGGATGCTGTGGCTCTGGTGTTGGTTGGGTTCTGGGATTATCTGTTAACCCCTAGAGTTTTCAATGTATTGAGGGCCGGGGAACAGCGTGCAAATGTGTTAAAAGGCAGGGATATTCCCTGCCTTTTGATGTGTCCAGAAAGACGCGCTTTTAGCGTTCCGACAACTTTGGCGTAGCGGCAGTGGCGGTTGCAGCGCTACTCGTGCCTGCGCTCGCCGAAACGGCTTCGTTCGGGGTCATTGAGACGACTTCATATTCGCGTTCTTTGTCGTCATAATCTTCAACCCGCAGCAGCAGTTTGTCTTTGTCGAGACGGAACTGCGCCAGGTTTCCGATTGGAAGCAGCGCGGGATGCTTTTCATCCCTTGGACGTATGGTGTACGTCACGCTGCTGCTCTGCAGCATGTATTCCTGACAGAGCAATTCGCGGGTTTTCATGTGCTGAGAATCGGTGCCTAGCATTTCACCGGCGAGGCTCTTGGCATCTTTGGCGTCGGTCCCGCACTTCACGGATTGCATCTTAATCAGTTTGCCGCTCTGATAATGCTTCGGTTCTTTCGCGTTCGCGACAGTGGCAAGCAGCGCCAGCGCGAGCAAATATCGGATTCGCATTTCGGTTCTCCAAAAGCTAATTTCGCGACCACATCATTTTCCCGAGTTTTTCGCGAATATTGAACATTCCTGGAGTACCGTCACATTCGTAATCGGTATTTGGCAGTAGCTGCGCCTAGCATTTGAACGTGCAGAATTCAGCTGCGTCTGGTATCTTCCACCGGGAAGCGAACCCATCTATGGCGGAAACGGTCACGCTCAAAGCACCGTCCGATTACGACACCAGGTTTTTTGGTCATCCTCGCGGTCTTGCCACCCTTTTCTTCACCGAGATGTGGGAGCGTTACAGCTACTACGGGACCCGTGCACTCCTGATCCTCTACATGACGGCCGCGGCATCGGGTGGCGGCCTTGGCTTCTCCGTGGTCAAAGCTGGATCGCTCTACGGCTTTTATACGGCCATGGTGTACTTGCTAGCCCTGCCGGGAGGCTGGATTGCCGACCGCATCATCGGCCAACGACGCGCGGTGTTATACGGCGGAATTCTGATCTCAGCAGGCAATCTGTTCCTCGCTTCGCGAAGTGTGTCGGCATTCTATGCAGGACTTGTGCTGCTCATGATTGGAACTGGCTTGCTCAAGCCGAACGTAAGCACGATTGTCGGGCAGCTTTATTCTGCCGTGGATCGCCGCCGCGACGCCGGATTCTCAATTTTTTACATGGGCATCAATGTGGGCGCCCTCGTATCCCCAATTATTTGCGGCTGGATTGGTGAACGAGTGAACTGGAGATTGGGATTTGTCGCCTCGGCAATCGGCATGATTGCCGGCCTAATCCAGTACATGCTAAGCCGCAAATACCTTGGGGAAGCTGGATTGCATCCGGCGAGTTCGGGCGACATTGAATCAGATCGCAAGCAAAAACGCTGGGGTTCGCTGGCCATAGCTGGATTTCTGCTGGCCATCGTCGTCCTGGCGATTCTTGCATCGACAGGCGCAATCACCGTCACCGCGGAAGAAATATCCAACGCCC
>Ga0066673_10000664_pt1 | contig 10641 bp, 7 predicted proteins | sample GraSoiAngelo_122_FD_62302 | JGI IMG/M metagenome (GOLD analysis project Ga0066673, IMG submission 62302) | Grasslands soil microbial communities from the Angelo Coastal Reserve, California, USA - 14_0927_02_20cm | ecosystem: Environmental > Terrestrial > Soil > Grasslands | place: USA...
CCGACGCGGCTGCCGCTGCAGCGCTTCTACGAAGAGCTCGTCGCGACGCAGGCCGTGATCAACCGCAAGCACCTCGGGGTGACCGCGCTTCGCGAGGTGGCGGGACTGGCCGCGCGCCTCGCGCTACGCGGTCAGACGAACTTCTTGCGGATGCTCTGGAAGTTCGGCACGGTCTACAACCGCGATCGGCAGTACGGCGACCACCTGCGGCCGGTCAGGTACCAGATGCGGCCGCCGGTCGCGACCTCGGTCAAGCTCCGGGCGAAGGATTTGTTCATACACCGGCCGGCGCAAGCGACACCGGCCGGTGCCTCGGATTAGCGCGTGGCGACCTGCATGGGCTTGTAGACCGGGGTGCGCCACTCGGGGTGGCGCTTGTCGATCCCGCGCACGAGGTCCATGTACGCACGGCTGAGCTTCTTCGTGATCGGCCCCACCTCGCCGTTGCCGAGCGGGAACCGGTCGATCGAGACGATCGGCGTGATCTCGTAGCCGCTGCCGCAGAAGAACGCCTCGTCGGCGACGTACAGCTCGGTGCGCGCGATGTCGCGCTCCTGGACTTCCAGCCCGAGATCGGGAATGACGTCCTGCAGCAGCGTGGTCCGGGTGATCGACTCGAGAATGTCGGCGGTCAGCGGCGGTGTCAGCAGCACGCCGCGGCGAACCATGAAGAACGTCGCGCCGGTGCCCTCGGCCACGGTGCCGCTCCGGTTCAGGAGAATCGGCGAGTCGTAGCCGTCGGCCTTGGCCTGCAGTGTGGCCAGCCGTCCGTTCTGGTAGTTGGAGCCGGACTTCAGCCGGATCGGAATCGCGTTGTCGTTGGTACGCGTCCACGACGACACGCACGCGCGTAGCCCGGTGGGCGCGCTCGGGCGGCGCCGCGGGTTGATGTAGAGGCCGGTCGGCGTCGTGGCGTCGAGCCCGGTCCCCAGCACGTAGGCGACCATGTGCATGTGGACGTCCTCGCGGATCTCGTTCGCCTTCAGCACCTCACGCACCGCCTCATAGAGGTCGACGTCGCTGTACGGCACCGTGAAGCGCATCATCTTCATCGACTCGCGCAGCCGCGCGAAGTGCTCGGCGAGGCGGAAGCCGTACATCTCGCCGTCGGCGGCGTTCCAGTAGGCGCGCAGCCCCTCGAAGCAGTTCGTGGCATAGAAGACCGCCGCGCTGTTGACCGGCAGCACGGCCTGCTCGCCGGGCACCACCTTCCCGTTCATCCAGATCTTGAGATCGGCCATCGTCACGCTCCCCGCGCCCGCCGCCGGGCGCTCACATAGTCCACCACCAGATATTCACCCAGCCGGTCCGGCGTCGCAAAGAACGCGCGGCCGCGATTGATGCGCGCCATCTGCTCGACGAACGACGTCAGCCACGGGCTGCGCTCGAGCATGAACGTGTTGATGATGATCCGTTCACGCGTACAACGCTGGACTTCCCTGAGCGTCTCCTGCACCGTGCGCGGCGTCGGCGGGTAGCTGAAGTCGGCCACATCGCCCTCGAGGTGCGCGGTCGGCTCGCCGTCGGTCACCATTAAGATTTGCCGGTTGCCGCCGGCGTGCCGCGCGAGGAGCCGTCGCGAGAGCATGAACCCCGCGTGCATGTTGGTGCCCATGTTCCACTCGCTCCACGACAGCGTGGGCAGCTGCTGCGTCGTGAACTCGCGCGCGTAGAGCGAGAAGCCGACGATGTAGAGCGCGTCGCGCGGGAACTGGCTGCGGATCAGCGCGGACAGCGCGAGGGCGACCTTCTTGGCGGGCAGGAAGTAGCCGTTGTTCAGCATCGAGCGGCTCATGTCCAGCATGACCACGGTGGCCGCCTGGGTGCGCTGCTCGGTGCGGATGACCGCGAAGTCGTCGGGCACGAGCCGCACGGGCGTGCCGGGCCCACGACGGCCGAGCGCGCGCATCACCGTCTCCTTGAGGTCGAGCAGGAACGGGTCGCCGAACTCGTAGCGCTTGCTCTCGTCGGTCTGGTCACCGCCGGCGCCGCGGCGGTCGATCTGGTGGCCGCCGAAGCGGTCGCGCTTGAGGCGGGCGAAGATGTCGCGCAGCGCCTTGTCGGCGATCTTGCGGATGGCGCGCGCCGTCAGCTTGAGGTCGTCGTCCTCGCCTTCGAGGTAGCCGGCGTCCTTGAGCCGCTTGGCGATCTCCTGCAGCCGCTCGAGGTCGCGCCGCGCCTCTTCGCCGGCCAGCTTTTCGACCTGCGCGGGATCGACGCGGTCGAGGTCTTCCAGCGCGCGGGTGCCGCGCAGCTCGCGCTCGAGCGCGTCGAGCTGCTGCATCTCCTCCATGAGGCGCATCGCGTCCTCGAGACCGACCTGCTCGTCGCCGCGGAAGCGATACCGCTGCGTCATCTCGTCGATCATGTCCGAGAGGTGCATCCCGAGCTGCCGCATGGCCGCTTCGAGTCGCTCGTCTTGCAGGAACAGCCCACGCATCATCTCGTCGAGCTGTGCGCGCTGCTCGGGCGACAGCGACTGCATGAGCGACTGCATCTGCGCCATGCGCTGCGCGATCTGCTCGAGGACGTCGTCGAGACTCTCGGCGCCGGGGAACTGGCTGCCCCACTTCGCCTTGAATTGCGCGAAGTCGGGCTCGCCGCCCTCGGCGCGCTCGCGCAGCATGCGGTTGAGGTCCTGGATCATCTCGCGCATGCGCCGCAGATCCTCGGGCGTGAGGTTGCCGACCGCGTTCTTCATGCCGTGCATGAACGGCTGCATCGCCTGCGCCCGCAGCGACGCTAATAAGTCCTGGAACTTCTGCTCGGCCTGCTCGTCGTGGAACTCGTAGTTCTGCAGCTCGCGCAGCCGCCCCGCCGCGTCCGGCGGAATCTGCTCGAGCGCCTGGCGCCGCCGCTCACGCTCGCGGCCTTGAAGGCCGCGCTCGATGCCCGCCCGCTCGGTCTTGACGACGTCGTCGAGCTTCTTCGCGATGTCCTCGAGGCTCGATCCGAGGTCGTAGCGCTGCATGCGCTGCGCCTTCTGCGCGCGAAGCTTGTCGAGGAGATCTTTGAGGCCGGGCATGCGCGTGCCCTCGGGCCCACGCATCCCCTGCTGCAGGAGCCGCTGCAGCGCGGACTTCAGATCGCCGTAGCCAAGAACGTCGTCGGCGATCTCGTCGAGAACGTCGTCGGCGTCGAGATCCCCAAACGCCTGGGAACCATCCCAGCGCGAATAGCGGTGGAGCACCGTCAGCCTCGGTACCGGGCCTGTCCGGGCTGCGAGTCCTTGTTCAGCTTCTTGCTGAGGTGCAGACCCTCGAGGACGAACTCGATCGCCGCCGCAAGGCCCGCGGCGCTGTCGGCGCCGAGCTTGGTGGCGGCCGCGCGCAGCGCCGGCGTTTTCTCCGCCTGGCGCGCGTACTCGGCGGACGGCATGGCGTCGGAGACCTGGACGCTGAGGCCGTTCTGGAACGCGGCCACCACGGGGTCCAGCTCGGCGGGCGTCAGCGAGCGATTGAAGACGTTGAGCACGGCGCGCTGGACGAGCTTGCCGAGGACCTTGTCCTCACTCGTGTCGCCGAGCGTCTCCAGCTCGATCTTGCCGGCGGTGGAGGCGACCAGCGCGCCGAGATCGCTCACGCGCGGCGCGGCATCCGTCTCGCCCAGCCGGATGGCGCGCTTGAGCGCGCTGGAGACGAGATTCTCGTAGTTGCAGATGCTCACGCGGACGGAGACGCCCGAGCGCTGGCTGATCTCGGTGGCCTTGCGCGCCAGATGCGTCAGCTCCGCGACGATCTGCTTCATGTACTCGGGCGCGGTCGTGCGGACCCCGTCGGCGACGAGCGCCGTGCGCTCGGCTTCCATGATGGCGATCTCGTCGGCGACGCGTCGCGGATAGTGCGTGCGGATCTGCGAGCCGAAGCGATCTTTGAGCGGCGTGATGATGCGGCCGCGATTCGTGTAGTCCTCGGGGTTGGCGCTGGCCACGACGTAGAGATCGATGGGCAGCCGCACCTTGTAGCCGCGGATCTGCACGTCGCGCTCCTCCATGATGTTGAGGAGCCCGACCTGGATGCGCTCCGCGAGGTCCGGCAGCTCGTTGAGCGCGAAGATCCCGCGATGCGTGCGCGGCAACAGGCCGTAGTGGATGGTCAGCTCGTCGGCGAGATAGCGGCCCTCCGCCACCTTGATCGGATCGACCTCGCCGATGAGGTCCGCGATCGTGATGTCCGGCGTGGCCAGCTTCTCGCCGTAGCGACGGTCACGCGGCAGCCAGGCGATCTCCGCGGCGTCGCCGCGCTCGGCCACTCGCGCGCGGCACGCAGCGCAGATCGGGACGAAGGGATCGTCGTTGATCTCGCAGCCGGCGAGCACCGGCACCACCTCGTCGAGCAGCCCAACGAGCAGCCGGGCGATCCGCGTCTTGGCTTGCCCGCGCTCGCCCAGCAGCACGATGTCCTGGCCGCTCAGCACCGCGTTCTCGATCTGGGGGATGACGGTCTCGTCGTAACCGACGATACCCGGCAGGAACGACTCGCCACGCCGCAGGCGGGTGACGAGGTTGTCGCGCATCTCTTGCTTGACCGATTTCGACGTGTAGCCGGCGCTGCGGAGCTCGCCGACGGTGCGCGCTTGGGTCATCACGATGTCGTCGCCACTATGCTGCCCGCGGCGATAGGTGTCAAGGCGCGCCGGGCGCGGAATTTTCATCGAGCAAGACAGGCGTGCGGGGCGCGCGGCGGACGTCAGGCGATCGACGTGGCGTAGTCGGCGCGCGGCGCGGCTTCCAGCGCGCGGCGCACCGCGTCCATCAGCACGAAGACGCTGAACGGCTTCTGCACGATGATGCCGTCGGCCGCGGCCGGCATCTCCGCGTAGCCGGTCATGTACAGCACGCGCGCGTGCGGACGAATCGAGCCGAAGGCACGTGCCAGCTCGAGGCCGTTCATCCGCGGCATCATCACGTCCGTCAGCAGCAGGTGGATCGGCGCGGCGTGACACTCGGCGACGAGCAGGGCTTCTTCGCCGTCGGCGGCGGCCAGCACCGTGTAGCCGTGCTCGCGGAGCATGTCCGTGGCGAGCGCACGCACCGCCGGATCGTCTTCCGCGACGAGAATCGTCTCCGATCCCGTGCGCGGCATGACCAGCGGCATCACCGCCTGCGGTGCGGGCTCGTCCATGCTCGGCAGATAGACCCGGAACGTCGTGCCGCGCCCCGGCGCGCTGTCGACCGCGATGTGGCCGCCGTGCTGCTCGACGACGCCGTAGACGGTCGCGAGGCCGAGTCCGGTGCCCGCACCGACCGGCTTGGTCGTGAAGAACGGCTCGAAGATCCGCTCCCGCGTCGCGGCGTCCATCCCGACGCCCGTGTCGCTGACCACGAGCGCGACGAACCGCCCGGACGGCAGCGCGTCGGCACCGTCGCTGTCGACACTCTCGGTCGTGAGCGTCAGCTGGCCACCGCCGGGCATCGCGTCGCGCGCGTTGACGGCGAGATTGAGGATCACCTGCTCGAGCTGACCGCGGTCCACGTTGACCCACGCGGCGCTCTGCGCGAGCGCGGTGACCACCGTGATGTTCTCGCCGATCAGCCGCCGCAGCATCTGCGCCATGTCGGCGATCACGCGGTTGAGATCGAGCGTGCAACGCTCGAGCAGCTGCTTGCGGCTGAAGGCGAGCAGCTGCCGTGTGAGCGTCGCCGCGCGCTCGGCGGCCTCGCCGATGGCGTCGGCATCCTGGCGCGCGCGGGCATCTTTCGGCAGTCGGTCGAGCAGCACCTGCGCGCGGCCGAAGATCACCGTCAGCATATTGTTGAAGTCGTGCGCGATGCCGCCGGCGAGCAGACCCAGCGCTTGCATCTTCTGCGCCTGCATGAACTGCTGCGTGCGGTGCTCCACCTGTTCCTGCAGCCGCGCGGCGTGCTGGCGCAGCATCTCGTCCTGCACCTGGCGCCGATAGACCTGCATCAGCAGCGGCAGCAGCACGAGATAGAACATGGCGCCGCCCACGACCGAGATCGCCCAGATCACGATCCGGCTCCAGCGAATGGTGTTCTGCAGCCGATCGGGCGTCTTGTACACCTCGATGACGCCGAGCACGCGGCCGCCGCCGCCGACGATCGGGACATAGACCTCGGCGAGCGTGCCGAAAGCGCGCTGCTCGTAGCGCTGCTCGGACTTGCCGAGCCGTTTGATCTCGACCTCGATCTCGCCCGCAAGCGCGCCCTGCAGCTCGTCGTTGCCGGCAAACCGCTGACCGATGAGCCCCGGCTCGTCCGACCAGAGGATCTCCGCCTCCCGGCTCCACACCTTCACGCGAACGACCTCGGGCAGCGTGGTGATCGTCGCCGAGAGCGCGCGGCCCCAGCGCTCCTGCGAGGCGCGATCGGCCGAGGCGCTGAAGATGCGCTGCAGTCCTTCGCGCTGGACCTCACGCCGGACCAGCGCCGCGGTGTTCTGCCATTCCCACTCGGAGACGGCCCGTGTGAGCAGCGCGGAAATGGCGTAACCCATCCCGAGACCGAGCACGACCGTGCCGAGCAGACAGAGCAGAGAGAACCGCGTGATGACCGGGTGCTTGAGCAAGTGCATCCCGGCGCCACGGGTGCGACTCGCGTGCCACGCTCGAGCACCTACAGATGGTGTCGGGAGACGGCGCGGTCCCCGACGGCTCGCCCCGGAGATCGGCATCGCCTGGCCAGTCTCGAACCACCGGCGAAATTTCGTCCGGCCATTCAGCGCTCCGCGCGCGTGGTCGTGTCCGCCAGGAGCACCGCGGCGCCGGCGGCGACGAGCGACGCCGCGAGCGCCCAGAACACGGCCGGGTACGAGCCGAGGCCGACGAGCAGCAGCGAGGCGCCGACTGGACCGAAGGCGCGCGCGCTGTTGGCGCCGAGCGCGACCGCGCCGGAGATCGCGCCGTAGTTGCGCGCGCCGAAGATCTCCGCGAGCGACGACGCGCGGGCGAGCGTGGCCATCCCGTTGGCCGCGCCCTGCAGCACGATGAACGGGACGAGCGTGCCGAGGCGCGCGAGCAGCGTGAGTTGCCCCACGCCGAGGGCCTGGGCCACGAACACCGCGGCCACCATGACGCGCGAGCCCAGGCGCGCGGAGATCGGCACGAACAGCACGCGGCCGGGCAGCTGCATCGCGCCCGTCCAGCCGATGGCGGCCGCCGCCACCGCGGCCGAGTACCCGCGCTCGACGAGAAACGGAATGAGGTGCGTGGTGACGGCCGCCGTCGCGAAGTTGGACACGACGAAGGCTATTCCGAGCACCCAGAAGATCGCGGTGCGCGCCGCCTGGCCGAGCGTCAGGCTGGGTGCGGCGCCCTCGGCGACGCCGGCGGTCCTCCCCGCCGTGCCCTGGCGCAGCAGCAGCGCGTGGATCGGGATCGTGATGGTGCCGAGCACCACCGCGAGCACGGTGAGCGCGCTGCGCCAGCCCATCCGCTCCAGCAGCGCCGCCTCGATCGGCATGAAGATCGTGCTGGCGAGCCCCGCCACCAGCGTCACCGTGAGCAGCGCGCGATCGCGCCCACGCGCGAACCACGACACGACGACGGCGAACGCCGGCTCGTAGAGCGTGGTCGCCATCGCCAGGCCCATCAGAAACCAGACGACATAGAGGGTGGCCAGGCTCTCGACGCGTGCCCACGCGAACGTGAGCAGCGTGGCCAGGCACGACCCCACCGTCATGAGCGCGCGTGGACCGCGCCGATCGAGCCACCGTCCCACGGAGATGCTGGCCAGCGCGGAGGTGCCGAGGCCGATGGAGAAGGCCGCCGTCACCGCCACGCGGGAGGCGCCGAGGTCCTGCTCCATCGGCCTCAGAAAGACGGGGAACCCGTAGTAGATGATCCCCCAGGTGACCGTCTCCGTCACCGACAGCGCGGCGACGATCACCCAGCCGTAATAGATGGTGCGCGAGCCGAACCGGACGTCCGCGTTATTTCTCCGCGGTGCGGATCGCCGCCGGTCCGCCGTTGACCTTGATCCGCCCGACCTCCTTGAGCGCACGTCCGTCGAACGCGAAGACCTGGACGTCCTTCTCCACCATGTTGCCGACGAGGATCGTCTTGCCATCGGGCGAGAACGCCGCGCCCTGTGACCAGTGCCCGATCGGCGCCTCGGCCACCTTGGTGAGCTTCATGTCCTTGGCGCGCAGGATCACGAGCTTGCCGTGGTCGCCATAGAACGGCGACTCCTTGGCCTTGTTGCTGCCGTTCATCACCACCACCGCCACGTGCTTGCCGTCGGGCGAGACCTTGATGCCCTCCGGCGTCTGCCCGACGCTGACCGTCTCGACCACGCGCGGCGGTGTGGCGCGCACGTCGATCAGGCTCACCGTGTCCGCATCGCCCTGGCCGATGCCGATGTTGGCGACGGCCGCGAAGTCGCCCCTCGACGAGATGTCGATGCCGTAGGGTCGCAGCCCGGCGTTGATGTCGCGCTTGGTGTACTCGACGTTCGTGCCGTCGATCTTGAGCACGGAGATCTTGTTGTCGCCGTCGCGCGTGACGAGCGCCATCTTGCCGTCGGGCGTGAACGCCGCGTGGCTCGTGCCCGACTTCTCGTCGGCGATGGTGACCTTGCCGACCGGGCTCACCGTCGTGCCCTGGATCGAGAAGACGGACACCGTGCCCTCGCTGCGGTTGGCGACGAGCGCGAGCGTGCCTTGACGATTGATCGAGATGCCGGCCGCGCTGCGGCCCGCCTCGAGCGTGGCGATCACCGCCGGCGGCGACGCCTTGAGATCGATGACGGACACGCGCGTGTCGGGCACGGTCTTCGTCGGATCGTTGGGGTCCACGCGGCTCGACGAGCCGACGAGCGCCAGCCGCTCGTCCGGCGTGAGCGCGACGCTGAACGGCGGGCCGATGACGCTGCCCGGCGCGGCGATCTCGGCGACCACGCGCGGCGGCGAGGACTTGAGATCGAGGATCGTCACGGTGTCCGGCGCGGGATTCGGCAGCACCTTCGCCGTGCCGTTGTCGAGCGTCACCTTGTTGTCGTTGGACGTCACGGCGAGCTGGGCGTGCGCCGCGGTAGCGAGCACGAGCACGGCCGGCAGCACGAGCGTGAAGACGCGGCGCTGAGCCTTCATGTCGACACCTCCATGGATTCGAGCGGGCGCTAGGACACCAGATCGCCACGCGGAACGCAAGCGGAGCCGCCCCAGGCCGCGGGCGCGGGACTACAATGAGGCCGGAGGTCACCGCCATGTGGGGCTCGCACAAGATCACGATGCCGACAAAAGATACGGCGCTGCCCGGTCGCGCCGAGCGGATGCCCGTGCCCGCCAAGCATCACGTGCACGCCCGGCCGCTGACGCCGCCGTTTCCCGCGGGTCTGCAGACCGCCGTATTCGGGCTGGGCTGCTTCTGGGGCGCCGAGAAAGCGTTCTGGCAGACACCCGGCGTGTTCACGACGGCGGTCGGCTACGCCGGCGGCGTTACGCCGAATCCGACGTACGAAGAGGTCTGCACGGGGAGCACCGGTCACAACGAGGTCGTGCTGGTCGTCTTCGATCCGACCGTGATCTCGTACGAGGGCCTGCTGAAGGTCTTCTGGGAGGCGCACGATCCCACCCAGGGCATGCGTCAGGGCAACGACGTCGGCACGCAGTACCGCTCGGGCATCTACGTGTTCTCGCCCGAGCAGCGGCGCGTCGCCGAGGCCTCGCGTGACGCCTACCAGCGCGCGCTGAACACCGCCGGCCACGGTCGCGTCACGACCGAGATCGTCGACGCGCCGGAGTTCTACTACGCGGAGGGCTATCACCAGCAGTACCTCAGCAAGAATCCGTCGGGCTACTGCGGCCACGGGGGCACCGGCGTGGCGTGTCCCACGGGTATCGCCGCGGCGCACGCGTGAGCGATGGCCGACCCTCTCTTTAAGCAGGGGGGCTACGCCCCCCTGGTACTCCCGGCCGTCGCCGACTGGCCGACGGCGACGCCGGCGGACGTCGGCCTGGACGCTCGGCGCGTCGACGAGGCGATCGCGTATCACCGCGCCCACGAGACGCGGTGGCGCCCAGACTTCATCACCGAGCACGGCGTGTTCGTCGGCGTCGCCGACGAGCCCGAGCGTGCCGGCGGCGTGCTCGGGCCGATCCGGCCACGCGGCGGCCCGAGCGGGCTGATCGTACGCGGCGGCCGCCTCATCGCCGAGTGGGGCGAGAGCGAGCGCGTGGAGATGTCGTTCAGCATCGCCAAGAGCTACCTGGCCGCGCTCGCCGGCGTCGCCGTCGCGCGCGGTCTGATCCGCGGCATCGACGATCCCGTGTGCGACTACGCAATCGACGACGCGTTCGACTCGCCGCAGAATCAGCCGATCACGTGGCGGCAGCTGCTGCAGCAGACGAGCGAGTGGTCGGGGACGATGTTCGGCAAGCCGGACACGATCGACCACAATCGCGACCTCGGCAAGGCCGACTTCGGACAGACGGACAAGGGCGTGCCGCGTCCGATGCGTCCGCCCGGCACGCTGTGGGAGTACAACGACGTCCGCGTCAACCGGCTGAGCCTCTCGCTGTTGCAGCTGTTTCGCCGGCCGCTGCCCGACGTGCTGCGCGAGGCGATCATGACGCCGATCGGCGCGACCGCGACGTGGGAGTGGCGGCCCTACGACAACGCGTGGGTGGAGATCGACGGCCGGCGGATGCCGTCGGTGCCCGGCGGCTCGCACTGGGGCGGCGG
>Ga0066673_10000665_pt1 | contig 10637 bp, 10 predicted proteins | sample GraSoiAngelo_122_FD_62302 | JGI IMG/M metagenome (GOLD analysis project Ga0066673, IMG submission 62302) | Grasslands soil microbial communities from the Angelo Coastal Reserve, California, USA - 14_0927_02_20cm | ecosystem: Environmental > Terrestrial > Soil > Grasslands | place: USA...
GAGCTCGTCTTAGTGCACGCAATACTCAGCACTAAAATCCCGGCAAGCACGAAAGCTGAAACGCGAAATCTCATAGAGTCTCCTTTGGAGCTCTGATTATCAGGAACTCTGGTTCAAAAGAGCAACTCACATCAGTACAGGTACCCGAGTGAACGATAGGGTCAGACTTTTTCTTCGGCCAAAGGTAGGGAACTCGAATCTGCCGGGGAAGGTGGGTCTGCGTTTTCTGCAGTCGCAGCTTGTGCCGGCGCAGTTTCGGCTGAAGCTGCCGCAGCAGCGGCGGCAACCAGATCCTCTCGCTTGAGAAATTTCGCCGTGTTCAAAAGCGTGCGGCCCAGCGATGCATTGTAAGTAGTCCAACTGGACTCGTAGGCAGCTTCACGTTCGAAGTGCGCGCGCATGCTCTCCATCTTTGAATCGAGATCGTCGAGATAGTGAAGCATGAGGGCTTCGGGAAACATGGGCAGCTTGGGCGAGCCGAACTCGTATTGCCCGTGATGGCTGATGATCAGATGCTCAAGCAGCGTCTTCATCTCATCAGGAAAGCCCGGGATCTGCGCAATCTTAGCTTGCAGCATTTCGAGTTCGATAATCATGTGCCCCAGCAACTGTCCGCGCGTGCTGTAAGAGAACGATCGCGAATACGTGAGCTCGTGGATCTTGCCAATGTCGTGCAGGAACGCACCGGTTAAAAGCAAATCACGATTCACTTGCGGATAATTCTGGCTGACCAGATCGCAGGAGCGAAAAAGCGAGACGACGTGATCGAGCAATCCGCCGATGTAGGCGTGATGCAACGTCTTCGCCGCCGGCGCGCTGCGGTACGCGCTGGCAATTTCAGGATCGGACATGAACGACTGGACCAGCGTGCGCAGATTCGCATCTTCGAATGAGCTGACGAAGCCGCTCAGGGTACGCCAGAGTTCGTCAATGTCCTTGGTGGTTTTGGGGAGATAATCGGCGAAATCTACTTCTGTATCGCCCAGCTTGCGCAGCTTGTGTATGGTGATCTGGAAACGGTTCTTGTACTTGTTCAGCAGGCCCTTGATCTTGAGGAAGTCTTCCTGATCGAAGGCGTCGAGCGCGTCCTCGACGTTGTCCCACATTTTGGCTTCGATCTGCCCGCAGCGGTCGCCCAAAGTCAGCGCCAGATAAGGCTCGCCTGTCTTCTTGGGCTTAACCTGCTTGGAAATCACAACAAAGCTGGAGACAACGACCTTGTTCTCGAAGCGGGGACAGTCGGAAAGAAAAAATTCTTTCATGGGTATCCGATTGAACGGGACTTCCTCATGCCGAGAAAGCCTTCGGTTCGCCCAGCTTACCTCAAAACACGCCTAATTTTTTCTTCTTTTTCAGAATCTTGGCATTGGTTTCTTTGGCCGCTGTGGTTTCAACAGGAACGCTTTCGTTCGGACTCGCCCCGGTGTCAACGTATCCCGGATAAACCTTGACGTAAGCCTGTTCGCGAAGTTTTTTCAGGTACTCGCGCAGCGCGGGTTGAAGCTTCTGCATGTAAATGGCTTCCTGCACGCGAGGCTCGATGTCTTTCAACGGCGGCACTCCCGCGGTCTGATGATCTGTGACCTTCAGAATCACGAAGCCCTGTTTGGTGCGGATCGCGTCGGAGACATCGCCTTTCTTCATGCCGAAAGTCATGTCCTCGAGCTGTTTTGCGAGTTTGCCGCGCTCGAACATCCCTAAATCTCCGCCTTGCGCGCCGGAGGGATCTTGCGATTCTTTCTTCGCAAGATCTTCGAAGCTGGCGCCGCCGCGAATCTGCTTTACCAGATCGTCCGCCTTAGCTTTCAGTGCGTCGATTTTTTGTTGATCGTCGCCGGCGGAGTCGGTAGAGATCAAGATTTCGCTTATCTTTACGGCTTCGGGGCGCGCCAACTCTGATTTGTGGTCCTCGTAAAACTTCTTGATCTCATCGCTACCCACATTCATGTGCGAACCGACTTCCCGCTGGATCACCTGCTGAGTGATAATCTCGGTTTTCATGTTCTGTTTGAAATCTTCGAACGATACGCCCTGCGCAGAGGCCGCCTTCTCAAGATCGTCAAGACTGTTCAACTTCATCTGCTTGCGCATTTCATCGAGGCGCTTAATGACCTCGGTGTCGGCGGTGATTTCCAGTTCCTTGCCCTTGTCGAGGAGCAATTCGCGGTCGATGAGGCCGCGCAGCGCATCTTTTTGAGTCTGCTGGCATTCCTGTTCTGTGCGCGACGAATCCTGACGCTGGCAATCTTCCTTGAGCTGCTGCTGTTCGTGCTGGTATTCGGAACGCGTGATGATCTGGTTGTTGACGCGCGCAATGATCTCTTCGACCACACTGTCAGCGGAAAGGACCCCGGGCACAAGAATGGAGCATATGAGAACAAAGTAGATCAACGGCTTGGACATAAGGGTAAGAACCTGAATTCTGGGCTTTTTGTTGATTGTAATCCTCAGGTTAGGTGCCTGCCAGGGGGTTACCGGGAGCGGACAAGGGACAGCGCGGTCACGTCGTTGTGGGTGGGCGGGGTACCCATGAATTGACGGACGCGGGCCAGAAGTCCCACGCAGGTTTCGTGGGCCGAATCGAAGCTGACTTCCTGAAGATATTCCTTGACGCGATCAAGACCATACTCTTCGTGTCGTTGCCGGGCTTCGACTACGCCCTTAGAAACCAGCAACACAGTCTGGGTGGGGCCCAGCGCAACAAGGGACGAGTCAGGTATGGAATGAGAAAAAAGGCCCATGGGAAGCGCTGTGGCCTTGAGTTCCTGAATCTGTTGTCCGTCCTTCACCAGAGCGGGCGTGTGACCTGAATTCACGTAGGAGAGCGTGTGAAGTTCCTCGTCGTAGCATCCGAGGAAAGCGGGACAGGCATGTACGCCGGAAGCGGCGCGCATGATCGCCGCATTCAGCCCGATCCAGAGTTCCACCATGGCTTCGAGTTCGTTGCTGCTATCGGGTTGCAGCAGATCAGCGGCTTCGATGCGAAAGCGCTTCTGCAGGGGAATGGCAACCGGACGGTTCTTTTCACGGTTCCCAGCCACATCGAACAGCGCGAATACGACGCGGCGCGGACTTACCCGCACAAAGTCGTAGAAGTCCCCGCACAAACGCTGCCCATAATAAACGGCAGCCATCTCACCCCCGCGGACTCCAGGAATATTGCACTGAAGCGGGTCTTCGAACGGCATGGCGCCAGGAGCGGTATTTGCGGCAGTGGACATCGTCAGTAGAGAAGATCAGCCACGATCGGAACACGATGACATTAGCATTGTTCCTGATCGAAGCCAATAAAATCACGTGCCGGGGTGCACGAAGGTCAGAGGCTAGGTGCCGATCAGGGCAGAGGCTCAGTTGCCGGCCTGTCCCACGACGTAGGCGCCAATCTCGCCTTCCATGTGGGCGTAGTCCGTATGGAGCACTGAACGCAGCGATGTTTCCACGGAATCACCGCGGCCGATCTGCTGCAGCACCCGCACTATGTCGCCCATTCCGTAGTGATTGCGCATGTATTCGGCCGCAGCAAGCGCTTCGTCATAACCCAAATGGGCCTCAGCCCCATTGAATGACGCGAACCCGCGTTCCAGCGTATTGAGCGGGATCTCCTGATCATTGCGATAGAGCTGGGCCAATGCCTGGGCTCGCCCACCGAGTTGTTGAGGCTCAAGCATTTGGGCAATACCTTCGTTCAGCCAGTCGGGGCAGCGTCCTAATGAAGTGGCATTCACGAAAGAGTGCGTCACTTCGTGCTTCAGGACGCGGGCCAGCTCGGGCGTTACAGAATCAAGGCCTTGCAACGGAATCCGCAGCTTGCCATCATTCAACGCGCCCATCCACGTGGGTGCGCGCGTCACGTCGAAGAAAGCCTGATTGGTGTACAGCACAACCTGGATGCTTGATCGCGGCTCGGTACCAAATTGGCTGGACAAATCCTGATATCCGGCTTCGAGCGTCGAGAGCAACTGCTCGCGGAATGTTTCCGAGCTTTGACGGCCCTCGTAGTGAAGGACGAAATGTCCGGTTTCACGTTCTGAGTAATTGTTTTCGGCGGTGCTTTCCCGTTCTGCGCGCTCGATCATCTTCTGGACGGAAGGGTCGAAACGCAGCGCAAGGGACTTCTTCCAGCTCTGGATGGCATCGTGGTTACGGCTGGCGGAGAATTGTGCGTAACCCAATACAGCGTAAGCATCTGCAGAATCAGGCGCAATTGTGACTGCGCGCTCGGCATAAGAAATCGCGTCCATCGCATTACCAGTCCGCACCAGCACGGCCGCGTAATAATTCAGCACCGCCGGACTTTGCGGATTGTAGCGAAGCGCCGTCTCCAGGTCGCGCCGGGCATCGGGGAACTTGCCCGCCTCAAATTCCGATCGCGCAGCAATGTAATACGCAATGGCGCTGTCGTCGGCACGTCCCTTGGACTCAATCGCCGTTAGCACCGTGCGGTCGATCTCGTGGCCGTGGACTATCTGATTCAGCAGTTCGTTGGGGGTGCTGCTTCGCAGATCTGCGTTGAGGTCCGGCATGGCAAGCGCCTGAACGGGAGCCTGCGGGCGAGCCCCGGCCTCAACACTCTGAACCCGCGATTTGGGAATGGTGAAGCTGTTGTCGCGAACTTCATAGGAAACGCTGTTGCCGTTGTCCTTCACTGAATCGGCATAGATGATGTCGCCGCTCTTGAGGCGGACTACGTCGCCAGAACCGGAGCTGACCAAGCAAAGAACCAGGGCAAAGCCCCACGGGATGACAAATGTGCGCACTCAGGCGCATTCTAGAAGGCAAACGGGGCTTCTCCGAAGTGACCAACGTAATCCGTAAAGCAGGCGCTTTTACCTGGCTGACTGCTGTTTTGGCATGCAGTGTGTCTGCCCAAGCACTGACGCCAGCGCACATGTCAGGATCTGCCGAGTCTTTGTACTTCAAACTGCACTCTGTCGGGCTGGACAAATCCCGCGTGTATAAAATTCGCGGCGGAGCGCTGGATCGTGCTTCTGTCCATATGTCGTTTGATGACGGTACGATTGCCTTCACTGAAGACGCCGGCGGCCGGATCACCGGAGCGCTGTTTCTAGGCGATGGTGACATCCTGCTCTCTCCACCGAATCCTGCCGAGCGCTCATCGTTAGCGTTGTTCACAGGAGCGGCGATCCTGGAAGAGAAATTTTCGCTGGCCTATTTGCGATTCAATGACGATGTCTTCGACGCCTTGCAGCCATACCTGCGTCCTCCGGCTGATGCCGAAGGATTCATTAACTTGTGGAATCCGAGTGCGAAGGAACTGGCACAGGAAGATGCTTTGCGGCTTCTGATCAGCATGAGCCAGGGCGCGACTGCTGCAGCCGATCATCCGGACCACCTGCTGCACACCTATTTGCGCGGCCAGCGTCTTGGAATGTTCGACGTGCGCTATGACTCTACGTTGCTCGAACAAGTGTCTGCGGGGCAGCATCGCAGTGTGGACGGCGTTAACTACTATGATGTTTGGCTGTCATTTGCGACGCCTAATCCAAGCAGGACGCTGGCCCAGACACCTCGACCGGAGCCAGATTTTGACATCACGCAGTTTCGCATTAAGGCGCAGATCAAAGTTCCATCCGATCTTTTCGCGCGAACCGTCATCACCATCAATCCGCGGCGTACCGGACGCCGGGTATTGCTCTTTGAACTCTCGCGGCTCTTGCAGGTGAAAAGTGTCGAGGCCAACGGCCGACCCGTGGAGTTCATACATAATCAGGCAATCGAAGGATCGCAGCTGGCGCGCCGTGGGAATGACGCGGTGGCGGTTTTTCTACCGGAGCCGCTGCAGACCGGCCAATCGGTTGAACTATCGTTCGACTACTCGGGCAACGTGCTGTCCGAAGCTGGCAATGGGCTTTTGTATGTGGGGGAGCATGGCACCTGGTATCCCAACATTGGGTTCGCCATGTCGCAGTTTGATCTCGAGTTTCATTATCCCGTGGGCTGGACCCTGGTCGCTACGGGCGTTGCCGGACCTACCAAGGTGGAGGGCGCGGAACAAATCTCGCATTGGAGTACCGAGCGCGCCGTACCAGTCGCAGGATTCAATCTGGGAAAGTATTCCCGGACCTCGGCCCGTGCCGGCAAGGTGACCATAGATACTTACGCCACTGCCACTCTGGAGCGCAATTTTCCTAAATCGCGGGAAATCACGACCATTGTTCCCGGACCGGCGCGTACTCCGTCGTTTGCGGTCATTCCGCAATCTCCGCCGTTGCCGCCGAGTCCTTCACAAAACCTACAGATCGTCGCCAACGCTGCGGCGCGATCTCTGGATTATTATCAGTCACATTTCGGTCCGTATCCTTATGGTGCTCTCGAACTCACGCAGTTTCCCGGCACTATGAGCCAGGGCTGGCCCGGTCTGATATTTCTCTCCAGCTATGCGTTCCTGAGTCCGGCAGAGCGGGAGCGCGTTGAAAGCGACAAGACTTCACGATTGCTTCAGGAACAAATTGTTGCTCATGAGACTGCGCATCAGTGGTGGGGAGATCTGGTCACATGGAACGGCTACCGCGATCAGTGGATCATGGAGGCTCTGGCCAACTACAGCGCACTTATGCTGCTCGAAACCCGCAATCCGGCGGGATTTCGCGACGTCATGCAGAAGTATCGCGATGATCTGCTTAACAAGAGCAAAAATGGACGGCCGCTGGGTGATGCCGGTCCGGTCACTTTCGGCTTGAGGCTCTCATCTTCGCAATTCCCAAACGCATATGAGGCAATCAGCTATGGCCGTGGCACCTGGTTGCTGCACATGATGCGCACGATGCTTCGAGATTCAGAGCGAAAGTCAGCCAAGACTTCCGATGAGCCGTTTCTGCGCGTCTTGCGGAAATTGCGGACAGATTACGAGGGGAAATCGCTGACGACAGCGGAACTCGTGTCCGCATTCGAAGCCGAGTTGCCACGCTCACTCTGGTACGAAGGCCATAAATCTCTCGACTGGTTCTACGAAGGATGGGTCAATGGCAGCGCAGTGCCGCGACTTGAACTGCACGATGTGAAGATCACGGACAAGGGGACATCGAGTGCGGTAACGGGAAAAATCGTGCAGGAAGATGCGCCCGATGCCCTAGTGACGTCAATTCCGCTGTACGCCTCCATCGCGGGCAAGAGCGTATTTCTGGGCCGAGTGTTCATTGAAGGACATGAGACAGCGTTCCATGTCTCCGCGCCTCTTCATGCGCGAAAGATTCTGATTGATCCCGAGCAAACCGTGTTGGCGCGCAGGTAGTAGGCAGCTCCCATGTCACTGGCTGGGCCGATGCTTCAGCGCCGAAAGTACTTGCCCAGGAATCTGGTCGAGAGCGACTATTTTTTGCAGTACACCCCGATCTGCGCAGGCGCGCGGCATACCGTATACGGCGCAAGTGGCTTCGTTCTGACCGATAGTGATACCGCCAGCATCACGGATCGCAGTCATGCCCTCAAGTCCATTCGCTCCGATGCCGGTCAAGATTATGCCCAGAGAGTACTCTCTGAAGACCGCTGCCACCGAGAGCATGGTCACATCCATAGAGGGCTTGTGGGTCGTGTCCAAGGGAGAGTCGGCCAAGCAGATTTGGACCTGGTCCGCGCGGTTGTTAAAAACCGTCATGTGTTGACCTGCGGGCGCGATGTACACGGTTCTGGGTGCGAATAACTCTCCATGGCGCGCTTCGTGGACGCTCAACTTACATAATCCATCTAAACGATCCGCAAAGGCAGCAGTAAACCCGCAGGGCATATGTTGTACGACTAAGATGCCGACCGGCAAGTCTCCCGGTAGCTGGCACAAGATGTCCTGCAACGCTTTGGGTCCACCGGTTGAGGTTCCCAGTACAAGCACCTTGGGCACAACGTGACAATTCGAGATATCGCTTTCAAGGTTAGCGAAGAAGGAGGACTTGAAAGGCTGTTTGCCCAGTGCCAACGGGCTGCGCGCGGCAGCTTCGATTTTCTCGACTAATTCATAGCGCAATTGAAGCGCGGCGGCTTCGCGGCTGAGATCTTCCTTAGGCAAGTAGTCGAATGCGCCAGCCTCGAGCGCTTCCAGCGTGATTTGAGCGCCGTCGAGCGTGAATGAGCTGACCATGACGACCGGGCGCGGGCTTTCGCGCATGATCTGTTTTAGGACCTGAATGCCGTCGAGCACTGGCATGCGCACATCCATTGTGACGACATCAGGCTGCAGCAGTTTGGTTTTTTCTACAGCTTCGGCGCCATTTCTTGCTGTGCCGCACACACGAGTGATGGGGCTGGACTCGAGCATTCGGACCAGTGCTGTCCGCATTACAGTGCTATCGTCAGCGATCAGCACCCGCACCTGTGGAATAATTTCTCTGGCGGGACTCACTGCACGCCTCCATACACTTGCGTGACCACGGTACGCACTTCTTCCAGGGTGCCCTCGGTTTCAAAGGTAAAGCGTGCAAGATCGAACGGTTGAAACTTGGCAAACTGCGCGGCAAGGCCAATAAAGGCTGGGTCTTCGGCGAAATTGGTTTGGCGAGTTTCGGAGTATCCGTAGCCGATGCCATTAAGGCGGCATAACAAATCACTGAATCCCACAACGCTTACCAGGGCGTGATTTTCGGCTGCCCGATCCGGGGTGTGATGGTGAGCGATGACGTCGGCGATTTCAGGAGGAAGATGCCATATCCCAGCGATGATCTTGCCTGCTTCTTCATGCGTGAGGCCAAGTTCGCGTCTCTCAGCCTCGTGCAGCGGCATGTGTTCGGAACGCGCCAGACGCAGGGCTGTGGCGAATTGCTCCGGAGCAGCCGAGAGCAATGCGATAATGCCGACGTCGTGCAGCAAGCCTGCGGCATAAGCTTTCCCGGGATCAGGAAACCCGATCTTGCCGGCAAATTCGCGCGCCACCAGCGCGCAGCCGAGCGAGTGCGCCCAGAAAACCGACGGGCTGACATCTTTGAGCGAGGGCAACAGCTTGAGAAAAGAGCACGAAACCGCGATCTGATGAATGCGTTCGAGTCCCATCACGACGACAGCGGACTGAATGCTCTCCACTTCGCGACTGGTACCGAATAGGGGCGAATTGGCGATTTGCAGGCAGCGGCCGCCAAAGATTCGTCCTTGGCGATTAGATCCACGATCTGATGCACGTCCTGCGACTCGAGTGGGCGCTCGAGATGGCGCAGCAGGGGTATCAGAACTGCCGGCAATGTGGGCAGTTCGCGCGCGGATTGTAATTTCTGCAGCAGCTTCGGATCGCAAGGCATACGCTACCCGGCCTCCTTTTGCGCGCGGGCCTCGGGCTTGACGTACGCAGTTGATGAAGCCAAGTGCACCAATTGAAATTCGTCGCTGATGCCAAAGAGGGACTCGGCGTGTCCCAGAAATAGATATCCGTGATTGTGCAGACTGGAATCAAACTGATGAATCACGCGCTTTTTTGAAGCCGTGTCGAAGTAGATCAGTACATTGCAACAGAGAATGACGTCCACGGCGGTCATGGCCATCATGCGGCATCGTCAGAGAGGCTCAGTCGAGTGAAGCGGACCTTGGCTTTGACTTCGGGAGTAACTTGCAGCTGGTTGCCTTCGAAGCGAAAATACCTTTCGCGCAACGGAGGCTCAATATTGCGCACGCTATATTCGCCGTAGCCTCCGACCTCGGCCGCTGCGAGTGAGCGCTGGTTGAGGTCAGTGGCTAGCACCTCGAATGTCCACCCTTTTAAGCGGCTTTTGGATTCTTCGAGCAGGATGATGGCGAGAGTGTAAGTCTCTTCGCCGGTCGAGCAGCCCGCACTCCAGATGCGCAGATGGCGCATATGCATCCGCGATTTCGCTTCCATCACTCGCGGCAGCACGACATTGCGAATGCCTTCCAGTTGCGGCTGGTTGCGGAAGAAGAAGGTTTCTCCGATTGTGATTTCATTCAACAAGCTGCTGAGTTCTCCGCGCGCCATGGGTTTATTGGTGAGGCAATCGAAATAGTCACGCATGGTGCGCAGCCCCAAGGCTTGCATCCGCTTGTGGCATTGCTCGTCGAGAAAGCGCAAGCGGTTGTTGGACTGGAAAATGCCCGCAGTTTTGTAGATCAAGTCGCGAACTTGCATCAGGGACGGAGATGCGGTGAATTGTGCGCGTGTGACCGGAGCAGCTGCGGCGGCAGCAATCATCCTGCGACCGCCTGTCGACTAGGCGGAGCAGCCGCTGCGAGGAGCCCCGCAGGATCCAGCACCAGGCGCACACGGCCATCGCATCGACAGTGGTTCCGGCAATTCCGGCGCAATGGTTCAGGTAGGGCGTCAGAGGGCTCACTACCGTGGATTCCTGCCCCACCAACCCGTCCACTAGCAGGGCAACGCGCTTTTCCGCGGCTTCAAGGATGACGACCTTTTGTCCTTCGGTCGGTGAGCAGACGCTCGAAAATAGATCGCGTAAGCGCAGCAGCGGCAGGGCTTCGGTAGCTCCTCGGACTCCACCAGAAACGCCTGTACAAGCTCCGGATCTTCGACAATGGGCGGCATGCGATTAACCCGCCGTCTCGGCGGCTTCGATGTCATCAAGCACACGATCTACATCAAGGAGAATCAGAAGCCGATCTTCGGGCTTCGCCACTCCGCTGACGTATGCGCGTCGGCTCTCAAGAACACGCGGCGGATCGAGGAATTG
>Ga0066673_10000668_pt1 | contig 10622 bp, 7 predicted proteins | sample GraSoiAngelo_122_FD_62302 | JGI IMG/M metagenome (GOLD analysis project Ga0066673, IMG submission 62302) | Grasslands soil microbial communities from the Angelo Coastal Reserve, California, USA - 14_0927_02_20cm | ecosystem: Environmental > Terrestrial > Soil > Grasslands | place: USA...
CCTCGATGTTCGTCACGACCGCGATGCCCGGCGACAGGGTCAGAAAGGATCGATCGTATTCATCCGCCTCGACTACAAAGAGGTCGTCACCCTCGTAGCGTAGATTTCCCTTCCATGCAGCGACGCGACCACCGGCGATTCCGGTGGGCTTGAGTCCGGCCGCGGCGAGCACCGCGGTCGTCATTACGGTGGTCGTCGTCTTTCCGTGAGTCCCTGCGATCCCGACGAGTCGGCCGCCGGCGACGGCGCGGCCAAGTGCCTCCGCCCGACGGGTGATCGGAATTCCCAGCTCGCGCGCCCGTTGCAGCTCGGGATGATTCTTGGGCATCGCCGACGTGACGATAAGCTCGCGCGCGTGGCTCACGTGTTCGGGACTGTGACCCATTGTGACCTGGATGCCGAGTGCTTCGAGATCGTCGAGCGTGCCGGGATGCGCGTCACAGCCAGTGACTGGAACTCCGCGACGCGCCAACAGTTCGGCGAGAGCTCGCATTCCCGCGCCGGCGATTCCGACGAAGTGGATCGGTCGCGGGTCGGAGCTATCGATCGAAGACATCGGGTGGTTGATCAGCGCTGGGGCTGCTGACGCGCGATCAGATCGAGGATGTGCGCGGCAATGTCGGCCGCCGCGGTCGGTCGCGCCCGCTCCAGTGCCTTCTGCCGCATGCGCGCCAGCTTCGAGGGATTCGAGATTAGCGATTCGACAGTGCTGGACAGCCGATCAACGGTCAGTTCCGACTGTTTGATCATTTCAGCGGCCCCGGCTGCGTCGAGCGCCTTCGCGTTGGCCGTTTGATGATCGGCAGCGGCCGTCGGAAGTGGTACCACTATCGCGGGAATGCCCCAGGCACAGAGCTCGGCGGTCGCCATCGCTCCGCCCCGTGACAGAGCGAAATCAGCGGCACGGTAGGCCTCAGCGATTGGAGCGATGTAGCCTCGGACTTTCACCTGCGCACTCTCGTAATGCGCCAGCCTTTCGTAATTCGCCCTGCCAGTCGCCCAGATTACGAACAGATCACGCGACAGTCCACGCTCGATCCATTCTGCGACAACGCGGTTCATCGCCTGCGAGCCCTGACTGCCGCCGTAGACGAGTAGCACTTGACCTCCGCTCGCGGGGAAGCCCCACTTCGCCCGCGCCGGCGCTTTCTCTCCAGCATCCGGCGGTGGAGGCTCAACCGGGTTTCCGGTATCGAACACCTCCGTCGATTTCCCAGGCGAGATGTAGCGACGCGCTTCGGGAAAGCCGAGGTGGACTTGCGCGGCGAAGCGGCTAAAAAACCGAGCGGTGATCCCCGGATACGTGTTGGACTCCTGCAGCACGAACGGAATGCGATGCGCCGTTGCGTAAGCGAGTGCCAGACCAGCCGCGTACCCACCGGTTCCGACGACACAGGCAGGCGGCTCGCTTCGTACCTCTGCCCCAATCATTCGCCACGCCGTCGTCGCGCCGCGAACAGTCTTCCAGTTTTCCCACGGCCGGGAACGGTAAAGCGGATGGAGATCGAGCAGCTCGAAGGCAAATCCAACCTGCGGCAACACGTCGCGCTCGATGCCTCGCCGTGCGCCGATGAAGAACGGCTCTACGCGCGGGTCAGCGCGTTTGAGCGCCCGCGCAATCGCGAGGCCCGGGTAGAGATGTCCACCCGTGCCACCCCCCGCGAACATCACTCTCATCGCGGCGCGGGAAGCGCGAGGAATGCAAGCGGGTTCGCCTTCGCTCCGCGAAATACCCTTTCGCGCGAGCTGCCAATGTTGACGAGAATTCCGGTCATGACGAGAGATAGCACCAGATTTGATCGGCCGTACGAAATGAATGGCAGCGTCAGTCCGGTTGTTGGAAGCAAGCCGGTTGCCACGCCGATATGAAGATACGCGGTGAGCACCATCGTCACCGTGAGGCCGACCGCCACCAGTTGCAGGAATGGCGTGCGCGCCTTCCGCGCAATCCTGAAACCCAGCGCAGCATAAAGCGCAAAAGCGAGAACGAGCAGCGTCAGGCCGATGAATCCCCACTCTTCGCCGATGTGCGCCGCGATGAAGTCGTCATATCCGAATGGCAGGAATCCGTACTGCTGCCTCCCTCTTCCAAATCCAACGCCAAAAATCTGCCCTGATCCGACGGCGATGAGGGATTGTCGCAGCTGATAATTGACCTCGGGCGCGGCACCGGGATCGAAGAACGCCGACATCCTCAACAGGACGTAATTCAATCGCTCGATCTTCACGTAAAGGAGCGGAATCAACAGCACGCCGAGCGCGACGAAGTGACCGATCCGCACCCCACCGGCAAAAAGAATGATTCCCAGCACCAGCGTGAACATCATCGCCGTCGACAGGTCAGGCTCGAGCATGACCAGCACATCCAGCGCACCGATAACGACGAGAAATGGTAGCAAACCCTTCGTTAGGCGCCGAAGTGTCTCCCCCTTTTTGATGACGAGCATCGATGCCCAGATCACCACGGCGAGCTTGGCGAGCTCGGACGGCTGCAGTGAGCTACCGAAGAGATAGCGCCGCGATCCGTGGACGCGCGGAGCAATCTTCACCGTGAAAGGCAGGATGACGACGAGAAGAAGGAACAGCGACGCGATCATGATCGGCCACGCCCACTTCTCCCAGACCTCGGCGTCGATTTTGGCGACCACGGCAAAGAGTATTATGCCCACCGCCATTCCGAGCACCTGTCGCACCAGAAGGTGTGCGTGTCCATAACCTGCTTGCATTTCGACGATCGCGCTGGCGCTGTAAACCGTCGCCAGACCAAAGGCGAGCAGAACTCCCGTCAGAATGACGAGCGCTCGCGCCTCCGGCCCCATCTGCCAGCGTTGTGCTACATCCAGAGTTGATTCCATCAGCTTTCCTTCACGGCGAGCGCGCGAAAGCGCTCTCCTCTCTCCTCGTAATTCGAGAACATGTCGTAGCTGGAGCAGGCCGGCGAAAGGAGCACCGCTTCCCCCGCCTGCGCCGTCGCGCGGGCCGCGCGCACCACTTCCTCGAAGTCGGATCCAAGACGCACCACATCGACTACCGGCCGCAGATCCCGCGCGATGATCGACGCCGCTTCTCCGTACGCGATCACGCGCTTCACTTTTCTCTTCAGCGGCTCGGCGAGCGGCGTGTAGGCTTCACCCTTGTGCCGTCCTCCGAGCAATAGGACGGTCGGACGGTCCATCCCGTCAATCGCGACAGCGGTCGAGCTGACGTTGGTCGCCTTGGAGTCGTTGATCCATTGCACGCCGTCGAACTCGCCGACGAGCTCGAGGCGATGCGGAAGCGAGCGGAACGACTTGAGCGCTTTCTCGATTCCCTTGCGCGCCTTCGGGGTCTGGTGGGACCGATCGGCGGCCATCACTGCCAACGTCGCCGCGAGCGCGTTGGCCACGTTATGGTTTCCGAGAAGCGGGAGGTCAGGCCGCGGAAGGAGTGGCGTGCCCAACACCATGAGCTCGCCCGAACGCGAGTCGACGCAACCTTCGGCATCCTTCGTCAACGAGAATTCGAATTTGTGGCCGGCGACATCGCGGACCATCTGCATCACGGCTTCGTCGTCGCGATTCACCACCCAAGCCGATTCGGCGTCGGCGTTTCTGAAAAGACGTGCCTTGTCCGCATAGTATTCCTCGGCCGTCGCATAGCGGTCGAGGTGATCGGGACTCAGGTTCGTCATCACTCCGACGACGGGCTTGAGACTTGGCGTGTCATGCAGCTGGAATGACGACATCTCGAGCGAGATCCACTTCGGCTGCACTTCGCGCACGGCAATCTCGGAGAGCGGAGTGCCGATGTTGCCCGCTTCCACGGCCTCGAGGTCAATTCCGCGCAGCAAGTGGGCGATGAGAGCCGTCGTCGTCGTCTTACCGTTGGTACCCGTGACGGCAATGATGCGGGGGCCTTCGATAAAGTTGAGAGCGACCTCGACTTCGCTGGCGATTGTCACTCCCTTTTCTCTGGCAAAGGCGAGCGGCTTCGCGGAGGGTGGAACGCCGGGACTGGTGGCCACCAATCCGGCGTTCGCCAGGCGGCCCAGGTCGTGTCGGCCAATATCAACGCTGATTCCCTGGGCGCGCAATTCCTCGGCGCAGCGACCCGTCTCCGGCGACGAAGCAAGGTCGGATGCATAAACGTTGTAGCCGTGCTTTCTGAGCAGAATCGCTACGGCGCGACCGCTGCGGGCCAGACCGATTACTGCGATCTCGCTGTCGCGCGGCACGAGCTCGCGCGGCGTCATCGCAATTTCAGTGTGCTCAGTCCGATGAAGGCCGCCAGCACTCCAATGATCCAGAACCGAACGACGACCTGGGCCTCATCCCATCCCTTTACCTCGAAGTGATGGTGCAGGGGAGCTCGTTTGAACACCCGGTGCTCGCGGGCATACTCGATTCCGTATCGTCGTTTTCGATACTTGAAAACGAAGCGCTGCAGGATGACCGAGAACATCTCGCCCACGAACACTGCACCGACGATAAGGAGCAGGAATTCGGATTTGAGCAGAATTGAAACCGCTGCGAGGGCCCCGCCGAGCGCGAGGGCACCGGTGTCACCCATGAAGACTTCGGCGGGATGGGTGTTGTACCAGAGAAATCCAATGCAGGCGCCCATCAACGCGGCGCAAAATACGGTCAGCTCGCCCGATCCGCGCAGGAAATAAACGTGCAGGTATTGGCTCGCATCGACGCGACCGACGACGTAGGAATAGAAGGCAAACGTGAGCGCCGAAATTGCGGTGAGACCGGCGGCGAGCCCGTCCAGTCCATCGGTGATGTTGACGGCGTTGCTGGCTCCCGTCATCACGAACGTCACGAACAGTACGTATAGCCAGCCGAGGCCCGCTGTGAGCGGGACGATCAGGATGTACTTATAGAAAGGAAGCGTGGTCGACGCTCCGGGTAGATTCGAAAGCGGATGCTTCCACAAGTAGTAGCCGACCGCAAAACCGAGCGTCACCTGTCCGGCGAGTTTATAACTCTCGACCAGGCCGGTGTTCTTTTTTCCGGCGAGCTTCTGTTTGAGCTTGAGGTAATCGTCCCAGAAGCCAATCGCGCCCATCCACGCCATCGAGATCATGGCGATCAGCACGTAACGATTATCGAGGCGCGCCCAGAGGAAAGTGCTGGTGAGGGTTGCTCCGAGGATGATGAGACCACCCATCGTCGGAGTTCTTCCCTTCTGCTGATGCGCGTCCGGCGTCCCCTCGCGAATCACCTGATGGAGACGCATCCGACGCAGGCGCCTCATGATCCCGGGTCCAACTATCCACGTGAGCAGAATCGCGCTGACCGCCGCGCCCGCGGCGCGGAAGGTTATCCACTGAAACAGTCGCAGAAATCCGAAGTGCGGTAATCCTACGAATGGCACGAGCAGATAGTTCAGCACTACGCAGTGGCCCAGGTGGTTAGATGTGGAACGAGACGCTCTAGCTGCACGCCGCGCGAGGCTTTGAGCAGAATGATGGCGTTGCGCTGCAGCCTGGCCTGGAGTTGCGGCCAGAGATCTTCGACGTCGGGCGCGGTGATGACACGCTCGCGCTGATCTTGTTTCTCCAGCGCGGGCGCGAACTCACCAATGCCGGCGACGATGTCGGCACCAGACGCCAACGCGAGACCCGCGATGTCGGCGTGACACTGCTCCGAGGCCGCGCCGAGCTCACGCATCGTACCTAGGACGATTACCCTCTGTCGTCCGGTACCAGTGCTGTCGAGCAGCTCGATTGCGGCACGCGTGGATCCGGGGTTCGCGTTATAGGCGTCGTTGATGAGGGTCACTGCACCGACTTGTTCCCACGCCGTGCGCATCTTCGGCTGTGGCATCTCCGCAATTCCTGCGGCCGCGTCGGCGTAACTCACTCCACATTCGCGGGCGACGGCCAGCGCCAGCATCGCGTTGCGGAGGTTGTGGAGACCGCGGACAGGTGGTCGAACGGTCACGCTGTCGATCTCGATTGCCCCTAGTCCATCCGCGCCAACCTCCCAGCGGTCGGGTTTGAGATCGGCATCCTGATCGAGTCCCGCGACGACGACCCTCTTTGCTGTTCGTCGCGCCGCCTCGGCAATTTCTTTCTGCGTCGATGGCGCGATACCGACGGCCACGCCTTCGTAAACAGCGGCCTCTTCGCGAAGTACACCAGCGAGGTCGCCCAAGCCTTCGAGATGTTCTTCGGCAATCGAGGTGACGAGCGCTATGTCTGGTTCAGCGATGTCGCGCAGTATCGCAACTTCGCCAGGAAGGCTTGTGCCAAGCTCGATCACTGCCAGCTCCGCCTCCGGTGGCAGTGATAGCAGCGACAGTGGGACACCAACACGATTATTGAGATTGCCGGTGGTGGCGTGGATGACGAAGGTTCGGCCAAGCGCCGCCTTGATCAGATCCTTTGTGCTGGTCTTGCCGTTGCTGCCAGCCACACCGATGACCGTCTTCCCCCACGCGCGTCGCCAGTAGTGAGCCAGCGCACCGAGCGCCACGAGCGTATCGCGAACCTCGAAAACGGGCACGTCGAGCGTGCTCAGTTTGGGCGCCTTCGACACGACAACGGCCGCCGCTCCATCACGAACCGCATCGGTCAGATAGTCGTGACCGTCGAAGCGCTCGCCGTGCAGCGCCACGAATACATTTCCCTTGCCGATCTTCCGCGTGTCGGTGGTGATTGCCGTCACTGATGTCGTACCGCGTGGGAGCTTGCCCACCGCGTTGTCCTTCAGAGCCGCCGCGATGCGATCAAGCGTCCAAAACCCCGCGCTCAAGTGTGGCTCCCTGTTATTTCTTTCACGATTTCTTTTTCGTCGAATGGATAAGAAGTCGAGCCACGAATCTGATACGTCTCGTGTCCCTTCCCGGCCAGAAGAACGATGTCATCTTCCCCGGCAAGATCGATCGCGCGCCGAATGGCGCTGAGCCTGTCAGTGACACGCTCGTGCTGCGAGCTGCGCATTCCCGCTTCGATGTCGTCGATGATGGCATCAGGATCTTCGGTACGGGGATTGTCGCTAGTAACTATAGCGCAGTCGGCATCGCGTTCGGCAATCTCACCCATCAGCGGACGCTTTCCCTTGTCGCGATCGCCGCCACAGCCAAAAACCACGATCAGCTTACCGCGCGTAAACCCGCGTGCCGTTTTCAGGCTCCGCTCGAGCGCGTCGGGCGTGTGGGCGTAGTCTCTCAGGACCGTTGGATTCGTGGAGATGATTTCCAGTCGACCCGCCACCTGTGGAACTGTGGTCAGGCGTTTGGCGATAGCGTCTGCCGCTAGACCGAGCGCGAACGCACTGGCGGCCGCAGCCAAAGCGTTTTCGACATTGACGTCGCCAATCAACGGAAGTGAGACATCTGCTGCACCACGCGGTGTGACGAGCCGCCACTCACTTCCCCTAGGGGTGAAGCGCACGCCTTCGGCGCGAATCTCAGCTGGCGGACGCAGCCCGAAAGTCAATGGGCGGGATCGTGGGTGCAGTGCACGCCATTCGTCGGCGTCGGCATTGATCACCGCGGTGCCCCCTCGCTTGAGGTAATCCAGAAGGAGAGCCTTCGCCTTGAGATAGCTCTCCATGGTGCCGTGGTAGTCGAGATGATCGCGGGTGAGATTCGTGAACACGACTGCATCGAATTCGAGTCCTTCGACTCGCCGCTGGTCGAGGCTATGAGAGGAGACTTCCATGGCGACGGTTTGCACGCCACGATCGGAAAGCGCGCGCAGAATCCGCTGCAGCTCGACGGGTCCGGGTGTGGTCAGTCCGCTGCCGCCGGGAAGAACCTCTCCCTCGCTTCCCACCAGAACCCCGAGCGTCCCGATAGACGCGCTCGATTCGTTGCCTTCGTCGAACAGGTGCCGCATGATCGACGTAGTCGTCGTCTTGCCGTTCGTTCCGGTTACGCCCAGCAACCGGAGGGTTTGCGCAGGCTCGCCGTATGCCTTCGCCGAGGCGAGCGCAGCAGCGCGCCGGCCTTCCCGCACTTCGAGCGCAGGCAGGGATGTCCGCGATGGGTCCTCGACGATCGCGGCGACGGCACCACGCTTCGCGGCCGCGTCGAGATAGTCGTGGCCGTCGGCATTCCATCCGCGAACCGCGATGAAAACCTCACCGGCGGTCACTTTGCGGCTGTCGTCCGAGATCCCCGTCGCCGCAGCAGGAATTTCGCCCTTTACCCCGACCAGCAGACCGCGCTCGGCGAGAGCGTTCTTTATTGCCTGGACGTCCACTTTCATTGGACGGGACGGACTAGCTGGACGATGGTCCCTGGTGCCGCGACGGTTCCAGCTGCCGGCGAAGTCCCGCTGGAAGCGGCGTTCAGCAAACGGACTCTGAAGCCGGCGTTGTGGAGAGCGCGCACCGCCTCCCGAATGGCCATCCCGCTGACATCTGGTACGGAACGGGGGGTGACGGCGACGGGCCCCGGACGCGGTGTTGCGGGCAACTCGACGACGTAGCGTGTCGGCGCATCATCAGCATTGGGCCGCGCGATGTTGCGATTGGGATCATACGAATCCGCATTCGGTCTTTGCGTAGCCTTCGCCGCCGCGCCGAATGATGGCAAGTCGTCGTTCGTCGAGGCCGCGCTTGAAACGTGCGCTGCTCCCTCGCGCACGGCTGCCTTCTCGGATGCGGCAAGATCCTCTCGATTGAGCGCCGCATCACGAGCGGCGAGCGCTGCTCTCAAAACGATTTGCGTTACGGGCGCTGCGATGTCGCCGCCGGCATAATGTCCTCCCTTTGGCGAATCGAGCTTCACCAGCACCACGTACTGCGGATCGTTTCCTGGGAACAGTCCGACGAAAGACGCCGTGTAATTTCCGGCGGTGTAGCCGGCGTTCTGTGACGTGCGACGCGCCGTCCCGCTCTTGCCCGCAACATCGAACGTAGCGAGATCTGCTTTTGTCGCCGTTCCTTCCTGTACCACGGCGAGTAGCATCTGTTGCACTGTTCGCGCTACTTCGAACGACATCACGCGACGGATCACGCGAGGCTCGGCGCTGTACAGCGTTTTGCCCTCGGGCGAACGAACTTCCTTCACCAGATGAGGCTCGAGGAGTTCGCCACCGTTGGCGATCGCAGCGTAAGCCGACACCAGCTGCAAAGGGGTGACGGCGATCTCGTACCCCATCAGGATGGACGCCAGCGTCTGCTTCGACCATTCACGTGGCTCGCGGAGCGTTCCGCTGGATTCAGCCGGAAGTGGAACACCCAGCGGCATTCCGAAGCCGAGGTCGCGGAAAGTCTCGTATTTCTGGCGCGGGCTGAGGCGCTGACCGAACTCGACGATGCCGATGTTACTGGAATAGCGGATGACATCAGCCAGAGATAGCGCTGCCGCTTTGTGCATGTCGTTTATGACGCGCCCATCCAGCTCAAGCTGTCCGTTGTGGGTATTGACGACGTCAGTCGGCCGCGCCTTCCCCTTCTCAAGCAGCGACGCAGCGACGAAGGGCTTGAGTGTCGAACCCGGCTCGAATGGCTCGGTCACAGCGGTGTTGGCGAACGCAGCACGGCCGACACGATTGCTCGCCATCGCCAGAATTTCACCAGTGTGGGGATTCATCACCACGACATCCCCACCATCGGCGTGCAGACTGTCGACCGCAATGGCCAGCTCGCGCTCGCAGATATCCTGCAACGCGTGGTTGATGGTGAGCAACACGGTCGCACCCTGTTTGGGCGGATCGGTCCAGCCGTCCGGAGAATCTAGGGCTCGACCGTCTCTGTCCCGCGCCAGCCTGACCTTTCCCGAATCGCCGCGCAGCAATGTGTCGAGGGCGAGCTCAAGCCCATCGAGCGGATTTCCCCTGCCATCGACACTGCCAATGATGCGCCTGATGCCTGTAGAGTTGGCGTAGACGCGCTGCAGAACCGGCGTCAGATGAATTCCATTGAGCTTCGAGATGGATGCAACGTCGGCGGTCGAGTATAAGCCCGGCAGATCGATCCAGCGCCTGCGGCGCGCGATTGCGGCGTGGACTGCATCGGCATCGACCCGTGCGCGATGGAGCGCCTTGATCACGAACGCGGTATCACGCACTTCGGGAAGCGCGATCGCAACTCGCGTCATTTCCCGACTCTCAACGAGAGTATTGCCGCCGGCGTCCAGGATTTCGCCTCGGGGCGCGGCCAGCGGCGTCGCGAAGAAATGCTGCCGTTTCGCGCGTACTGACCACTGCTTCCCTTCCGCGACCTGCACCGTGGCGGCACGCGCCACCAGCGTCACCGCGAATAGTACGAAGAAGCCGTGGACGATCGCTGTTCGGCTAGGGCGCTTCATCTCGCGGTCTCGGAAGTATGACAACCTGCTTGTCGCTCGGGACGTGCATTCCCAGCCGCCGTTCGACACTGGTCCCAAGATTCTGTCGGCTCGACGCGTCCCGAATCTCCGCCGCGAGGCGCGCGCGCTCGCTCTCCAGAGTGGTGCGCCTGGCATCGAGCACGGCAAGCTGCTCGGATTGGCTAATGCCGATCGTCCTTCGCCAGACGATCGCCAGCGCGATCAGGACGAACGCGCCGAGTAGCAAGCCGACGAGGCTACGACCCCGGAGTCCTAAGCCGCTTTTCGCCACGCGCGTAACCTGGCGCTCCGCGAGCGCGGATTGATCGAAGTCTCCACTTCGCTCGCCTTGATCGCGCGCTTTGTGAGCAATT
>Ga0066673_10000676_pt1 | contig 10592 bp, 9 predicted proteins | sample GraSoiAngelo_122_FD_62302 | JGI IMG/M metagenome (GOLD analysis project Ga0066673, IMG submission 62302) | Grasslands soil microbial communities from the Angelo Coastal Reserve, California, USA - 14_0927_02_20cm | ecosystem: Environmental > Terrestrial > Soil > Grasslands | place: USA...
AGAGCAGGATGGCGGTGTTCCCCCATCACACGCGCGCCAACGAGTGCTGTCAGCTCGCCGGTCACGCGGCTAGCAGGGTTGTCCCAGGGACGCTCCAGGATCACCGAGCGTTCCCCTGTATAATGCAACGCGATATGAATTCCAAAAAAGGCATCGTTTTGGTTTTCGCTTGCGTGTTCCTGGCAATTGCTGCCCAGTGTGCAGAGAAGGAAGAACCAGCGAGTCCAGAGGCACTAATTTCAAGGGCGCGCTTGCAGGAGGAGGTTTGGGCCGAAGGAACACCAGCAATGTTGATGAGAGCGGAACTCCAGGTCTTTGATGCTAAGGGCACTCCGGTGCATGGCGATTATTCCCTCGATTGGGTCTCCCCTTCTAAGTGGAGAGAAGAGATTCGATTTGGAAAATACGAGCGGCTCCGCGTTGGCGACGCAAATGGATATTGGCAAACGAATGGACTCAGCTACCAGCCGGAGATCATTTTTCAACTGGATACGATGCTGCACATAAAGGATGCGATTAGAGTCAGGTCGAAGCAAAGCCTCGGAAAAGTAAAAAATCGCGGGAAGGCTGGACTCCGGCAGAAATGCACGGAAGTGAAGTGGACGAGAGCCACGGAGCGGATAATGTGCTTCGATGAGGCCAATGGCGCTCTGGTGAGCATTGAATACCCGAGAGGTGAGAATCAAAACTCGCCCGAGATCTCTCGAATTGAATATGGTGCGTTTAATGTCGTAAGTGGAAAACTCGTTCCCTACGAAATCCGGGCACTGAGAGACGGGAAAGACATTGCGGCCGTAAAAGTACTGGAAATTACAAAAATCACCCAAGAGAATCCCGCGCTTTTCAATGTGCCGGTGAATGCAGAACATTGGGCACAGTGCGATGATCTGCAGGAAGCAGAACCGGTAGCGCGCATTCAGCCATCATACCCACCCAGCGCGCGCGCCAATCATGAGCAAGGAAGAGTAATACTTTACGCAGTGCTCGAAGCGGACGGATCACTCTCGCACATGGCAATCATTCACCGCGTAACGCCGGACCTGGAAGCAGCGGCGGTTGAAGCCGTTCGTCATTGGCACTACAAGCCGGCTGCGTGTGGACAGACACCGATTCGCATGGAGATCTCAATCGAAACGGATTTCTGGCTCCAGTACTAAGTTGAAAAACGACCCACCCCATGTCCTCAGCTTCAAACTCCTGGTTAGCCTTACCGGTAAGGTTCCTTTTCGCCGCTTTAACTTTTCCGATACCGCGTTAATCAAGCATGTGGACCCGGCCACGCTGGCGCGGTTGATTTATACTTCGAGACTATGGCGTTCTGGATTGTTCTAGCTGGCCACGGGGCGGGAGATACGTTAGCCAGTGGCAAGCGCCACAAGCTTCGAGATTTCGCGGAGGGTGGAGTGTGCGGCAAGGAGCTAATGAATGAAAAATCTCTTTGAAGCGGCGGTGGTGGAAGAGGTGAAGGAGCGGATGGCGCTACTGAGGCCGGATAGCGAGCGGCAGTGGGGCAAAATGAATCCAGCGCAGACGCTGGCGCATTGTTCCGCGGCAATAGAGATGGCGGTGGGGGAGAGAACTCCGCCACGGATATTGATTGGGCGGCTGCTGGGGCGGTTCGCGAAGAAGTCTATGATCGTGAATGAGAAACCGATGACCCGCAATGTGGGGACGGACAAGAGCTTGGTGGTGAGTGATGAACGGGACTTCGTGGTGGAGCGGCAACGGCTACGCGAATTCATTGACCGCTTTGCAGCAGGTGGGCCTGGGGCATGCACGAGGCATCCGCACTTCTTTTTCGGGCCGCTGACTCCGGAGGAATGGGCGGCGTTGATGTATCAGCATCTGGACCATCATCTGCGGCAGTTTCGGGCTTAGTGCATGTGCACTTCGTCTGAGGACGGAACCCCTGTGTAGTCGCGTTTATCGGGACTCGAAATCGGAAAACGGCAATTGCCTCCGATTGCAAAGTGCGCGTAATGTCAGCAAAGAGAGGTAATCGTCGGAAGACGATCAATGATGAAGAGATGCGGACGATAGTGCAGGATCTGCAATATTCGGTCAGACAGCTTGTCAGGAGCCCGGGGCTGGCGCTGACTGCGTTAGTGTCGCTTGCACTGGGGATTGGGGCGACGACGGCGGTGTTCAGCGTGATCTATGCGGGGTTGATCAACCCATACCCGTTCACATCGGCGGACCGGATTGTTCGGCTTACGATGCAAAGCAAGGCGGGCCAGGCGGATTGGATCAATCTCAATGGGGCGCAGGTCCGTCAAGTGCGGCAGCTCGCAATTGTGGAAAGCCTGCTGGCCATGGATTACCACGCCATGATTCTGACTGGGCACGACATTCCGGAGAATGTCGACGCCATCGGGTTAATCGCGAACGGTTTCGCCGATCTCGGAGTACCGCCAGCTCTAGGGCGGGGACTCTGGCCGTCGGACGCCGTCGAGGGACAGGACCCGCAAGCAGTCACCGTGCTGTCCTACAAGTTTTGGCAGACACATTTCCTTTCGGACCCGGACGTAGTCGGAAAAACGATTCAACTGGACCGAAAGAACTATCTGATTGTAGGAGTAGCAGCGCCGCGATTTCGCTGGTATAGCGCGGATGTCTACCTGCCACTGAAACTCACGCAGGATCCGGGGCTGACGTTCATCATCAATCTGCGGCTGCGAAAGGGTGTGACGCACGAAGCGGCCGACGCCGCGTTGCAGCCTCTGCTGAATCAATTCGCAAGCGACATGCCGAAGCACTTTCCCGAGCACTTCCGAGTGCAAGTTGAAGGGCTGAACGACTGGGTTGTTCGAAGTATCGGCGGAACTTTATATCTGCTGCTTGGCGGCGTGGCACTGCTACTGGCGATTGGTTGCGGGAACGTGTCGATTCTCCTGTTGGCGCGGGGCACGGCCCGGCAGCACGAATTCGCTGTCCGGGCGGCGGTCGGAGCGGGGCGGGGGCGCATTGTGCGACAGCTACTGACTGAGTCTCTCCTGCTTGCCGTGATCGGCGCGGTGCTGGGCGTTTTTGCATCTTATGGACTCTTGGCGGGTATTCGGGCGTTATTGCCTCAATATGCTTTTGCACCGGAGGTGGTGATTCGCATCAATGTTCCGGTGCTCTTGTTTAGTGTTGCGGTGGGAGTGGTGACTGGAGTTCTGTTTGGATTATGGCCGGCGTTGCAGCTTTCGCGGACGCAGGCAGGGCAGCTGGCACAGACAAACTTGCGCCGCGTCGCGGGAAGTGTGGCGGGACGCAGAACAAACAACGTGCTGATCGCGAGTCAGGTTGCGCTGACCTTGTTGTTGCTCGCCGGGGCGGGAGCGGCATTGAAGGCTTTTTTGGGGCTGATGCATAAGCCGCTCGGCTACGATCCCCGTAATGTGATGTCGGTGGGAATTCCGCTTCACGACGGCGCTTTTACGACCTGGGCAGCGCGCGCGGCTTATTTCGAGCAAATGCGAGCGAAGGTGGCGGAGACGCCCGGAGTGAGAATGGCGGCGATTTCGAGCAACGCCACACCGCCGCGGAATGGAGGGAAGACGCAGTTTGAGATCCTGGAAAAGCCCTCAACGGAAGAACAGATGACGTCCGTCAATCTGGTGAGCCCGGGGTATTTTGCAGTCCTGCGAATTCCACTTCTGCAAGGACGGATATGGAGCGAAACGGAAAATCAGAATGGCTCACACATCGCCGTCATCAACCGGACGTTGGCGCAACGGTACTTCCCCAACGGCAACGCGATTGGAAGTTCGGTGAGGTTGCCCAAAATTGAGGATAGCCCGCCGACGATTCTGTCAGCGCCAAGGATGGCCGAGTCGTGGCTGCTGATCGTTGGAATCGTGGACGATGCGCGAAACGATGGGCTGGGTGACCCAGTCAAGCCGGCGGTTTATATTCCCTTCACGCTGAACATGTGGCAAGGTACGCAGATTCTGGTGAGGTCGGAAGTGCCACCGCTGACGTTGCTGCACGCCGTGCAGAAACAGTTGGCTGCGGTGAATCCAGACCAGCAGACCTACAGCATGGCCAGGGACCTGGAAACCTGGATCACCGACCTGCCGGAATGGCAGCAGGAGCGTCTGGCGGCATGGATCTTTGGAATCCTGGCGTGGCTGGCATTAGCACTCGCGGCAGTCGGGTTGTATAGCGTGGTGTCCTATGTCGTGGCACAGCGCACGAACGAATTTGGAATTCGGATGGCGTTGGGCGCACAGCCCACGCAGGTCATGCGGATTGTGTTTGCGTCGACGGTGGTGAGTGTGGGGAGCGGGATTGCGGCTGGACAGGCGCTTACCCTGATGATGAACAGGATTCTTGAGAGTTGGGCGGGAGGAAACGCGCGGGATCCGATAATTCTCGTTGGGGGAGCGTTGCTCCTGAGCTTGGTGGCCATGGTTGCCTGTGCAGTACCGGCCTGGCATGCGTCCCGGCTGGATCCGATGGTGGCGTTACGGAACGAGTGAATTAACGCTACGGATCTATGAGAATGCGGCGAAGAGCAGATAGCGAAAATGAATGCCGCGCATTCAAGTGCCCGGTTAGTTGAGTAACCGGAGATCCGCTTATACGAATTCCGCGTTCAGGACCTTGCGGTATTGGCCGTATTATCTTCGAGCTTTGAGAGTGCCAGGCAACTTGTCGCGAAAGCTGGTGTCTAACCTCCTGTCAAGATAGAACACACGTAGGAGTTCTCATGGTCTCCAGCACAGCCAGGCTCATTTCTGCGATCGGCGGAATCGTCCTTTGTCATGCTCTACTTGCCGATAACTTGTTGGCCGGCGATGCCTCCAGCGCACTAATTGCGAAATTGGAGTGTCCTGATCGGGTGAACGGTGTCGCCTACTCGAATGATGGTCAATTCCTCGCTGCCGGATTTGGCTGGAATGAACAGGGAGGAGTGAGGATTTGGAGCACAAAGGATCGCAGCGTTGTGAAGACCTTGCTGACGCGGAAAACAGAAACCGGCCCCGAGAATGTCGTGAAAGTTGCCTTTTCCCCAGACGGCAAACTGCTCGCCGCGGCTACTCGGAATGGGGACGTTCTGGTTTGGGACATCGGTGTTTGGGAGGAGCCGAGACGAATCGTCCTGAAAGCCGATTCCCCTACAAGGCTAGTGTTTTCCCCGAATAGCAGGCTCCTGGCGGTTTCTTCGAATACTGCTGTCTTTATCTGCGATATGCGGACGCTGAAGTCCAGAAAGCTGAGTTCCACGGCTGGGCCCACTCAGGAGTTCTTTGCCGCAGGATTCTCCGCAGATGGCAGGAAACTGGCCGTTTGCCGCTCCGCCGCGGTCCAGTGGTGGGATGTCACAACCGGCAAAACGGATGAGAGTTGGGAAGCAACTGGTCTGGGCTTTTTTTGTGAACTCTCCGCAAGAGGCACGTACCTGCTTCACGGAGGCGGCGCCGTGTATCGGGAGAAGAATGTAGAGCTTTTGAACGCACTCGATGGAAAGAGCCTCGGTCGCGTGTCGGAAATCAGGAGCGGGCTGTTCGCGGCCGCGATTTCCCACTCGGAGCAATGGATCGCCCTCGGCGGTGGAAACTACGGTCCGGGCGGGGATTTGAGCCTTTGGAGCCTCGAAGGCCTTCATGAAATAGCCTTCACCTCCGCTGGCCGATTTCCGCTGATGGACCTGGCGTTTTCTCCCGACGATTCTGAACTAACAGCCGGCAGCCATGACGGAGCCGTTTTTCTGTACGCGGTCCAGCGGCTGCGGGGAGCCGAAGAGATCAAACAGGAATACGCGCTCTGCGGTGAAGTCGCCAGAGAACGCCAAAAGCTCTTCATTGTTCCGGTTGCCAAGATACCCACGCCAATGAGTCGCGACTTTGCTGATCCATGGCGGATCGAAGTGACCGAGCCTGGTATGTTGGACAATCTTGTGGGCTATCCGGTAGCTCTTCAGGACTGGGATATAGAGAGCAACGCAGCGATGGACAAAGCTCGCGTCGCTAAATTTTCGATGCTCACCTCACGATTGGTAAGTGGCAATAAGAGCGCGGAATTCGTAGTGTTCGGCGATGTACAAAACCCAGGTTGGGATAAGGGTTTCGTCGTCAAGGTCTACGGCGACAACAGGTTTGTTGCAGCAAACAATTCTGGTAAGTGCCTCGCGTACGGGACTCTAAGCAATGTTGATTTCGCAAGTCTCAAAGACCGGTTGGTTCGCGAGGGCTTGCTCGACATCCCGCGAGACCCACTGACCCGCGGACTGGATCACTATCGGACCCGATTCATTGCCTTGTCAGTCGGTGGCCAACTGCAGATAAGAAGCGACGCCGAAGTAGTTGATTTCTCCAAGCCGAGAACACACCCCACCGAGAAGGAAGAAGAATTCACGCGTATTTTCAACCAAGAACAACAGTTCATTGATTCTCTGCTCCAAGCGGGAATGCATGCTGTTCCCTAGCGCAGCCCTTGGCACGGAGGGACCCGGTTGAGCCGGGTGATTTGGAATATCATCCACGGCGAGCAGTCGTATATTTGGCGCTGGCCGTCTCGGCTTTTTGCTTTTGGATTTTCTCGCCCTCGGATGAGCAATTTACCACTGTTCCTCTCGTCTTCGCACTAGGCAGCCTTGCTCTGCTAATCAAGGGAATCTTCCTTTTGCGTAAATCGTCTGAGGGTCTCGGATTGTCGGACCAAGAACTCGCTAGGTTCTCTGACCCATCCAATCGCAACAGCTTCCCATCCATCACCCAGCAAGCCAGCCAAGTCGTTCAGGACTTCGGTACCGGCTCGTTTCTTCTGTGGCCAATTCTCAATCTCGGCAAGGACATCGACAAATCATGGAGTGACCCTCCGCTGTTTCACTTGTCCGCGTTGACCAGGAAGTTGGTGGAGACAAGCCTTAGGATATCCAGCTTCTGCATGTTTTTCTGACCTTCCATCCCTTCCCAGTCTTTCCGAGAACCAAGTCATTTCCGTGCCCACAAAGGCTGCCACACACAAAACTATAGCTCACGACCGCATGACGATGGCCCTTATCGAAAACTATTTCCGACAGGGAGAACAGCCCAGTAGAGAAAGCCAGCCCCAAAGACTTGTCTAGCTGTCCGTCCGTTACAGGTTCACGTTCATCGATGGCCTTTTTGATGAGATTCTGCGGGTCATTCTGCTTAACCTTGGACTCCTGCTGTTCTGGGTCCAGTAAAACAACTTTAGGCGCGGGTGCCGTAGTGAACGCATGGATGAGTGCGACTGAGCTGTTCGTTTGTTCCAGCTTGAATCCTTGCGCGCAGCCTTCATCGACTACCAGAGGGTATGTCTTGCTGGACAGGTTCAGCGTACTGCGCGAATCCTTCATATAGTCGTTCAGCACGGCACGATAGACAGCCAGTTGTTCATCGCTGAGTGCGTCTTTGCTGACCTTAGGCTTCGGCGACTCATCCTGCGGGACAACACAAATAGCGCCAAACGTGAATACGAACATCAGTGCGGTGGCCAAGCGCATTCCCCTATCCCCCTCGCATTTAGAATGTGGGCTCAGCGGCTCACGATTTATCAATTCCGCTAACTAAGTCAGACACCGATGTCGGTGCAGAGGTTCCCTGGGCCGGTCAATCCCTGTTTATCCGACCTGCTTGTTATGTAACGGCACGAAACAGTGCGAGGCCACCTTTTCGTAAGAGCAAATCCACCTGAGTGAATCCGCCGGCACGCAGTGCACGCTCATGTTCATCGGTGGTCATGTAGAGGGCAGTGTCACTCATTCCCTCCTTGCCGACAAAGTGGTCGCACATTAGAAATCTGCCCCCGCTTCGCAGTAACTGTCGAGCCGCTTGGTAGAGCGACGCCGCGTGTCGTTTGTGACGCAACTCATGAACCGCCTGCATGGAAACCACCGCATCGAATCGAGATAAACGAGCGTTCCAATGAGGCTTTTTGAAATCCTCTTCCAGGAATTGCACTCGGTCTGCCAGGGTGCCGAGGTGTTCCTTTGCAAGCGCATGCATCGCCGGCGAAAAGTCGAGCGCAACATACCCTGCCGAAGGCAATGCTTCGAGAATGTGTCGAGCCAGAAAACCGGGCCCAGAACCGAGTTCCAGCACCGAAAGACCAGCGGCATTCAGGGGACTCAGTTCTTGAGTGATGGCATCAAAGAACTCGACGCGCCACGGCCGTTTGTCCGCTGCGGACTTAGCCCAATCTCGCGCGGCGTCCATCTTGCGAAGGTCAACAGGACTCGGTACGTCAGGAGGCGAATCTGCCTGCATGGTGGCTCCGACCGGAATGATATGCCAACCGGGGGAGCCAAGTCGCCTAACCGGTAAAGTTCCTTTTCGCCGATTTAACTTACTCCGGGTTGTCCAATTCAGAGGGTTCTCGAAGATGACTTTGTCGTCGTTACAGGCACAGGCACCGCGCGTGATTTTATCCGGCTTCTCACTGTCGAACTGCACTGAAAAGACAAAGAGAAAGCCGACTTGCCAGACTTGCCAATTAAGGGCCTCATGAAAATAGCTAAGTGATTGTGGCGCCTAGCCTTAGCTTATTTTCCCCACTGTTCGCAACGAGGAGGCCGGGGGTTCGAATCCCCTCTCGTCCACCAAAATCGTCACAATAGGCATGCTGGTTTTCTGAAGAGCCGGAAAAGTTGGCGTGTTTGGATTACGGTCTAGGTTTACTTCTGGTTTACCGTTGGCAACGGTCCCTGCAGGTGAGCCGGAACGCTCGCAAAGAGCTCACGGGATAAGTTTAACGTTGCTCCAAGTCCGACACCGGATGCACACTTCCTCATCCCTGGACAACGTGGGGTCATCCGGTGACACAAGCGCCTTCAGATTCAACGCATGACCTTCTGGCGGAAATAGCACGCACGGACGCCGATCTCGGAAGATTACTTCCCGAGCGGGATACTCTTTTTAGGGCTCTTAACCACTTGGACGGTTACGCTGTTTCACAGGCATATGCGAAATAGATAGTAATTTCGGCTAATCTATCAAGCATGGAGTGTCATCGAGTTACCGACTGAGACCGTTGAATGGGGAAATTCCAGAAGGAAAAGATGCTGCAGGCGATTGCATGTCTCACATGCACGGTCGTCCTATGGATTCATTTGGATGACTCTGAGCCTTCGCAGTTATTCCAAACTCCAAGTGGACGTATAGCTTCGTTCCCGTCCATCTGAACGGCCAGCTTTCGGGGCAGATTTCAAGTCTACGAGTACCGCGTTAATAGGCTCTCTTCCTCAGCTCGGGTGCCGCGCTCGCTTTGTGGCTAGGGATTTGACCATCATTGCCTCCAACACGTGTTGGTCCACATCCGCGAGCTTCTTGATGTAGAGGCAGCCCTTGCCGGTCGTATGTTTGCCGAGTTTTGCGAGCAGCGCCGCGGCCTCGCTAAACCCGGTCATCCCATACAGAACAGTTGCGGCCTTACGCGGCGAGAATGCGATCACCGGCATATCGCCCTCCCGCCCGCTCTCGTATTTGTAGTGGTAGCTGCCGAAGCCAATGATGGATGACCCCCACATCTTCGGTTTTTCGCTTGCCGCGCTTTGCATCAACTTGAGCAATGCCTTGGCGTCTGCGCGCCTGGCCGGGTCCGTGAGGGCATCGATGAATGCCGCCACACTTAATCTGGTGGGCTTGGTTTTGTTCTCCGCCATTCCTGCTGCCTCCTCCTCTTCGCGAGAGGCTAACATGGATTGAGGAGAGGCGACATCCGTCCGCTGGCAGTTCGTCGTGGAATCACGGGCAACTCGGAAGTGATTCCACTTGCCTGATTAGTGGGGTTCGCGGAGAAGTGCTTTCAGACCGATTCATATCTACGAGATCGCTGTTTATCAGTGGCCAATTGCTCTAACTGCGAAAAGATATTTCCTGGCTGATAGAATCAAAGGGGTCACGAGGCCGATGGTGGAAATCGCAAAAGACGAGGAATTTACTCGAGATTGGGATTGGTACGCCTTCGACGATGAAGGCAATATAGGCCACTTTACGACCGCTGGGTTGCGTGCACTCCCTAAGGCAGTTAAGCATGATAAAGAGGCCGCCGAGCGTCTAGCCCAATATTTCTTTGAGGAGGCCAGCGATAGCGGTGGTTATTCTGTTCGTGACGGAGCCGAAGCCGACGCCGGTGGATGGCACCGGCAAGGAGCCGAAAGATATCTAAAGGACTTTGCTAAAATGGGGAGCAAAGGGATTTTCTCATACAATACGGAGATGCGGCACGGTCACGGAGGCAAGTATTACCTCGTGGCGAAACCGGAATGTCCCTTGCGCGTGACCGACCTTCCCCCGGATATCAAGGCGATCGTTTCCAGGATTCATGCACCTCTTTCTTTTGAAACGGCAGAGTATGTCTCGGAAGGGGATACTCTGAGTTGGTAAAAGTTGAGGACCCTTGCTAAGAATTCACCCACCTGGTAAGTGGCGAAATCGGAAAAGTTCCCATTTTCCCGGTAACCCGTCTATCGCCGTTGTCACGCCGCCTCGCAATTTACCCCTGAACCGTGAAAGCTTTGGCAAGTTGCACCGGACATGCACAATCACGTCCTCGAAAATCCAATTGTTGTGTAAACATGGGGACTGGAGTGGGGTTGATCTGTGCAAGCCGTAGGCATTTCACTCCCAAGTATCCAG
>Ga0066673_10000681_pt1 | contig 10570 bp, 13 predicted proteins | sample GraSoiAngelo_122_FD_62302 | JGI IMG/M metagenome (GOLD analysis project Ga0066673, IMG submission 62302) | Grasslands soil microbial communities from the Angelo Coastal Reserve, California, USA - 14_0927_02_20cm | ecosystem: Environmental > Terrestrial > Soil > Grasslands | place: USA...
AGTCCAGTCGTCCTGACCGTTCGTCTACGTTAGCCTCTAGGTTTCCTGCAAACGATATCTCGCGATCAAATTTCGACTTGCAAGCAACAAGGGAGTGCAGACCAGCACAGCTCCGAGCACAATGACTGCTCGTTCGAATGGATAAACGAGGAATATCAATGGCCAAAGACCCAACGCACCTTTTCCAACGATACTCGCAAAGAGGACCCCACCGATGACGTGTTCGATCATGGTACCGATGAACGCAACTACGATCACTGCCTTCGCTAGTTCTCTACGCGCTCCAAAGCTGAAACTATCGCGCAGGTTGCGAGTCAAGGGAGACACCAATACTGCCAGCGCGATTAGATGAAGCCAGAGATATGGAATCGGTGGACTGGGGAGACGAAGCCATTGAAATGGAACTGGCAAACTCGGAAAGCTATTTCCGACGAAGACCTCAGTGTTCGAATTGATGACGAAGAGCCCTAAGGTGGTGATGTACATTAGGGTCGCCTCAGTCCTCCGACCACGAATGAGAAGACTGATCAGCGCCACGTTCAGTGCTCCGCCGAGAAAATCAAGCCCGCCAAATTTCAAGGTCCCAGCCGAACCCGGAATGAAGGCAGCAATCATTGTTCCCAAGAAAACTGCGAGTATTCCGTAGGAAGGAGCGAGAAAGACTCCCAAGACTGGTGTTATGATTCCGCTGAACGTGATGGAACCGGATATCCCTATGAGCCTGTCAAGCGGTATGGTCCGAGGAATAATATAGAGTGCGGCTAGAGATGCCGTTAGGGTTATCCGTTTAGTATCGAATCTGGTCTGGCGAATTTGCATTCTTCCAGTCACATGAATTCAGGTGTCGCGCCCAATGGCACGGTTCTTAACGATTTGCTGAAGCTCCCTTATACTCAATCCAGTTTCGTTCGATATTCTTCGAAGATCTTCATACTCCACTTTGCCGCTCACGGAATGACCGGTCGATGTAAGCGCCCTCTTTACTCTAACCTGGAACTTCTTCCCTCCAACCTCAAGCGCGATCGTGCCACTGGCCCTTCTGCTGATGTGTCTCGAAACCGGTATCTCCCGGACACCAAGGGTCCCGGTCTCCTCCATCAGCAATTCAGCCAAATACTCGCTCTTTGTCTTATCAGCTATTATCGAGATTAATTGGCCTGGCCTGTTTTTCTTCATAAAGACCGGAGTGATGGATACGTCTCGGGCTCCCGCTTCCATCAACTTCTCGACCGCCCGTCCAATTACTTCTCCAGAAACGTCGTCCAAGTTGGTCTCCAAGACAACGACTTCATCATGAGCATGACCATTCCCTGAAAGCTCTCCGACTGTTAGACGGAGAATATTAGCCACTTGGTCCAGCTCCTTAGCTCCTGCGCCGTATCCGATCTTGTTGGGGGATATGACCGGGAATTCGCTCGCACGTTCGCTTGCCAGGTTGACTGCTATTGCCGCACCCGTAGGTGTTGTCAATTCGAATTGGATATTACTCGTTTTCGTGGGAAACTTGTGGGCTCGCAGGATTTCGGCGACGGCAGGCGCGGGGTTCGGATAGGTCCGGCCGGAGAAGCTCGTTACTCCTGTTCCAACCGCGATCGGGCTACTCCACCACTTGCTCCCGGATAATTCGAGCTCATCTGCAAGGTATGCTACGCCGAGTATGTCCACGAGGGTGTCTGCGGACCCTAGCTCGTGCAGTTCAACCTCTTTCGCGGAGTGGCCGTGCACTCGTGATTCTGCAGAAGATAGTGTGTCCAAGACGGATTTGACGAAGGCAGTTCCCCACTCGGAGAGGCCCAACACTTTTGCACACTTTATAGCAGATGACTGAAGATCACTCGCTCTTCTCTTCGAGACTTTTTCTTCGGAACTTACTTCGACTAGCTCCGCGCTAATCTCTCCTCTCTCTACTCTAGTCGTCTTGACCTGGACATTATTGGTGCCCGGAAGATTCTTTTCCACAACCTCAGCGACTTTTCCCAGCCTCTTTTGGCTCCCGCCTAGATCGACTAGAGCGCCGAGGAATTTGTCTCCGGAGGCTCCTGAAGAACTGGCGTCAATTATCACAGCTCTTCCAGAAGCTTTCATGTTGACCTGTTCAACCGCCCGCGTGGGCACAAGTATTAATCAAGCTATTTCGGTATTATCACGATCAGTTTTGGAGCCCAAACCTGACAACTCATGCGTCTACGGCCTCGGCGAATGCCCAGTCCTCACGGTTGTGGGAGAGAAAATGAAGGACATGGAACAACGATCAAAAGTCTTCCCAACAGACCCTGGCGCGGCAGCTGTAAGTCAGATGATACAGCCATTTCTCCAGCTCAACGCCAACATCTATGCAATGCTACCCTCTTTCTGTCCCAACTGCCCCAAGAGAATCGTCGCGGTCGAGAAAGAGCTAGCTCAGATAAGATATCAAACGACTAAGTAAGGGTATACCAATCGCTTCGGACACGGGCTACCGATCAAGCTGAAACCTCTCCTAGATGATGTTGTTCGTATCTCACCCCAGGCGGCTGCAAACACCGAGAAGCCTTAATTCGACCACACCATAGCAAGTGTTTGGTAGCCTTCTGTTGCAAGAATCCATCGTAAAGGCGCGAGACCAGATCATCCTTGACCCCGATGAACTTCCCGGTTCATGGTACAATGTCATCGCCGACCTCCCCGGCGAGTTTCCCAAACCAAAAGATCCAGAAGAGGGTCCCTCGAGGCTCGAGTACCTCTCGAAAGTTCTCTTGAAGCATTGTCTCCAGCAAGAAATCTCAACTGAGAGATGGATATCCATCCCGGCTCCTGTTCAAGATCTCTATCGTCAAGCCGGTAGGCCGCGACCTCTCTACCGTGCACGACGCCTCGAACGCTTCCTCGGGACCCCCGCAAGGATCTATTACAAACGAGAGGATCTTTCGCCAACAGGGTCCCATAAGGTCAACACAGCCCTCGCGCAGGCATACTATGCGGCGGAGGAAGGATGTGCCGGGGTCTCGACAGAGACAGGGGCCGGCCAGTGGGGCACCGCGCTCGCCTATGCCGCAAGCCTCCAAGGACTGAAGAGTGTCATATTCTGGGTACGGTCCGTCTACGACTGGAAGCCAGATCGCCGGGTGTTGATGCAAATGTACGGTGGCAAGGTCTTCGCGTCTCCGAGCCATGAGACATTAGTCGGGCGAAAAATACTGGAGAAGAATCCTAACCACGTTGGCAGCCTAGGAATCGCAGTTTCCGAGGGACTGGAATACGCGGAGAAAAACCCAGGCTACGCCTACTGTCTCGGCAGCGTCCTCAACCACGTTCTGATCCATCAATCCATCATCGGACTGGAGACTATGAAACAGTTCGACCAGATCGATGAGAAGCCAGACGTAATGATTGGCTGCCTGGGTGGAGGAAGCAACTTCGGAGGATTCATCCTTCCCTTCGCCGGGGAAGTCGTGAAGGGAAAGAGAAAGTGCAGATTTCTCGCAGCACAATCCGAATCAGCCCCCAACCTCTCCAAAGGAGAATACAGGTATGATTTTGGCGATCACGCGGAGAAGACTCCTCTGTTGAAGATGTATACACTAGGGCATCAGTCGGACATGGCTCCCATCAAAGCAGATGGGTTAAGATACCATGCTGCGGCACCATTCATCAGCTACCTCAAGCATCTCGGACACATTGAATCAACAGCTTACCCTCAAGACGAGCAAGAAGTCTTTGAAGCGGCCAAGACCTTCGTCCAAGTCGAAGGTTTCCTCCCCGCTCCAGAGTCCGCTTACGCGATCCGAGCCGCAATAGACGAAGCTCTCGAGTGCAAACGCAAGAATCGGACGGAAGTAATAGCCTTCAACGTATCAGGACACGGATTCCTAGACCTTGCCGCATACCAGGAAAAACTAGAATTCTGAAGTCCCGGCTTCGGATGCTCAGCCCGTAAGCCAGTTGACCACCTGACTACTTGTTGGTTACTGTTACTATTGCTGACATGGGATTGAGTTGTCGTACCGCTGGCTCCGGTTATCGTGATAGTGTACGATCCAGCATTGGTGAACGACTAGTCGAGACAGTTAGCGTAGTTGTGCCGGTGGAGTTGGAGGCTGTTAGGGTCACGCTGGCGATGGAGGAAAGAGTCGGCGGGTGTTTGACTGCGAGCTCGTTCCGGGAGCGTGTCACCCAACGGGGGAGGGTCCGGTTGAGCTCAACTCTTATTCCCGTCCAGTTTCATTCCTCCAGGTCCTTGTAGGGGAATGGGGGTAGTGGGTAAAATGACTGGTTTCAAGGAAGCTACCTTCATCGAAGGAAAACTGGTTCGTATCGCGAAGGGGAAGATAGAGGTCGAATCCGAAGATGATGGAACCGGAGAGCCGGCGCTTCTGACGCTGAAATTGGGAGATGTGGACCTCGATCTTGACACGATCGGTGAGGAAGTCAGGGTTGTCATTGTGGACGGTAGGGTAGCTCGAATAACACGTTTGTCCCCGAAATCCCGGGAGAAGCCACGCCAAGAATTGTACGGAGTGTCGGGCACTCCTCGCGAGGTAGGATCAGACTTGGCCGGCTGACCTGCTTTCTCGATTCTTCTCGGCCTAGGAAGGGGACTTTTTGCTCTTCACTGCTTTCTTGAACAGTTCTACGAAACGGAGAGCCGCTTCTGCGTCGGGAGGAGGAGCGGTCTTACGGGGGAGCTTTGGACTGGTTTTCGAATCGTTTGGCAAGGCCGAACATTCCAAGGAAGAGAGCCACTCCCGCTGCTATGTTGACGACTGAGCTCAGAATCAATGTGACCACTCCAACCGAATCTATCAGTGCACCTAGTTGATCAGCTGGGAGAGATAGGGAGAGAACGAGAGAGACGACATTTCTGACTGTTAGTAGGGTGAACGCGGCGATGATGAGGGTCCAAGCCCGAAACGACCCGGTCAGCTTTGTAACTCGATACGCATAGAAAACCACCCCTGCTTGCAGGATAAGCTGGAAAACTGAGATGAAATAGAGCGTCGAGATTACAACCGTGTCGACCATTCAGTCTTCGCCTATTTTCGCTTTTCTGAGGCTCCGCGGAACAGTTCCATGAACTTCTCCGACGCTACCTTTCTTGGTGAACCGCTGATGATCCCCTCGTAGTTTGTGAACGCTGACTGTATCTTGATCCCTGCTGGTGTTATCTCGAATTCTCTAAGCCTCTTGTCATGGTCGCTGCCCCGCATTTTCAGTATGACCAGTGCCTTGCGCATGGAGGACTCGATCTCTACAGGTTTGAGTGCCACTATGCAATCGACCAAGAAGCTCAGCCCTACATCGGTTACGCTGAAAGATCCTCCGCTTATCTGCGGCGACTCCCAGAGCAGTATCGAGCTGATTCCGCGGGTCTTCAGATAGCTTATCATGCGATAGGCTTCCATTCGCATGTCGTCTTTCTTCACGAACATCTCGAGATGGCTGAGTGAGTCGATAACAAGCCGTTGCGGCTGGACCTCCCGGAAGATGTCCTCCAGCAGGCTACCATCGCCGGACTCCAGCATGAGACTTGGAGATGTGCAGATTACGCGGAATTTGCCCTCCTCTTCCATTTTTCGGAGGTCCCAGCCGAAGTTATTCGCATCTCTATAGATCTGGTCCGGGAGTTCTTCGAAGGTTACGTAGATCCCGGGTTCGCCTAGCTTGACTCCGTTGAAAAGATACTGAAGCCCGAGGGTCGTTTTTCCGGAGCCAGCGCTTCCGGCGACCATTACGGCATCTCCGGGCATGAATCCTCCCCTGAGCATCTCGTCAAGCTCGGCAATTCCAGTCTTAACCCGATGACCCCCCTCCGCTTTGCTGGAGAATAGTTGGTCGAACCCTGAGGCTCCGGCTTTGGCGCGTGGTGTAGTCATTTTTCTCCACTTATCCTTACGGCTTTGAGGTGGTTCGCGACTGACTCCAAAAGCTCCCGATCTTTCGCGCGGTCTAGGGATACAACCTCAAATGCTCCAATCCTTTTCTGCCTCAGAACCCCCAATTCCAAAAGTTCCCTAACTTCGTTTATGACCGCGACCGTCGTTCTCCCAATCCGGCGTGCTACTCCATCGACCGTATCGATGAGTCCTGGGTTTCTGTGAAACAGGACTAGAAGGTCTCCTCTGACCTCTGAACCAAGCAGCGTCGACAAGATCTCCGACCCGCTCATTTCAGCCTGCTCTCCACGAAACAAACCTCCTTTGCCGTTTCGAGGGATTTCTCGTAGTCAAAGCGCGCGTCCGAGTCGTAAGGTATGCCGAGTTTCCGGTTGAGATCTTTGACAACGATCCTTTCAAGAACAGCGGCGCCGTTGCCGAACAGTGATCGTAATTTTGAATCAAATTCTTTCGAGTTGTTTGATGCGTCAAGCAACCCCTTCGACGTGAGAATTTCCAACACATTGCGGCCCAAGGCATCTCCGACGGCCTCACGGACTGTGTTCACGAGCACAGAAGAGAACGCTCTCTCGGCAGCAAATCTCTGGTCTGGACTTAAGGACTTGGGAACTGATTCGAAATTGTCGCGTGGATTGGTCCAACTGGAGTCACTTACTCGCATGGACATCTGCATCATTTCTTATCTGCCAGAGCATGAGCTGAGAGATGAACTGGTTGTAACCTAGGTTTCGAGCTTCATGTACAGGGTCTTTCCGATCTTGCATTGGAGAGCCAGAAATTCGAAGGGAACAATCGGCTGAGGTATTCGCGCCTAACGATTTTAGAAGAAGACATGGTTTTCGGTTCGCATACTATCCGGATGCTTCTTAATGGCGAGTAACAATAGCCGTATTCAATTGCCCAAGACTAAGGTGATAGGGCAAGGAGGATGTTTTGCGGTCTTCCTTAGTTGATATTTTCTATGAGACTCTAGGGTACTGTTTTGGAAAGGCCCTAACAGAAACGCTTGGTCCCACAGTGCAGGCATCTATCTACAATTTGCTGGGACGTAGTGGGATCCGGAAGGAAGAGATTTCCACCAGATTCGATGACGTGGTGCAGGCGTTAACGAGCACCTTAGGAACATGTTCTCGAGTGGTAGTCCACAGGACGGTAGTTGAGATGTTCAAAGAGTATTCTCAACGACTCGATTTTTCCTACACCGACTCCCTCCGAGACCGCCTTGCATTGTTGAAGGAGGCGGTAGTCGCAAACCATGTTCTCCCTCGTAGGCTTCGTGACGAATCAGTGTTCGACAGCGTGGAGAAACCCGATTGGATTGATGCCCCGAAAGGCGAAGCATACAGCAGCCTCTATCCCATGAAAAAGGGCGTCAAGACATAACACAGACGGATGAAAGTCGCCCGTATTCAGCCCTGATCCAGGATCTGGGACAAGCCCCACAACACGCCCTAAAATCGTTCGGGAAACGGCCTAGATTTCCCGTCTCGCTCCGACATCGTTCAAGCCGGATTGGCGCCCTGAATTAACTGTCTCGCGCAGAAATTCTGCCGCACAGGACATCTCCTGACCAAAAAGAGGGGGATAGGAGCACATCATCCTGCGACGCAAGAGTGGTTGGAGGAACTAGGTCTTTGCTCGGGTCGAGGAGACTTCTTCGTATCTCTTCCGGACAAAGGGCATTACCGATCTCACGTCTTCAAGTCCCTTTAGCGGTGTTATCCAGAGCCTGCCCGTCTGTCCCGCCATCTCAAACGGTTTCCCGCCAAACTTCTCCTTCAACATCGTCTGGTCTTTCTCCGAGAGCTTCATTACCACAATCCCGTTTGTAACGAGGAAACCGATGAACTTTCGATCATAGAAATAACACAGACAACCCATCATAGGTCTGGAGCTCACCCCTTTCCAGGTCAGAACCTCTGCATCGAACGCCTTTCGAATCTCACTCATCTTCTCCTCATCATAGTACTTCAAACAATCGCCCAAGCATGGCCGGGTTTTGACTAATATGAAAAATCAGCGGATCTACGCCCCGCTGACTTTCCGGAACGGGAGTTCGTTCGAGCGGAGCCTGCCCAGTCCACACGAGGGTCAAGTGGGTTCTGGGTACCAGAACGGCTCCGGAGAGCGCAAAGTATGGCGCAGCCTATACGAACGCTGAGCCCTATTGGAAGGTTGCCGAGGAACTCGCTCACAAAACAGAGTCTGGTTCTTCCCGGCTGTGAGATTTCCGTAGTCGCAGTTCCCGAAATCGTCCCGGCACGAAAAGTGAGTTGAAGATAGGAAATGAGGTCATCATGCACGATCGCGGCTCCCCCTCTAACCGGCCAGTTCCTCGCCCCGGCTATGCGAATTCATGGAGCTGATAGGTAACGAGCGGAAAATCCGTTCTCTCCGGTCTCAGCTGGGCAGCGTCCATTGTCACGATCATTCTTGGTTTGCTGTTGTTCCTGAGCCCTTCCTCTATCATCCGAATTTCCTCTGTCAGAAACGGCGTTCTGAGGAGCGCGTCGACACTCGCTCTGCCATGGAGCTGGCTGGGAGCGCTCTCTGCAATCCCTCTCTTCTGGTTACTCATCCTCGGATGGATCCTCGGACTCTTCGTCGCGATTGGCGTATTCTCGAAGAGACGAAACCCGAGACAGATCAAACCACACTATCAGCTCTCCGCGCCAGGGAAGAATCTAGATAGACGACATAAATCTCACATCCGACCCCTCGCCGCGCTCCTGGCACTGTTCATGATAGTTCTGGCCGTAAGTGGTATGACAATATTCCTAGTCCCGCCGACAACATCCAGCCCCGGCCAGGGACACGGCCCTGGAAACAGTGGCAACGGAGGAGGTACGAACGGAGGACAATCCGGTGCAACAAGCAATAACCTAGCCAGTTTATCCACCAGCCTATTCCCTGTCGATCAGATTTCAGACTCGAAAGGTCTAGGGTACAGCGGACAGAGAAAGATAATCATCGACCCCATCGGCAATATTTACGTTGCTTACAGGAAAGCGCCGCCAGGCTTCAGTCAAGAGGAGATCTACGTCGCGGTATCCACCGACAATGGCAAGACCTGGGCCGACCTCGGTGGAGGACCGGTTGCTATCGTCAACGCCCCACCAGTAACGTCAGGCACCCCTCAAGGCGGAGGAACAGGAACGGACCAGAGAGTACCGTCAATCGCGGTCGACTCAAGAGACCAGATTCATGTCGTGTGGTATGGGCGCGACCAAGTCTATAGAGGCGCGAACGAGAGACAGATCAAATACGCTAGGTGGGACGGCGCCGCGTGGTCGCCCTGGATCAACATCTCCCCCGTAACGGGATACTCTGGTAGCATTTACTGGCAAGAGCATCCAGTGATTGTTATCGGAAAGAATGACGTTCTGCACGTTCTTTGGGAAGGCGCCGACTCTGGCAGCGCAGGCGTCCAGCAGATAAAACACTCCATGTCAACAGACGGCGGGAACAACTGGACGAGCTGGGAGAACATAATTCCTCTCGATTCGTCAGGACAAAGCCGGCCCGACGCTATTACTGATCAAACCGGAAGTCTCTACGCAGCATGGTATGGCGGAGTTTCAGGCCAAACCGGAACACGCATCAAATACTCCAGATGGGACGTCGGCTCGAGGACTTGGGGTCAAGCACAGATTGTTGCAGGCATCGAAGGTTTTGACCAGAAACACCTAAGCCTCGCTATCGACAAGTCTAACACGTTAAGGCTGGTCTGGGACGGTCCCGACAACAGCAACGCAAACTCTCTCGTGAAATATTCCAGCCTAAACCTGAACCTATCCACGCCCCAGTGGACGGCGTGGACCAACGTCAATGCCATAACAGGACTTAACCAGTCCGACCCGATAATCTCAATCGGCCCCGCTGGAACGGTGCTCGTCGCCTGGCAGGAATGGACAGGCAGCGACTCACTTACCGCCACAAACGTATCCGTCTACATCATGATAAGTGGAGTCGCCCAATCCAAAACACAGCTGGGCAGCGGCTTCTCAACGAACAACAAGTGGCCTGTAATGTCGGAAGATTCATCAAGCGGAATTGTCCGTATAGCCTGGCTGAGCGGACAAGGAGCACCCTACACGATTTGCTACGGCCAAACCTCTCTGACAGTGTCCTAGCTTCTCTAACGAGCTGGAGGCCAAGTTGACCTCCGAAGCCCCAAAACGAAAAGGGTCGAGATGGAAAGACGTCACCCTAGCAACTTCAACCATCGTTGTCATCCTCCTCCTCGTCATCGTCGTCCAAGTAGCTAGACAAGCCCCCCCGGCACAGACTGCTCAGGGTCAGGACATCGGATACAAGATCGCGACCACCAACGACTGGCAAGGCCTGGCTTGGGGAGAGACATGGAAGCTTGCTGAAAGCAACAATGGAACGCTCTACGTCGCATATAGATCGCAGGAAAGAGGCGGACAGGGATACAAGGCATACGTAGACTTCTCAAAGGACCACGGTGTGACATGGTCGCACTTAGGAGGCGGACCGATTTCCCCCGGGCCCGGGATTCAACGCGTTCCTGCACTCGCCATTGGCAGCAACGACGTACTCCAAGTTGTCTGGTACAGCGAGCCAGGAGGATCGACAAGCGGAGTAGACCGTCAGATATGGTATTCCCGATGGCTTGAAGATGCGTGGACGGCCCCCAGGATAATACCGCTCCACATTGACGGATTTCAGCAGGC
>Ga0066673_10000696_pt1 | contig 10497 bp, 8 predicted proteins | sample GraSoiAngelo_122_FD_62302 | JGI IMG/M metagenome (GOLD analysis project Ga0066673, IMG submission 62302) | Grasslands soil microbial communities from the Angelo Coastal Reserve, California, USA - 14_0927_02_20cm | ecosystem: Environmental > Terrestrial > Soil > Grasslands | place: USA...
GATTCGCGGGAAATGGCAGGACGAAGACGTGAAGTCCTCGCTTGACCTCTGTCTGTCGTGCAAAGGATGCAAGAGTGACTGCCCGGTTTCTGTCGATGTGGCGACCTACAAGGCGGAGTTTCTCGCTCATCATTACCAAGGCCATTGGCGGCCGTTGCGCCATTACGCTTTCGCTCATATCGACCGTTGGGCGCGGATTGCGTCGCATGCGCCCTGGCTGGCCAATGCTCTTACACAAACGCCCGGGCTAGGAACGATTGCGTCAAAAATCGCGGGTATCTCGACGAAGCGCCGGACCCCGATGTTTGCGAAAGAAAACTTCCAGCGCTGGTTTGCGCGACGGCCAGGTGTGACCGAGCGGACGAAAAAGCCACGCGTACTGCTTTGGCCTGACACTTTTAACAACTATCTTCGTCCGAAAACTGCAACCGCCGCGGTTGAGGTGCTCGAAGCGGCTGGTTATCAAGTCACATTGCCGGCGGGGCATGTTTGTTGCGGACGTCCGCTCTACGATTTTGGCATGCTGGATAGGGCAAAGGCCTTGCTGCAGCAGGCGCTCGAAATCCTCGAACCGGAAATCATTGCCGGAACTCCAGTGGTCGTGCTTGAGCCCAGTTGCGCATCCGTATTTCGTGACGAGCTCCTAAATTTGTTTCCGGACAATGAATGGGCGCAGAAGCTTTCGTCGCAGGTCTTCTTGCTCAGCGAATTTCTAGAGAAACGGATACCGAATTTCTCTATTCCTCCGATGCATGCTCATGCGCTTGTACACGGCCATTGTCATCACAAATCGATCATGAAGATGACGGATGAGGAATCGCTCCTGCGGCGGCTGGGCATTGAGTACACTTCACCAGCGCCCGGTTGTTGCGGCATGGCGGGCGCGTTCGGGTTTGCAATGGAAACATGCGACGTATCACTTGCAATCGGCGAGCTCGAACTTCTCCCCGCAGTACGCAGCGCCCCCGCAGATACGCTCATCATTGCCGACGGATTCAGTTGCCGCGAGCAGATTGAGCAGTGCACGGGACGGAAAACTATGCATCTCGCGGAAGTTATTCGAGGTGGGTTGCAGGCGCGACAAGTTCGGTAGCTACGTGTAAACCCGCTAAAGGTGCTTACCAGAAATGGGAATGAGTGCTTGCCACCCTCTTTTTGCCAAGCGCCATGCTCTGACGCCGCGATGCAGAGGGAAGAGCAGGTCAGGAAGATTCACTGTTTGCCATTCGACGAGAGTTGGAGTTGCGGCGAGCCTCCAGGCGAAAAGCAGTCGGTCGCGCCAGCGCTCGCGCAAGTTCATCATCATGCGAAAGTAAGGGAAAGAGTCGGTGCGTATCTCTTCGCATCGATTCATTCGGCGCTGAATGTCTAAAATGTTCGTGACGTCACGCGGAACGGACAAAAGGCGGGTGCTGTCCTCTGGCAAGTGGGCGCCCAGCAGTCGCTGTGCAAGTTCGAGCGAGATCGCCAGAATCTTGAGTACTCCGAGCCTGCGGGCCTCTTCCAGGATCGACGCCCAATCGAGCCTGCGTCCCGACACGGCAGCTACGTCGCGCACCATGCCCAGTTGTGACCACCCATGCTTTGCCGCGTGAAGGCATAAAACCAGCAATAAATCTTCACCGCACAACCCACGCACTGGACGTCCTTCGAAATCGATCTTGATGGAACGCTCGAAAAACAAATTTGACTGAAAATCGATTGCATAGAATCGCGGCAAGATTTGCCATTGCAATTCGATCAGGTTTGGCTCTGCAACTGAACCAAATACATATTCGTAACCGGTGCGAAGATATTCGCGTTCCTGTTTGCCAGAGAACGTCAGCCTTGGCATATAGCCAAGTTCGCAGAGGATCGCGCGGGCTTGGTGCACACCACGCGGTCTGACGAGAAAGTCCAGGTCGCCAAATTCCCGTGCCGCCGGATCCCCATAAAGCTGCTGTGCGAGCACTGGACCCTTATGGCATAGGATCTTGATGCCTCTATCCTCAAACTGGCGCACGATGCCTGCCAACTCGGCCGAGAATCGCAGCACCCGCTTAATGTGAGACGTGAAACGCGCGTCTAGTGCCGAGAGAATACTTCCCGGAACATCAACCCGGCCCTTCAATGCCACGTGAACAGCCGGCAAGACGCGATGAAAGCTCGCGAGCTTGAGCACTCGGTCCCACTCCAAGTGGGAGGGGATAGCCTCAATAGGATCCAGGCTCCCGTTCGACGCACGGCAGCATGCGCATAACAGCTCGAATTCTGAGGTAAGGCCGCTGCTCACCCGTGAAGCCAGTTCGATTTGTGCCGTCGCCGCCAAGGGCCTCCTGTGACTAACTATGTCCGCGCATGAATTCCACCGCTCCGAACACGCTGTTCCTTCATAGAATCTTCTTACAGTCAGGTGCGGGGGCAAAGTGCCTGTGCTTGAACCTTCGCTCATAAGTATGCACAGTATTGTCCTCGACTCGATCCACAAGATTTTCAGGCCTACGGGTTTATTTTTCCCGCGCCGGGGCAAAACTGAGACCTATGCACTAAAAGGCTTTTCGCTGAACATTTCGCGTGGAGAGGTGTTTGCTCTGCTTGGCCCAAACGGCAGCGGTAAGAGCACAACCCTGAAGCTGATCTCGACTGTGCTTCTGCCGGACCGTGGCGCCATTCTGGTAAATGGCGCGGATACACGACATGAACCGAGGCGGGTGTGCCAGCAGGTTGGTTTCGCACTCGCGTCAGAGCGTTCGTTCTTTCCAAGGCTGACGGTACGCGAAAACCTGGATTTTTTTGCAGCGCTCGAAAATATTCCACGCTGTGAGCGCAGACAGCGCATTCAGTCCGTACTTTCGGCGATCCAGCTCGATTCGCATGCCGGAAAACAGGTGATGAAGCTCTCGTCTGGCTTGCAGCAGCGTCTCGGCATCGCCCGCGCGCTCATAAAGCAGCCACGCGTCCTCCTGCTCGATGAGCCTACTCGAAGTCTTGATCCTTCCGCAGCCGAACATCTGTGGCGATTGGTGTGTCAGCTGGCCGCGACAGGAATAACCGTTCTGATTGCTACTCACAGTTTCACTGAGGCCGCTACGGTTTCGGACCGCATCGGAGTTCTGCAAAAGGGGCAACTGCGCGGCATTCGGCAGGCGAAGGGCATAACCGCTGAGCAGTTGCGGACCGAATACATGGAACTCACAGGCGAGTGCGATCCCACCTTCTGGCGCGAGGGTATTCCCGCGTGATTGTGGACAAGGCCATTGTCGTGCTAAAAAAAGATTTCCTGAGCGCGGTCCGTTATCGAAATGGCCTGCTGCTGAATGCTTTTGCTCCGGCCGGCCAGCTCGTGATGTTCTACTATCTTGCCCGTTCAGTTGGCCCGCAGTTCCGCCCGGAAGGCATGCCGTACTTCACTTTCTTGCTGGTGGGCACGGGCTTCTACACATTTCTGCTCACGAGCATGCATAGCTTTTTCCGCAGCATCCAAGAATCGCAGCAGGCCGGAACTCTCGAAGTGCTGATGACCACTGCGACTCCGGCGCCTGTGCTGCTGTGCTTGAGCGTGGTTTCGGTTTTCGCATCCGGCCTGTTGCAGCTCGCCCTTTATATTGGTGGCGGATTTGTTCTCTTTCGACCATTACTGGAGATCAACATCGCTGGTTGCGGCGCGGTCTTCCTGCTTTCAGTCTTGATTGTGGTCTCGATCGGAATGATTGCCGCAGGGCTGCAAGTCGCAATTCATAAAGGATCGGCTGCGCTCTGGCTGTTGGGCTCGACGGCGTGGATAATTTCGGGGACTCTGTTTCCGGTGGGAGCACTGCCGCGACCCATGCAGATATTAGCGGAACTGCTGCCGTTAACACATTCGCTTTCCGGTATGAGGCTGGCGCTCGCGTCCGGAGCGACATCGTCGCTCATCAGGGAAATAGAACTACTCACGGCCTTTTCGGCGGCGCTCGTCCCTGCCAGCCTCTGGTTCTTCTCATGGACGGTCCGGCGGGCGCGCCAATTCGGAACGCTTTCCCATTATTGAGGTTCAATTACTTTGGTTTTACTCAGAGCTACATTGCGCTCCGTCAACTTGTCAGAATGGAAATACAATTCAGTATCTCGTGCCGACTCTCATCCAGCGCCGGAAAGGAACTCGCGTACGCGCGCAGATCCTGCTGCGGATTACCAGCCTTGATGCGGCCGCTTCATTTTCAGAAAACTGCCATACACTCTTAGTAAATCCGCTTGGCTGCGGGGTTCGTTTCTCGCGGTCCTTAAAGCCGGGCATGCGTCTGCGCATCGACAACTTGCCGTGCGGCGCAAGTATCGTAGCGCAAGTGGCGAGCAACTTACCTCCAAAGCGGGGGACCAAGTATTGGGTGGTTGGAATCGGATGGGACTCGCCTGCAAACCTCTGGTGTCTGGCTCCAGCGCCCGCAGATTGGGAAGCGTATGCTGCGGCGCCCCGCTTCTATCCGGCCTCCGTTCAGTCTGTGAACAGCGATATCACTGTATCCGAACCTCGTAAGTGCCGATAAAACGCCTTCCAGAGTTCATCAGGCGAGCAACCACCAGCTTAAAAACAAAATCCAACTTACCGCGCCCCTAAAATTATGTGCGGGTCTTCTATTCCCCGATTATCGTGTGTTGCTACCGTTGTCTTCTTTCTGACAGCGCCATTCGTGACAGCCGTTCCAGCCCTTGCCGCACTTGGTGAGGATCAATCTTCCATTAATTCTGATCAAGTCCATTTAAAGGCCTCTGTCCGTTCTGTCCCACATCAGTTTTATTCAGTGCAGGAAATGGAAACGTCCGCAGGCACTACCATCCGGCAGTTTATCTCACCGCAAGGCACGGTGTTCGCAGTCTCCTGGCAAGGGTCAGCTCCCAATCTTGAGCAGTTGCTGGGAAATTACTTCGAGCAATTTGTCGCGGCTTCTAAGCAGCAGCGCTCCCGTCGTGGCCGTGGGATTCACATCGATGACGGCGATTTGGTAGTTGACACTGGCGGTCACATGCGATTTGTCGTGGGCCGCGCATTTTTGCGTAGCAAAACGCCAACACAAGTGACTGGCGATGAAATACGCTAGGCGTAGCGCAACAGCCGCCTGCGTCTGCGCGCTGCTCGTTTTATCGACTTCCTGTGGGGGTGGATCGACTCGATCTTCGGGCCGCGTTCCCGCCAGCAACGCTCAAGCAATTGCCGTCAATGGCGGTCCTCAAGGCAACTATGCAAACGGTTTATTCACCACTGTGACCGTCTGCGTGCCAGGTTCGTCCAATTGTCAAAGCGTGTCGGGTGTTCTCGTGGATACAGGCTCATTCGGATTGCGCTTACTCTCCTCTGCTGTGAGTACGATAAGCCCATCCCTTCCCCAACAAAAAGACGTAACCGGTAATTCGATCTTCGAGTGTGCGCAGTTTGTGGACAGCGTTGTCTGGGGGCCAGTCAAGACTGCCGACGTTTCTATCAGTGGCGAGAAGGCGAGTTCGCTTCCCATTCAGTTGATCAACGCAAACACCACGCCTGTTCCATCTGGGTGCAAAGCTATGGGACCGGCCGAAGAAGATCTATCGAGTCTTGGGGCTAATGGCATTCTAGGCATCGGTTTCTTTAATCAGGACTGTGGCACAGCTTGCTCCGTCTCAGGCTCTTCGAATCCCGGTTTCTATTACAGCTGTTCTGGAGCTTCGTGCCAGATTACGGCGGAGAATCCATCGCTACAGGTGCAAAATCCTGTCGGATTTTTTGCCGAAGACAACAACGGTGTTGTTCTGCAGTTACCGTCCACGGCGTCGGCCGCGAAACTCACCGGTACACTTACGTTTGGCATTGGAACGCAAGATAACAACGCTCTCACGGGGCAGCAGATTTTCAGGCCCGACAATTTTGGCAACCTGAAGACGTCGTTCATGGGGCAAACTTACGCGGGATTTATAGACAGCGGTTCAAACGGATATTTTTTTCTCGACAGCGCAACTACCGGGCTGGCGAATTGTTCCAGCTCTGAAAAAGGTTTTTACTGCCCGTCCTCGCCGGCTTCTCTTTCCGCGACCAACACCAGTGGTACGAGCAGCAATACCGTCGAATTTACCATTGATAACGCGAGCGACTTATTTGCGACAAATTCGGCTGTCGCATTTCCAACCCTCGGAGGGCCCGATCCCGAGTCGTTCGATTGGGGATTGCCGTTCTTTTTCGGGCGTACTATCTATGTCGCGATTGAGGGACGCCAAACAAGCGCAGGCAGCGGCCCTTTTTGGGCTTACTGAGCGTTGCCGATTCCACCCAGCGGAATGAAATGCGAGTTCGGGGAATCTGACGCCGTAATCTGCAGGATGCCGGTTCTCTCACCAACTATGACCGGCTTAAACGATACCAGAATCGTGCCCTCACTCTCGGCAACCAGTTGCTCGGCACAATTGTTCTGTGATCGAAAATCAATTCCGGAAGAAAGAATTTCTTGAATTGCAACCGGCGCCTGCGATCGATTACTTAATATGATGGTTACCGGCTGGCCTTGCGAATTGACGGCGTGTCGTCCGAAATCGACTTTGGTGGGGTTTTATGCTCAGTCTGGGCGATGCAGGCTGGGTTTGCGCGAATCCGCAAATGGAAATCATGTAGGACAGGGCGATCGCGACCAGAGCGAGTCTCAAGCGTTGCTCCGCTGAAGTTTCCGTTCTCCGAAGATTGCAGTCCCAATGCGAATTCTGGTTGTGCCTTCCTCAATTGCGACCTCGAAGTCGTGTGACATTCCCATAGAAAGAGTTTTCATCTCGACATTCGGCAGTTGGCGTTTTTGTATTTCAGTTGCGAGTTCACGCATTCTACGGAAGAATAGACGCGATTGCTCGGGATCTTCGCCGTAGGGTGGAACCGTCATAAGGCCTTGAAAGCTGAGGTGAGGCAAATCTGGCGCAGCTCGCAGCAATTGCTCCAGGTCTTCTGAGTCTGGCTGCACGCCACTCTTTGCCTGTTCTCCACCGATATTAATTTCTATCAGGACGGGCACCGTCTTTCCCTGTTGCGATGCAGCGGTATTCAGTTTCTGTGCCAAACGAAGCGAGTCGATGGATTCCACAGCGTTGAATAATTCGGTGGCCTTAACCGCCTTATTGCTTTGCAGATGACCGATCATGTGCCAACGGGCGTCAACCAGATCGTGCAGGGCGTCTGTTTTCGCCTCAAATTCCTGTACGCGGTTTTCACCGAACAGGCGAATGCCGTGCTCGTAGGCCTCGCGAATTCGATCGGGTGCAACCGTCTTTGTGACGGCCATGAGCTCGATGTCTTGAGAATTTCGGCCACTGCGACGTGCTGCGGTTCCGACTCGTTGCCGCAGCTCTGCAATGTTCTCAACGATGGACATAGATTCATCAACCACAAGGAAACTAAGCTACACGAAGGGAAAACTCTGGACTGCGCAGGGCACAGCGCCTTTCTTACAACTTGTGCTTAATCACATCATGGCGGTCGGCGGCGCCGGTTCTTTGGGGTCGCCTGCGGCAGTCAGGGGTAGCCCGACCATCAGCGCTGCCAGGAGCGCCATCACGATCATGCCCCCGACCAGATATGTCGGATGTTCAAAGATCTGTTTTCCTGCGATTCGCTTCGCCCATGCTGCTCCAGAGCTCAGCCACGATTGCTGCGACAAAGACAAGGCGACCAACCCTGCCCACAGCAGCCCAAAAATCGACTCGCCGGCAATCAGGCCGGATGAGGTCAACACACCCGCATTCTCCACGCGCGCCCTTTGTGCTTCATTGAAGCCACGCCGCGTGGCCACCCAATCCCCGAGTGACCGAAACAGTCCGCCGATGAAAATGGCGAATGTGGTCTCAAAAGGCAAGTACATTCCTACAGCAACCAGCATGGGGCTACGCACTTGCATCATGATCATTGCGATGCCAAAGAAAATGCCGACTCCCACCAGCGGCCACGGCATATTGCCGCCTACGATTCCCTGCGCCAGGGCAGCCATCAATCCAGCTTGAGGTGCGGCAAGCTGACGGCTTCCAAAACCGAACGCGGTGTTGAGCAGAGCAAGGGGGAAATACATCACCAGACTCGCAACCACCACCGCTATTAGTTCAGCGGTCTGAATCTTGGCGGGGGTGCCACCGAGAATGTAGCCAACTTTGAAGTCCTGTAGAAGTTCGCCGGCGACCGACGACGAGACGCACACGACTGCGGCCACCCCCAACACCGCCGCCACGCCCGACGGCCCGGACACTCCCAAAAAGACCATGAGCAGCGCTGCGATTAGTAAAGTAGAGAGCGTCAGGCCCGACACCGGGTTGTTTGATGAACCGATGAAGCCGCACAAACTTCCGGAAATAGTGGCGAAGAAGAAGCCGACAATCAGCATTACTACGGCTGCCAGAATCGCAGGCAGTTTCAGTCCGGAGATGTGAATGTAGAGGAAACACATGAGCACGAACATCAGGGCAATCAGACTGAAGACGATCTTCGAGCTCATATAGCGCTCGGTCCGCGCAAGTTTGGCCTGATCGGCCGCGGTCTGGCGCAGATCGGCGAAGGCCCTGCCCAAACCCACGGCGAGGCTCTTGTACATCTTGATCAACGTGTATGCAGCGCCCACAAGCATTCCACCCACCGCGATCGGCCGCACGATGAATCTCCAGATTGCGACGGCCATTCCGGCCCAGTCATCGGGCGTGTTTGCGGGCAGGTATTGTTTGAGCTGCGGCCCCATTAGAAAGATGAGCAGCGGGACAACGAGGCCCCAGGCCAGCACGCCGCCAGCAAACTGAATGGAGGCAAGCCGGAGGCCAATGATATAACCGACGCCGAGGTAGGCAGGGCTAACGCTGGGTGCGGCGAACGTGGTTGCGCCTCCGGCAGCCACGACGATGGAATCTGCCGTTGTGCCGAGCCGGACCTGGCTGTGACCCAGATTTACTATTCGGAGATGAATGTCCTGGTCGGCAGCGAAGAGGCCAAATTTTCCCAGCAGGTACAGCACGCCGCCTACGCCAATATTCCAGAAAAGATATTTCGCAGCCTGCGCACCTCTGCGCCCGGCTTTGTGTATTTCGCCCGCAGCAACCGATTCAGGAAACGGTAATTCCGGATCTTCAACCATGCCACGGCGCACCAGGGAAATAAAAAGAACGCCAAGAATGCTTCCGACCATGATCAGCGCTGTTGCTTTGAAGTAAGTTTTCCAGTCTGTGAGCCCAAATGATGTCCACGACCCGGCAATGACGAATGCAGGTATGGTGAAAATCGCGCCTGCAGCTATGCCTTCGCCAATGGTCCCCGAAGTTCGAGCAATGTTCTCCTCGAGAATTGAGCCTCTCCACATTCGGACGACCGCCATTCCGATGACCGCCGCTGGATACGTTGCCGCAATTGTGATCCCCGCGCGCAGGCCAAGATAGGCGTTCGCCGCGCCCAGAATCACCGTCATGAACAGGCCGAGAATCACCGCCCGCCAGGTGAATTCCTTCATCTCCATGCCTTCGGGAACGAAGGGCTGGTGCTTTTTCTTCGTAACTTCAGCCGGATTGGCCGGGTTTGAAGCGCTCATGAATCCCTCTAAGTATCCAGATTGCCAGAATTTAGCCGCGCTGCACCTTAGCATGCCAGAATGATGATTTACAAGGGCGGTTCAGGCCACGCGTTTGAGAGTGGAACCATCAAAATTACCGAGTAGAATCGTTTCAGCCACCTCGGTTGAAAGCTCCGAAAGGCTTGGGGTTCCGGCCAATGTTTGCAAGCGAGTACCAGTGCCCTGATTGCGGTGGCACCGAAGCGTATCGTTCACGGCGCCGAACATTCCTCGAGAAATACGTTTATCCATTTTTGCTGCTGCAGCCGGTGCGCTGCGCAAGTTGTTATCGCCGCACGAATGTTTCGGTGTTTACGCCTGCCCGCCCGCGGGAAAACCGCGCCGTGGTTCCGCCGCATGCGGCTTGAATTGCTTAGAAGCTGAACTCCTCGCTATACTGGATGGAAATCGTCCGGCTGGAGCCTAACCAGGCGCCGGGCGAGGGAGGCTGGTCTTCAGCAGTATCGGAGACATAACTCGCTCGACCGTTCCTCCAATCCAGGCTGCCGCGCCCCGGCATTTCTGGAAGACGAAAGACCTGCGAAGCGCGATCGCTTCTGGAATGGTTTTCATGTCACGGGGCATCTTCGCTGCGCTGTCCCCATCCGATTGCCGTCTCTGCGCTGCTCCTCTTCAGAACATTTCACGGCTGCCGGTGTGCGAAGAGTGCATTGCCGCCATTCAACCCATTGTGACCGAAACATGTGGTGTTTGCGGCGAGGCGCTGCCAGCTTTGTCGGGTGGCGGTGCCGCACGCGGCCTTTGCAGCGCGTGCCAAGAGACGCCGTCCCTGTTTGCAAAAGCAGTTGCGTTTGGTGCTTACGACGAACAGTTGCGAGAACTGATTCATCTGCTCAAATACGAAAAGATCATTCCCGCGGCGGGCGTGCTCGGGAAATACCTCTTGCAGGCCATTCAAAAACTGGATTCGCCGCCGAAAGTGCTGATAGTT
>Ga0066673_10000697_pt1 | contig 10494 bp, 9 predicted proteins | sample GraSoiAngelo_122_FD_62302 | JGI IMG/M metagenome (GOLD analysis project Ga0066673, IMG submission 62302) | Grasslands soil microbial communities from the Angelo Coastal Reserve, California, USA - 14_0927_02_20cm | ecosystem: Environmental > Terrestrial > Soil > Grasslands | place: USA...
GGAGAGATCAGTTGGGCCTCGAACCCCAGCTATTTGCCTTCAAAACTGCAGAGCAGGCGAGCGCGCGAATATCCGGAACTCTCACTTTCCTCCAGTGTGCCGATCTATGAACTCTTCCGTCGTGATCCCGAGTCAGTCCAGTGGGTATCGGATCCTGCGAGGCTCAGCAATTTATGGGAGCGATTCGAGCCTTAGCGCAGTATCTGCGAAAACAAAATGAAAATAAGCCGGGCAGTTCTGTTCGTCATATTCTTTCTCGTCCCAGTGTTCGGGCAAGACGCCACCTACTTCACAGAAGACGCGGGCAATAAGTATTGGATAAAAACCGACGTGGTGTACGGAACCGAGAACGGCCACGAGAACAAACTGGACGTGATCTATCCGCACAACGCGACGGCGGACGTTCCTGCCGTAATTTATATTCACGGCGGCGGATGGATTTTCGGCGATAAGGCCGGTGCGGTGCTCGAAACACTTCCCTACCTGAACATGGGATGGGCAGCAGTGAACGTTGAGTATGGGATGGCGAGCGCCTCGAAAGCTCCCGCCGCAGTCGAAGACTGCCGCTGCGCTTTACGCTGGATCGTTCGAAATGCCAAGGAATACCACATTGATCCCAATCGGCTCGTCGTAACTGGCCACTCCGCCGGAGGTCATCTCGCGCTAACGACAGGAATGCTAAAGGAGAGCGACGGCCTCGACGCCAATTGCCCCGGAGATAAAGGAGAAGCCGAACCGCGCGTTGCTGCCATCGTGAACTGGTACGGCGTAAGCGAGGTTGGCGATCTGCTCCAAGGTGACAATCTCAAGAATTACGCGCTCGAATGGCTCGGCAGTTCGCCTCAGAAAGAAGATGTCGCACGCCGCTCCTCGCCTCTCTCTTACGTGCGCAAGGAAAATCCTCCGATCATCACCATTCACGGCGATGCCGATGACGTAGTTCCTTACAGTCACGCCGTGCGATTGCAGCAGGCGCTCGACAAGTCCGGAGTTCCCAACCAACTGTTTACGATCCAAGGTGCCGGCCACGGGCAATTCAGCGACAAAGAAAATCGTAAAGCATACGCTGCAATCTTCCAGTTTCTTGCACAATTCAATCTCAGGCCTGTGAAGTAATCACTGCGATTCGGGACCCACGATTCCTCATTCTTTGTTCCAGGTGAACTTGCTCTAAGGTCGGATCGCCGCGACCTTAGGCTATGCGATTTCGCCCAGTAGGAGATCACAGAGCGCTCGCTTTAATTCTTCGCGGCAGTGGGAGTTCTCAACATGTGGAAGCGCGCGAATGGCCGCGTTGAGAACCCGATTGAATTCGCTGTGGCTGAGTACCTGGTCATTAATCTCTCGCGAAAAGAGATTGGGATTTCGCATTGGAAATTGCAGAACCTTGCCGACGGCCATTACTCCCTCCCGCCAGTTGCAGACGGCGTGCCCAGCCCGCACCTGACTTCTATCAAAGAATACCACTTCTTGTTCGTATTTTATTCGCCAACATTACGACGGTTACCGGAGCTTTTAATTCCCCACAAACGACTCGCTCCAGATAATTTTTTCCTAAGCTTGGAGCCACGGTGTTGATTACTCTCTTTTAAGAGAGACCTAGACAACTTTGCACGGCGATCTGTCCCCGAGGAGGAGGGAATTTGTTTATTACCGTTTAGGATTGGGCACCGATCCGAATTCGCGAGCGATATTCTTTTCTTCCTTGGACGTCGGATTTCATTTGATATAACCGTCCCCCGACAAAAACTTTGTCCGGATCATAGCCGGACGGAGCCTCCGCCAGCATATTGCTCAAGGAAGCTGAGGTGACGAAGATTGTGTCTAAATCCGGTCCGCCGAAAGCCAGGGAGGAAGTCTGCGTGGCTGGCACTGTCACGACACGTTCCACTTTTCCGTCGGGGTCGTACCGCGTGATGCGCGCACCAAACCACTGTGCGCACCAGAGAAACCCTTCCGCATCGACGGTCAATCCGTCCGGAAAGCCTTCTTCACGGGGAACTGGAACGAAAACGCGCCGGTTCGTTAGATTCCCAGTTTCCTGGTGCCAATTGTAGGCATAGATACAGCGCGCAACTGTATCTGAGAAATACAGCGTGCTGGAATCGATTGAGAATGCTAATCCGTTTGAAAACTGGACGCCATCGTCCACAACATGAACTGAACCATCGGTGTCGATCCGAAAAAGAAAGCTCGGTTTAGCAATGCCATTCGGATTGTAGTGGTACGAACCGGAGTAAACGCGTCCCTCGGGATCGGCAATGCAGTCATTCATCACACAATCTTTACCCTCTGCTTCTGAGGCCAGCAGTGTTGGTTTTGTTTGCGGATCCCATAGCCAGATTCCTGAGCTGTTGGTCACCACAAAACCACCGCTTTCCTGCATGGTCGATCCGTTGACTTGAAAGCCATCGTGCACGAGCTCATGCCGGCGCTCCTTCCAGAAATATCGGTAGAACTTTTTCCCGTCTATGTCCGTCCAGTAGAGGATCTGTTTTTGGTCGTCCCATAAGGGCCCTTCGCCACACAAGTCTCCATAGTCGGCGACGATCTCGATCGGCCCCTGTTTCCGAGAACTGTGTTGATGCTGTAAATCGGTTTTCATATTGAATACCCGTAAAGCTATGCCAGACGCGAAGACCAAGCCAAAGTACAAAAACCCAGAATGAGACCACCAAGGCCGGCAAACATCGTAATAAGGGATGCGCGGCCCGCGCCTTTCCATTCGCCAACAGCGAGCCCCCACACATTAGATGTGAGAATGATTGCCGACATGAAGAGCGGCCATCCCAGAACTGGGCCGAGGTCTGCCATGCGCGACGCTGCTGCCCCATAGACCACAAGGCTAGAGAACCACAGTCCGCCCATTAGAAGACCAAACAACCAATACCTTGCGGTTTTCGGCGCGAAGAAGAGATTCCAACTGTGATTTCTTTTCCAGAGCCGCGCACAGAAAATCAGGTACGGAACTAACGTTGCCGTGAGCAGGGGCGCCCAAATCACGCTGGATTGGTAAGCCTGCGCAGTGCCCAGGTTCGCGGCACGGCGAAGAAGCGGGACGCCAAACGCGAGCCCAAAGTTTTGGAACGCAGATCCGGCTCCGGCAACTATGGCCAGAATGAGCCCCTTTGCGAAACTGGAAGAACGCGGGCCTTTTGTCTCACTCACTTGTTTCGCTTGATCCCGCTCTTTGGAGCGCCCTGCAACTCCGCATAGGACAATGCCGACGATCACGAGGGCTATACCAGCTTCAATTACAAATCCTTGCCGCGTGAAAACTGATTCCGAATGGAGCCAGATGAGGGGAATCGCCGAGCCCACAGCCGTTGCGGTTCCCAGCGCGATTGCGAAGTTCAGGGCGATACCGATTGCCTCAACTCCCAACCCGAAGCAAATGGCGGCGATTCCGTAACCGGCGCCGAACGCGATCACAAGCAAAAGTGCATGCCGCACTTCCTCGCCTTGATAGGTCGCAAACAAGTGCGGAACCGTAATAAGAGCAACTGTCCATGGAAGGATGAGCATCGCTACCACCGCCCAAAGCGCCCACACGTTTTCCCACTTCCAGCGATTCATGAATCGCGTCGGTGTAGCGAAACTTCCGTTGAGTACACCTGCGCCCAATGCCAGTGTGGCAGCGCCCGAGGATGCGATAAATAGAATTGCGAGTGGAATCATTACGGTTCTGCGTCCCGACGAAAGAGTTGTATATACTCGGCGACCGCTCCTCTGTCAATCATCGAATTCGCTGCTTCAACTATCATCACGCCCTTTTGGATCGTTCGTTGAACAACGATCACATTGTGTGATAGTTTTTCTCTCTTTAGCTGTCCAAGCGAGGTGAAATTGTGCGTCTGAAAGGTCGCGTTGCGCTCGTAACTGGCGCCGCGATGGGGATTGGAAAGGGCATTGCATTGCTGTTCGCCGACCAAGGGGCGAAAGTGATGGCGGCCGATATCAATACTCAAGCTGGAGACGCCACGGCAGAAGAAATTCGAGCGACAGGAGCGCAGTGCATCTTCCGGAGTACGGATGTGAGCGTTGAGGCTGAAGTTAAGAACGCGGTTGCTGCCGCGCAACAGGAATTTGGACAACCTGTTGATGTGCTTGCGAATGTTGCGGGCATAGCCCACGAATCCCCGGCACACCTTCTCGACTTAGCTGACTGGAACCGAATCCTAACCGTCAATTTGACCAGCATGTTTCTATGTGCAAAGCACGTCTTGCCCGGAATGATGGCCGCTAAGCACGGTTCAATTGTAAATATCACTTCAATTCAGGGATTATTTGGGTTCCCCGGCTACCCGCATTACGCGGCTAGCAAGGGAGGAATCATCAGCATGACGCGACAGATGGCGCGAGAGTACGCGAAAGACGGAATTCGGGTGAACTGCATTGCCCCCGGAACCGTTGAGACTCCGATGAATGTGAAGGTCCTAGAACGCGTTCCCAATCCCGGCGAATTACGCCGCGCCTGGGAGCGAATGCACCCGTTAGGCAGAATTGGTCAGCCGATCGATGTTGCCTGGGGCGCTTTATTTCTTGCATGCGATGAAAGCTCTTGGGTCACGGGGCAGTGTATCTCCATTGATGGCGGCATCTCTTGTTCAGTCCTACCAGAATGAAAATCCCCCGCACAAGGTTTCCCCAATGGCCGATATCATAAATTTGGATGAGTTGGCTGAGATTGTTCCAGACGGTGTCCGCCTGGGCGTCGGAGGAGTGCATCTGTCTCGTCTGCCGATTGCGCTTATCAAGCGGGTTCTGGCAAACGGGAAAAAAGATTTTGTGTTCATCAGCTGGGGCGGCGGCTTACCGCTCGAACTATTCCTTGAGGCCAACGCTGTCCGCAAGCTGATATTTTGCTTTTCGAGCTTGGATATTTTCGGGCTTGCGCCCAGATTCCGCGACGCCCTCGAAAACAAGAAGGTTGAAATTGAAGAATGGACCGCTCTGGCCATGGCGCAGGCCCTCCACGCGGCGCATTACAATTTGCCGGAAATGCCGTTTCAGATTCCCGCCGGCTCGGATTTGATGAAAACAGGAACCTTCTGGAAGCAGAATTCCTCGGCTTTTTCTGGCGAACCGTTGGGACAGGCTCGCCGGCTTGATGTCGACCTATTGTTGCTGCACGCGCAGCGCGCGGACCGTTCTGGCAATGTTGAAATCCAAGGATCTCGCGGCTTTGATCCCAGCCTATTGGGCGCAGCCAAAAGAGTCCTGGTAACCGTAGAGGAAGTCGTAGAGTCCGGCGTGCTTGGCGCGCCCCGAGCGTTTCTCTTGCCCAAAGAATTTGTTACCGCTGTCGCCGAAGTTCCTTGGGGAGCGTATCCGACTTCGTGCCTTCCTTATTACACGACGGATTATCAGGAGCTTTTGAATTACGTCGAAACTCAACAGCGCCGTTCGAAGAGCAAAGCTGCCACTCCGCCTGTCGAACTGGTGCAACCTGAAGCAAATGATTTGAAACCTGCACCGGATGCACCCCGACGGACGTTCCTCTCGGCTTGCGCGCACACACGCACCTCAGATCTCAGCCCCGATCTTCTCTCACGATACCCAGTTAATCCTCCCAGCTCCTCATGGACGATAGATGAACTGATGGCCGTCTGCTTATCTCGTGAATACGACAATTCCAGTATTTGCTCGGTAGGATCCGTATCTCCTCTCGCGATGGTCTCCTACCTGCTTGCGAAGAAGACTCATGCGCCCGGGTTGACGATCATTGCCCTGAATGGGGGCTTCATCGATATCGACTTTCACCCGATGTCCCTCATTTTGGCCGAGCCGCTCGAATTCGGCAGCGCGAAGGTCTGTTGGGGAGGCGATGAAACGTACCATTGGTATTACCAGCAGGGGCGCGTCACTCACGAGGTGATTACGGTCGCTCAAATTGATGTGCACGGCCGCACCAACAATGCGTGGATCGCGAGCAAAGGGAAAACACTTCGCTTGCCCGGGCAAGGCGGCATGGCAGATGTGGCAAACCTGCACAAGAATTTCATCCTATATTTAACGCGACATTCGCCAGAACGGTTCACCGAGGCAGTCGAGTTTTGCACGGCATCGCGGGGCCTGCTCACCGATGAAGAACGCAAGCGGGCAGGTCTTCAACCTGGGAAGGTCCGGCTGATCAGCGATCTTGGAGTGTTCGAATTAGATCCCGAGAAGAATCGCTTCCGCCTCGTCAGTATTCATCCCGGCGTTTCGCTCGATAAAGTTCAAGCTCAGACCGGCGGAGATTTTCTGATTGCGGATCCGCTTCCGCTGACCGAACCACCATCAGCAGAAGACTTGCGCCTGATCCGTGAAGAGGTTGATCCGTTCGGAATTCGGCAGCTTGAATTTGTGCCCGGTCGCGAGCGGCTGGCAATGATTCAACGCATTCTTGATGCAGAGGCAGAGATGGTGCGCGAGCTGCAAGGCTCAGTGCCCGCCAATGCAGAACTGGTGAAATCTACTTTGTGAAATAGAGGAGAAAGTTTTGAGTGGAGCTCTAGAAGGACTGCGCATCGCAGATTTCAGTCAACTTGTTCAAGGGCCAAACGCGACCCAGATGCTGGCCGACATGGGAGCGGACGTAATTAAGATCGAACCGCTCCACGGAGATTGGCAGCGAAACTGGTCATTGAAGGACGCCTACATCAACGGCGAGAGCGTTTCATTCCTCACGTTTAACCGAGGAAAACGAAGTATCGCGTTGAATCTCAAAGATCCGTCGGGCAAAGAGGCCGCGCTGAAGATTATTCAGTCGAGCGATGTTTTGCTCGAGAATTTTCGGCCCGGCGTTATGGATCGTTTGGGTTTGGGATATGAAACTCTTTCCAAGCTCCATCCCAAGCTGATTTATTGCGCGAGTTGTGGCTGGGGTCAGGACGGTCCGTACGTGACCCGCCCCGGGCAGGACTTACTGGCACAGGCCATGGCGGGCGTCCTCTATTTAAATGGTAAGGCCGGCGATCCCCCCAGTCCGGTAGGTATGGGTATTGCCGACATCACTGCTTCGTACCACATTGTCAGCGCGATTTTGGCGGGCATCTATCATCGCGATCGCACAAGGGAGGGTCAGCGAATCGATATCAACTTGCTGAATTCGGTGTTGAGTTTGGCCACACAGGAAGCAACGTTGTATATGAATACTCGTTCAGAGCCGGAGCGTAGCACAGCAGGAATCGGACATCCGTGCGTTGGCGCACCCATGGGTGTTTACAAAACGAGCGATGGATACATTGTGATCGCGATGATGCCGCTCGGAAAAATTGCAGAACTCGTCGGAATAGACGGATTCAAGGGCAATGACTCGCGAAACATGCTGGAGAATCGGGACGAGGTGAAGCGAAAATTGGAGCCGGGGTTTGCGCGGAAGACCACGGCCGAACTAATGGAGATCTTCTTGGAGGCGGACATCTGGGCAGCACCGGTCAACAATTTTCCCGCAATGGAGAGTGACCCTCAAGTCCAGCATAACCAGACGGTAGTCAGTTTCGATCACCCGAAGGTCAAACAGTTTAGGACCATTGGGCCACCAATCAAATTCAGCCGTTCTCCATCGAGCGTAAAGCGACCACCGCTCCTCGGCGAACACAGTCGAGAGATCCTTAAGGAGATCGGGTATGCCGAGAACGACATTGAACGATTTTCCCGCGACGGAGTAATCACAGAAAATGCAGGGTAAGCCGAAAACTCTGCGCGGCATGACCTGGAAACATGATCGCGGACTGGCACCCTTGCTGGCGACCGCAAAGCAGTTCTGCGAGCGACATCCGGAGATCACGATTGAATGGGAGGCTCGCAGCCTCCAAGAATTCGGTGAGGGTTCCATCCAAGCTCTCGCCGATCAGTACGATCTGGTGATCATCGATCATCCTTACATGGGGCAAGTTGCGCAGGGAAAATGTTTTCTTCCCTTTGATCAGCACCTCGCATCGGCCCAACTCCAGGAACTCGAGCGCGAGAGTGTTGGCGCGAGTTATCAAAGCTACTTCTTCGAAGGACACCAATGGGCTCTTCCCATCGATGCCGCCGCTCAGGTTGCAGGCTACAGAGCAGACCTCTTGAAAGCGAACGGTTTCGATGTGCCGCAAACATGGGACGAAGTATTGGATGTAGCGAAATTTCGGCGAGGTTTCGTCAGTCCCGCGTTGTCGCCCTTGGATTCGCTCATGTGCTTCTTTACCCTGTGTGCCAATTTGGGTGAACCCCCATTTAGCGGAACCGACGGCGTGGTGAGCAAAGGAACTGGACAACAAGCTTTGGAGCGCTTGCGTATCCTGGCTGAACGCTCATTTGATGGCGCGCTCACAGCGAATCCCATCGCGATCTGGGAGAGGATGAGTTCATCTGATGAGATCGCTTATTGTCCGTTGGCATTCGGTTATTCCAATTACGCGCGGAACGGATATCGCTCAAAGTTGGTTTCATTCACTCCCATACCATCCAGCGGTGGCGGACCAGTAGGTGCTACGTTAGGTGGCGCTGGAATTGTCATTTCGCAAAACTGTAAGCATCGCGACGTTGCACTTGAGTATGCTTTGTGGGTCGCTGGGAAAGAATGCCAGAGCACTTTATACGTCGAATCGGGAGGACAGCCTGCGAGCAAGACCGCATGGCTCGATCCCCACGCCAACCAGTTAACCAACGGCTACTTTGCGGCGACGCTTCCCGTGCTCGAGAACGCATGGTTGCGTCCGCGTTTCTCCGGTTTTGAACACTTTCAGGTACAGGCACTCACGAAAGTAAGCGAATTTCTCAAAGCCGAAAGATCTTCGGGTGAAACACTCGGTCGATTGGACGAGCTTTGTATGAACAGCGCATTTACGCGCAGCCCAACCTCGATGAAACCCTAAGCGACATGGTTCTCAAGTACGCCGATTCCATCGATCCCAATCCGTATCACGTCTCCATGCTGTAACGTGAAGTCGTCGCCAGGAACGATTCCCGTACCAGTCATTAGAAAAGCGCCACGTGGGAAACTCTGATCACGAAATAGAAATTCGACGAGCTGTTGCGGGCTTCGCTTAAGTTCAGATATCGAAGTGCTACCAGAGAAAGCTGTCGCGCCTCGCCTCACGATTTCCAACTGGATGATACTTTCGGTTAGGGACTGCGACGAAAGCAGGATGCAAGGACCAAGCGCGCAACTGCCGTCGTAAACTTTGGCCTGGGGCAGATAAAGCGGGTTTTCTCCTTCAATATCCCGCGAACTCATGTCGTTGCCAATTGTGTAGCCCACGATTTTGCCGTCAGAATTGATTACAAGCGTTAGCTCCGGTTCTGGGACCGACCATATGGCATCATAGCGGATGCGCACCGCATTCCCGGGACCAACAACCCGCCATCCCGCGGCTTTGAAGAACAGCTCCGGTCGCTCGGCTGTGTACACTCTGTCGTAAAAATCTCCTCCTCCTGCATCTTTACTTTCTTCCATGCGGGCTTTGCGACTACGGTAGTAGGTGACGCCTGCAGCCCACACTTCCTGGCTGCCCACCGGGGAAAGAATGGTTGTCGGATCCAAACTTACGACAGAATTCTGGCCCACTGCTGCCATGGCCTTCGCTTCCAAATCCATATCGCACACAAGGGCGTCCCACGCTTCCACTGATCCGACGGTCGATAACGGATAAAACCTACCTTCTTCTTCGACGAATGCACCTTGAGTAGTGCGATAGAGTTTCATGTTGTTATCGCTCCTGAACTACACAGATAAGCGGCAATAATGGCCGAAGGATATAAAGTCTGGAATCAAGCCGAAGAGCGCGTGCTCACTCATCCTTTTGTTGACCTACTCTGGTTCTCTTCGCTTGATGTCAATATAGCCCACAAAGTGTTGTGAACTCGGCTCATCCGTTGTGTGCACGGTGTACAAGGTGCAAATGTTGTTCGGTTCGATTTCTCACCCTTGCGCCGTAGTTCCGACTCTGGGCCGAGACCAGGAAGTGGCATAGTTTTCATTATTCACAATTCGGGACTGCACGAATCTTGTTTGACAGGAGCACGTTTCACCGGATCGCAATTCTTTGTTCTTCCGCGCATTGCAATTTGACTACGAATATCCGTCTTGACAACGTTTCTCAAATGAACATATAGTTCGATCCTCAAAGTAAGCAGGTTGACCTTTGTGGAAACGTTTTTCCTATGCGTCGAAGCTGCTTCCATACCGAGCAAGGAGCCACGAGTGAGACTGCTCGGGGAATTAACCGTGGCATCGTTCTAAACTTGGTCCGGCGAAGACAACCGATCTCGCGGGCTGACCTGGCACGAGCCTCAGGACTGCAACCGAGCACTGTGTCGTTGATTACCGAGCAGCTCATCCGGGAAAAGTGGGTCGTTTACGGATCGATGGGCCGTCTCCCTCGGGGGAGGCGTCCGGCATTCCTACAACTGAACGAACGCCGGGCGATTCTCGCACTTGATCTTCGGCCAGCGGTCAGCACCATCGCTGTGGCCAATGTGAACGGTCAGTTTCTTGAGCGGCAAACCATTCAGACGCCCGAG
>Ga0066673_10000704_pt1 | contig 10462 bp, 9 predicted proteins | sample GraSoiAngelo_122_FD_62302 | JGI IMG/M metagenome (GOLD analysis project Ga0066673, IMG submission 62302) | Grasslands soil microbial communities from the Angelo Coastal Reserve, California, USA - 14_0927_02_20cm | ecosystem: Environmental > Terrestrial > Soil > Grasslands | place: USA...
TGCCGATGCGAGATGACGGCGAAGTCGAGCTTGCCGAGATCGACCTTCGCCGCTTTGACGTTGGCCGCGAAGACGGCCGCATTGTTTCCGGTATCGAAGAGGATGCGCTTGCCGGCGTATTCGACCAGCGCGCTGAAGCCCCAGTCCCTGACGAAGGCGGCGTTGCGGCCGAAGCCATCGTAGAGGATGGTCACCCGCGATCCTTCGGCCCGGGCCTCGCGCACGGAGACCATTGCCAGCAGGCACAGGACCGAGAAACTGACGAGGAGCGAGGACATGCGCACCCCCGAATGAGGTTAGCCTGGACCAAGCTGCGGTAGTAATGAAACGCAGATTGCGCCGGTTGTCCAGCACGGCAGAATGCCATCCGGTTCCACTGCAACCCTGGGCAAGGTGTGGCTCCTTGCATCGAAACGTCTGAACCGAGCCCGCTGAGCGCGAATCGCGATGACGCTCCGGGCATCCTCCAGTTTAGATGCTCGTCATCATCTAAATTCTGAAGAGAGACCGCTTGGACATGGGAACTGACCGGGGGGCTGATGAAAGCACTGGCCATTCGTCGTTATCGGGCGCCGATGGAAACGCTGGAGCTGCCGCGGCCCGAGCCGGGCCCGAGCGATCTGCTCGTGCGCGTGCGCGCCGCCAGCGTCAATCCCCTCGACTACAAGATCCGCGACGGCGGCGTGAAGGTGCTGATCCCCTACTCGTTTCCGCTGATCCTCGGTAACGATCTCGCCGGCGACGTGGAAGCGGTCGGCCCCGCCGTCACCAAGTTCAGGGTCGGCGACGCGATCTATGCACGCCTCGACAAAGATCGCATCGGTGCCATCGCCGAGTATGCCTTGGTACGCGAGAGCGCCGCGGCGAAAAAGCCCGCGCGCCTCGACTACGTGCAGAGCGCGTCGCTGCCCCTGGTGGGGCTCACCGCCTGGCAGGCGCTGATCGATGTTGCGCAGTTGCAGGCGGGCCAAAAGATTTTGATCCACGCCGGCTCGGGAGGCGTCGGCACGTTCGCCATCCAGCTGGCCAAACACCTCGGCGCGCAGGTCGCGACCACCGCCAGCGCCAAGAACCATGCGTTGCTGAAGTCGCTCGGCGCGGATGTGGCCATCGACTACAAGACCACCCGCTTCGAAGAGGTGGCGAAAGATCAGGACGTGGTCTTCGACACGCAGGCGGGCGAGACGCTGCTCCGCTCGTTCGAGTCGGTCAAATCGGGTGGCGTGGTGGTCACGATCGGCGGCCGGCCCGACGGCAAGTTCGCGCGCGCCTGGGGCCTCAGCCTGCCGCTCGTCTGGATCCTCGGGTTCCTCAACCGCAAGGTCGATCACCTGGCCAGAAAAAAGGGCGCGCGCTTCGAGTACCTGTTCATGCGCGCGAGCGGTGAGCAGCTGGAAAAGATCGGCGCGCTGGTGAACCATGGCGTCATCAAACCGATTCTGGACCGCACCTTTCCGCTGGAAGCCGCGGCCGAGGCCGTCTCCTACGTGGAATCGGGCCTTGCCGTCGGAAAAGTGGTCATTCGCGTCGCGGACTAGCTCCCGTACACCCCGCCATTCCAAGACCCGGCATTCCCCCTTGAATTCGAGAGGAATCTTGGGCCTCCGGGTTCTCGAGTGACGAACTGTCACCCAGATGTACCGACGCTCCGGCGCGGCAAGCCGGAGCCATGGGGTCGTAGGCGCACGTCGGCCGCGGCCTGGTGCAGGACATCGCGTTCGTCCAACCAGTTGTGTCAGCGGACAAGGAGTTGTCGCGTCTCGACTCAATCTGCCTGCGGTTGACGAAGCCGCTGCGACAAATCTCGCGCCGAGGACACCTCTTGATCGGGGAACGAGTCTCCACACTGGTGCAGGAGGACGTATGGAGCGATGGATCAAGCCGTTGCTCGTTGCGGTGGCAATGACGTTGGGCTGCGGTGGAGATCCCGATCCGCAGGATGCGGCGAGCGGCGCAAATGCGTCGATGAGCGTCCAGAAAGCATCTGTCGCGCACGGCAAATGCCCGGCCGGCACGTTCAAATGCGGCAAAGTCTGCTGCGACGCATCGGGCGATGTGTCTTGCGTCAGCGGAGTGTGCTGCGTTCCGCCGCATTGCCCTTAGCAGGTGCCTCACGATCAGTAGGCACGCCGCCGTCGACAGCGACGCGGTCGCCTGCGTCGGCCAAGGCTGTTGACCCGATTGGGCTCTGCGACGCCACGTTGAACCCGCGAGTAACCAAATGACTTCCAAAATCATGGGTCGGCCGTTTAACACGGTCATGTCCAGGCGGCACTTGCTCAAGCAGCTCGGCAGCGTGGGCATAGCCAGCCTGGCCCGGCCGTTGCTCGCCAACGTCGTGAAGGCAGCGGAACGCTCGACCCCGCTGCGCGGGACCGGGAGCAGTTTGATCAGGCACGTCGTCATTGCAATCCAGGAGAACCGGTCCTTCGACCATTACTACGGATACGCATCGTTTGCCGGGCGCTTCGGCGTGCCACAGAACTACTCGCAGCCCGATGGCAGCGGCGGAAAGGTATTACCGGCACATCTCACGACGCTGAATACCCCCGACCCCGCGCACACCTGGGCCGCCGTTCACGATGAGTGGGACAACGGCGAGATGGACGGCTTCTATACCGCCGACGGCACCGCGGCGGACCTGCCGTACTACTACAACCTCTTCAAGGACTTCACCATCTGCGGAAACTACTTCGGCTCGTTGCTCGGCCCAACCTATCCGAACCACCTGTACCTTTGCGGCGGCACGTCGGGCGGTAACACGACCAACAACATCGCTGAAGGGAGCCTCGATTACCCGATCATCCTCAACCTGTTGGACGAGTTCGGCATCAGTTGGAAGAACTATAACCTTGGGCACCGTAAGAATTTCATCTCGCTCAATGCCTTTGAACTGTTCGCGGAATGGAGCAAAGACAAGCGCGTCATCGGCTTCTCTGAAAGTGACTACTATGACGATCTGAATGCGGACACCTTCCCCCAAGTTGCCTTCATCACGCCCACGCTCGACATCAGCGAGCATCCAGGGTTCGACATTCAGCATGGCGAGGCCATCCAGCAAAGCCTCATCACGGCATTGATGAGCTCCTCGATTTGGTCCAGCTCAGCTTACATCCTGACGTACGACGAAGCTGGCGGGTACTTCGATCACGTAGCGCCGCCAGTCCTTGACGCGTACGGCGCGGGCATCCGTGTACCGACATGGGTGATCTCTCCTCATGCGAAACCGGCTCACATAGAGCCGACCGTGTACGAACACAGCTCGGTGCTGAAATTTCTTGAAGTCGTCTTCGGCCTGCCGACGCTGAGCTCCGTGAACCATCAGTTCGACACTTCTACCCCAGGCACCAACAACGCCGCCGCCAATGGCGCCCTTACTGGCCCGCCCGCCCCGCCGCGCGACGGCCTGAAGAGCATCGGAAACTTGACGGAGTGCTTCGTCACGATCTAGCCCACGGCACCGTTTCGAGGCTTGGAAGCTTAGGAATATCTTGGCGACCGGTTTGCAGCCCGTTTGCACTCCGCGCCGAGACCGTCACCGAGGCCATTTCAGCGGTGTCGTTCGCCTTGCTGAACCTTCCGCTTTGGGAAGCCGCCACGGGGTAGCCACAGCGCTGCTATTCTCGGTATCGGAATTGCCGATGTCCGCATCCTCGTTGAGAGTCCGGATCGAAGCCGCGCTGCGCGACGACCGGTTGGCGGTCGCGGCAATCGCGCTCCTGGCGCTCGCCGCACATCTGCTGACCATTCATCTGTACGGGTTCCACCGGGACGAGCTCTACCTCATCGTCTCGGGTCGCCAGCTGGGCGGGCCCGGAGTGAACCACGCAACGCCGACCGTATTGCTGGCGCGGGCGGCGGATCTCATCGGCGGTCTCTCACCGTTTGCCCAGCGCATCCCCGACACCTTGTTCGGCATGGCAGTGGTGGTGCTCACCGGGGCATGCGCGCGGCGGCTAAGCGGCGGGCGCGGCGCGCAGGTCCTCGCGGCACTCGCCGTCGCCACCGGCCCCATCTTTTTCTTCTCGGCCGGCGTGCACGGGACGAACGCACCCGACCAGCTGTGCTGGGCGCTGACGGGATGGATCTTCCTCGGCTTCTTCGATCTCCGATCAGCGGGCTGGCTCACCGCGCCGCGACGCTGGGAGTTGCTCGGCGGCATCATCGGCTTGGGGTTCCTCACGAAGGCGACCGTATTGATATGCGCCGCCGGATTGGTCGCTGCGATGCTTGCGACGCAGTTGCGTTCGCAGTTGCGGACTGCGGGACCCTGGATCGGCGCCGCCATCGCCCTCCTGTTTCTGGTGCCGACTGCGATCTGGCAACAGCGTCACGGCTGGCCTCTGCTCGAATTCATCGCCGACAGCAACGCAGCGGTGCGCCGGCGCACGCCGACGGCCGCGATCCTCCTCGACCAGGCGAGGCTGCTTCACCCTGTAGGGCTTGCTGTAGCGGCCATCGGCGTCGTGTCCGGCCTGCGCCGCGGAGCGTCTGCTGGACAACGCGCCGCCGCCGTCTGGTTCGTCACCGTTCTCGTAGCGGTGCTCGCACTGCACGGGAAGCCGTACTACGTGGCGTCGGCGGCACCGCTCGCGATCGCCGCCGGTTCGATCGCTTGCGCGCGATGGCTCTCCAGTCTCTCCGCAAGGACCGCGCGAGCGCTGCTCGCTGGCTGGCTCGTCTCCGCCGCCGCGACTCTCGCGGGCACGCTCCCGCTCCTGCCAGCAGCCCTCCAGGAGCGACTCCAGCTGGTTCGGCTGAACCCTGAGCTGATTCAATTCGCGGACTGGAATAACCACGTCGCACAGATCGCGGATGCCTATCGGCGAGCAGGCCTGGCGGCGACACCCGGCGCCGCGATCCTCACCGAGAGCTACGGGACAGCCTCCGCGGTCGATTTGCTCGGCGCCGCGCACGGTCTTCCGCGAGCGATTTCCGGAGGCAACGACTTCTTCTACTGGACCGCAGGCGTAGAACCGCAAGCCGTTCTCGCGCTGGGATACTCGCCTGCGCTGTTGTCCGCTTTGTTCGACGAGGTGACGGAGGTGGGCACCATCCGCGGCGTTTCAGACCACGACAACCGATTCGACTTTCCCCGCGTGGCGTACGTCTGCCGGCACCGGAAACGGGCCTTGAGCGGGCTCTGGGCGGACTTGAGGCGGTTCGATTGACGTCAGTAGTTCTTCTGAACGAGGGCCTTGGGCCCGAAGTACAGCACGGCATCCTTGATGTTCTCGTAGAAACGCCAGAACCCGGTGAGCCGCTTCCCCTCGCGCACGTGCGCGAACGAGAAGACGGCGCGCTCCTCGCCGCGGCCAAGTGGCGTCACGCGATGGTACGCCCGGGAACCGCAGAAGAAGACGAGCGAACCTGGTTTCATCGAGATGTAGAGCTCGCGCATCTTGCGCTGCCGATCGTTGCGGAAGAGCTGGAAGTGGACCTTGCTTTCCGTGTCGTTGATCAAGCCGAGAGATGCCGTGTACGAAGCGGTGTCCTCGCAACCGCAATCATCATAGTGAAACCCGACGTGATCGCCGGGCCGCTGGTAGACGTAGAGCGCCGCCGCGTGAGCGTCCGAGCCACTCTTGAGCACGACCTGCGCTCCGGAGAGGCGTCGGGCGAAATCGAGGAAGGCCGGCGACCGGTACAGCGCGTAAAGCGCGGGCGCGTGCCGGGCGATCGCGCCGTGGCCGACGGTGCCGGCCTTGCGCACGAACGGGACGTACGCGCGATGGATCTGCGGATAGAGCCGCCGGCACTCTTCCACCATCTCGTCCAGCAGCAGCGGCGCCAGGAAGCTCTCGAGAAAAACGAATTCGCCATCGTCGCGGAATCGCGCGGCGACGGATTCGAAGTCGAGCGCGTCGATCGCTTCGCGGATGGCCGCCTCGCGCGGCGAGATCACTTCGTCGCCCGGCTTCCCGGCAACCGCGGCGGCACGCATGGCGGGAACGCTATCGACGGTCCTGGAACCTGTCAACGCGGCAAGGTTGACGCTTTGGTCGGGACGGGTCCACGCTCGACGGAGTGGATGCGCGACGAAAACTGTCGTGGAGAGCGGTCCTTCGGTTCTGGCCGCACATCCTGGTGGTCGCCTTCTTTCACGTCGGCTACCACCGTGCACAGTTTTCCACTGAAGAGCGGCAGCGTCTCTACCAAAGATTCTTGCAAGACCCCATTGGGGCCTCGCTTGCCGATCCGAGCGCCGCTCTGCGCGTCCACCACGTTCGCGACGGAGACGAGTACCTCTATCTGTCCTGGGCCAACTTGATGTTGGGGAAGCCGGCGGACCTCGAGTTTCTCCTTGCCGAGAGCGACACCACCATCCCTTTGCTGCCATTCCACTCTTCAGAACACGGACGCTTGCTCCCGTATCGGGATTTCGTCTTCCAGTATCCACCCCTGGCGGTCATTCCCATCGTCTTGCCAGCCCTGATCACGACCCATCCGGTTCTCTATCCATACGCCTTCGGCACGCTGGCCGGACTTGCGGCGCTCATGATTGCGTTTGCCGGCTGGGCCGTCCGGACTCATCTCGCAACTGACTTCCGGCATTCCGATCGCCACTATCTCTGGATCTCGGCAGGCGCGCTGTTCCTGGTTGGAGTGACGCTGGAGACGCGTCTCGACGTCTTTGCTGCGGCCATCGTGGCGGCGGCTCTCTTGGCTGCAGTGACCGATCGCTGGGTTCTGGCAGGTGTGCTCCTCGGGGTGGGAGCGGCCATGAAGGTCTATCCGGCGCTCCTCTTCCCAGCGTTTGTGGCGCCCCTGGTTGCACAGCGCGGCTATCGCAAGGTCCTCGATTCGCTCGCGACGTTCGTCGCCACAGTGCTTCTTTCCTGTGTGCTGCCGGCGCTGGTGACCTGGAGTGGATTCCTCCACGCTCTGGAATTGCAGTCCGCTCGGGGGCTTCAGGTCGAATCAGTCGGAGCAACAGTGCTCGCCTGGATCGAGGTAATCACCGGATCGCCGCTCGAAACCGCCCGACAGTTCGGGGCGAGGGATCTGGTCGCCGCATCGGCGCCCTGGATCGCATCGATGTGCCGCTTGCTTGTGCCGGCGATGGCATTGCTGGGCGCTCTGCTTTCCTGGTGGGCCACGCGCACGCACCACCCCATCGGGCGACCCTCTCAGGCGCTGATCTTCGATGGGGTCGCGACCGCGATGGCCGGGATCTGGATCGCCTCGCCGGTTCTTTCGCCTCAATACCTTGTTTGGGGCCTTCCCGTCTTTCTCTTCGCCAGCAGCTCGATAGCCCGCTTGCTCTACTTGCTCGCACTTGGCGTAACCCGGATCGAATATCCGGCTTGCTATCCGTTCATCGCCCACCTTGAATTTTCTGGGCTGCTCGTCCTCACCATTCGCAATGGGCTCCTGCTCGCGACCTGGACCGCACTTCTCAGCAACTGGATTCAACGATTTCGGTGCCCCGATGATTTGGTATCACCGACTACTCCCCGATCTGCAGCAGCTTGCCGGTGATGCGGGCGGAGCGGAAGAAGAGCAGGAAGGCGAGGCTGCCGGCGCCGAAGTAGACGACGTTGAGCGCCATGGCGCAGAGCAACAGATCGGAGCGGAAGCGGTGCTCGAGGATGGCGGCGCGCATGCCTTCAAACACATAGGCGGGCGGCAGGATCCAGGCGATCGCTTGCAACCAGTCGGGCAAGATTGACACCGGGTAGTACACCGCGCTGACCGGTGCGATGGCGAAGATCGCCGCCCAGGCAAAGCCCTCCGCGCCGAGGCCGACGCGCATCACCAGGCCGGAAACGGCGAGGCCAATGGCCCAGCCGAAGACGAGCAGGTTGACGAAGAAGGCGAGCAGCGGCCAGCCGAGCGAGTAGATCGAAAAGTGGAAGAACAGGATGGCGAGAATGCTGGCGGGAACCATGGCAATCAGCGTTCGAACCACCGACATGGTGAGCAACGCGGCGATCATCTCCCACGGCCGGAGCGGGCTGACGAACAAGTTGCCCAGGTTGCGCGACCACATCTCCTCGAAGAACGAAATCGAGACGCCAAGCTGGCCTCGGAACATCAGGTCCCACAGCATCACGCCCGCCAGGAGCACGCCGAAGGCATGCGCCACGAAGCTCGATTGACCGCGCAGGAAGACCGAAATGAAGCCCCAGAGCACGATCTGCACCGCGGGCCAGTAGACGAGCTCCAGGATACGCGGCCACGAACCACGCAAGAGATAGATGTGGCGCAGCGCCAGAGTCCAGATCCGGCCACAGGAGACGAGCACGGCGATCATGCGAGCGCTTCCGATACCTCCACGGCGGAGCCTCGGGCGATGGCGAGGAATACTTCCTCGAGGGTATCCCGACCGTAGCGCGCTAGCAGTGCCTTCGGGGCGCCGCGATCGACGATGCGGCCGGCTTTCATCATCAGCACCTCGTCGCAAAGGCGCTCGACCTCGCCCATGTTGTGCGACGCGAGCAGGATGGTCGCGTTCCGCCGCGTCCGGTAATCGGCCAGGTATCCACGAACGAAATCGCCGGTCTCCGGATCCAGGCTCGCCGTCGGCTCGTCCAGAAGTAACAACTCGGGCTGATTGATCAGCGCCTTGGCCAGCGCCACGCGCGTCTTCTGCCCCGCGGACAGGCTGCCAACAGCGCGGCGCAGCAAATCGATCAGATCGAGATCGGCCGCGAGCGCTTGCATTCGCTCGCCGGGGTGGCGGATGCCGTAGAGGCCGGCATAGATGCGAAGATTCTCTTCGACCGTCAAGCGGTGCGGCAGATCGACGTAAGGCGCTGAGAAGTTCAACCGCGGCAAGACGCGGTAGCGATGCCGGGTCATGTCCTCGCCGAGCACGCGAATGCTGCCCGCCGTCGGCAGAAGCAGGCCAAGAAGCATGCACATCGTCGTGGTCTTGCCTGCGCCGTTACCGCCCAGGAGCGCGGTGACACGGCCGCGACCGACGGTGAACGAAATGTCATCCACCGCCCGCGCCGCGCCGTAGTGCTTGGCGAGCCCGATCGCGGCGACGGCCGGCGACGCGGTGTTCGGATCTGGCAGCATGGTGGGCGCGCATCATGGCTGCGGGCGCCGGCACCCGCAAGCCGGGGGGCTCGCCGGGGGAGCAGCTCGTGTTGGCGCAACTTCCGCATGCCCCCATGCGCTCACGCGTACTCCGTCAACGCCATTTCCGAGATACGAATAGCAGCAGCCGGACTAGGATGCTGGCGGGAAACCAATGAAACGCCTGGGTTACCTGTGGGCGGCGCCGACGACTGTCGCGTGCCTGGCGCTGTTCCTGCTGCCGATGTGGGCCTTGCGCCAGATGCGGCCTGATCGGTGGCGCGATGGCGCGTGGGAATGGCTGGTCGTGCCTGGCTCGGGCTTCGAGCGCCGGTGGGCACACGGAAGCGGCTGGTGCGGAGTGACGCTCGGCTGCTGCATCCTGTTCGCGTCTGAGGCCGACGCGCTGAGACTCGCGGTCCACGAGCGCCGGCACGTCGTGCAGAACCTGATCCTGGGACCGCTGTTCATGCCGCTGTACGTGCTCCTCTGGCTCGCGTACGGCTACGAACGGCACCCGCTGGAGCGCGACGCACGTTCGGCGGAGGACGTGGCGTGAGATCCGGTGACACGATACGCAACTGAGCGTGCCAACTCGCCCCAGGCGAGTTGAACCAGCAACGTCAATTGACGAAGGCGATCGCGTTGAGTGCCGCAAGGGCGAGAAGGAACGCCTCTGAGACTCGCGTAGCCGGAGATTGCGAGCTTTCGCCAGTCGTCAAACCAGCCTTGGATTGCGCTCGATTCGCGTCGTTCAGCCATGCGCTCAGAGTCGGAGCGACATGCAGGTGAGGCCGCCGTCCATCCTGCGCGGCTCGGTGAGATCCAGCTCGACGACCGGCAACCCCGACTCGTCGAGCTGGCGCCGCGTCTTGGGGAACCCGGCAGGCGTCAGCAGCGTGCCGTTCATCAGCAGCGAGTTGCACGCCGGTTCCTCGCTCTCGTCCACGACGATGTGGCGGAATGCGCGCAGTTCCGGGCGGTCTGCGAACCGCTTGCTGACCAGCAGAGTCTCGCCGCCGAGCCAGCTCACGCTGGACTTGAGATGCAGGCCGGCCGCCACGGGCACCGTCTGCGAGCGATAGCCATGCGGTTCGAGCAGCCCCGCGAGCTGCTCGGCACCGGCTTCATTCGTGCGCGCGGAGAGGCCGATGAAGACGGTACGGCCGGCGATGAGCACGTCACCGCCGTCGAGCGTCGCCGGGTATTCGAGTCGCGCGAGCTCGCGGTAGCGGGCGAGCACCGGAACGATGGCGTCCGCCTCTCCCCGCCGCGACGGTGCTCCGGGGCGCGCGACGACGGCGAGCTCCGGCACCACCACCGCGACGTCCTCGACGAAGTACGCGTCGGGAAAACCTGGGAGCGGATCGAGCACCTCGATCTCGAGACCCAGCGCGCGCAGCGCATCCGCATACGCGGCGTGCTGGGCGAGCAT
>Ga0066673_10000705_pt1 | contig 10459 bp, 14 predicted proteins | sample GraSoiAngelo_122_FD_62302 | JGI IMG/M metagenome (GOLD analysis project Ga0066673, IMG submission 62302) | Grasslands soil microbial communities from the Angelo Coastal Reserve, California, USA - 14_0927_02_20cm | ecosystem: Environmental > Terrestrial > Soil > Grasslands | place: USA...
GTGCACGCGCACTCGGTCTCCGCGACGGCCCGCAAGAAGATCGAGGGGGCGGGCGGCTCCATCGTGATCATCGGGGCCTAAGGACCGCGTATGGGCATGTTTACCGCGCTCATCGATTCCATGCGCACGCCGGACCTGCGCAACAAGATCCTCTTCACCCTCGGGATGATCGTGGTGTTCCGGTTCCTGGCGCATGTCCCCCTACCCGGCGTGAACGAGGCGCAGCTTCAGACGCTCCTGCAGAACAACCAGCTGCTGAACCTGCTCGACCTCTTCTCGGGCGGCGGGCTCGCGCGGTTCTCGATCGTCGCCCTCGGCGTGAACCCCTACATCAACGCGTCGATCATCATGACGCTCCTCAACCAGACGATCCCCGCGCTCGAGCGCCTCTCCAAAGAGGGCGAGTACGGGCGCAACCGCATCAACCAGTACACGCGGGTGCTCACCGTGCCGCTCGCGCTCCTTCAGGGCATCGGCGTCGCCGTCTTCATGCAGCGCCAGGGCGTCCTGAACGCGTTCGGCCCCTCCGACATCGGGCTCACGCTTTCGATCCTCGCCTCGCTGACCGCGGGAACGATCATCCTCATGTGGCTTGGCGAGCTCATCAGCGAGCGCGGCATCGGGAACGGGATCAGCTTCATCATCTTCGCGGGCATCGTCGGACGGTTGCCGAACACCGTGCAGCAGACCCTGGAGGTGCAGCAGAACGTCATCGCGCTCGGCGCGATCGCGGTCATCGCGGTGCTCGTGATCGCGGCGATCATCTTCATCCAGGAGGGTCAGCGCCGCGTCCCGGTGCAGTACGCCAAGCGGGTACGCGGTACGCGGATGTACTCAGGGGGAAGCACGTTCATCCCGCTCCGGGTCAACAGCGCGGGGGTCATCCCGATCATCTTCGCGATCTCGATCCTGCTGCTGCCGAGCCAGGTGGCGCAGTACTTCACGACGAGCGAGACGGAGTGGATCCGCAATCTCTCGACGGGGATCGTGCAGTTCTTCCAGAACCCGATCTTCTACAACAGCATCTACTTCCTGCTCGTCGTCGCGTTCACCTTCTTCTACACGGCGTTCACGTTCGTCCCGAACGACGTGGCCGACAACATCAAGCGGTACGGCGGCTTCATCCCGGGGATCCGCCCGGGTCGCCCGACCGCCGAGTTCCTGGGCAAGGTCGTCACCCGCATCACCATCGCCGGCGCGCTCTTCCTCGGGATCGTCGCCGTGATGCCGACGCTCATCGGTGACATCACCCAGGTGCAGACCCTACGGCTCGGCGGGACGAGCATCCTCATCGTCGTCGGCGTGGTCGTCGAGACGATGAAGCAGCTCGAGGCGCAGCTCCTGCAACGCTCATACGAAGGGTTCATCCGGTGATCTCGCCCGGTGATATGACGAGCGATCAGCAGACCCCTGTGGATCTTGCGAGCGGCGACCTCGTCTTCGTCGGCCCGCCCGGGGTCGGCAAGGGCACGCAGGCGAAGGCGCTCGTCCAGGAGAACGGCTGGGTGCACCTCTCCACCGGTGACATCTTCCGGGACCACGCCCGGCGCCGGACCGAGCTCGGCCGGCTGGCCAAGGCGTTCCTCGATCGAGGCGAGTACGTGCCCGACGAGATCACCGTGGATATGGTCCGCGAGCGGCTTCGCGAGATCCCGCGAAACACGCGCGTCGTGTTCGACGGCTTCCCGCGGACCGTGGCGCAGGCGGACGCGCTCGACCGGCTCCTCGCCGAGTTCGGACGCCACGTCGGGGCGATCATCCTGCTCGAGGCTCCACGCGAGGAGCTTCTCGCGCGGCTCTCGGGACGGGCCCGCGCCGAGGGCCGGACGGACGACACGCCTGAGGTCATCGCCAAGCGCCTCGCGGTCTACGAGGAGCAGACCCGTCCGGTGGTGTCGCACTACGAGCGGCGCGGCCTCGTTCGGCGGGTGAACGGCGTCGGTGCGGTGCCGGACGTGACCGAGCGGCTGCGCGACGCGGCGGACCGGGGGCCGGGATGATCACTCTGAAGACACCGGCGCAGATCGCGAAGATGCGCGAGGCGGGCCGCGTCGTCGCGGCGATGCTCGAGGCGTGTCGCGCGGTGGCGCGGCCCGGCGTGACCACAGCCGAGCTCGACCGGGTCGCCGCCGAGGTGCTCCGCAAAGCCGGGGCGACGAGCTCCTTCTTGGGCTACAGCGTTCCGCCGTACCCGGCGACGATCTGCACATCGGTCAACCACGAAATCGTCCACGGGATCCCGTCGCCCAAACGAAAGCTCCGCGAGGGCGACATCGTCGGCATCGACGCGGGCGCCATCGTCGACGGTTGGCACGCGGACGCGGCCATCACCCTGCCGATCGGGAGGGTCTCCCCTGAGGCGGAGCGGCTGCTCCGGATCACCGCCGAGGCGCTCCGGGTGGGGATCGCCAGGGCGCAGGTCGGCGCGCGGATCGGCGACATCGGGACCGCCGTCGAGGAATTCGTCCGCAGCCAGGGCTTCAGCGTCGTGCAGAACTACGTCGGCCATGGCATCGGGCGCGCGATGCACGAGGACCCGCAGGTGCCGAACTACCGCCCGACCAGGGGCCAGCCCAACCCGCCCATCAGCGAAGGCCTCTGCATCGCCATCGAGCCGATGGTGAACATCGGCGGACCGGAGACCCGCACCCTCGCGGACCGCTGGACCGTCGTCACGGCCGACCAGAGCCTCTCCGCCCACTTCGAGCACACGCTCGCCTGCACGGCGGGCGGACCGGTCGTGCTGACCGCCCGTGGCGAGGGCGCGGCGGTCGCCGCATGAAGGCTGTTGCCCCCAACTGCCCGGTCTTGGTACACTTTTACCTCCCGTGGGCCAGTGCCGCGGGTCAGCCTGTGTCTGGAGAAGATGGCCAGTAAGCCGAGCAACAAGGAAGTCATCGAAGTGGAAGGGACCGTTTCCGAGGCCCTTCCGAACGCGATGTTCAAGGTGGAGCTCCAGAACGGCCACTCGGTGCTTGCGCACATCAGCGGCAAGATGCGGATGAACTTCATCCGTGTCGTGCCCGGCGACAAGGTCCTCGTCGAGCTGTCGCCGTACGACTTGAAACGAGGACGGATAACCAGGCGAGTGAGGTATTAGGCGTTGAAGGTCCGCGCGTCAGTCAAGAAGCGCTGCGATAAGTGCAAGATCATCCGGCGGGAGCGGCAGATCCTCGTGATCTGCTCCGAGCCGAAGCACAAGCAGCGGCAGGGATAAAAGGAACATGGCTCGGATCGCAGGTGTCGACATCCCGCGCGAGAAGCGCGTCGACGTCTCGCTGCGCTACATCTTCGGCATCGGTGCGTCGGCTGCGCGCGAGGTCCTCGAGCAGGCGCGCGTGGACGCGGGCACGCGGGTCCGCGACCTCACCGAGCCTCAGGTCGCGAAGATCCGAGAGGTCATCGACCGCGGCTTCACGGTCGAGGGTGATCTCCGCCGCGAGATCGCGCTGAACATCAAGCGGCTTCAGGAGATCGGCAGCTACCGCGGTCTTCGCCACCGGCGGAACCTGCCTGTCCGCGGCCAGCGCACGCGCACGAACGCGCGCACGCGCCGCGGCACCCGCAAGACGGTGGCCGGAAGGAAGAAGGCGGTGGCAAAGACCTAGTGGCAGAGCCGAAGCAGGAGAAGCAGGAGAAGGACAAGCCGGCGCGGCCAGCACGTGGCGAGGCGCCGGCGAAGCAAGCGGAGAAGCCCGAAGGCGAGGCGCAGGCCGCGGAGCCGAAGGCCGCGCCGCGCCGGCGCCGCGAGAAGCGCGTGGTCCCGCGTGGAGCCGCGCACGTCAAGGCGTCGTTCAACAACACGATCATCTCGCTCAGCGACCCGGCCGGGAACGTGATCGCATGGTCGTCCGCGGGCGCTGCCGGCTGGAAGGGCTCCCGCAAGAGCACGCCGTATGCGGCCCAGGTGGCCGCCGAGAATGCCGCGCGCAAGGCGCTCGACCTCGGCCTCAAGACCGTCGAGGTCTTCGTCCGCGGCCCCGGCGCGGGGCGCGAGGCGGCGATCCGTGCGCTCGAGGCGACCGGCCTCGAGGTCACCGCGATCACCGACGTCACGCCGATCCCGCACAACGGCTGTCGGCCCCCGAAGCGGAGGCGCGTCTAATGGCCCGCTACACCGGACCCGTCTGCCGCATCTGCCGCCGCGAGGGGATGAAGCTCTTCCTCAAGGGAGAGAAGTGCTTCACCAAGTGCACGTTCGAGAAGCGCTCGTCGCCTCCGGGAATGCATCAGCAGCGCCGCCGCAAGGTGTCCGACTTCGCGCTGCAGCTGCGCGAGAAGCAGAAGGCGCGTCGCATGTACGGCGTCCTCGAGCGCCAGATGAAGAACACCTTCGATCGGGCGGCCGAGGTCACCGGCGCGACGGGCGAGACGCTGCTCATCAACCTCGAGTCACGTCTGGACAACGCCGTCTACCGAGCGGGGTTCGCGAAGTCCCGCGCGCAGGCGCGCCAGCTCGTGAATCACGGTCACATCACGCTGAACGGCCGGGTCTCTTCGATCCCCAGCCACGAAGTGAAAGCGAGTGACGAGATCGCGGTCAAGGAATCGAGCCGTGCCTCGAACTACTTCAAAGAGGTCGCAGGGTGGGCGAAGACGCAGACGCGCCCCGGCTGGCTTGAGGTGGACCCGGACGCGTACACCGCGCGGGTCCTCGCGAAGCCGACCCGCGACCAGATCGAAGCGCAAGTCAACACCCAGCTCATCGTCGAGCATTACTCGCGCTAGCCCCGCGCAGGAAGGAAGAGCGAATCCATGACCCTTGTTGAGCTTGAGTACCCCAAGATCGAACGTCTCGATGGCGACGACCGCTACGCGAGGTTCGCGTGCGAGCCTCTGCCGCCGGGATACGGCACCACCCTCGGGAACTCCCTCCGTCGCGTTCTCCTGAGCTCGCTCCCGGGAGCGGCCATCACCGCGGCCCGCGTGCGCGGTGTCGCGCACGAGTTCTCCACGATCCCGGGCGTGAAGGAGGACGTCGTGCAGATCGTCCTCAATCTGAAGCAGATCCGCCTTCGCTCGTTCGCGAGCGAGCCGGTGACGCTGACCCTCGAGAAGAGCGGGCCAGGAGACGCAACCGCTGGCGACATCGTCACCACGAGCGAGATCGAGATCGTGAACCCCGAGGCGCACATCGCCACGCTCGAGCCCGAGGCGTCGCTCTGGCTCGAGCTCACCGTCGAGACCGGCCGCGGGTTCCACTCGGCGGACCGCAGGGAGGGCCTACCGATCGGCGTCATCCCCATCGACGCGCTCTACAGCCCCGTCCGCAAGGTGAACTTCAGCGTCGAGAGCACGCGCGTCGGTCAGGTCACGAACTACGACCGCCTCGTGCTCGAGGTCTGGACCGACGGAACGACGACGCCGGACGACGCCGTCGCCCAGGGATCGCAGATCCTCGTGCAGCAGTTCTCGCTGTTCGCGGGCCTCACGCGCTCGCAGGCGGCGCTCACTCAGCCCGAGCGCACGAACGGCTCCTCGCTGCCGTCGGCGATCGCCGACATGCCGATCGAGGACCTCGATCTGCCGCAGCGCGCGTTCAACTCGCTCAAGCGGCACGGCATCACCAAGGTCGGGCAGCTCCTGCAGACGCCGGACGACGAGCTCCTGCGCATGCGCAACTTCGGCAAGAAGTCGCTCGACGAGATCAAGGAGCGCCTCGCCGCGCGCGGGCTCATCGAGCCCCCGGTCCGTGACGAAACGGTCGGCGAGGAAGAGACCCTCGGCGAGGAGACACCGGCGGAAGAGCCGGCGGTCGGCGAGCCCGAGGACAGCTAGCGCGATGCCGCATCAGGTCCACGAGCGCAAGTTCGGCCGGCTCCGCGGTCACCGCCGGTCGATGCTGCGGAACCTTTCGCTCTCCATCCTCCGCTACGAACGCGTGAAGACGACCGAGGCGAAGGCGAAAGAGGTCCGTGTCTTCGTGGACCGGATGATCAACCTCGGCAAGGACGGATCGCTCGACGCACGGCGCCGCGCGCTCGCATGGCTGCCCGAACCGGTCATCGTCGAGAAAGTGTTCACCGACCTCGCCGCACGGTGGCCCGATCGCAACTTCGGCTACGCGCGGATCACCCGGATCGCGAGGCGCGTGGGCGACGCGGCCCCGCAGATGATCATCGAGCTCATGCCCGGCGCCGAGCGTCCCGAGGACGCGGCCAAAGCGGCCGCGGCGGCGACCGAGCAGAAGCCGCGGCGGCGGCTTTCCCTCCCGCGCCGCGGCGCCAAGAAGGAAGAGCCGAAGGCCGAGGCGCCGAAGAAGGCCGGCGCGACGAAGCGGACGACGACGAAGAAGAAGACGGCGAAGGGAGCAGCGACCTAACGCACTGGAAAGCCCGTCTGGCGTACGACGGGACCCGCTACCACGGGTTCCAGGTCCAGCCGAACGCGCCGACGGTGCAGGGAGAGCTCGAGCGGGCGCTCGGGACCATCTGCGCCGAGCCGGTCAGAGTGATCGGAGCCGGCCGGACCGACACCGGCGTCCACGCGAGCGGTCAGGTCGTGGACTTCCGGACGGCGAGCACGCTCGGCGCGGCCGAGCTGGGGCGGGGGGTCAACGCCCTCCTTCCCGAGGACATCGCGGTCTCGGCGCTCGAGCCGGCGGAGGAGAGCTTCCACGCGCGGTACTCGGCGACGGGACGGACATATGAATATCGGATCCGGAACGCGGCCGAGCGCGACCCGCTCACGCGTCTGGGCGAGCTCTGGATCGGAGCGCGCCTCGACGTCGGCGCGATGCGCGCGGCCAGCGCGGTGATCGTGGGCCGGATGGACTTCTCGGCCTTCGCGGCGGGACCGGGCGGCTTGCGCACGGTGAGACGCGCGGAATGGTGTGCCGAGGGCGCGCTGCTCCGCTTCGAGATCACCGCGGACGCGTTCCTTCGAGGGATGGTCCGCGGCATCGTGGGCACGCTCCTCTGGGTGGGTCGCGGAACGATCGACGTCGCGGCGTTCGGGCGCATCGCGGCGTCGGGCGATCGCTCGAAGGCGGGTCCGAGCGCGCCGGCGAACGGCCTGTGCCTCGTCGCGGTCGAGTACGGAACGAGGCGCGAGACGGGCGAAGATCATGACGAGGCGGATGAGTAGGAAATGATGAAGACGTACGCGACGAAGAGCAGCGACATCACGCGGACCTGGCTTGTCGTCGACGCGGACGGCGCGACGCTGGGGCGCCTCGCCACGGAGGTCGCCTCGCTCCTGCGCGGGAAGCACAAGGCCATGTTCACGCCGCACCTCGACACCGGCGATCCGGTGATCGTCGTGAACGCCGCGAAGATCCGCGTCACGGGGAACAAGCTGCTCGCGAAGAAATACGTGCGCCACTCGGGATACCCCGGCGGGCTTCGGTCCGAGACGCTCGAAGGTCTGCTCGCGCGCCGACCCGAGGAAGTAGTGCGTCGCGCCGTCCGCGGAATGCTGCCGCAGAACCGTCTCGGCGAGCAGATGATCCGCAAGCTTCACGTCTACGCCGCGGGCGACCATCCGCATGCCGCGCAGAAGCCACAACCGCAACGATCGGCGAACAAGGAGAGCCAAGCATGAAAGCCGCTCCGTTCTTTGAGGGAACCGGCCGTCGCAAGACATCCATCGCTCGCGTCCGGCTCGTCCCGGGCGAGGGAGCTGTCGTCGTGAACGGAAAACCGCTCGACGAGTACTTCGCGCGTGACGGCGCCACCGAGCAGGCCCTTTTGCCCTTCTCCGTGACGAACACGGCGAGGCGGTTCAACGCCATGATCAAGGTCCAGGGCGGCGGGATCAGCGGGCAGATCGGCGCCATCGCGCACGGGATCTCGCGCGCGCTTCTGCAGGTCGATCGTGAGCACCTGCCCCTCCTTCGGAAGGCCGGACTCCTCACGCGAGACCCCCGGGCCAAGGAGCGGAAGAAGCCTGGTCTCAAACGCGCGCGGAAGGCGCCACAGTTCACCAAGCGCTAGCCCAAAGACGCGCGGCGAGCGCAAACTAGGCCCGTGGCCGCGACGAACTTCAACTACCAGGTCGCACTCAAAGAAGGTCTCAAGAGCCTCCAGCAGGGCCGCCTGCGACAGGCCGAGCAGAGCTTCAAATACCTCGTGGACAAGTTCCCGGGAGCCGAAGGCGGCTACCGCGGTCTCGCGAAGGTGCACTTCGAGCAAGAGGACCGCGCGGGCGCGCTCCGCGTTCTGCGTGACGGTGCCGCCGCGCTCACCCGGTCCGGCGAGCGATCGGCGGCGATCGGCCTCCTTCGCGAAGCGGTCACTTTGGATGCTCGCGACCTCGCGACCCACCGTCGACTTGCGGCGGCGCTCGCGCTCGCCGGGGATGGTGAGGCCGCGGTCCAGGAGTACGCGCGCTTCATCCGCGATCTGCGCGACGCGGGCGACCTCGACCGCGCGAAGCTCGAGGCCGGCTACGCGCTCGGTCAGCTGAAGGGCACACCCGGTCTCGCCGCGCTCGGCGAGATCGCGAACGGAGAGGGCGCGCGGCAGGATCGGATCGACGGCCCACGAGATGAGACCGTCCGCGCCAGCTTCGGCGCGACCGCCGCGCCACGGCCGAAGCAGGCCGATCCGTGGGAGGCGGTCGGCCCACCGCCGAACGATGCGCAGCTCTGGTCACGGCCGTCGCCCGCGCGATCGACCACCGAGAGCGGCGCGGCCGCGCCGGGCAACGATCCATGGTCCGCCGGCGCGCCGTCGCCGACGCGTCTGCCGACCTGGCAGACGCCGGCGCCGACGACCGCGCCGACTCACCCCTCACCCGCGGCATCCGAGCCGGTCGCGGAGCCCGAGCCGACCGCGGAGGAACCCGCACCGGCCGAGCCGATCGCCTCCGAGAGCCAGGCGGACACGTCGAACGATGCCGAGGTCGAGGCCGCCGCGGCGCGGTATCTCGCGACCCGTGACCCCCGCGCGGCGCAGCCGGCGCTCGAGGCCGCGCGCCGCTATCTGCGCGACGGGCGGACGGACGCGGCGTCGGACCTGCTGCTCCAGCTGATCGCCTCCGGCGTCGCCGACCACGATGCGCAGCGTCTTCTCGTCGAGGTCGCGCGGACGCTTGGCAAACGCGAGGTCGCCCGCGCGAAGTGCCAGCTGCTCGTGCAGGCGCTCCTGCTCGACGGCCGGAACGACCTCGCCGCGGAGGTCGAGGCGCTGGCGCAGGCGGAGTAGATGGACCGCGTCACCGACTACCTGCGCGGGCTCCTCGGTGGTCAGTGTTGCAGCTGGAACAACGCCCTCGACGTGCTCATCGTGGCGATCTTCATCTACTACGTCCTGGTCCTGATCCGCGGGACGCGCGCGGTGCAGCTGCTCATCGGCGTCCTCGTCCTCGTGGTCGTCTATTGGATCGCGACATTGCTACGGCTCACGCTCACGACGTTGCTCCTCCAGGCGCTCTTCGCCGTCGCCCTCTTCGCTCTCATCGTCGTGTTTCAGCCTGAGCTTCGTCGGGCGCTCGGCCAGCTCGGCCAGCTCGGCCCCCTCAACCGCATGCTCATCCCCGGGGGTGAGGAGGAGATCGAGGGGACCGTCGACGAGCTCGTCCGCGCGGCGCTGCTCATCAGCGAAGCGAAGCACGGGGCGCTCATCGTCCTCGAGCGCGGGACAGGCCTTCAGGATTACAGCGAGACCGGCGTCCCGGTGAATGGGAAGCTCACCGCCGAGCTCCTCGCGTCGATCTTCATGACCCGCTCGCCCCTCCACGATGGAGCGGTCATCGTCCGCGGTGGGCAGATCCTCGCCGCGGCCTGTCTCCTGCCGCTCGAGGAGACCGCCGAGCGGACGGCGCACCGGTACGGCATGCGCCATCGCGCCGCGCTCTCGATCAGCGCGCAGACCGACGCGATCGTCATCGTCGTCTCCGAGGAGACGCAGGCGATCTCGATCGCGTCGGGCGGACGGATGATCGGCGCGCTCGACGAGGAACGCCTCCGCCGGGTCCTCACATCGCTCCTCCGGAGCCGGATCCAGCCGCTCCCGTTCCGCAGCAAGGCCTCCTAGGTGGCCCGCGTACCGGCCTCGGCTCGGTCGTTGCTTCCGCGCCTGCGGCTCGATCTCCGCGGCGCGGTGTTCCGCGACTTCCCGCTCAAGGCGATCGCCGTCGTGATCGCGCTCGTGTTCTGGGTGATCATCGCCCTCAATCAGTCGCCCGCGGACGTCACCCGACCCTTCGGCGGGCGCATCCCCGTCGAGCGGCCCACGGTGCCGAGCGGCTACGTGCTTTTCGACGCCGCGATCAGCGACGTCGGCGTGACCCTGCGGGGGACCGATGCCGCGGTCTCGACCGTCGTCGCGACGGACCTGCACGCGACCCTCGACATCGGCGCCGCGGACCTTCACCGTACCGACGCACAGGATCTTCTCGTCCACGTCACCGTCGCGAACCCGGACGTCCGCGTGACTGAGATCACGCCGTCGACGATGAGCGTGCGCGTCGAGCCGATCACCTCGCGCCCGGCCGGCGTGCAGGTGCGCTTCGCGAA
>Ga0066673_10000708_pt1 | contig 10452 bp, 11 predicted proteins | sample GraSoiAngelo_122_FD_62302 | JGI IMG/M metagenome (GOLD analysis project Ga0066673, IMG submission 62302) | Grasslands soil microbial communities from the Angelo Coastal Reserve, California, USA - 14_0927_02_20cm | ecosystem: Environmental > Terrestrial > Soil > Grasslands | place: USA...
GCCGCCAGCTGGACGTCAATGTCGTCGGTCCGATCATCGCCACGCAAGCCTTTGGCCCGCTGCTCGGAGCCGATCCCTTGTTGAAGGGCCCGAAAGGCCGCATCGTGATGATCTCCTCGGTCGCCGGCAAGAACGGCAACCCCCTGACGCCGGCCTATTCCGCCTCCAAGCACGCGATCGAGGGACTTTCGGAGAGCCTGCGTCGCGAGATGATGCTGTTCGGCATCGACGTCATCATCGTGGCGCCAGGCGCGGTCAAGACGCCGATCTGGTCCAAGGCGGAGGAAGTCGACTTCTCTTCCTACAAAAATTCGCCGTTTTTCCCGGCGCTGGAACGGATCCGCAAATTCATGCTGCAGCTTGGCGAAAATGGACTGCCGCCGGAGACAATCGCCGAGCGGATTTTCGAGGCGCTGACATCGCGCAGTCCCAAGGTGCGCTACCAGATCACGCCGGATCCGATGCGGCACCTGATCACCGGCTTTCTGCCGAAGCGCACGGTCGACCGGATCATCGCAAAGCGCCTCGGCTTGGTGCCGCCGGTGTGACGGTAACCACGCTGATTTTACGATGGCGACAATCGCAAAGAGCCAGACGGAATTGACGCAGCTCGCGAACGAGGCGCTCCGAAGCCAGCCCGGTTGCGAGACGGCGCGCATTCCCGCAGTTTGCGCGTTGCCGGATGTCCGGGAAGGCCGGAACTGGGAAATCCCGAATGTGGTTCTTGGCGACAGTCTTATCAGTGACGTCGACCGGGCGGTCCTCGCCGTTCATCGCCAGCTTGGCCGACAATACCATCTGCCGATGGACGAGTGAGCGAGGCGAGGTCGCACGCTGGAAGGCCACGGTTACGGGCCGCTATCCCGCCTGCAGCGCGCGTTCCGTTGGCCTCGATGCCATCGCGACCATCCGCAAGATGAATACCGCCAGCAGCGGGATCAGGAACACAGCATAAAGCGGCATGTCCGGGATCCGCTTGCCGAAAGAGACCGTGAACTGCAGCAACAGATAGTAGCCGCCGATCAGGTGCAGGAGGCGCCAGGCGTGCGGGCCGATTGCGCCTGCCGTGCGATCGAACGACGTCGCGGTCGTGGCGATGACAAAGGCATAACCGATGCCGCCGAAGATGTAGGAGGCGATGTTGGTCGCGGCCGCGAAGCCCACGGGATCCAGACCAGCGAAGGTCACGATCGCGATGGCGTGCAGGCCATGCGAGGCTGCAAAGGCGACGCCGAGATAGCGGCGGTTGCGGCGTTGCCACCGCGTCCATGCATTGGGCCAAAGGCTTGCCAGCGCCGCGGCGCCGAATGCCAGGCAGAACAGGATAAGCGAGGTTCGCGCGGTGAAGCGGATCACCATGCGGATGCCCTCGACCTCGAACTGCCGCGTACCGGCGATCCAGATGCACGATGCGATCACGGTCAGCGTCAGCACGCCGAACAGCCGCCAGCCTTCGAACCAGTCCTGACGACGCAATGCCATCGTCCGCTCCTTTATCGCCCGCTCCCTCATGTAATCGCCAGTTACATGCGGTGAGAGCAACAGGTCAATTGGTGTAATCGGTGCTTACATTCACGAGTGGGTGATGCTACAGTTTACCTATGCCCGCGTTGCCGAGACCCAAACACCGGCCGTTGCGCCGCTCGCCGCCTAAGCCCTATCACCATGGCGACCTGCGGCGCGTCCTGGTCGACGCGGCGCTGCAATTGGCCGAGCGGCGCGGGGCCGCGGCGGTGAGCGTACGCGAGGCCGCCCGCCGCGCCGGCGTCTCGCCGGGCGCGCCGTTCCGGCATTTCGAAAGCCGGGATGCGCTGATGACGGCGGTCGCCAAGGAAGCCCAGCGCCGCTTCCGCGCCGAGATCGAAACCGCGCTTTCGGAAGTGCCGGCCGATCAGCCCTTGCGCCGATTTCGCAACTTTGGCCTCGCTTATCTGCGCTGGGCGATCCGCAATCCCGCTTATTTCGAGATCATCTCGAGCGGCAGGTATTTCGATCACGACGGGGCAGGCGAACTGTCGCGCGACAACGCCGAATTGATCGCCATGTCGGAGCGGATGCTGGCGGAGGCTTTTGCGCAAGGAGCGTTGCGCACGGGCGAGCTGAAGCCCGTATTGATCGCCGGCCGCGCGCTGGTCTACGGCTTTGCGCGGATGAGCATCGATGGCCATTTTCCGCGCTGGGGCGTGGTGAAGGCCGAAACTGAGCGCACCGCCGAGGCGATCCTCGATCTGTTCATCGAGGGCATCGCGAAGCGGCCGCCGGCCGCTGCCGGATGAAGGCCCGGCAAATCCCAAAACCCGGCTTTATTTCAAAGCGGTTGGTCCGAGCAGCCGCGCGTACTGGGCCTTGACGGTCCCGTAACACTCGCACGCGCTGTCCTGCAGCCCTTCGGTATTCAGTATTTGAATCCTCCCGCGGGAGTATTTGATCAGTCCGGCCGCCTGCAACGTGTGGGCCACCACGGTTACGCTGGTCCTGCGCACGCCCAGCATTTCCGCGAGATACTCCTGGGTGAACGGCAGCGTGTCGCTGCCCGATAAGTCTCTTGCGCGAAGCAGCCACCGCGAGAGCCTCGCGACCACCTGATGCGTCGCGAAACAGGCTGCCGACTGCTGGGCCTGGGCGTAAACGGTCTGCTCATGGCGGATCAGCAGGGCAAGCAATTGAGGGCTTTGCAGCGCGGTGGATTTCAGCGCCTCGGTATCGCACACGATAATCTCGCCGCCGAGTTGAACGATGCCGCGGCTCAGCGCCATCTTGCCGTCGAGCGCCGCGGACGCGCCCACCACGCCATCGACCCCGACCATCGCAGCTTCAACCATTTCTCCGGTCGAAAGGGTAACGACGAGGGAGACCACCGCGCTGGTTGGAAAGTAGACATGGCGGATTTGTTCGTCCGCCTCGAACAACACATGATGCTGGTCGAAGCGCGCCGGCTTCAAATGCGGTTCGAGATACTTCAGGTCGGACGGGAGAAGCAGGCTGAGCAAAAGGTTCTTCATCGCATGCACTCCCCTGTGACAGGCGGGAGCGCAAAGAACTCTCAGCTATCGGTGCCTAGGCTGGATAACCGATAATGCGTAAAGGCTACGCCAAGTACCCGACATAGCAAGAATTATTCCCCCTATGTCCGGTAGCGGACAGAGGAGGAAAAGGCCCGAGCCGATAGTTTCCTGAGGCTGGCGATCAATGTCCAGCCGCCGATTGGATGGCCTTTGGCTTTTTCAAATCACGACTTCGCAAAGTTGGGCTTTCGCGCACGAAGTTCGCTTGCCGCAAGGCAACCGGCTTCAGTGAGACTTCGAAGGGTGATGTCGCCGCGCTGAGCGCATTCAATGATCCTGCTGGCAAGATAGCGGCGGTTGGCGTGCTGCTCGGCCCCGATCGATAGCATCTTGCACGCCCGCTCGAGAGCAACCTCCATGTTGGCGATGGTCCGGGAATCGAACTCTTCCGCGATCATGGTCCTCCTCCATTTGCGCTAGACTAGCTGCGAAACTCAGGGCTTCGGAGGCCTTCCCGGCTTGGCGAAAAGCAGTCCGCGAAGGTCGGCTGCATTGCGCAGAATGCCGGCTTGCTTCATCGCCTCGATCCGCTCCGGACCGTGCGGCATCGCACGGGCCTTTTCGAGGGCTGCCAGCGCTTCGGCTTCCAGATCAAGCCTGGGCCGCGGGTTTTTAATCGGTCGAGCCATGGATAGGTGCTATTTCGTCGATACTGGATTATCCGTTTGCTGTCGCGGATCTGTTCCATTGCCGGCTTGCCGCACATGCGGCGGCCCCGTCTCGTGGGCGATCCAACCAATCACGTCAAGCGGATCGCTGTCCTCAATCCTGGTTTCGGTGTGGGCGCACTTTGGGCATTCGTAGCTGCGATATTCGAAACCCGCAGGCCCGGGCGTCACGTCAGCCGTCACCATCCGCATGTGGCAGTCGGGGCAGCGCGGACGGTGGATTGGCAATAGCTCTGGATCGGGTTTCGACGTCCTCGGCATGATGGAAAAACGTAATTCCGTCCTGAAACCCTTGTCTGTTCGGTGCCCGACCAAGAATTGAAAATATCGTTTACGGGTTCCACTTGAGGTCCCCGCGTGAACAGGGGCGGCTGCCCAGTCAGCACTGGCGGTAAAAATAGCCTTCTAGATCAAAGGTCAAAGGGTCACTCCATTGCGCTGCAGTGACGGTTCCATTACATTTTTGTGACACGCCCGCGGGTTCCGGCCGCGGCGTCGGTCTCCTGGTCATCGCCAGCCAAGGCTTTAGGCAGCGCCGGGTTCTAGTTGCGTCCCCGCAGATGGCGTCCCCGCCCAATCCAGGCCCATTGGCCACCGCCGTCTCCGCGGGCGCCTCCCTTGGCATTTTCAGGCTATTGGCCGTCGCGGCGCCGCATGTGGCGGCGCTGGTCTTGATGCTGCAAACCGAGGCCGATTTCGGCTCGCGCCTCTGCTTTTTGCTGTCGTGGGGGATCCTGAACTTCTTCTGGATCGCGTTGTTGCGGCGTCCCGCCCTGTCGGGAGCGCTGTCGCTGACCTTGGTCGTGGTGCTCGTGCTGTTGTCGCGGCTCAAGCACGACGTCGTGCAAATGACCGCGAACTTCGTCGACCTGATGGTGATCGATCGTGACACCGCGGCATTCCTGTTTACGATCTTCCCCAATCTGCGCTGGTCGGTGATCTCGGCGGGTCTGGTAACGATCCCCTTGATGTATGCGCTGTGGTGGCTCGACCCGTTCCGCATCCGCCGCCTGCCGGCGTTGGCCTGCAAGCTCGCCTGCCTTGCGTCGCTGGTCGCATATTCCGTTGCGTGGCCGGATGAGGCCTGGCGCGGCTATTACGACGACGGCTATCTGTCGAAATTTTCCCGCTCCGCCGTCATTGCCGTGTCGGATTTCGTCCATTCCGGCTTCATGGAATCGGACGCCGTCGCGACCGAGCATCTCAATGTGCCGCTCGTGGATTCCTGCCAGCCCAAAGGCCCGCGGCCGAACATCATCATGGTCCATGATGAATCCAGTTTCGATATTCGTCAGGCCGAAGGGATCAAGGTGCCGGCTGGCTACGGCAGCCATTTCAAATCGTTCGACGGCAAGGAGCGTAGGTTCCTTGCCGAGAGCAATGGCGGTCCGAGCTGGTTCACCGAATACAATGTGCTCGCAGGACTCTCGTCGCGCTCGTTCGGCCGGTTCGCCTATTTCGTGACCCGCATCGCCTCCGGCCGGGTCGAGCGCGGACTGCCGCTGGCGCTGCGCCGCTGCGGCTATGACACGATCTCTCTGTATCCCGCCTTCGGGGCGTTCATGAGCGCGCGGGCCTTCCAGCTGACGACCGGCATTCAGCATTTCTACGACGCGCACGATCTCGGCGCCAAGGATGTCGAGCCCGACAGTTTCTTTTACGACAAGGCCTTGTCGCTGATGTCGCAGCAGCCCCCCAAGACGCCGCTGTTTGCGTTCGTCTATCTCGCCGCCAATCATTTTCCCTGGGAGACCAAGTTTCGCCCCGACCTGATGCCGTCCTGGCGCGGGCCCGGCAATGAACCGGTGATCGACGAATATCTGCGCCGGCAGGCGATCAGCGCCGACGATTACAAGACGTTTCTCGCCGCGTTGAAGAAGAAGTTTGCAGGCCAGCCGTTCCTGATCGTGCGTTACGGCGATCACCAGCCGGAATTCTCGCCGCATATTCTCGATCCCGCGCTCGACGAGGCCGGTATTGGCAGGAAGCTCGAGAATTACGATCCGCGCTATTACGCGACCTACTACGCGATCGATGCGGTCAACTTCGAACCGGTCGAGAGCCCGACTGAAATGGATACGATCGACGGACCCTATCTGCCGCTCGTCATCCAGGAGGCCGCAGGCATTCCGCTCGATCCGTCATTCGAAGAGCAGAAACAGATCATGTTGCGCTGCAAGGGCATGTTCTATGCGTGCCAGGCCGGCGCGGAAGCACGCCGCTTCAACCGCCTGCTGATCGACGCCGGCATCATTCACGGGTTATAACGGTTCCTGGTGTGGCAGTTCGGACATAGTCCTGGAAACAGACTGCCGCCTTGAGCGTGACACGGCGAACCTGCTAAAGATGCCCCGCATATTTCGGTTCCGGGGGGCGTCCATCATGGTGATGCGACTCTTTGCACCGCAATTCCTCATCCTCTGGGCCTTCGTCGGCTCGGCGGTCGCCGTGCATTTCCGCGGCAAGGTGCGGCTCGGCTTCTGGCGGCAGGTGTCCGACCACTCCACCATCATGGCGCCCTACAACGTGCTGATGTACCTGTTCTCGGCGGTGCCGAATCGGCCGATCCTCCAGGTTGGTATGGTCCCCGAGCTTAATGTGCTGCGCGACAACTGGCAGATGGTCCGCGAGGAGGCGCTGCATCTGTTTGCGCAGGGACAGATCAAGGCCGCGGACAAGTACAACGACTGGGGCTTCAACTCGTTCTTCCGAACGGGATCGAAGCGGTTTTATCTGAAATGGTACGACGAGGTGCTGCCGTCGGCACTCGCCAATTGCCCCAAGACGGTCGAGCTTTTGACCACCATTCCCAATGTGAAGGGCGCGATGTTTGCGAACCTGCCGCCGGGCGGCAGGCTGGTGCAGCACCACGATCCCTATGCCGGCTCGCTGCGCTATCATCTGGGCCTGGTGGTGCCGAAATCGCCGGGAGAATGCCGCATCTTCGTCGACGGCCAGTCCTATTCATGGCGCGACGGCGAGGACCTGTTGTTCGACGAGACCTATCTGCACTATGCCGAGAACACCACCAGCGATGACCGCATCATCCTGTTCTGCGATGTCGAGCGCCCGCTGAAGACGCGCGCGATGACCGCGGTCAACCGCTGGGTCTCAAGGAACATCATCAACGAGAGCGCGACGCAGAACGAAGAGGGCGAGCGCGTCGGTTGGCTCAACCGCGTCTTCGGTTACGTCTACCACGTGCGGCTTGTCGGCAAGCGGATGAAGGCGTGGAACAAGCGCGCCTATTATGCGGTGAAGTATTTGTTGATCGGCGGCATCCTGGCCGCGTTCCTGGCCACCGCGTTCGCGTAAGGCTCTCGGTAGAGGGGGCAAACGCGCACTTGCGCGAACAAAACTCTTCAAAGCGGGCTGGGAGCCATGGAGGGTAAGATGGCGATAAGTGTCAAGCAGATGTTGGAGGCGGCCAATGCCGCGGTGCCGAAGATCACGCCGGCCGAAGCGCGTGAGATGATCGGCAAGGGCAACGCGCTGGTGGTCGACGTGCGCGACGCGCCCGAGCTGGAAAAGAGCGGCAAGGTTGCCGGCGCAGTGCATGTCTCGCGCGGCATGCTGGAATTTCGCGCCGACCCTGAGTCGCCCTATCACGACAAGAATTTTTCAAAGGACAAGACCGTGATCCTCTATTGCGCCTCCGGCGGCCGCTCCGCGCTCGCCGGCAAGCAGCTCAAGGATATGGGCTATGGGCAGGTGTATAATGCCGGCGCATTCAAGGATTGGGCCGAAAGCGGCGGCGCGGTCGACAAGCCGGGCTCGTGACGGCAGGGTTGCTCAGGTCTTGCTGCGATTGTTCGACTGAATGGCGGCGAGGATGCGGTCAGCTTCGGTACGCCAGTCGGCACTGCGGGCAAACATCTGCGTGCCTTTCGCACCGAACAGGCCTTGGTCGGCGAGATCCGCAACCCAGGCCTGGCGCTCGGCCGTGCCTTGCGCCGACCATGGCTCAAGCCCGATCTCGCGCACGGTTTGCGCCACCTCGCGGACTTCTTCGCTGCGGCGCCGGCCGTGCTCGATCACGCGCTGGAAGAAGTAGGCGCCTTGTTTTTCCCAGTCGATGCCGGGAAAGGTTTCTTGCAGCGACGCCAGCACGGCGTCCTCGACGCCGTAGGCCCGTGCGGTGGTGTAAGCCTCGATCACCATCGCCTCCAGGCCCTTGATCATCACGCTGCGGCACATCTTGACCGCTGACGCAACGCCCAGCTCCTGGCTCGCCACTTTGGCGTCGAAGCCCAGTTCGACCAGCATCGGCGCCAGCTCCTCGGCGGTCGCGCCGCCAAGCAGCAGCGGCACCTTTGCGCTTCGGCGGCACCGAGGTCATCACGGCGCCTTCGATGTAGTGGCCGCCTTTGCCGTCGATCAGCTCAGCCGCGCGCCGCTTCGCGCCGGGCGATGCCGAATTGAAGTCGAGGAACCAGCCACCTTTCCTCATCGTTGGGGCGCAAGCCTGCGCCACCGGCACGGCCTGGCTCGCGGTAACGGCGGAGACGATGAAGTCGGCCTGGCCTGCAAGTTCGGCGTGAGAGGCGGTGAGCGCAACGCCGTGTTGCGCGGCGTGATCGCGCAAGGCGCCGCCGGCCTGATCGCTGCGAAGCTTGATGTCGTAGGCGATCACCTTGACGTGTTGCTGGCGCAGGTCCTCGGCCAGAATGCGGCCGACTTCGCCGTAGCCTATGAGGCCTACATTCCAGTTTCTTGGGTTGGTTGAGACGGCGGTCATTTCCAAACAATCTCCAGCTTTGGAACAGCGGCTCACGAGGCAAGCTCTACGGACTACATCCCTTTTCCGTCCCCGATCTTCTCCCACAGCCAGCGCGCCACCGCGTCGGATGAGGCTGCGCCGTCGCCGCCGGCGGCGCGCAAATTGGCCTCGCGCATCGCGGCGATATCGATCTTGCCGAGCAACGGCTGGATCGCGGCCTGCAGCGCAGAGTCGTTGGCACGCTTCGGCGACAGCAGCACGATCGCGTCATACGGCGGGATGGCGTGCCTGGGATCGTCCAGCACCACCAGATCGTATTTGGCGATCAGGCCGTCGCTGGTATAGCCCGCGATCACATCGACCTCGCCGGAAGCAATCGCCGCATACATGAAGTCCGGCTGCATCTGGCGTTGCGCGCGAAACGTCAGGCCGTAGCTTTTTTGCAAAGCTGCCCATTCCGGCCGCGAGAAGAATTCATAATCCGCGGCCAGCGACATCGTGGGCGCATGCGAGGCCAGATCTGTGATCGAGTGAATACCAAGCGCATCGGCGCGCTTCTTTGGCATCACCAGCGCATAGGCGTTCTCGAAGCCGAGCTCGCCGAGTAGCGTGATGCTCTGCTTTGCCAGCATCGTCTTCAATTCGCCAAGCAACTCCTCGCGCGGCCTGATATCGCTGCGGTGAAATTGGTTGGCCCACAGCGTGCCGGAATAATCGACATAAACGTCGATATCGTTGGAGGCCAGCGCCTCGAAAATCACGTTGGAGCCGAGGCCCTCGCGCGAAGTGGCGGAAAGCCCCGCCGCGCGCAGCCGCTGCGCGATCAGCGCCGACAATACATATTGTTCGCTGAAGGTCTTGGCGCCGATGATATAGCTCGATGACGAGCGTGCCATCGAAGGCACCAGCGTGACGGCTGCCAGCGCCGCAATGCCGATGCCGCCAAGGCTCGCGCGCAGGCGGCTGCGGCGGCGCAACCCGCTTTCGATCAGCGCCAGCAATTGATCGACCGCAAGCGCCAATAGGGCCGCGGCAAAACAGCCGAACAGCACGAACACCCAGTTCTGGGTCTGCAAGCCAGCGAAAATGTAATTGCCGAGGCTGGTCTGGCCGATCGGCGTCGACAGCGTCGCGGTGCCGATCACCCAGACCGCCGCGGTGCGGATGCCCGCCATCATCACCGGCAGCGCCAGCGGCAGCTCCACCGTGAACAGCGATTGCCGGGGCGTCATGCCGACGCCCTGCGCCGCCTCCAGGATCGCAGGCTCCACGCCGTTGAGGCCGGTGATGGTGTTGCGCAACACCGGCAGCATCGAATAGAGCGCCAGCGCCAGCACCGCGGGCAGGAATCCGAAGGCGGAAAAGCCGAACCCGAACCACGACAATGTCAGCGCCGCGAGCGCCAGCAGCAGGGGATAGAACAGCGCCAGCAGTGCAAGGCCGGGCACCGTCTGCACGATGCTGGCGAGCCCCAGCAGCACGCCGCGCATCACCCGACGATTGCGTGCCGCAATCGCAAGGGGAAGGCTGACCGCGAGCCCGAGCGCCAGCGCCGCCACGCTGACGCGGACGTGGTTGCCGAGATAATCCGGCAGATGCGCCAAAGCCTCGCCCCAGCGCGGATCGGAAAACAGGCTCATGCCGCGCCGCCCCGCGGCAACAACGTGGCGAGCCGTTCGGCCTGGCGCCGGGGCGCGCGCAGGAGTTCGCCGACATAAGGATCGCTGGCGGCCGAAAGCTCGCCCGGCACGCCCCAGGCGAGCAGGCGTCCGCCCCGCATGACGGCGATGCGATCGGCGAGCAGGATGGCCTCGGTCATGTCATGGGTGATCATGAGCGTGGTCAGCCCGAGCTTGTTGTGCAGCGCACGGTAGTCGTCGCCGAGCGCGTCGCGGGTCAAAGGATCGAGCGCGCCGAACGGTTCGTCCATCAGCACGATGCGCGGTTTGGCCGCGAGCGCCCGCGCCACGCCGACGCGCTGCCGCTGACCCCCGGAAAG
>Ga0066673_10000709_pt1 | contig 10448 bp, 6 predicted proteins | sample GraSoiAngelo_122_FD_62302 | JGI IMG/M metagenome (GOLD analysis project Ga0066673, IMG submission 62302) | Grasslands soil microbial communities from the Angelo Coastal Reserve, California, USA - 14_0927_02_20cm | ecosystem: Environmental > Terrestrial > Soil > Grasslands | place: USA...
TGGTGTTGGTGAAGAATACCTTGACGTGGTGCGGTCCGGGCGGAAGGTTGCGCCAGTTGCCGCTCGACGAACGGAACGCCAGGTTCGGCTCGGAGGCGTTCGACGGATAATCGACGATCCGATAATCCATCGCCACCGTATCGGGGACCGCATTCACCCACCGAATCGACGTGAATGGATCCGGTGTTATCACCTTTGTTACAACATCGCTCCCGCAGGCCGTGAGTCCCACAACAGCCATCGCAGCCATCGACATACGCGTGAAACGCATCAGAATCACTCCTCTTTGAGAATGCCTGGACTAGCTACTGAGTGGGCGGTGGTTCGCCCGTTTTGTCCGGGCCAGAGTTGCCATTAAAAAACCCGGTGAAACCAGCAGTGAGGACAGTGGCGGCGAGAAGGATCCCAACGACCACCGCCGTCACGGTCCGCTGTCTCGAATACGTGCGCTGAGAAACTGAAGTCACATACTGGGGGCGAAGTGTCACCTCCTGGCCACTCCATTTGTTGGAGAGTCCATTGAGGAAATGGACTTCGCTCACCATCAAACGAATCGCTGTATCCCCGTTCTGGACGACCTGCCCACTTATGCGATCGACCCCCGAACCTACCGGCTGCGCCAGAGCTACCCGACCCTCATCGTTGATGGTGGCCGACACTACAGCAGCAGGAGTAACCTGCGTCAGCGGCCGGGACGGGTAGGTGTAGCAAGCGGTCATTGCCGCGAGTGAAGCAATACCGAATGCGCCCACAAAATGGCACAAACCGAGTAGCAACGCTCGTCCCGTGGCGCAGCCAAAAGTTTCGCGCTTCATCAGAACCCGTAGGTGCCTTTGGCCGCGGCGCCCGGCGCGCCTACCCCACCCAGGTTGTACGACGGCTTGGACCGAGCGTCCATTTCCTGGAATGGAACAGGGAAATGCAGCGGCGTGCCTTCAGGTAAATCACCCCAGCCGCGACTATCGATAAACCAGGCGCCCAAGTGCGTGAGTTCCGTTTCCACTCGCTTCTCCCATTTCATGGCTTCCATGATGTTCCCGCAGGCAGCCGTGGTGAAATCAGGTGGTTGCGGAACGCGTGGGACGCACGATCCCGTGGCGCCAATTGGCTGGGATAACGAAGTAATGCCCGTCAGCGGTGGAAGTTTTCCGTTCGCGACGCGGGTGATGTTGATTTTCGTCATCGCGTTCGCGAAATCACCCTTCCGTATGTAGCCCTCGGCCATCAGCAGGTCCATCTCCGCCCGCAACATGACCGGCATTGGCGTGTTGTTCGTGTTCCAGAAGTCCTGATAGCGATAGAAATCGTAGAACGACACCGCCCACGCCTCTCCCGTTGGATCGGTTGGCCGACGATTCTTGAAATACAGATTCGTCCGCGGCGGTGACGGAAAGTTGCCGGCTCCCGAGCTCGTACGCTGGGCGTCTCTGGTGTCGCCCGGGGGAAAACGCTGGTCAGCCGTTCTGATGTTGAACCGGTAGCGCGAATTGAGGGGAGTCGCCAGCCACGCATCGTAGCAATCACCGCCCGAACCGGCGGCACAGCCAGCGCGCACGCTATCCGCCATCCCTACGATCATCGGCGTCTGCTGCCCCCAAGTGTCGTAAAGCTCGTGCTGCGCCGTCGCGGCGGTCCACACTGCGCCGGTAGGAGCGCTGGCAGCGGCAGACATGGTGATGATGAGATCACCGGGCAACGCGGCAGCGGCATCCGCGATCACCGCGTCCCAATCGACTGCGGCGCTCTCGGTGGGGGTGCGGGAAACGCCAGCGCGGAGACGCGCCTTCCAGCCATGCGCAATCTGTATGACCTGACTCGCTGTGAAAGCGGTTCCATTGATTGCAGTGCTCGGGAGGGTGTAGCCCGGCGTGGCCAGAGCGTTGGCGCGTGCCGAGATCGCAATCGCTGAATCGAGCTGTTTGAGGGCGGTTATCATTCCATCCTGGTAGCCGACAAGAGGCGCCGGCGCGCCCTGTGTGACATCGTCCTCAGGGGTTACGACAGAAACAGAATCGTAAACGAGCGACATGTTGCCGTTCGCGGTTCCCATCACCAGATAGGCGAACGCCAGCGCGCGCAGATCAGACGCAACCGAGCCGATGGTGAAACCCGGCTTGCGCAGCGCGACGACACCGTTCGCGGCAACGCGTGCTGCGCGCGGAAGCCTAGCGTATTGAACCAGGTTCTCAGTTTCGTAGGGATTCCCGCGACTATTCGCTATCGCAGCGCGAGGCATCGCGCTGCGGGGACCCATTCCCCAGTTCGCCAACCCCGATGCATTCTCGAACGACATCGTCAGCAGCGACGGCATGATCGAGCCGTTAACGCCGAATGATGCCTGCTGCATCTGTCCGTAGGCGCCCAATATGAACGACTCTACGTCGCCGGGTCTCGCGAGGGCCCGGTTGATGTCCGGGTTGTTGTTGTTGGGCACGCCGAGATCCGCTTTACAACCGATGAGCGTGGTAGCGATGCCGACTGCCAGAAGACTGAGCTTTCTCATTTGAAATCCTCAGGGAATAGTGCTATTGGCGCGCCCATGTGGGCGCGCCAATAGCGCATGCTGATTAGAAGCTTGTTGTGAGCGAGAAGGTCCAGGTACGAGTGTTCGGGAACGTGAAGGCATCAACGGCGTTGATGACAGCAGAACCCGACGAGTTCGCGCCCGAGCCGCCCTGGCCGCTTACGGCGCCGAAGCCGACTTCCGGATCGAAGCCCGTGTACTTCGTCCACGTCTTCAGGTTTCGGCCGACGACGCCCAGGGTCCAGTCGCCATTTACTCCGGGAATCGCCCCGATATGGTAGGCGATGCTCGCCTCACGGAGCTTCCGGTAACTGGCGTCCTCTACCATTCTGGAGTTCGGCCCCAAAATGTCGTACAGACCGCCGAGTCCGGTGTTGTCGGGTTGACCCGCACGGTAGTAATAGCCGAGCGGTTTGGCGTCAGCGACGCTCTTGCCGCGCTGGTCGTCGTCCTTGGAGAGGAAATCAAGGAATGCCCAGCCACGACCCTGGTTGTACACGCTGCGCCCGATTGCCGCGTCGAGCAGGGCGTACGCGCTGAAACTCCGGAATCGGAAAGTCTGCGAGATACCAAAACGATATTTCGGCAGAGCGTTGCCCATTGGCAGCAGCCTGGCGATGCCGACGCTGTCGCGCATCACGATGGGCATGCCCCAATTGACATCGACACTCGGGTGAAGTCTGGTCGCGTCGCCGGCGTTGCCCGTGGCGTAGAACGGCGAGTTGAGCGGCAGTCTCGCCTGCCACAGGTTCCTCGTTATTCCGTCGGCCGGCGTATTGCCGGCGCCGATCCAGACGATGTAGCCATCGCTGTTCCTCTGGAAATCGAGTCCCGGACCGCACGAGGCGGCGAGCACAGCTGGGAGATCGCTGCAGCTGCTGGCGTATTTGCGCCCGTAGAACGTGCCGTACCGTTCGCCTTCCTTGGCGAGGAACAGCTTGTCAGTTCCCTGCGCCAGAGAGCCGAACGTAAATGGCGGGACGTTCAGCTTGGTGATCGTGGCGAACGACCGGTCGTAGCTGCCCCGAATCGAATAGTTGACGTTCGCGCGATTGATGACTGGAACGTTTAGCGACAGCTCCACAGTCTGACCGTCAAGCTGTCCCGCGTTGGAGTACTGCAAAGACGGGCCGAAGTATGCCGCAACCGGAACGGCCAGGATCTGGTCCTTTGCCCTCGTCTTCGAGAACGTGAAAGTCGCCGCGACGCGATTGAACACCTCGGCGTCGACGCCGAGTTCTGTTTCGCGGACCGTCTCAGGTTTTAGATCCTTGTTGCCGAAGGTCGCCTGACCTCCAATTACGCCTGACGTCAGCGCGAACGTCTCATACTGTGCAAAGAAAGGCGGTCTGTTGCCAGCGGTGCCGACGGCGGCGCGGAGCTTCAGCTCGTTGACTTTCGGAACGAACCACCATGGCTCCTGCGAAACGCGCCACGCCACCGCGCCGCGACCGAAGGTGCTCCACCGGTGAGCGCGCCCGAAGAGCGAACTCCCGTCGCGGCGAATCAGGCCGTCGAACACGTAGCGATCTTTCCAGTCGAGCCCAAGCCCGGTGAAGTAACCGATGCTCTTCGTCTCCTGTAACGTCGACGTGAGAGAGAAATCGGTACCGGGGTTGTTGAGTTCCGGTACTCCCACTGCCGCCAGCGTACCGCCCTGTGAGCGGCGGTAGTCGTATTTGGATTGTTCGTACAGGTACCTGAAGCTCGTACGCGCGTTGAGGTCCCGGAAGAACGTATGCGAGAGGACCAGATCCGAACTGGCGTTGTATTGCTGCTGCTGTTCGGTCTGCTTTCTCAGGAAACCTCTGTTGAGCACTTTCTCGGCGCCGTTGGTGTCGCGGAAACCCTTGTCGCGGAACTGATCCGCGGCCGTGTTGGCGCCGTCATACGAGAGGTTGAAATTCAATTGCGCCCACTCCAGCGGTACCCACTGAGCGTTCGCGCCTCCGATAAAACGGTCGGTCTTGTCAGTAAGCCGCTGGTTCTCCAGATAGTAGAGCGGATTGTAGTTCTGCGAACCGCCGCCCTGCAGGTTGGTGCGAATGAAGAGGCGACCGAACTGATCGCGCTGGTTGAGATTTGCGATTGGGGGCGTGCGTGTAAGACGGAAGAAAGCGCCACCGCCGTCCTCCTGGTCAAAACCGTCCTTCGTGTCGTGAGCGTAGTAGCTGCTCAACGCAAAAGTCCAGTTGCTGATAGCGTGATCGACGTTCAGTCGCGCGCTTTGCCGCTGGAATCCATCGAGGAACTTGATCGACCCACCCTGGTGAAAAGTGTTGCCGCTCGCGTAATAGGACGTGTTTCCCGCCCGCCCACGCAGGTCGATGTTTTGCTGCCAGAACGGCTTGGGGTTAGCGAACTCTTCAACCGCGTTGTAGTTGGCTCCTGGCCACAGCTGGTTCTGGAACATGTTTCTAAGCGGGTCGCCCGGTGTGGTCCGCGAAATGGTCGAGCCCGGATCAATCGGGAATGTCGACGGTGAAAGGGCATTGACGCCCGGATTGTTGTTGATCCGGCTGACTTCCGACGCGTAATCGATCGAGCGGGCGCATGAGTTCTGCGAAAATCCGCTGACGTTTATGCAAAACCGGGTTCCCGTATCATCGAGTCGAAGCGCGTGAGTTTGAGCAATTGGAATGTTGTGTTCGATGTCGCTGGTGCCGTACTCTGAACGTGTGCCCCAACGGAAGCCTTCGCCCATACTGCGGCCACGCTTGGTCGTGATCGAGATCACGCCGCGCGCAGCGCGCGCGCCATAAAGGGACGACGCCGCAGCACCCTTGACGACTTCGATGCTTTCGATGTCCTCGACGTTGATGCTCGGAAGTCCGCCGCCGCCGGTTTGGGCGAGCTGGTCGTTGAGGGTGACACCGTCGATGATGTAGACCGGCGCCGCGCCAGTGGAGTTAGTCGAGATCGATGTCGGCGCTCGCAGCATGACCGATGGACTGGCACCCGGGCGGCCCGACTCCGACAAAATGTTCGCCCCGGGAACTTTTCCGGCGAGAGCGGTGAGTGGGCTGCTCGCCGGAACCTTCTGCAAGTCCTCTGCGTTCACCGTGCTCACAGAGAACGGCAACTTCGTCTGCTCGGTTGCTCCGGTGACACCGGTGATGACGACTTCAGTGAGGCGGTTGATATCCTCTCGCAAAGTGAAGTCGAGCGTTTGGGTCCCGCCGGTGAGTGTGATGGAACGCACAACCGGAACGAAGCCCAGACTTCGCGCTCCGACCACGATCGGCTGATTGTTCACTCGACTGTTGGGAACGGTGATGTTGTACCGTCCCTCCGAGTTCGTGCCCACCGCGATCCGCAGCTCGTTGATGTAGACGTTCGCGTTCGCGAGGGGCCGCCCTTCGTCAGACGTTACTCTGCCGGTAACGACTGTCTGGGCTGACGAGGGTGTGGCAAGGAGCACCAGCGACAGACACAGAACCGTCACCACTACGTTTCGAATACGCTCCATGTTCATGATTTCTTTCTCCGCGTGGAAATTCATTCGGTGCGGGTTGGCGACATCAACCCGTCAAGACAATCGGATCCCTGTGTGACACGACGCCCGGCTCGGCGCCGTTCTCACGCTGCCAAAGAATTCAATCCTCCTCGAAGATGAGAGGATGCGACAAAGGCGTGCAGTCGATGACCTGCACCTGCAAATGCAAGAAAGAACAAACTCCCAGCGAGAAGTGATTCTCGGCTGAGGGTCTTAGGAATCCGATGTCTTAACGCGGTGGCTTCGGGAAATTCGTCTGTGGAGATCGACGAACTTTTTTATTGGGACCGGGTTCGAAGCCCTGCGGTATGGGGGCAAGTTATATAATCATTTGAGCAAACGCGCAAGAGGCGGGCGCGTCTGCCCCGCCTACCGTGTCGAGGCACCGCAGTGCCGACCGACGTACCTGGGGGACTTTCGGTTTGCGGACCGATCGTCATCAGCCAGCTAAGGAAACGAGGTGCCACACGTCCTGTCGCGGCACCTCGCTCACCCCCCGAACTGCAACTGAAAAGTCAACAGAAGACTACCGGCTGCCGGCTGGCAGCCTGCTGATGGCGCCCCGCTGGTTCAACTACTTACAGCCGTCCACCTTGTGCGTATCGAGATGCAACTCGCAGCTGTAATCGCCGAGTGAGATCGGGACGTCCGCCGTACCGTTGAAGGTCACGACGACGCGCTTGTGAACCGTCGTGGTCTCGAGCTGTTCACCCGTTGAGACCACTGTGTAATCGACGACTCTGATCGCCACACCGGAAAGCGGATACGGGTGCTGCGCACGCTCGTCGACGAAAGTTACCGCCTTGAGCGTATCCACCGATGATCCGGTGTACCTCCGCGTCGCATGTTCCTCGCGGCGCGAATTCGTGTCGGCACTGTTACCGAATCCATTGTAGACGCGGTTCGGGCCGAGGAATCCGCTCTCGACGACATCGCGCAGCGAGTGACTGACGCTCGACGAAGTCTCATTCGCTTCGCTCGCGTCAGACTTTACCAGGAAATGAATCGCCTCGGTCACGCCTCTGACGAATTTCTCCATTGGCTTTCCCGACGCGTCGAGGAACTGATATGACTTCACGACTGACCGCCCTTCTCCCGATTTCACGCAGCTGTAGATCAGCGCCGCAGCGTTGAAACTGCACGACTCACTGACCGGCGCCGGCGCTGGCGCGGGTTGCGGCTCGCCCGAAGTGGGAGGCTTGGGAGCTGCCGGTGGCGGAGAAGAATCTGCTGCCTCCTGCTTCACGCAGACGTAAAGCTTCTTCTCTTCCGAGTATGTGCATTTGAGATGGTCACCCGGACCGGGCTCGTGCACGCAAAGAAAAACCCCCGGCTGACTGCCCGCTGTACAATTGGGCTGTGCTGCTGGGGGATTGTTGGAAGCCGAATCCGGTGTGCTGGTGCCGGACGGCGGATTCGATGGGGATGACGCTGGCGCCTCGTCTCCAAACGCTCCCGACGAAGGCACGAGCACCGCAAAGGATCCGACAGCCGCGGCTTCGTTGGCGATCAGGGTCTCGAGATCGCTGGCGATGGCATCTCCCGCCGAGGCGGCGATGTCAGATCTAATGGCCGAACCAAGTGAGCCAGTTTGAGAAGGCGCCGCGGGGCCCGCCGCGTTATCACTGCTGCAAGCCATCGCGAGGATCAGGACGCCTGCGAAGGTTATAAAACTGAATGAACGACTGTGCATAAAGGCTCCGCTGCTGCTGATTGACGGTTGAATCGCGGGTGGGATCACCTCGCGGCTCAGTCCGAAAAGGCACGCACGGGGCCAAAGCTCAGCCGTCCTTATAAATCATTGCGATAGCAGGCGTTAGAGGAAGGGCCCGGCAGCGCTCTAGCGCTACCGGGCCCCGAATTCTGCAAGTCCTCTGGCAGAACGCCAGAAACCACGACGCTATCTGAACCCGGCTTTCGTCGGCGTCGATATGTGCGGCGCACTTGCTGGCGCCCTCACGGGCGCTGATTCGCGGCCGTTTTCGCGGCTCGAGTCTATCTCCTTCGCTGTCTCCCGCTCGGCGGGCTGGAGCATGCCGCTGTTCGAAACCAGTTGTGCCGCCAGCACGGTCTGAATGACGCTGGTGATGTTGTGCGTCACTGAGTCCGCGGCACCGCCGGGCGAGCCGCCTCCCGAGATCGTAACCAGCTTCGCTTTCGCCAACGCATCGGCGATCACCGGCGCGATATCCGGAATCATCTCGATCTGGCGATAACGGAAGTAACTCTCGCCCCCGGCTTTGATCGCTTCGTTCACCTTCTGAATGCTCTCCGCGTTCGCTTGAGCGACGGTAGTGATTCGAATTGCTTCCGCGCGAGCCCGCGCCTCCGCTTCGATGCGCAGCTTCTCCGCATCCGCTTTGGCCTGTGCTATCTGCGTCGCTTCGAGCTCGGCGACGCGCTGAATCCCTAACGCCGTCTGCTTCTTTGCTTCGGCTTCGGCGATGAGCGCCGCATTCGCCGCTTTAGTCTGCTCCAGCTCGCGCTGCTTGTCTGAGATCACCCGCTCCGCCTCGAGCTGCGCATCCTTCGCGCGACGCGCCTGCTGCGCCGTCACAATGTCGGCGTTTGCCTGTGCCTCGGCGGCGGACTGCCTGCGACGCGACTCAGCGACCTCGGACTGCACAACCTTGATGTTAAGTGAATTGAAAGTGAGGCCGAGATCAGTCAGTTCTCTTGAACACGCCTTTCGGATGATCACCGCGAGAGGATCGTCATCGTCTTCCATCGCCTGGAGCGCAGCTTCGGCGCCGCGCATCATCGCCATCGGCTGTTCGGCCGCCGCTTGCAGCGCAGTCTTCTGGCTCGTTCCCGCCCCGAGCTCGGGCCGAGCACTCATCCCACCCGTAAGCTGCGGTGCAGTCTTGGCCGAGAAAAGCTGGTCGTGAGTGAGAAGATTGATCGCGCGACGTGCCGAGCTTGACAGCAAGTCGATGAGAATATTCTCCTGATCGGCAGCGTCCTTCGAAAAGAACCTGTTGGCCGCCGTCTTGATCATCGTGTCCGTGTCACCGACTGAGACGATGGCGCTCGCCAGGATGCGGACCTTGATCGGCTGCGGAGTGCCGTTGCGATCGAGATCGGCGGTCTGGTCAGTGATGTCGAGGTCGACGTTGATCGCCTTGCTCGACAGCGTCGTCCCCGTGGTGAGCAGCGGCACCTCCTTCGACTTTCCGGGTCCGCGGTAGATGATCGTGCTGCCCTGCAGCCAGCTCACCATGCGAATGGTCCCCGCGTCGACGTTTCGCAGGAACGACGAGACGATGAGTGGAATCACTCCAAGCACGCCAACTAGAACGGCGGCGACGATAATCAGTGTTTCGGTCATCTGGAATCCTTTGAGAGAGCGGCCGACTGTGTATGAAGTCAGCTCTCGCCGAGGCCAATGCGAGAGACTGTGGCGCGATTGCGTGAGCTATCTATGTCTTCGATGCGGACTGCGTCTCCAGCGCGAACCCGAACGCCAGCACTACGTTCGCGCGGAGTCAGAGTTCCAAGAATCTGCAGTACCTCACCTCCCAATTCGAGAGAAATCAATCCATTGCCTCTGGAATCGAATCCTGTCACGGCGCGTGCTTCCGACATTATTGCAGATTCGAGCGTCTGCGCGGGCTGGGATTCAAAGCGAAAAAGCGAATTGAAGATCGGCCGCACGACGACCGTCTCGAAAGCGAGTCCACCAGCGACCGCGATCGGCAGCGCCAGGATCGGCCCGACGAGCTTCTCGGTTATCAGACCGGTCGCGCCGAACCCAACCAGGACGTTGAACAGGACGCGCGGCGAGAGCCACGACCACGCCTGAGATTTCCACCCGTCGCCGTGAGTGTGCGCATGGTGGATGTGGACCGACGGATGCACCGGCGTCGGGGAATGACCATGAGCAACGGAGTGTGCGCCGGGGAGGGCATGGCTGTGACCACCAACGCCGTGCACCTCATGGCCGGCGGTGTCGTGGCCATGGTGGCCTCCACTCTGACTGCTGGTAAGTCCCAGAAGCGCCATCGCAGCCATGCCGGCAGCGCCGAGAACCACGCAGAATATGTAGAGGTCCATCTTTCAACTCGGTGAAGTCGCGAGGAATTATGTAGCAGCCAAGCGGCTGATGCAGAAACATCCCCGGACGAAAAACTCGTCATGCGGATGGTGTATAAGCTGCGCCCGCGACGCAATCAAACAGCCAGTTGGGTGTCAAATTTGGCCTTCAAGCCGCCGAAAAGCGTTGGCACAATTTAGCGGGAGGCGGGAGGCGGGAGGCGGGAGGCGGGAGGCGGGAGGCGGGAGGCGAGAGGCGAGAGGCGAGAGGCGGAAGCGATTAGTGCGTGCTCAGGCGGTCAGGCGCCACAGGTTGCGCACAAACGAACGGCCGCGGGTTCCACGCAAACAAGATGTCAGCCCTCCCGCTTCCCGCTTCCCGCCTCCCGCCTCCCG
>Ga0066673_10000710_pt1 | contig 10434 bp, 7 predicted proteins | sample GraSoiAngelo_122_FD_62302 | JGI IMG/M metagenome (GOLD analysis project Ga0066673, IMG submission 62302) | Grasslands soil microbial communities from the Angelo Coastal Reserve, California, USA - 14_0927_02_20cm | ecosystem: Environmental > Terrestrial > Soil > Grasslands | place: USA...
TGGCTGCCTGATTGCAGGACAACCCGCCGGTGATAACCGCTGCAACCAACCGCTTCCGAAGATCAAGGGATAAAACTTTACCCATCCATGCTGGCCTCCAGTCCAGCCAGCATGCTGAATCAGAAACGCCTTGATTTGGGAATCCCAAATCGATTCAAAGTAAGTTCATCCCGCTTTAGTCACTTCGCCCCGCCCGCGTGAGGGCGTTCACGACGCTTGTCGAAACGCTGACCCGGCTGCCTTCCGTGCCGGGAAGCGGTGTCCGTTCGAATCCCGTTTTGGCTGGGTTCGCTACCAACCGGTGCTGTGCGCGATAGACCGCCCCATGCTACGCGCTCCATCCGAGAGCGTCCCGTTGTTGTATTCGACATCCCAGAAGTAAATGGCTGCGATCACGATCAGAAAGGCCGTCAACATTCGCATCTCATTCCCCCTTTCGCGCCTTCAGCGGAGTCTCTGCTGAAAATTAGCGGCTTGGAGTTCTGCCTGATCGAGGGGGCCAAGGTAGCAGTTCGTCAAATAGACGGCGCCCATGCCGAGCACGATCCCCAGCATGATGGCCACGACGGTCGGAACGACGAATTCCAGAGCAATCACTTTGTGGGTCATTGCGGACACTCGCTTTGACCTACCCCCAACGCTAGATGCCACCTTCCGCTGAGTCGGGGAATCGTTAATTTGCAAGCTTGGAACAGCGCAGCGGCTATTGTGCTACTGCGGTGGAGCTTCAAAAATGTCGCAGGAACGGCCGGCAAGAACGCCTGTTGTTTTATTGGGTCGCTCCCGGTAGAGCGGCCTGCACGGCACCCGCCTCTAGCGCCCCCCAAGGAAAAGGCGGGGCCGTGCCCGCAAGCGCTTCATGTCCCGAAGGTGCTTCATGTTGCGCGCTGCCTCGTATCGAACGAGGGCGTCGGCTCGGCAGACACGTCTATCGCGGTAGCGCAATAAGGGTAGGCGGGCGGGCGAAGCAAAAAAATAGTTCTATCCCATAATGATGTTCGCCGTGACCTAAGCCAAGGCGTAGCGTTATCCCCAGTTATTTGGAGGGCTGGGGAGGCCTGCCATGACCGAGCTTCAAGCCAAAGTGGAGCGATTTGAAACGCTCATCGCCGACTGCGAACTGATTGCCAAGCTGGCAACGGACGGGGCGAAACGTAAGCTATATTTGGGACTCGCATTGCATTATCGCGAACTGGTCGGCGACCTTCGCCACGTGATTGCGATTGGCGATCACCATCGCGCTGACGTTCGCGATGTTTTGCACCCCTGATCATCTTCGGCGACCGGTAGATCTCTGACGACCCGCGTCCGGTGCGTATGCAGTGCGGCCATCTCACGCGAGCGATTCACGCGAGAGATGGCCGCCGCAGCCCGCCGGGGTACATCCGCCCGGACGGCAGCAAACTCCTGAGCAAGTCAGGAGCAAACCCAAATGATCAGCAGCGCCATCGGAAGACCGGCGCCCAAGGCGCCGCCAATCGTCAACGCGAATGCTGCAAGCAAATTTTCGTCGGCTTGGATCTCACGCCTGGACATACCGTCACTCCACCGAGCCCCCACGGGCATCAGCCCGCCGCCCAATGATGAACGATGAAAAAGCACGCGGCCGGGACAAGGTCGTGATGACGTTCGAATGCAGGTATTTGCCCGAACCAGCGCGATCTGAGACTGAGTCTTTATGGTTAAGAAAAGGTTAACGTTATGTCGCCGATTGTGTACCCGGCCTGGTCGGGGCAAATCGTGCGAATTTGCTGGCTGTCTCGCATCTTACGCAGGACGAATTCTCAAGGGTGAGAAGCCTGCCGAACTTCCAGTGGTCCAGCCCACAAAGTTCGAGTTCGTCATCAACCTCAAGCAGCTAAGACGCTGGCCTCAAAATTGCTCTCGCAATCCTCGCGCGCCAACGAAACAATTGAATAGCAGGGCCACGTCCGCCCTCGGCACGTTTGAGACATGCCGACGGACACTGACAAGGTCGCTATTCGGGGAAGACCGGAAGTGGGCCGCGCGCGGTCAAAGTGACGCGATTGACCCCCTCCGGACATTGCGGCTACCGGTTTCGGTCGAATGTGCCGCAGCCCAGCCCATACAGGGCCTCTTTTGAGTGGGCGTGGGATCGTGTAGTCTTTCCTCGAAGCTGCTCTTCGAGACGGGGATGTGCTGACGCCTCCGTTACAGCCGAATGGGCAGCGCAGATGCTCTCGGCAGGCACCGCATTTTCCTAAAACCGACAATCCTTTTTGTGCCGGTCGCTCTTAGTGAGCATTCGCAGTGCGCACGCATGCACGGCGACGATTGCGCGAAACTGTACTTCGACCGCAATGAGGGAACGCCATGAGATCAAATCTTGGAACATTCGCCACAGCGCTGTTGGCAAGCGCATTCGCCACGGCGGCGTGGTCGCAAGGACTGGGCCGCGTGGACTTCGAGACCTCGTGCACGCCGCAGGCGCAGGAGAAATTCGACCGCGGCCTGGCAATGGTGCATTCGTTCTTCTATCCTGACAGCGTCCAGGCCTTCACCGAAGCCGCTGCCGCCGACCCACAATGCGCGATCGCCTACTGGGGCATCGCGATCAGCCATCGTCCCAACCCGCTGATCCTGCCGCTGACCTCCACCATTTTGAAGAACGGATTGGAGGCGGTGGAGAAGGGTAAGGCGATCGGTGCCAAGACCGAACGCGAGCGTGACTGGCTTTTGGCGATCGAGCCTTACTACAAGGACTACGACAAGGTCGATCAAACGGAGCGCGGGCTTGCCTACGAAAAGGCGATGGAAGCGCTGATGCAGAAATATCCCGATGATCCGGAGGCGGCCATTTTCTACGCGCTTGCGCTCAACGAGACGGCGCTGCACAGCGACAAGACCTTTGCCAATCAACTCAAGGCCGGGGCCATCCTGGAAAAGATCGAGGCGAAACTACCGGACCATCCGGGCGTGCTGCACTATCTCATCCACACCTACGATTACCCGACGCTCGCCCAACGCGGTCTCGATGCCGCCAACAGATATGCCGAGGTTGCCCCCGCGGCGCAGCATGCCCAGCATATGCCCTCACATGCTTATTCCATGCTTGGGCTGTGGGCGCAGTCGGTGGCATCGAACACGAAATCGCGGGCAGTCGCCCAGGGACAAGCGAGCAGGCTCTGGCCAGGGGCGACGCATCCAGGCGAGCCGCACCATCTGGACTTTATGGAGTACGCCCTGCTGCAATTAGGACAGGAGGGACAGGCGAAGCAGGTACGCGACGACAGCAACGCCATAAGAAAGCTCGGGTTTGAATACTTCGCAAGCTATACCGCGCTTGCGGCCGTGCCGGCGCGCTTTGCGTTGGAGCGTCAGGCGTGGAAGGAAGCGGCTGCGCTTGAGCCGAGGGGCAGCAAGTTTCCACAGGCCGAGGCTATCACTCATTTCGCCCGCGCCATGGGAGCGGCCCGCAGCGGCGACCTCGCCAATGCCGAGCGCGACGTCGACAATCTCAAGGTAATTCGTACCACGCTGGAAAACGCAAGTCAGTCTTATTGGGCCTCACAGGTCGAAATCCAGACGTTGGCTGCATCGGCCTGGATTGCGCAAGCAAAGGAGGACAAGGAGACGGCGCTGAAGCTCATGCGCGCGGCGGCGGACCTGGAGGACGACAGCGAAAAGCACATCGCGATGGAGAACCGGCTGTACCCGATGCGCGAACTGTTGGGCGACCTGCTGCTCGAACAGCAACAGCCGGGACTAGCGCTAGCGGAATATGAGACTTCGCTGGTGTCGACGCCCAACCGGCTGCGCGGCTTGTACGGCGCAGCTAAGGCGGCGAAGGCCGCAAATCAGCCGGAGAAAGCCACGACATATTTCCGGAAGCTTGCTGAGATGACCAAAGACGCCGATACCGATCGGGTGGAAATCAGCGAAGCCAAGGCATCTTTGATGCAGTAGTAGGCTGCCGAGGCAGAGAATGAGCAGAACGGTTGCCGGCCGCACCGTCCGGCAGCCAACTGACGGCACAACGATCATGATGCGTTCGATCCTCATCGCCGCCGTTGCGGGAGTGCTGACCGCAGTGCTGGCTTCGTACTTTTTGACTGCACCTGCCCGCCAGAGCCAGACGGCGACGCTGGCCAGCCCGGACAATTCAGTGTCCAGGGTAGCCAATGCAGCCGAAGCGTGGCCGATCTGCTCGACCATGGCGGCAATGGTGGAAACGCCGGATTGGGCAGCGCTCGATCCCGATTTCGCAGCAGGCAAGCGAGCGATCGGCGCCGGCGATTGGGAAGGAGCGATCAAGGCTCTCACGAATGCGGCCCTTCGCGACGCCCGCAATGCGGATATCCAGAACTATCTTGGCTACGCGTATCGCAGGCTGCGGCAGTTCGATCCGGCAATGCAGCACTATCAGCAGGCTCTGACCCTCAATCCTCGGCACCGCAGCGCGCACGAACACCTCGGTGAAGCCCATTTGGCCCAAGGTGATCTGGCGAAAGCCAAAGAGCATCTCGCCGCTCTCGAGCAAATCTGTCTCATCCCCTGCGATGAATGCGACGATCTGCAGCGGGCGATCGCGGAGTACAACAAACTCGCGAACCGCTGATCGAATCCAATTCTCACCCAGCACAAGTGAGTGGATGGACCGCAGGCCATCGATAGCCAAATTAGACTGCACGACGGGTCTCACGCCCCGATTTTTCAGACGTCGGATTGGAACCACCATGTCGGCTGTTGGCACCTTCGGACATCACGCGATGTCCGATGTGAGTCCGGGATGCACCACAAAGCGGAAGTCCGATCACTCTGAATTTTATCAGTTCACGCCCAAGACCCGCCCCTTTGGCTCGATGCCGGTTGCGGATCGCAGTTTAACCAAAACGCTATTTTGTTGAAGCGGATCAACGTGATTTGGGTCGTCCAGTCCCCTGGCGAAAAATATTTCGCTTAACCCGTCGGGCAAATCACTCTTACAAATTCCCCCGTCTCACCCGAGAGAGGGGCGTTGGCCATCGTCACGAACGTTGGGTGGGATGCGGTGGACGCGGCAGCGTTTCGCGCGTGACGTTTCGCAGGGCGGTTTTTCCGTGAGCGACAACAAAGCGCGCCGACGAGAGATGTTGCAGCGGACGGCAAAACCGTGTGGTCCTGGCACCCGTTGCTGGTGTCAAGTTGGCGGAGGCAAGTCGGCCCAACCGGGTGCAGACTTTGCCGCTAATTCGCCAACGACGGTGACAAGACGAATTCGTCGCCGAGGAGAGCGCGGTATAAGCCGTTAAAACCATTGCGCAGGGAAGGCCGGACTGTTTCGGTGAACCTGTGGTGACTACGCTCGTGCGCTTTTTTGTTTGCGTGCGAGGCTGCGGGTGCATCGCGCACCCGGCTTTCCCTGCGCCCTCTCATTTTTCGAGGGTTGTCTGCGCAACAACTCGGGCGCCATCCGCGCCGCGAGAACGCGGCGTCGCGTTGAGATTTGGAATCCGGGGCTTTGCGGTATCGGCGAGGGGCATTATCGTGGCCGTCCAGACCTCGTTACGAAACCGCCGAGGTAACTGCCGAGGAAACTGCCATGTCCGGACCTTGTTGTTCTCTCCCTTGAAGCTTCGGGACATCTCGCTTCGCAACCGCATCGTGGTGCCGCCGATGCATCAATATTCCGCGGTGAAGGGATTTCCGACCGACTGGCATCTGATGAACGCCGGCAAGTTCGCAGCCGGTGGTGCCGGCCTCGTCGTCGTCGAATCCACCAAGGTCGAACGCCGCGGCTGCGGCACGGTGGGCGATCTCGGCATCTGGGATGACGCCTTCGTCGAGCCGCTGAGCCGGCTCGTGCGGTTCATCAAAGAGCAGAATGCGGTGGCGGGCCTTCAACTCGGCCACTCCGGGCGCAAGGCGCGCGCGAGGCGTCCATGGGAAGGCGACGGGCCGTTGCAGCGGACGCCTGAGATGGAGGACTGGGACGCCTGGACGCCGGTTGCGCCAAGCGCGCTTGCCCACAGCGAGCGATGGCCGGTGCCGAAGGCGCTGGAGCGCCATGAGGTGAAGGACCTCGTCCAGGCCTGGGGCAACGGCGCGCGGCGGGCGCATCAAGCAGGTTTTGATGTGCTGGAGCTGCACGGCGCGCACGGCTATCTCGTGCAGCAGTTTCTCTCCGAGCGATCCAACCAGCGCAGCGATGAATATGGCGGTTCGGAATCAAATCGGATGCGCTTCATCACCGAGATCACGGAGGCCGTGCGCGCGCACTGGCCCGGCGACAAGCCGCTGTTCGTGCGGCTGTCGGTGGAGGACAATGCGGGCTGGGGGGTAGAGCAGAGCGCGCGGCTCGCCAAGCTCCTCAGGACCAGGGGCGTCGACGTGATCGATTGCTCGTCCGGCGGTATCACCGACCAGGCGCCGATCCTGGGCAAGGAAATCAAATACAATTATCAGGTGCCGCTGTCGGAATATGTTCGCCGCCACGCTGATATCATGACCATGGCGGTGGGCCTGATCATCCACGGCGATCAGGCCGATCCTGCAGCACGGACGGGCCGATTTGATCGCGGTTGGCCGGGAGATCCTCAACAACCCGAACTGGCCGATGGATGCTGCCTTGAAATTGGGCATCGAAGGGCCGTTCCGGAATGTTCCGCCGCAGTTCGGATATTGGCTCGGCACCCGCTCCAAGCGCGGTTTCGGCACCCAACCTTCGACATGGCAGGTCGGCTTGGCAGGCGGCTTGCAGGTCGGCCTTGAAGAAACCAGAAAGCTATTGTGATTTCCGCCTTTGATTTGCCCGGTCCATAATGAATGGGCCTCAACCGACAGCGAGAAGGCCCGTAATGCGGAAGAATTTCCTATTTCTCTGTGGCGCGCTCACCGGAACGTGCCTGACGCTTCTCGTTACCGGCCCGCAAAGCGGGCATCTGGTCGCAGCCGCCAAAGCCGCCGCAAGTGCTGCGGATACTTACTCGCAGCTCAATCTGTTTGGCGAGGTATTCGAGCGCGTCAGGGCCGACTATGTCGAAAAGCCCGACGATACCAAGCTGATCGAGGGTGCGGTCGACGGCATGGTGACCTCGCTCGATCCGCACTCGCGCTACATGAACGACAAGGCCTGGCGCGAGATGCAGGAGACGACGTCGGGCGAATTCGGCGGCCTCGGCATCGAGGTCACGATGGAAGAGGGCCTCGTCAAGGTGGTCTCGCCGATCGACGACACGCCGGCGGCAAAGGCCGGGATCATGTCGGGCGACCTGATCAGCCAGATCGACGGCGACGCGGTGCAGGGGCTTTCGCTCGAGCAAGCCGTCAACAAGATGAAAGGCGCGGTCGATACCAAGACCAAGCTCACCATCCTGCGCAAGGGCAAGGACGCCCCGTTCGACGTTTCGATCACCCGCGAGATCATCCACGTGCGTCCGGTCCGCTATCACGCCGAGGGCGGCGACGTCGGTTATATCAGGATCACCTCGTTCAACGAACAGACCACCGACGCGCTGCACAAGGCGATTTCTGATATCTCAAAGGAGATCCCGCCGGAGAAGCTGGTCGGCTACGTCGTCGACCTCCGCAACAATCCGGGCGGGCTGCTTGATCAGGCCGTCTCGGTGTCGAGCACATTCATGGCGCGCGGCGAGGTCGTTTCGACGCGCGGCCGCAACCCCGAGGAGACCCAGCGTTTCACCGCGCATGGCGGCGACCTCATCAAGGGCAAGCCGCTGATCGTTCTGATCAACGGCGGATCGGCGTCGGCTTCCGAAATCGTTGCCGGTGCGCTGCATGATCACAAGCGCGCAACCCTGATCGGGACGCGATCGTTCGGCAAGGGTTCGGTGCAAACCATCATCCCGCTCGGTGCAGGGAACGGGGCGCTGGCGCTCACCACCGCGCGCTATTTCACGCCGTCCGGACACTCGATCCAGGCCAGGGGCATCACGCCCGATATCGAATTACTGCAGGATGTGCCCGACGAGCTTAAAGGCCGCACCGACACCAAGGGCGAGGCCTCGATGCGCGGCCACCTTTCCGCCGAAGGCGCGGAGCAGGGCGGCTCGCAATCCTACGTGCCGCCCGAAGAGAAGGACGACAAGGCGCTCAACGCGGCCTTCAACCTGTTGCGCGGCGTCACCGTCAACGCCAACGTTCCACCGCAACCCAAGGCGGTCGTCCCGAATTAGGCGGCGCCGGCGCGTGCCGGCGCTTTCGCGTCTGGCCCGCTGCCAGCGTTGCGACGCGTTCGGCGTGCGCGGAGAACAACCCCTTGAGCTCCGCGGCCGGTTTTGCAGGGCTGAACAGGTAGCCTTGCATCTCCGAACAGCCAAGCATGCGCAGCAGCCGCTGCTGTTCCCCGGTCTCGACGCCTTCCGCCGTGGTCGTCATGTTGCGCGCGGCAGCGATGTTCACTACGGCCTGTACGATGCTGGAGGAGCCGCCGGGCTCGCCGATATCGTTGACGAAGCAACGGTCGATCTTGATCTTGTCGAACGGGAAACGCTGCAAGTAGCTGAGCGAGGAATAGCCGGTGCCGAAATCGTCGAGCGCGATGCGCACGCCGATGGCGCGAAGCTGGTGCAGGATCGCGAGCGCGGTCTCGTCGTCGCGGATCAGCACCGCCTCGGTGATCTCGAGCTCCAGCCGGCTGGCCGGCAGGCCGGAGGCGGCGAGCGCCGCCATGATCTTCAGCGCCAGCGTGCCGCTCTTGAACTGGACCGGCGAAACGTTGACCGCGAGGTTGATGTCGCTGGGCCAGGTCGCCGCCTCTCTGCAGGCCGTCGTCAGCACCCATTCGCCGAGCTGATTGACGAGACCGGTTTCTTCCGCGATCGGGATGAATTCGGCCGGCGAAACCATGCCGCGCTCGGGGTGCCGCCAGCGTACCAGCGCTTCGCATACGGTGATCTCGTTGCTCTGAAGGCTAAGGCAAGGCTGATAGTACACCTCGAGTTTACCGCCGGATATCGCCTGGCGCAGATCGCTTTCCAGCCTGCGGCGCGCCTTGACCTCCGCATCCATGTCGGGTTCGAAGAAACGGTAAGTCCGTCGTCCCGCCGATTTGGCGGCATACATCGCCATGTCCGCGTTCTTGAGGATTTGTTCGAGATCGGCGCCGTGGTCAGGCGCGAGCGCGACGCCGATGCTGGCGTCGGTGGTCACTTGATGACCGAGACAGTCATAGGGCTCTCTGATCGCGTTGAAAATGTCGTTCAGGAGATCGGTGACGTCATCAGGCGTCTTGACCGCGGTCTGGACGATGGCGAACTCATCGCCGCCCAGCCGTGCGACGAAGCCGCAATCGCCGACGCACTGGCTGAGACTGACGGCGACATACTTCAACAGCTCATCACCGATCAGGTGGCCGAGCGAATCGTTGACGCTTTTGAATTCGTCGATGTCGATGTAGTGGACCGCTACTCGCTCACCCGGCGCAATGCAGGCCAGCTCCTGCTTCAGCCGTTCTTGGAACAGGGCGCGGTTGGGCAGGTCGGTCAACACGTCATAATGGGCAAGATGCGTGATGCGCTGCTCGGCGCGCCTGCGCTCGGTGATATCCTCGTGGGTCGCGAGCCATCCACCGTCCGCGAGCGGCTCGTTGATAATCTGGACCGAGCGCCCGTCGGAGGTGTCGACCACCATGGAGTTTCTCAAGGGGATATCGTGCAGAACGCGCGCAATGTATTGGTCGACGTCGCCGCTAAACGATCCGGTGACCTTGCGGTGCTCGATGATCTCGCGGAAGCTGCATCCCGGCTTTATGACTTCGGCGGACAGGCCGTACATCTCTATATAGCGCTGGTTGCAGACGACGAGACGCTGGGAGTTGTCGAACAGCAAGAGCCCCTGCGTCATGTTGTTGACGGCTTTGTCCAGGCGCTGCTTCTCCAGCGTCAAGCGCTGCTGCGAAAGGCGATGCTGCAGCGACAACTTGCGAACGACCAGGAACAGCAACAAGGCGATGGCGAGCGCGGAGGCGCCCGCTACCGCGACCAGGATGCGCATCTGCTCCCGCCAATCGGCCAGCGCCGCTTCCGTGGTCTTGGTGGCGACGATCACGATCGGGAAATTAGCGAGCGCGCGCGATGAAACCAACCGATCCTGGCCATCGATGGGACTGGTCAGGCGCGTGGTGTATTGGGGGAGCTCGAATATCTTCTGCCGGACAACGGGGCCGCCGGCCTTGAAGTTCCGTCCGATCATGCCTTCGGGATGCGGATAACGGACCAGCAGCGTTCCGTTGCGGTGGTGCATCGAAATCGCCGCGCCGGGAGCAAGTGCGACGGATGCGAAGAATTTCTCGAAATTGGTCGGTTCGATACCGCGGCCGATGACGCCGAGCAACTCGCCGTCGGTCCCGTCATCTTGCGGGCGATCACAGTGGTCCAGGCGCCACTGATCCGGCTGTGCACCGGTTCGACCAACATTTCCGGCGCGTGCGGATCGGTTCTGAAGGTCCGGAAATAGGGGCGGTCGCCGACATTG
>Ga0066673_10000712_pt1 | contig 10430 bp, 10 predicted proteins | sample GraSoiAngelo_122_FD_62302 | JGI IMG/M metagenome (GOLD analysis project Ga0066673, IMG submission 62302) | Grasslands soil microbial communities from the Angelo Coastal Reserve, California, USA - 14_0927_02_20cm | ecosystem: Environmental > Terrestrial > Soil > Grasslands | place: USA...
GGCGTCGACGAGGCCCCACTCGACGGCCCGCTTCCCTTTCACGCCCTCGGCAAGGGTCGAAAACGCGTCTGCCAGGTCGCGCCGCACCTTGCGCTTGTCCACCACCCGCGTCAGCCCGCCGGTGCCGGGAAGCACAGCGAGGAGCGGCACCTCGGGCAGCGCCACCGTGGACGACCCGTCGTCGACGAGCACGATCTGGTCGCAGGCGAGGGCGAGCTCGTATCCGCCGCCCGCCGTTGCCCCGTTGCAGGCCGCGAGATAGCGCTGCCCGCTCTGCGCGCTCGCCTCCTCGATCGCGAGACGCGTCTCGTTCGTGTACTTGCAGAAGTTGACCTTGAAGGGGTGCGTCGAGGAGGCGAGCATGTAGATGTTCGCGCCGGCGCAGAAGATCCTGTCGTGGCCGGAGGTGACGACCACGGCTTTGACCTCGGGATGGGTGAAGCGGAGCCGCTGGACGGCGTCGGCAAGCTCGATGTCGACCGAGAGGTCGTACGAGTTGCTCTTGAGCTGGATCTTGTCGTCCTGGCCCGCGAATGGCTCGACCTCCATGGTCAGGCGCGCCATGTCGCCCTCGACCACGAGGGTCCAGTGCCGGTAGCGGTCGGGATGGGTCTCGAACTGCGTCTTCGAGGTCGGGGGAGCGGCTTTGGCTTCCATCGGCGCGGAAGGTACCCCAGGGGCGGCGGATTCGCAAAGCAGTATAGTGCCTAGTGCGCGGTTGCGCACGCCATTTCCGTGCAGTATAGTGCATGGCCACGTGACTGCCCGGCCCACCACGGCGACCCGCTCCAAGGATGCCCTCCTCGCCAGCATCGGCGCCTCGGTGCGAGCGGCCCGGGAGCAGCGCGGCTTTTCCCGCCGGGCGCTCTCCGAGCGCTGCGGCGTCTCGGAGCGGTTCCTCGCCGAGCTGGAATCGGGCGCCGGCAACATCTCCATCGCCCGTCTCGCCCAGGTAGCGAAGGCGCTGGGCACGACGGCGTCGCTGCTGCTGGCTGCGGCCGAGGGTGAGGCCGCCGGCGGTGTCTCCAGCACTGCGGGAGCTTCGCGAGGACCGCTGGTAGCGCTCGTCGGGATGAGAGGCGCCGGCAAATCAGCCATCGGGCGCCGCCTGGCCGAACAGCTCGGGGTGCCGTTCTTCGAACACGATCAGCTCGTCGAGCGCGCCGCCGGGCTGTCGCTCGCGGACATTTTCTCCCTGCACGGCGAGGGGTACTATCGGAGGCTAGCCCGCGAGGTACTCGCCCGGTTCCTCTCCGAGACGGAGGCGGGCGTCCTCGCGACGGGGGGCGGGGTCGTGACCGATCGCGAGGCGTATCGCCTGCTGCAGAAGCGTTGCGTGACGGTATGGTTGCGCGCGGCGCCCGAGGACCACTGGCAGCGGGTGCTGCAGCAGGGCGACACGCGTCCGGGCGACGCGAGCGCCGATGCCCGCAGCGAATTGCGCGCCCTCCTTCAGGCCCGCGAACCGCTTTATGCGCTGGCCAGTGTGACGGTGGACACATCCCGGGTCGGCCTGGAGGGCGCCATCAAGGAGGTAGCGAGGCGCGTCTCACGGGCACTCGCCACCAGCCCAGGACCAGAATAGGATAACAATTCGTGAACGCGGATCAGTTGCCAACGACGAGGAAGTCGATTCTCGAGACCCTCAAGCGGGAGGGGAAGGCGGCCATCGCCGACCTGGCGGGGCGCCTGGGGATGTCCGGGGAGGCGGTGCGCCAGCAACTCCTCCAGTTGCAGCGGGAAGGCTGGGTGGAAGCGATCCGCGACGAGGCCCACGAGAAGCGCTCGGGCCGGCCGGCCGCCCATTACCGCCTGACCACCGCCGGCGACCACCTCTTTCCGAAGCACTACGATCAGCTGGGCATCGCGCTCCTCGACGCGGTGGCAGGCCACCTCGGTCCCGACGCGCTCTCGCGGGTGCTGGCGGGAATGACGGAGGCCCGCGTCAAGCTCTGGGAGCAGCGCCTCGCCGGAAGACCGCTCCCCGAGAAGTTGCAGGCGCTCACCGCCCTCTACGATCCGCAGGGCACGAACGGCGGCACAGCCTACGCGCACGTGGAGAACGGAGCGGGCGGGCTGCGGCTCGTGGAGCAGAACTGCCCGTTCCTCAACGTCGCCACCGAGCGGCCCGCCGTCTGCAGCGTCTCCGTCTCGCTCCTCTCCCAGCTTCTCGGCGTGGAGGTGGTACGGGAGGAGCGCTTCCAGGACGGCGACGGACGCTGCGTGTTCCGGGTCTACGAAGACCGGCCAATCCCGGAAGACCAGCGCGGCTGGAAGCCCGAGCCGGCGAAGTCGTCCTCGTAGAGGCTCACTTGCCGGTGAACTGCGGCGTCCGCCTCGCGTTGTAGGCGGCGATCCCTTCCGCCGCATCCTTGCCCTCGAAGAGCCGCTGCTGCAGCTCCCGCTCGAGGGCGAGCCCCTGCTCGAGGCCGACCTCGAGTCCGGTGGTCACCGCCCGCTTGATGAGGCCGACCGCCCGTGCCGCCTTCGCGGGCGGCGTGAACTTGCGCGCGTACTCGAGCGCCGCGCCGCGGAACCGGTCGGCATCGACGTCGAGCACCTGGTTCACGAGCCCGAGCCCTTTCGCCTCCTCCATGGAGAAGGTCGCGCCTTCCGCCATCCACTCGATGGCCTTCGCGCGCCCGACCGCGCGAGCGAGCCGCTGCGTTCCGCCGGTGCCGGGCAGGACGCCGAGGGTGACTTCGGGCAGCCCGATCTTCCCTCCTTCGCGGCGCGCGATGCGCAGGTCGCAGGCGAGGGCGATCTCCAGGCCGCCTCCCACGGTGTGCCCGTTGAGGGCCGCGATGACGAGCTTCGGCGTCTGTTCGAGGCGGCACAGCGTCTCGTTCGCGTGCAGGCAGAAGTTGTACTTGAAGTAGGGGTCGGCCTTCTCCAGCATCTTGATGTCGGCCCCGGCGCAGAAGAACTCGGCCTTGCCGCCGTGCCGCGCGCCGGTCACCACGATGACGTGAATCGCGGGATCCATGCGCGCGTCGAGCACGTTCGCATCGAGCTCGCGCATCATGTCGTAGGAGTATGTGTTGGCGGGCGGTGCGTTCAGCTCGAGGACCATCACGCTTTCGTTCCTGGTCGCGTTGACCAAGGGCGTCGTCATGCGCGCCTTGTACCACCGCTGCGAGTACCCGGCTCTTGGCTAGAGCCGGGATCAGACATGACACCTCACCAGAACGATCTGATGACCGAGGCGCGCCGCGACCGCGTCGACGAACTCATCGAGGAGCGGCGGCCAGTTCCAAAAGGCGATGCCGAGATGCCCGAATGCCCAGGGCCGCGGACCGCGCCACTCGACGAGCCGGCGGGGCGTGCCGCACGAAGGGCACGCGAACTGCGCATCGTCCGCGCCTGCCTGCCAGGCTTCGACTGCTTCAGTCCACGCAGCGTCGCCGTGGAAATCGACCGCGAACGTGCTTCCGCAGCTTGCGCAGGTCAGCTCGATCCCATTGCCACCCGAGTCGAACACTCGCCGGCCGGCTTCGACGATGACACCATCGATTCCTTCACTCGTTGCGTACTCGGGGCCAATCGCGCGGGTGAACCGCGGACCGGGAAGGAAGGTCACGCCTTCGGGTGGAGTGCGAACGTCGGCGCTGATGATTCCTTCGTCGAGGAGCCAGAGCCGCACGGACTCGCCGAGGCGCTCTGTCTCGCCCGCGCTGGCCTCGACATCGACGATGGTCTGCCAGTCATCGCTCAAGAGAACCTGTCATCGCGAGTCCCGGTCGCATCAAGAGGCTTCATCGTCACAGCGCCCCGGCGTTCTTGAAGTAGCGGCCTTCTCCAGCATCTTGATGTCGGTCCCGGCGCAGAAGAACTCCGTCTTCCTGCCAAAGACGAGGCGAACGATGCGCTCCGCCGGGAATGCGCGCGATGCCGGCACGCAGCGAACCTATCACCGCGTTGGCGTCCGGATGCCTGGCCCTCGTGGCCGCAGGATGAAGCTTCCGGTCATTCGGCGATGACGCGCCTTCCATTCGGAGCGCTCCTGTCGCTGATTCCCCTGGCCGTCGCGCCGTCGGTGCTCGGGGACGACGGTCCGCGATTGCGTCCTTCGGTGGCATTTGGCGGGGCGGGACTGTTTCCCTCGAGAGATGGACAGCGCCGGGCGGACCCGAAGGGAGCCCTCGACATCGACGCCTCTCTCGAGCTCGGCCCGGTCTTTCTCGCGGGCACCCTGCTCCAAGGCCTCGGAGAAACGACGGTGCCCGATCATTCGTTCCTGGGTGTGAAGCTCGGATACGTGTTTGGCGACGGGCCGTTCGCCACTTACTTGTCGGCTGGCATCGGCCATCTTTCGCAAACCGCGCTCTTCAATTTCGACGAAGGCACGACCGGGAGCGCGTCGGGATTGGGGTTCGAGCTCGAGGCGGGTGCGGTCTTGTTCCGGCGCGCCGAGCTCTTCCGCATCTGGATCTACGCCCTGGTCTTGTTACCGACGTTCGAGGTGCGAAGCCCGTTCGGTCCGGAAGCCGCTCACATCAACGCGCTCGGCTTCGGTCTGCGGCTCGGGCTCTAGCGGCTGGGCCGCGCAAGAATTGAATTCCGAGCCCCGTCCGAGGGCACTACGCGCAATTCCTGCGCCCCGCGTAACGCGCGGCCCGTGTAACGTTGCTCGTGGCCGACGTTTTGGGATGAAGTTTGCAAGGATTGCGCGGGACGCCTGCCTCTCAGTGCCGGAGTTGCGGGTGAGAGGACAGCCATGATCGCGCTGTTGTTGCTCGTGGCCGCGGCGGAGACCCCTGCCGAGATCCTCGCGGAGCCCGTCGTCATCACCGCCACCCGGACGCTGGGAACGCCGCCGCTAGAAGTCCGTACCATCGAGGGGGCGGCGCTGCGAGCCGCGAAGGCTCCTGACGAGGCGCTCCGCTCGATGCCGGAGTTCACCGCCCTCGTCGGGCGCCAGCCGGGGCTCGACCTTCTGGGTCAACCGCGCTTCGTGCGCGTCGGGATCGCATACCATGCCCGCTGACGGCGCTCCGAAGCAGCTCCTCCTCGAACGGCGGCGGTCCGTCGATGCGGTCTGGGAAGCCTTCCTCGCCAAGGGGGTCCAGCCCGCGGGCCTCTCCGGCGAGATCCTCCGTTCCTGGCAACGGGTGCGCGATGCGTACCGGATCGATCCCGCGCTCAAGCGCATCCCCCGGGTGCTGCGGAAGGACGAGCTCGACGAGCGGCGCCGCCGCAGCGAGTTCTTGCGCCTCGCACGCCCCATCCTCGCGGACTTCACGGCTCGGCTCGGATTGTCCGGTCACGTGCTCTCGTCGTTCGACGCGGACGGCACCATGCTGTCCATCGACGGCAGCCCGGCGACCATCGAGCGCGTCGCCGAGATCGATTTCCGCCCCGGGGCGAGCTGGGCCGAGGACAGCGCCGGCACCAACGGACCAGGAACGGCGCTGGCGGAGCGACGGCCGGTGGAGGTTTTCGCCTCCGAGCACTATGTCGCCGCCTGGCAGCCCTGGACCTGCTCGGCGGCGCCGATCTTCGCGCCCGGCGATCCGGTTCCCATCGGCATCATCGATCTCACCGGCCCTTGGGAGGTACAGCGCCGCAGCGCTCTCGCGATCGCCAGCGCCATCGCACGCGCCGTCGAGGAGCGGCTCCGCGCTGCTGCCGGCGTGCGCTCCGAAGTGGTCCGATTCGCATTCCGCGCCGCCCGATGCTCGGGCGACGCCATCCTGGCGGTCGACGGGCGGGGCAGGGTCATCGCCCAGAACGAGGCCGCGCAGCGCCTGCACCTGGCCGAGAGCGGTAATCTCCTGCCGGGGGCCCGCGAGGCTCTCGCGCGCGCGTTCGCCTCGCCGGCGCATGGAGACGAGATTCCCCTCTCCTTGCCGCCGGCGCGGGACGCGACGGTGACTCCCGTGCTCTACGAAGATCTGGTGGTGGGTGGTATCGCGCGTATCCCATCCCGCCGCCGCGAGCCCGCGGTGCGCCGCCATGCCGCCACCCATCCCGCGCGCTATGACTTCGAGCGTATCCAAGGGCGTTCCGCGCCGCTGCGCATGGCGGTCGAGATTGCTCGCACCGCCGCGAGCAACTCGCTGCCGGTGGTGCTGGGCGGCGAATCCGGCACGGGCAAGGAGCTCTTCGCCCATGCCATCCACTCGGCCAGCTTGCGGAGCGGGGGCCCCTTGGTGGTGGTCCATTGCGGAGCCATCCCCGCGCAGCTCGTCGAGGCGGAGCTCTTCGGTTACGAGCCCGGCACCTTCACCGGCGGCAGGAGCGGAGGAAATCCCGGCCGCTTCGAGGATGCGGACGGAGGCACGCTGTTCCTCGACGAGGTCAGCGAGCTTGCGCCGGCGGCGCAGACGGCGCTGCTCCGCGTGCTGCAAGAAAAGGAGGTGGTGCGCCTCGGCGGCAGCGCGCCCCGCCAGGTGGACGTGCGCATCGTGGCCGCCTCGAACAAGCCGCTCGACGAAGAGATCCGCAAAGGAAGGTTCCGCCGCGACCTGTACTACCGGCTGAACGTGCTTCCCATCGCGATTCCGGCGCTCCGCGAGCGGCCCGAGGACATCGAGCTGCTCGCCCAGACCTTCCTCGAGGAAGCGCAGAGGGCGGTCGGGCGCAGCGGGCTCTCACTGTCGGCGGCAGCGCTCGCCGCCTTGCGGGCGCACTCCTGGCCCGGCAACGTCCGCGAGCTGCGCAACGTCATCCTGCGCGCGAGCGCCACCTCGCCGCGGGAGGAGATCAGGCCCGAGGACATCACGCTCGAGGCGGACATCGTCGCCGACGTGCAAAGGGTGGAAGCGACCTGCGAACCGCCGCCGCCGAAGCCTGTAGCGACGCTGCGCGATGCGGTCGGCGAGTCGGAGCGGACGGCGCTCCTTGCGGCGCTCGAGGAGTCCGGCTGGAACTTCGTCCGCGCCGCGGGAGCGCTGGGCGTGTCGCGGATGACCGTCTATCGGCGTCTGGCCCGCTTCGGAATCGCGCGTCGCGCTTGATGCGTCTCAGGCCTGTTACATGTCGCGCGACATGTAAACGGGTTTCCGCCCTCCTGGGACATCCTTCGAAAGGCCCTCGAAATCGCCATTTTCACAGGGTGGCCCGGTGCGTCGACCGACATTGGCGCACTCATTGCTGAAGGAAGTTGCCGGGTTTTCAAATCGCGAAGGGGAGAACGATGCGATACGCGGATCCGGGTCAACCGGGAAGCAAGGTCGAGTTCAAGAAGCGCTACCAGAATTTCATCGGAGGCAAGTGGCGCGAGCCCGTCAAGGGCGAGTACTTCGAGAACGTCTCGCCGGTCACCGGCAGGCCGTTCTGCGAGGTGCCCCGCTCGAACGCGGAGGACGTGAACCGCGCCCTCGACGCGGCCCACGCCGCCAAGGACGCCTGGGGCAAGACCTCGTACGCGCAGCGCTCGGTGATGCTCAACAAGATCGCCGATCGCATGGAGCAGAACCTCGAGCTGCTCGCCGTCGCCGAGACCTGGGACAACGGCAAGCCGGTGCGCGAAACCCTGGCCGCCGACATCCCGCTCGCCATCGATCACTTCCGTTACTTCGGCAGCGTGATCCGCGCCCAGGAAGGCAGCGTCGCCGAGATCGACGAGACCACCGTCGCCTACCATTTCCATGAGCCTCTCGGCGTCGTCGGTCAGATCATCCCCTGGAACTTCCCCATCCTCATGGCCACCTGGAAGCTCGCCCCGGCGCTCGCCGCGGGCAACTGCGTGGTGCTCAAGCCGGCCGAGCAGACCCCGGTCTCCATTCTCGTCCTGCTCGAGCTCATCCAGGACCTGCTGCCTCCCGGCGTCCTCAACGTCGTCAACGGCTTCGGCCTCGAGGCGGGAAAGCCGCTCGCCTCCTCCAACCGCATTGCCAAGATCGCCTTCACCGGCGAGACCACCACCGGCCGGCTCATCATGCAGTACGCCTCGCAGAACCTGATCCCGGTGACGCTGGAACTCGGCGGCAAGTCGCCCAACGTCTTCTTCGAGGACGTCTTTGCGAAGAACGACGACTTCGCCGACAAGGCGCTGGAGGGCTTCGCGATGTTCGCGCTCAACCAGGGCGAGGTGTGCACCTGCCCGTCGCGGGCGCTCATCCAGGAGTCGATCTACGATCGCTTCATCGAGTCGGCGGTCGCCCGCGTGAACAAGATCACCCAGGGTCATCCCCTCGATACGAGCACGATGATCGGCGCGCAGGCTTCTTCCGAGCAGCTGGAGAAGATCCTCTCGTACATCGACATCGGCAAGCAGGAAGGCGCCAAGATCCTCACTGGCGGCGCGCGCAAGACGCTCGATGGCGAGCTGAAGGACGGCTACTACATGCAGCCCACCGTGCTGCGCGGCCACAACAAGATGCGCGTCTTCCAGGAGGAGATCTTCGGGCCGGTGGTGGCCGTGACTACCTTCAAGGACGAAGCCGACGCGCTCGCCCTCGCCAATGACACGCTCTACGGCCTCGGCGCCGGTTTGTGGACCCGCGACGGCAATACCGCTCATCGCATGGGCCGCGGCCTCAAGGCAGGGCGGGTCTGGACCAACTGCTACCACCTGTATCCGGCCCACGCCGCCTTCGGCGGGTACAAGCAGTCGGGCATCGGGCGCGAGAACCACAAGATGATGCTCGACCATTACCAGCAGACGAAGAACCTCCTCGTCAGCTACTCGCCCAAGGCCCTCGGATTCTTCTAGGCAGCAAGGAGCGGACCATGAAGCCCGTGCGCGTGACTGCCACCCCGGCAGCGCTGGACCTGATCGCCGCGCTGCGCGGGCGGCACGGCCCGCTCCTCTTCCACCAGTCCGGCGGCTGCTGCGACGGCAGCGCGCCGATGTGCTACCCGCAGGGCGACTTCCTCGTCGGCGAGCACGACGTCCTCCTGGGCGCCATCGGAGGGACGCCGTTCTACATCTCCGAATCGCAACACCAGTACTGGAAGCACACGCTGCTCATCATCGACGTCGTCGAGGGCCGCGGCGGGATGTTCTCGCTGGAGAACGGCGAAGGGCGGCGCTTCCTCACCCGTTCGCGCGTTTTCACCGACGCGGAATATGTGGAGCTGTCGCAGGATCGATAAACAATTTTCTGGGAGGTCGGCATGTCGAGCGAATCGAAGGGTACCCGTCTGTCGAGGGACCGTCCTGCCCTTCTGCCTGGTCCTTGCCGCGGCGGCGTCCGTCCGGGCTGCGGGGGTCACCGACAAGGACATCCTCAACGACGCGACCACGCCCGGCGACGTCGTCTCGTATGGAATGGGCCCGCATGCCCAGCGCTACAGTCCGCTCGCGAAGATCTTCCTGCCGCCCTTGCGTCGCGGCGTCTTCCGGGACGACCGCACCCTGATGCCCAAGTTCGAAGGCGTGGTGAGTCAGGAAGGCATCTGGGCGATCCGGGCCTTCCTGGACGCGATCTACGAGGAGTAGGTCACACCGCTTCGACGATGACCGAAACTCCCTGCCCGACGCCGACGCAGAGCGTGGCGAGCCCGTAGCGCCCGCCACGCGCCCGCAGCGCATGCACGAGGTGGATGAGGATGCGCGCGCCGCTCATGCCGAGCGGATGACCGATGGCGATGGCGCCGCCGTCCACGTTGACGCGGTCCGGGTCGAGGCCCAGCTCTCCGATGACCGCCAGCGCCTGCGCCGCGAACGCTTCGTTCAATTCGACGAGGTCGAGGTCGCGCACTTGCAGCTTGGCCCGCTCCAGCGCCTTCCGTGTGGCAGGAACCGGCCCGATGCCCATCTCCCGCGGGTCCACTCCCGCGGACGCCGCCGCCACGATCCGCGCGAGCGGCGTGAGCCCGAGATCCTTCGCCCGCTGGCCCGAGGCGATGAGCATCGCGGCCGCGCCGTCGTTCAACGAGGACGAATTGCCCGCCGTGACGGTCCCGCCTTCGCGAAAAGCGGGCTTCAGCTTCGCGAGCTTCTCGATGGACGTGTCCGCGCGAGGACCTTCGTCGCGCTCGACCATGCCTTCCTGGCCCTTCTGCCTGTCGGCGGCCAGATCGGAGAGCGGCACCGGGAGCATCTCGGCCCGGAAGGCCCCGGACTCCTGCGCCGCGAGAGCGCGCTTGTGAGAGCGAAGCGCAAACTCGTCCTGCGCCGCGCGCGGCACCTTGTAGTGGGCGGCGACGTTCTCCGCCGTCTCTCCCATGCTCTCGAGCGGGAAGCGGGCCGCGAGGCGCGGATTGGGGAAGCGCCAGCCCAGCGCAGTGTCGAAACTCTGCGGCGAGCCGCTCGCGAACGCCTCGGAGGGCTTTGCCACCGACCAGGGAGCGCGCGTCATGCTCTCCACACCGCCTGCGACCACCAGGTCCGCCTCGCCGACGCGGATGGCGCGCGCGCCCTGCACCGCGGCTTCCAGCCCGCTCGCACAGAGCCGATTCACCGTGAAGCCAGGGACCTCGTCGGGAAGGCCCGCGAGGAGCAGGGCCATGCGCGCGACGTTCCGGTTGTCCTCGCCCGC
>Ga0066673_10000713_pt1 | contig 10429 bp, 10 predicted proteins | sample GraSoiAngelo_122_FD_62302 | JGI IMG/M metagenome (GOLD analysis project Ga0066673, IMG submission 62302) | Grasslands soil microbial communities from the Angelo Coastal Reserve, California, USA - 14_0927_02_20cm | ecosystem: Environmental > Terrestrial > Soil > Grasslands | place: USA...
GCCGGAGGCGCTGGTGGCGATGACCGACGACGAGTTCCGGGAGCGGTTTCGCGGCTCGCCGCTCAAGCGCGCGCGGCGCGAAGGGCTCGCGCGTAATGCCGCGATCGTCCTCGCGAACCGCCGCCGCATCACGCCGTAGCGCGCAGTCACGTTCGATCAGTGGTATGACCTTTGCTTTTCTTCGAGGCACACCCGGCCCGTGCGGGAGAAGGAGAGCATCGACATGGCCGACAACAAGGATCCGAACAAGGACGCCCAGAGCGGCGAGCCGGTCCAGCTCGACAAGGAGCAGGACGAGCAGCACAAGGGCGATCAGGGCCAGCAGCATCAGCCGCGCCCGCAGCAGGGCGGCCAGCAGCAGGGTGGCCAGCAGCAGCAGGGCAACCAGGCCGGTGGTCAGGAGCAGGGCGCGAAGCCCGAGGGCGGTCAGCGCAAGTAACGACCGCCCCGGAGCGCGGCGGGGGCGGTCCTGTCCCCCGCCACCGCCGCGCTCTCGCCTCGCAGAGCGACGATAAGGGCCCATCTGCTTCGTTGCCTCGGTCGCGCCGGCCTGCGGCGTATGCGGCATACGCCTCGGCCGTCGCTTCCCTCGGCGCCTCGCATCTGGACCCTTCTCGTCGCTCTGCGGTGTCGCCGGCCCGGGTAAGGACGGAGCGCCCTCGGCGTATGCGGCATACGCCTTGGCGCGCCTCAGTCGCGTTCGACCTGGCGTAAGCGTCCGGCTGTAGACTGGGCGGACGCATGAGCATCGATCGCGCCTCCGGCATAGCGCTCGCCGCTCTTGCGTTGCTGGTGCTGGAGGAGACTTGGCGGCAGCGGCTGCCGGTCGGCTCGATTGCGAATCCCGGTCCGGCCTACTTTCCTGGCGTGCTGGCGCTCTTGCTGCTACTGGCCGGCGCGGCGCTGACGGCGGTTGCCGGCGCCGGGCCCCGCCTCGCGAGCCTGCAGTGGCGCGAGTGGCGGCAGGCGGTGGCGATCTTCGTCGCGTGCGTGTTTTGCGCCGTGGCCCTCGATCGTCTCGGATATCGGCTGACGATTGTGATCGCCCTCGGTTTTCTCGTCGGGGTCGTCGAGCGCAAGCCGGTGGTGGCGACCGTCATCTTCGCGGGCGCGGCGGCACTCGGCACGTTCTGGCTCTTCGACACGCTGCTGCGCGTGCCGCTGCCACGCGGTCCGTTTCGCTTCTAGATGCTCGAGGTCGTCCAGAATCTCGGACTCGGGTTCTCGGTCGCGCTTTCGCCGCCCCTGCTCCTGTACGCCTTCGTCGGCTGCGTGATCGGCACGCTGGTCGGCGTGCTGCCTGGCGTAGGACCGCTCGCGGGAATCAGCCTGCTGCTGCCGGCCACGTTCGGCATGGACGCCACGCGTGCGATCGTCATGCTGGCGGGCATCTACTACGGCGCGATGTACGGCGGGTCCACCACCTCCATACTCATGCGCATCCCGGGCGAGGCGGCATCGGTGATGACCTGCATCGACGGCTACGCGATGGCGCGCAAGGGTCGCGGCGGCGCCGCGCTCGCGATTGCCGCCGTCGGTTCCTACATCGCGGGCACGGCCAGCGTCGTCGCGCTCATGGTGATGGCACCGCCGCTGGCGCGCGTCGCCCTGCGCTTCGGCCCACCCGAGCAGCTCGCGCTGCTCCTGCTGGGCCTGCTCGTGCTCGCCTACATGAGCTCGGGCTCCATGCTGAAGGCGCTGGCGATGGCCGCGCTCGGCCTGCTGCTCGGCACCGTCGGCATCGACCAGATGACCGGTTACATGCGCTATGCGTACGGCGTCGTCGAGCTGGGCGACGGTCTCGGCGTCGTGCCGGTCGCCGTGGGTCTCTTCGGCGTGGCGGAGATCCTGGCCACGGCGGGCGCGCCGACGCCGCCCGCGGTCATCAAGCCGCGGCTGCGCGACCTGCTGCCCTCGCGCGGGGAGTGGCGCGAGTCGGCGTGGCCGATCGCGCGCGGCAGCGTGCTCGGCTTCCTGATCGGCATCCTTCCCGGCTCCGCGCACATCATCGCGAGCTTCGTGTCGTACGCGGTGGAGAAGCGCGTGTCGCGACGCCCGCAAGATTTCGGCCACGGTGCGGTCGCCGGGGTGGCCGGCCCCGAGTCCGCGAACAACTCGGCGACCTCCGGCGCGTTCGTCCCGATGCTGGCGCTCGGCGTGCCGTCGGGCCCGATTCCCGCCGTGATGCTCGCCGCCCTCATGGTGCACGGCGTGGCGCCCGGTCCGCTGCTGATCCAGAATCAGCCCGCGCTGTTCTGGGGCTTCATCGCCTCGATGTACGTCGGCAACGTGATGCTGTTGATCCTCAATCTGCCGCTCGTCGGCGTCTTCGTGAACATCCTGCGCGTGCCGTACCCGTATCTCTATCCGGCGATCCTTGTCTTCTCGATCCTCGGCGTGTACGCGGTCAACGCCTCGGTCGTCGACGTGTGGATCATGCTGGTGATGGGCGTGCTCGGTTACGTGCTGCGCAAGCTCGATTTCGAGACGGCGCCGATCGTGCTTGGCGTGGTCCTCGCTCCGCTGATCGAGCTCAGCCTTCGCCAGTCGCTCGCGATGTCCGACGGCCGCTATGCGATCTTTCTCGAGCACCGCATCGCGGCCGCGCTGCTGGCGTTCGGGCTCGGTCTCGTGCTCCTGAACCTGTATACGTTCGCGCGCCGCGGCCTCGATTGGCGGGCCCGGATGGCGCTCGCGGAAAAGGGAGACTCCTCATGATGCAGCGTCTGGCCGCGACGATGCTCGTGCTCGTCGCCTCGATCGGGCCGGCATCCGCGCAAGACACGTACCCCAATCGCCCCATCACGATGGTCGTGCCGTTTCCGCCCGGCGGCGTCGCCGATCTGACGGCCCGCCCCGTCGCCGCGGCGATGGAACGCGTTTTGAAAAACCCGGTCGGCGTCGTCAACAAGCAGGGCGCGGCGGGGGCGGTCGGGATGCAGTCGGTGGCGGTGGCGAAGCCCGACGGCTATACGCTGCTGCTCGCGCTGTCGTCCATCTCGATCATCCCGGAGGCCGACAAGCTGTTCAATCGGCCGCCGGCCTTCACCGTCGATCAGTTCGCGCCGATCGCGCTGATCTCCGCCGACCCCACGATCCTCGTGGTCCCCGCCGACAAGCCGTGGAAGACGGCGAAGGATTTCATCGAGGACGCCCGGAAGCGTCCGGGGCAGATCTCGTACTCGTCCTCCGGTATCTACGGCACGCTGCACATGGCGATGGAGCTCTTGTCGCAGGCGGCCGGCATCAAGCTGCGTCACGTGCCGCACGCCGGCGCCGGTCCCGCGCTGACCGCCATCCTCGGCGGTCACGTGGATGCGCTCGCCTCGGGTCCGGCCGTGGTGCTGCCGCACATCAAGGCCGGCAAGCTGCGTCCGCTCGCGGGCTGGGGCGACAAGCGCGTAGCTGCGCTGCCGGACGTCCCGACGCTCAAGGAGCTCGGCTATCCGGACGCGGAGTTCTACATCTGGGCCGGCGTGTTCGCGCCCAAGGGGACGCCCGAGCCCGTCGTCGCCAAGCTGCGCGCGACCGTCCGTGAGGCCGTGAACGACTCGGAGTTCAAGGCGGCGATGGACAAGCTCGAGACGCCGGTGACGTTCAAGCAGGGCGACGAGTTCCAGCGGTTTTTCGACGCCGACGCGAAGCGTCTCGCCGAGGGCGTGCGGCGGGTCGGCCGCGTGGAGACGAAGTAACGTGCGTGGACGGCTCCCGCCGATTTGTCGCGCCGTTCGACGGCTGGTGTAAAATCAGCCCGTTATGGCGATCCTGAAGGTCGCGCGGCTCGGTCATCCGGTGTTGCGGCAGCAGGCCGAGCGCGTGCTCCCTGCCGACATCCAGTCGGCCCAGGTGCAGCAGCTGATCGACGACATGATCGAGACGATGCACGAGTACGACGGCGCCGGGCTGGCCGCCAACCAGGTGCATGTGCCGCGGCAGATCGCGGTCATAGAGGTCGCCAAGAACCCGCGCTATCCCGACGCGCCCGAGATCCCGCTGACGGTCCTCATCAACCCCGTGGTCACGCCGACGAGCGAAGAAATCGAAGAGGGCTGGGAGGGGTGTCTCTCCGTGCCCGACATGCGCGGCGTGGTGCCCCGCTACACGGCGGTGCGCCTCGAATGTCTGGATCGCCAGGGCAAGCCCGTCGACCTCGTCGCGAAGGACTTCTTCGCGCGCGTGATCCAGCATGAGACGGACCACCTGAACGGCATCGTATACGTCGATCGGATCCGTGACATGCGCACGCTCAGCCACATCGCGGAGTGGCAGCGACACTGGCTCGGCGTCCGCGAGCAGAGTGACTAGCCCCGGTTCCAGCCCGGCGCACGCCCGGCCGCAGCCGACGGCCACGCGCGTGATCGCCATCGTCTCCGACCTGTTCTTCGTCGCGCGCATCCGGGAGACCGCCCGGCTCGCCGGCGTCCCGCTCGTGTTCGCCCGATCGCTGCAGGAGATCGAGGCGGCGCTGGCGGACGGCGCGCGGCTCGTTCTGCTGGACCTTACCGGCGGCTTCGACTACGCGGCGGTGTTCGCCGCGCTCGAGCGCGCGGCATCCACGCCGCCCGTGCTCGGCTACACCACGCACGCGCTCGCCCGGCAGACGCAGCCCTGGCACGCCCGCTGCGGCCGGGTCGTCACCAAGGAAACGCTGACGCAGGAGCTGCCCGAGCTGTTGCGCGAGGGTCTGCGATGACCGCCGAAGAATTCGTGGCGGCGCTCGACGCCGAGAATCAGGCGCGTCTGCGCGGCCTCGAGCCCGATGCCACGCTCGCCCCGGAGGTGAAGGGCCCGCTCAACGTGCCGAACCTCCTGAAGGTGGCGCTGCGCAACGAGGCCGAAGCCACCGTGATCGCCGCGCGCTGGCTCGCGACCTCCGACGACATCAAACTCGTGCTCGCCCTCGCTCGCCAGGCGGCCGACGAGGCCAAGCACTATGAGCTGATCGCCAAACGCCTCGCCGTGCTCGGCTTCGACGCCGACGGCTTCGATCCGCTCGCGGGCGGCTTCGGCCCGTTGAGCGCGTATCTGCAGACGCTGAGCACGAGCGTCGAGCGCGCGGCCGCGGGGCAATTCACGCGCGAGGCGATCGCCATCGTGAAGAACCGCCAGTTCATCGAGTTCTGCGAGCGGGTGGGGGACAAGGAGACGGCGGCCCTCTATCGCGACATCATCGAGCCCGACGAGCGGCATCACCACGAGCTCGGCCGCCGCACGCTCCTGCGCCTGGCGACGACGCCCGAGACGCAGGCGACGGCGCAGCGTGCCGCGCGGCGCACGCTGGAACTGGCCGACGAGCTGCAGAAGAAGGCGCTCGCGAGCGCCGGCATCCACCACGCGCCGGGGTGCTGATGGATCCGCTGGAGCCCTTCCGCGAGCTGGCGCGCACGCCGGACGGCCGCGTCGACCTCACACGCGCGGCGCTCGCCGTGGCGCGCATCGAGCATCCCGAGCTCGACGTGGACGAAGAGGCCGCACGGCTCGATGCGCTGGCAACGCGCTCGGGTGCGGCGGCATCACGCGGTCCGCAGGCCGCGCTCGACCAGCTCGTGGCCTTCCTGTTCTTCCAGGAGGGCTTTCGCGGCAACGACAAGGAGTACTACGATCCGCGCAACTCCTGCCTCAACGACGTGCTCGATCGGCGACTCGGGATTCCCATCACGCTGTCGGTTCTCACCATAGAGATCGGCCGACGCGTGGGCGTGGAGGTCGAGGGCGTGGGCCTGCCGGGTCACTTCATCGTCGGCGCGCGTGTCGCCGGCCGCCGCGTCTTCCTCGATCCCTTCAACGGCGGCGCGGTCCTGACACCCGAGCGAGCCGAGGAAGTCGCGGCGCGCGCGGTCGGCAGACCGGTCAAGCTCGAAGAGGCGCACTGGGCGCCGTGCAGCAAGCATCAGATCGTGGTCCGCATGCTGCGCAACCTCAAAGGGATCTACGCCAAGCGTGAGGACTGGGAGCGCGCGCTCGGCGTCGTGGACCGGCTCCTCGTGCTGGATGCCGAGTCTGGCGTGCACCGGCGCGATCGGGGCACCGTGCTCGTTCGCATCGGACGCCTGCACGAGGGCGCGACGGAGTGGGAGCGGTATCTGACGCGCTTCCCCGGCGCGCCGGACGCCGCGGGCTTCCGCGACGAGCTTCGCAAGGTGCGCCAGCAGCTCGGCTCGCGCAACTGATGCGCAAGAGCCTCGCGTGGCTGCTCGTCGTGTGCCTGCTGCTGCCGGGCTGCGCGAGTCGCAGCGTGCCGCCCATCGGCGCCGGGGGTCAGCCATTCAAGCCCGAGTCCGACGAGCGCGCGCTCTGGGCCAAAGCCGAGAAGGAAGAGGAAGCGCTGCTCAAGAAGGCCAAGGCCTACGACGATCCGCTGCTCGAGGACTACCTGGCCAAGGTTGGCGAACGGCTCACGCCGGACGACGTCCGCAATGCGGGCGGCCCGGGCTTCAAGTTCGGCGTGCTGCGCGACCCGACGCTGAACGCCTTTGCGCTGCCCAACGGCCACATCTACGTCCACACCGGCCTGCTCAGCCGGCTCGACAACGAGTCGCAGCTGGCCATGATCGTCGGCCACGAGATGACCCACGTGACGCATCGCCACGCGCTGTCGTTCCAGCGCGACGCCCAGACCAAGCAGATCCTCTACACCGTCGGCGCCGTCGCCGCCTCGATCGGCGTGGCCGCCGTCGCCGGCTCGCGCGCGCAGAAGGGCGATTACGTCGGCGCCGCCGTCATCGGCCAGACGGCCAATGCCATCCTGGGGCTCGGCCTCGCCCTGACGACGATGGCCGCCATCAACGGCTACGGGCGCGACTTGGAGCGCGACGCGGATCAGGGGGGCATGGAGAACCTCGTGCGCGCCGGCTACGACCCCAAGGAGGCGCCCAAGGTGTTCGCGCTGCTGCGCTCGGAGTCGAAGGACCGCGGCTCGCTCGAGACATTCTTCTTCGGCAGCCATCCCAAGCTCACCGAGCGCATCGAGACGACGCAAGGGCTCCTCAAGACGAAGTACGCCGGCGCGGCGGTGGCGCCGACGACGACCCGCGACACCGACGACTTCCAGCTACGCATGCGCGGCGTCGTGCGCGAAAACGCCTACGAGGACATCCGCGCCGGACGCTTCGCCGTGGCGCAACGCCAGCTCGATCGCGTGCTCGCCATCACGCCCAAGGATCCGATCGCCCACACGTACTACGGCGATCTCCATCGCTTGCAGGCCCAGCGTGCCCGCGATGCGACCCAGAAGGACGAGCACGCGCGGCTCGCGCTGGCGTCGTACGAAAGGGCCGTCGACCTCGACCCGACCGCGCCGGAGCCGCACCGCCAGCTGGGCTTCCTTTACTACCAGCAGAAGGACAACGCCAGGGCGAAGGCGGCGTTCGAACGGTACCTGGCGCTCAAGCCCGCCGCATCCGACGCCAAGCGGATCAAGGAGTATCTCGTCGAGCTCGATCGTTAGGTAGCGGCGCGGCCGGCCACGCTGGCGACAATCGCGGCGAGCTCTCCCGGGTCCACCGGCTTCGGCACGTGCATGTTGTAACCCGCCGTCAGCGCCCGTGTCCGATCCTGAACCCGGCCGTACGCCGTCAGCGCCACCGCCGGCGTGTGACCAACCTCCGCGTCGTCGAGGGCGCGCACCCGGTGGATGAGCCAGTACCCGTCCTCGCCGGGCATCTCGATGTCGGAGACGAGCACGTCGGGACGCCATGCGCGGACGGTGTCGAGTGCCTCCGCGGCCGAGCCGCTGACCCGCACGACGGCGCCGGCGGCGACGAGGATCGCCGTGGCGAGCTCGAGCGCCTCCGGATCGTCGTCGACGACGAGCACGCGAAGACCGGTGAGCAACACGCGCGAGCGCGGCGCGTCGACGCGCGCCGCGTGGATGCTCGCGCCGTGATCGCCGGCCGTATCCGACGCCAGCGGCAGCGTCACGACGAACGTCGCTCCGCGTCCTTCGCCCGGGCTCTCCGCGCGCACGCGGCCGCCGTGGAGCTCGACCAGATGCTTGACGAGCGCTAAGCCGAGCCCCAGACCGGTGTGTGCGCGGTGGCTCGAGGAATCGGCCTGGCGAAAGCGATCGAACACGAACGGCAGCACGTCGGGTGCGATGCCCTGGCCGGTGTCGGTGACGACGATCTCGACACGGGAGTCGACACGCTCGACGCGCACCTGCACCCGGCCGCCGGTCGGCGTGAACTTCACCGCGTTCAGCACGAGATTCCACACGACCTGCTGCAACCGATCCGGATCGCCACTGACGGGGCCCGCGCGCGGGCCGATCACGCTCTGGATCCGGATTTCCTTGGCCTCCGCCGCGGGCCGCGCCGCGTCGAGCGCCTGCTCGACGACGCCCTTGAGGTCGACCGGGCGGACGTCGAGACGCATCTTGCCCGTGATCATGCGCGACACGTCGAGCAGGTCGTCGATGAGCTGCACCTGCGCGTTGGACTGGCGGACGATGACGTCCAGCGCGCGGGCCACGCGCTCGCCGCTGATCTGGCCGCTCTGCAGCATCCGCGCCCAGCCATAGACGGCGTTGAGCGGGGTGCGGAGCTCGTGAGAGAGGACGGCGAGGAATTCGTCCTTCGCGCGATTGGCCTCCGCCGCCTCTCCCGCGCGCTCCTGCACCAGGGCCGCGGCGTCCGCGAAGGCGCGCCGCACGTCCTCGACCTCCTGCACGGTGCTCGCGCGGGTCGGCACCGCCACGTCCTGCTGCCCGAAGGCCTTGGCGGCGGAGGCCAGCGCCACGATCGGCTCCGTGATGCGACGGCCCACCAACAGGGCGAGCCCGAGGGCGACGATCGCGCACGCCAGGCCGCCGGCGCCGACGGTGAGCAGCGAGCGGCGCAGCGGCGTCTCCACGGCCGCCTCGGGGATGCCGAGGCCGACGCCCCAGCCGCTCTGCGGCGACCGCGCCCACACCGTGTAGACCGGCGAGCCTTCGAGCGTGCGCGTCACCTTCCACCCCTGGGACGGCGCGTCGATGAGCGCGGCGAACTCGGGCGAGATCAGACGGCCGAGGAACTGCTCGAGGTTCCGTGTCCGCGCAACGACGCTCTTGCGCCGGTCGAAGACCGTACTGACCCAGTCCGCGGGCATGCGTTGCCGTGCGAGCATGTCGACGATGGACTGCGGCTTGATGACGGCCGTGAGGACGTAGACCACGCGATCGCGGTGGATGACGGGTACGCGCACGGGAACGGCGTAGTCGCCGCCGAGCCGATCGCGGGCGATGCTGCCGACCGCCGGCCGCCGCGTGGCCACGACCTGCTCGACACTGGCCGGCTCGGCCGCGGTCGGCAGGACCGTGCCCCACGGCCGTCCGGTATGGATCAATTGCCGGCCGTCCGGTGCGAGCAGGATGACGTCCTGCCAATCCCGTTGCGTCGTCAGCACGCGCCGGACCTCGCGATCGAATGCGCGGAGATCCTCCTCTTCGAGGCTGCGCACGGTCACCAGCGCTTCGAGCGTGGTGATCGTGCTGCGCAGCGCTTCGTCGACCGCGGTCATGAGCGCGCGCGCGAGCTCGACGGCGGCGCGTTCGGTGTTCGTGCGCTGAGAGCGGTCGAGCATCACGATGGCAAGCGCCGAGAAGGCGATCATCGGCAACAGGACGGCCAGGACCAGGGCGATGAGGTGCGCGCGCAGTCGCATCGACAGCTATCTTGCCATCGAGCCGGGTCTGTCCGCGCTGTCGCGGGCTGGGCGGACCCCGCTGGGCGGCGCGCGCTCGACGCTCAGATGGTGGCGATCGCCTCGCGCGGCACCGGCGGCGCCGCCGGGAGGCGGACGACGAAGCTGCTGCCGTGACCGATGCCGGCGCTGAGCGCCTCCACGCGGCCGTCGTGCAGCTCGACGAGCCGGCGTACGACCGACAGTCCCAGCCCGAGGCCTTTGGCCGTCCCGCCCGGCGCGGGGCCTTGGACCAGCGGCTCGAACACTCGGCCGAGCAGCTCGGCCGGCATCCCGGCACCGCTGTCGTCGACGCGCAGCACGATCTCCTCGCCCTCCGGCACGGTGCTCACCACGATGCGGCCGCCGGCGGGCGTGTGCTTCATCGCGTTGGTGATCAGGTTCTCGACGACCTGCCGCAGGCGGCCGGCATCGCCGACGACCCACGCCGTGCGCGCGTCGATCTCGAACACGTGTGTCGGCAGCAGAATCGCGGCCACGCTGTCGCGAACGAGCGCAGCCAGGTCGACCCGCTCCCTCGCCAGCTCGATCTTTCCCGTGTTGATGCGCTCGATGTCGAGCAGGTCGTCGACCAGGCGACACGCCTGCTCGAGCTGGCGGCCCAGGACTGCGCGCGCGGTGACGGCGCGCGGGTCGTTCGACGGCAGCCGCTCGATGAGGGCGCTGGCGACGACGGCGGCCGCCAGCGGGGTGCGCAGCTCGTGGGAGAAGACCGCGACGAACTCGTCCTTCCTGCGGCAGGCGGCTT
>Ga0066673_10000714_pt1 | contig 10422 bp, 6 predicted proteins | sample GraSoiAngelo_122_FD_62302 | JGI IMG/M metagenome (GOLD analysis project Ga0066673, IMG submission 62302) | Grasslands soil microbial communities from the Angelo Coastal Reserve, California, USA - 14_0927_02_20cm | ecosystem: Environmental > Terrestrial > Soil > Grasslands | place: USA...
CAAGCTCGAAGCCACGGCCGACATAAAGCAGGACGTAAAGCAGAATAACGGCGCCGTCACCGTTCACGTAAAAAATCCCACAAAGCAACTTGCCTTCCAGGTTTGCCTTGCGGTGCTCGACAAAAATGGCGAAAAAGAAATACTTCCCGTGCTCTGGGATGACAATTACTTTACGCTGCTGCCAGGTGAATCCCAGGTCGTCTCCGCTACCTTCGACCGGCAACAACTACAGCATGTTCAACTGGAAGTGAAAGTCAGCGGATGGAACGTTGTTCCGCAAACCAAGCTGCTGCGCGCTACAACGCCCGTCAGCAAGAAAGCGTCAGGACACGCGAAAAAACAGCATTAGAGCTGTTTCATAATCGACTTGGACACCGAATCAAGACATATCTCACGAGACAAGTCATCAAGGAACGAGTTCAGAAGGCTGCGGAAAAAATCGCGGAGGTGTCATTCTGACACGAAGTGGAGGAATCCCTACTGTGCCGATAACCTGTACGTTCGCCCCTCAAATGATGAGGACCGGGCCAAATTTCATCAACTTTATTTCAACGGATTATTTAGCTAATTTGCTGTAAAAAAGCTTGCTAGATTGAGGGTTGCTGACTATTATGTCTAGGCTTTAGAATCTATCTTGGAGGTTGTAAGCTATTATGACTTGGCAAAAACCGCAATTTGAAGAAGTCCTGCTGAACTGCGAAATCAACTCCTACGCGCCCGCCGAGCTGTAAACTGCTGCAGTCGCGCGCTGGTAGCTTGGCCTCATGCCAGAACCAGAGTTCCACGGGTGAACTGCGGATATAGACCTTTGCTTTGAGCGCCCGGCGTGTTCACGTCTCGCCCTGGGGCCGTTTTCGCTTGTGTTTTACACAGACCTTGTGTTTTACACAAACAAAGAAGATAGAAGATCAATGACGGGCGCAGCAGCAGGTGGTAAAACCGGTGGCAATTCAAGCTGTAACAACTGCAAATAATTCCGCCATGCTTTCTTTGGAAGAGCTGCGCGCAGCCTTCCGCAAAGTCGGCGGAGACCGCTATCACCATCGCCATCCCTTCCATCTGCTCATGCACGAAGGCCGCCTCAGCCGTGGGCAATTGCAGGCCTGGGCCCTGAACCGCTATTACTACCAGAGCCGCATTCCTATCAAAGATGCCATCATCCTCTCGCGCAGCGAGGATGCCTCCTTTCGCCGCGCCTGGCGCAAGCGCGTCGTCGATCATGATGGCGACGCTGCCGGCGAGGGTGGCATTAAACGCTGGCTCAAACTCGCCGAAGCCACGGGTCTTGCTCCGGAACGCGTAGCGCGCGGAGAAGAGATCTTGCCTTCCACTCGCTACGCCGTCAATGAATATTTGAACATTGTAAGGAACCGCAGCCTGCTTGAGGCCGTGGCTTCATCGCTCACCGAGCTATTTTCCAAAGACCTGATCACGTTGCGCATGGAGCGGTTGCGCGAGCACTATCCCTGGCTTTCGGGCGGCTTGGATTACTTTCAGGCCCGCCTGCATCAGGCGCCTGAAGACGCGCACTTCGCCGTGCAGTATGTATACGAGAATGCGCACACGCGCGAACAGCAGGAGTTGGCCATCGCCGCTCTGCGCGACAAATGTGACATACTATGGGCGCAACTGGATGCGCTTTACTTTGCCTACGTGCAGCCCGGATGGCCTCCGCCCGGCGCCTTTCGCATCCAGGAATCCTGATCCTTCTTATGGCATTGCCTACGGATTCCACTCAACCCCGTCTCGCCCCCGGTTGCCGCTGGGGCGCGAACGGCGAAGATAAGGTCCTGCTCTTTCCCGAGGGCGCGCTCCGCCTGCAAGGCACCGGACAAAAGATTGTGGAGCTTTGCGACGGCCAGCGCACCTTTGCCGAGATCGTGGCTGAGCTACAGGCTCACTACAACTCGAATGCCGGAGAAATCCGCGACGATGTTGCCGGCTTCCTCGAACAATTAAAGCAGAAACGGATTGTGGATTACTGATGCTGCCCAATCCACTCGCGCTGATCGCTGAAGTTACGCATCGCTGCCCGCTGCATTGTGTCTATTGCTCGAATCCCTTGCAGATGACCGCCGCCAACCTGGAGCTGACCACCCAGGACTGGGTGCGCGTCTTCCACGAGGCTGCGGCCATGAAGCTGCTGCATCTGCATCTCACCGGCGGCGAGCCGCTGGCCCGTGCAGATATTCGCGAACTGATCGCCGAAGCTCACACCGTAGGTCTCTATACGAACTTAATTACCTCGGGCATTGGTCTGACCGAGGCTCGCCTTGTGCCTCTGATCGAAGCGGGGTTAGACCATATTCAACTCAGCTTTCAGGATTCGCGCGAAGACTCCGCCAACTGGATCGCCGGCACCCGCGCTCATGCTCACAAGCTGGAGCTGGCGCAGATCATCCGCGGCAACAAAATCGCCTTCACCGTCAATCTGGTCGTGCATCGCCAGAACCTCGATCATCTCGAAGAGATGATCGCTTTGATCGAAACGCTGAACCCCGACCGCGTGGAGATCGCCCACACCCAGTACTACGGCTGGGCGCTCGAGAACCGCGCGTCGCTGATGCCCACGCGCGAGCAACTGGAAAACTCTGTGCAGGTGATTGATGCCGCGCGCCGGCGTCTCGAGGGCCGCATCCGCGTGGATTCGGTCACTCCTGATTATTACGCCCGCTATCCCAAGGCCTGCATGGGCGGCTGGGGACAGCGCCTCATGCTCATCGATCCCGCCGGCAAAGCGCTTCCCTGCCACGCTGCCGGCGTGATTCCCAATTTGCAATTTGATAACGTGCGCGAACGGTCGCTGCAGTGGATCTGGCAGGAGTCCTCGGCCTTTCAGCATTTCCGCGGCGAGTCATGGATGCAGGAGCCCTGCCGCAGTTGCGACCGCCGCACCCAGGACTTCGGCGGCTGCCGCTGCCAGGCGTTTTTGCTTACGGGAGACGCCGCCGCCACCGATCCGGTCTGCTCGCTCGCTCCCACCCATCACTTCGTGGAAGCAACGCTGCTGCAGATGAACACCGAACGCCTGCCGATCTCGAAACCTGTGAGCATCTCTTCCCAGCAGCAGGCGGCACATGAAAATGCCTCACAAAGCGCCGCCTCGTGGCTCTACCGCATAAACCCCGCGTGAAAACTCTTTTGGATAAAACCAGGTTGCAAGAATCCGCGTGATCAGCGAAATCCGTGGTAAGTCTTTTCTGCCTCTAATACGAAAACGCCTTCGGCCACAACCGCGCTTTACTATTCGCAGTCGCGCTCGCCCCGCCAGAATCCTTGATCGTCACCGTAACATTCCACCCGCCAACATGGGTGTAAGCATGCGTGCCCATCACGTTATAGTTCTGGCCGCCGGTAGACACCACCGTCGCTCCGCTCGTCGTTCCACCGCCCCAATCAATCGTCGTACCCGTGAACTGGCTGGCGCTGCCGTTGGGATCGGTGTCCGTAAAGCTGGCCACAACCAGCGTAAACGGTTGGCCCAAACGCACGCGTAGATTGCGTCCCGTCACGTTAGTAAGTGCGTAGTCCGCCTGCTGGCATGCAGAAAACTCTGAGGTATTGCCCGCAGGATCGGTTGCGGTTGCGCTAAGAGACCCTGAGCCGATGAGCGACGTCGAGAAGTTGAAACTCACTGGCGCATTGCCGCTGTTGTCAGTAGACACACTGCTGGAGCCCAGCAAGTTCAGTCCCTGGCCGTGGCCGGAGGAATCGCACGCCGAGTTGCCAAAGAGTTCTATGCGGAAGGTGGTGTTGGGCGTGCTATTCAATGTTCCGGTGACGTTGGTGGTACCGCTGCTCGATAGGGCACTCGTCAGTACCGGGTAGTTCTGCAGGTTGTTCGGGCCGCTATGTGGGCCTCCTGGCGTGTTCGCTGTGACCCCGTCGTCGTTGAGGTCAATTCCCAATCCGGTATTGGAGAAAATGGCATTAGTCTCAATAGCATTTCCGGTTGAGCCGGGGCCGGTTACCACAACTCCTTTTGCATTAAAGGCGATAAGATTCCCGGAGGCCACGCCAATGGCATTGTTGGCTGCGCCCGAATCAACCCTGATTCCATCTCCCTGGTTTCCCACGGAGCCAACGCCGTTGACGTCGGTGCCGATGTAGTTGCCTTGCACCAAGTTTCCATTCGATCCGACACCTGAAACAGCGACGCCATGCCCAACATTTCCCGAGATGACATTGCGGGCAGCGGCCGTTCCGCCGCCAATCGTGTTGTTGGCCGCGCCGACGGAGGTATAAACGCCGTTGCTGCCGTTCCCCAGGGCCGCCGTACCACTTGAGTTCGTGCCAATGAAGTTGCCTTGTACGGTGTTTGAAATTGTGCTGTTGCCGTAAAGATCGATGCCGTACTGCAGGTTGCCAGAGATGACGTTCCCTGCTCCTGCTGCCGTGCCTCCAACAACATTGTTGCTGCCGCCGGCAATTCTCACCCCCGGTCCGGCATTGCCAAGGGCAGCGGTTCCGGAAACATCAGTTCCAATGAAGTTGCCCTGTATAAGATTGGAATTGCCGTTAACGATGAGGATACCGTCAGCATAGGCGGAGATGATATTACGCGCCGCCGTCGTCATGCCACCGATGGTGTTATTACTGGCTCCCCCGGTAATGTACACCCCGCTGCCACTGCTGCCGCCGGCGCCGGCAGTCCCGCTGGGATTTGTACCGAGAAAGTTGCCTTGCACCAGGTTTCCAGTAGTGCCCCCGCCGTCGAGGTGTATGCCATCGCCGCTATTGTAGGAGATAACGTTCCTCCCGCCAGGAACTGCGCCTCCGACGGTGTTGCCGGTTGCGCCCCCGATGATGTAAACGCCAATCCCGTTGGCGATCCTGCCGGTGCCCGCGGCATCCGTGCCAATAAAGTTACCTTGCACCAGGTTTCCGCTTCCCAGGGAGATCTTGACCCCAGTGGACGAATTTCCCGAAATCAGATTGCCCGCGCCCGCAGCCGTTCCCCCAATCGTGTTCGAGGCGCCCGATTGGATGAGCACACCGTCAACCGCAATCACGGAAACTGCGGCCGTTCCCGCCGCGTTGGTGCCCACAAAGTTGCCTTGCACCAGGTTTCCATTTGTTCCGCCTCCGCTGATCGCTATGTTGCTCACTGAATTCCCAGAAATCACGTTTCTCGCTGCTGCGATTGTGCCTCCCAGTTGGTTGTTCGCCGCGCCCGATTGGATGCGCACCCCGCCTGCGCCATTAGCAATGGCAGCCGCGCCACTGATGTCCGTGCCTATGTAGTTGCCTTCCACCAGGTTCGCGTTCGTGCCCACTCCGGCGATTTCAATGCCGTAGAGCGTATTTCCCGAGATGACATTGCGAGCTGCCGCCGTTGTCCCTCCAATTATGTTATTAGACTGATTGCTGGATACCAGCACGCCATCTCCTCCGTTGGCCAGGACAACGGTACCGGACGCGTTCGTGCCAATGAAATTTCCCGTAATGGTGTTGCCGATGCTTTGCAGCACAATTCCATTTTGCGAGAAGCGGTTAATGATCAATCCGCGCACCGTCGTATTCCCCGCCTGAATCGAAAGACCGTTGGCGCTTCCGCCTGCGCCGGCGCCGTTCAGTTCGATGAGAGGCTGGTTGGGGACCCAGCCAGGTTGGCTGGTGCCATCTAGAGTTCCGGGATGGGTTATAACGGGCAGCGCCGAAAGTGGTGTGATGGTTTGAACTCCCGCGCCTGGAATACTAAAAGTAATGATGGTCAAGTTCGGATTTGCGTTGAAATCAAGAATCGCCTGCCGCAGCGAACCTGCCCCAGAATCGTTCGTATTGGTCACTACTGGAAACGGATTCACGGTCACGTTGCCGAGCATGCCGGTGGTGTGTACCCGGCAGTAGTAGGGAAAGCTGCCAGCGTTGTTAAAAGTAAAGCTAAATGTATTTGGGGTGCCGAGGATCGTTGAGTCCCATGTCCCGCTGGGCGTGCAAGTACCGGGACCTGAACAGGTGCCGGAAGTGGCGGAATGTGTACCCGAACTCCAGGTCCACTGCACCGTATCACCCGCGTTGATGACCGTGGTGCTGTTGTTGCTGACAGCGTCAGTGAAAGCAAAGTTGCTGATTGTGACCGTCCGCGTCGCCGCCCAGGAGAGGGAAACCGAAAACAGAATGACGACGTACAGCAAGTAGTACCGGCGGCTCGCCGGCTGTCCTGTGGGCATCCTGCCCACCGATTTCAACGCAGAGAAAAATCCTGTTATCTTCATGGACGCCCACACGCTGAACACTCCAAAGACTTTACGCCCGCAAATCTGTGCTGATAAAAATTTGAGAGGGATAGGCGCAACTATATCGGAAGGCTCTCTGACTCGCAAGCGCTCTTTATGTCTGAGCAGCCTTGGTTTTTGGGAAACCCTTGTTCTCTCCGTGTCTCAGTGCCTCCGTGTGACTTTATTTTCCGTTAGAAGGTTTCCGCGCGACTGCCAAGCCGCAGGCTGTAAACTGTTCCCCATGCACGTGAAGATTCTCGGCTCCGCCGCTGGCGGCGCCTTTCCCCAATGGAACTGCGCCTGCCGCAACTGCGCCAGCCTGCGCGGGGGCACATTCAAGGGCACAGCCCGCACTCAGACGCAGGTCGCTGTCAGTGAAGACGGGCGCTCCTGGTTTCTGCTGGGCGCCTCGCCCGATCTTCGCGCTCAGATCGAGGCCACCCCCCAGTTGCATCCGCGTGATGGCGTGCGCCGCTCACCGATTGCGGGTGTGGTGCTGACCAATGCGGATATCGATCACGTCCTCGGTCTGCTGTTGCTACGCGAACTGCAGCCGTTGTGGGTCTATGCCACTGCTTCCATTCGCCGCATTCTGCAGGAAGATAACAGCATGTTCGCCATGCTCAACCGCGTGGCCGACCAGGTCCAGTGGGCCGACATCGTTCCCCGGGAAAGCTTCTCCCTCGATTCGGTCCGAGGCATTGTTTCCGGGCTGACCTGTGAACCGGTTCCTCTCGATACCCGCTACTCCGCCTATGTTTCTAAAGAACGCGCCGCCCAGCTTGTCGCCGGCGAGGCCCTCTTAGGATTGATCATCGAGGCGCCATCGGGCAAGCGGATGGCCTTCATGCCCGCCGTCCCAAAGATCGACGACGATTTGCTCAAATGCCTCGACTCTACCGACCTCGTGCTCTTTGACGGCACCTTCTGGAGCGATGACGAGCTGATTCAGGTGCAAGGCGGCGGACACACCGCGCGCCAGATGGGACACATCCCTCTCTCTTCCCCGCGGGGCAGCCTGCAACAACTGGCAGGGCTCAAACGTCCCCGCAAGATTTTTCTGCATATCAACAATACGAACCCCATACTGGATTCATCCAGTACTCAGTACCGCGAGGCGCTTGCCGCCGGCTGGCAGATTGCAGAAGATGGATGGCAGATAGACCTATGAATATGACCTATAAATATTGATATCAAATCGTCGCTTTTGAGCCATCGCAGCCCATCATTATCATCTTTGAGGTATTTTTGGGTTATCCTTGCAGCTCGGAAGGGATGCAGAAAAAAGTCTGCTGCCAGAAATGGTAAGTATCACAATGATGATTGATGCTGGAGAAGTTTACGCATTGAGAGAGACTGCTGCAAGCACCCCCCCCCGGTTTGGGCTGTATATAATTGAATTTAAATGGGTTATAGCCTAAACCGGACTAGCGTGCACGCTCCCATCCCCCTGCCGGGGCGGGAGCGGAAAGCCGTAACGTTCGGCACGACTGTCATGAATACGTGGAAAGGGTTTGATTGAAAGACCGATGCTGAGTTTTATGGGAAGAACAGGACCATGGCGCCCGATCACAACCCTTGTTGTTGTGATTGCATGCGCTATTCCTCTGCTCAGCCAGCGCCAGGTGGGCGAGCTGCGCGTTAATGCAGCCGATGCCAGTGGACTCGTGGTTGCCGGCGCAACCGCCCACATTTCCAGTCAAGAGATGCAGATGCGCCAGGAAGCCACAACCGATGATACCGGCCGCTGCGTCTTCAGAAATCTTCCTTACGGTATTTATCAACTTCAGGTCGAGCATTCCGGCTTTACTACCGAGACTCGTTTGGTAGAAATCCGGTCAGAAGTACCTGTAACGGAAAAGTTCACTCTGCGCGTGGAGCCGGTTCAGACAAGTATTACCGTGAGCCAACAAGACACTCTGCTCGATCCTTCCCAAACTGGAACTGTCTTTCACACTGGGCTGCAAGATCTTCAGGAACGGCCCGCGGCCAAGCCGGCGCGTTCCATCATCGAACTGGTCGATACCGAACCCGGATGGCTTCTCGAAGCCAACGGCGTGCTGCATCCTCGCGGCTCTGAGAACCAGGTGCAATACGTGCTCGATGGCTTCCCCATGCTGAACAATCGCTCTCCCGGTTTTGCTCCGCCCCTGGAAGCCGAAGACGTGCAGGAGCTGAGCGTCATGACCGGCACCTATCCCGCCGAATACGGCCGCAAGCTGGGAGGGGTGATCGAAGTCCAGACCGAGCAGGCTGTTCAGGCCGGGGCGCATGGCACCGCCGAGATCGAGGCCTCCAGCTCCGACTCACTGCACGGATATTTGTCCGGCGGATACGCCAAAGATCGCACCTCAGGATTCATGAGCATCGGCGCCGGTGAAACCGACCGCTTTCTCGACCCTCCCGTGCGGCAGAACTTTACCAACCACGCCGCCTTCGGCGATGCCACCGTTCAACTTCAGCGAGATTTCAACGAGCATGACCGTGTGAGCCTGGCGGTGGAGCATGCAAAGACAAATTTTCTGGTACCCAACGAACTCGTGCAGCAGCAGACCGGCCAGCGCCAGCGCCGCAGCGATGTGGAAACTGCCGGACGCTTCTCTTACCAGCACGTCTTTTCGGCGAGCATAGTCGGTAACATTCGGCTCAGTGCCAGCGATACCTCCGCGGACTTGTCTTCCAATTCCTTGTCAACTCCCATTCTTGCCGGACAGGACCGCGGGATCACACAGGGTTATGGGGGCGCTTCCCTATCCGCCGACGTCGGTCGGCAGCAGATCAAGGCCGGGGCTGACTTGGTTGCTGCCTCTATCCACGAGCGCTTTGCTTACCAGATTTCCCAGCCGTCATTCTTCGATCCCGATGTTCCCGCTGTCTTCCAGTTCAGCGGCGCGCGCCGCGACTTTGAGCCGGCACTGTTTGTGCAAGATCTGCTCCGGCTCGAGCGTTGGACCATCAGCGCGGGCTTGCGTTGGGACCGCTACCATCTTCTAGTTCAAGAAAACGCATTCAGCCCGCGTGTCGGCGTTGCTTACCGCTCTCCGCTGCACAACCTGGTGCTGCGCGCCTCCTATGACCGCGTCTTTCAGACGCCCGCGGTTGAAAATCTTCTACTGGCCAGCTCGTCGGTGGCACAACATCTGACCGCAGATACCACTGGATTGCCGGTGCGGCCTTCGCGAGGCGATTTCTATGAAATAGGTTTTTCCAAGGAAATCGCCGGCCATCTGCGCCTTGACGCCGGCCACTTCTGGCGCCGCGTAGCCAACTTCTCAGATGATGACGTCTTCCTCAACACCGGCGTCAGCTTTCCCGTGGCCTTTGCCCGCGCCGAAGTACACGGCACGGAGGCAAAAATTGTTGTGCCCCGGTGGGGCGCCTTTTCCGGATTCGCCAGCTATTCCAACCAGGTGGGCACCGGCTTTCTGCCCGTCAGTGGAGGCCTCTTCATCGGCGCCGATGCCGCCGGCCAATTGGCGGCGCACGGCAGCTTTCCCATCACGCAGGATCAGCGCAACACTTTTTCCTCGCGCTTCCGCTGGCAGGCGGCTCCGAAGATTTGGACATCGCTCGGCTTCTCCTATCGCAGCGGTCTGCCCGTCGAGCAGGTGACCACCAGCACGCAGGATTTAGTCGGCTTCTACGGACAATCTGTGCTCGACCAGGTAAACTTTGCCGCCGGACGCGTTCGCCCCTCTTACTCGCTCGACGGCTCTGTGGGGTTTGAGCTCTGGCGGCGCGAGCATCGCTCCGCCCGCTTGCAGGTCGATGGCCTCAATCTCACCAACCACTTAAACATAATCAACTTCGCCAGCTTGTTCTCCGGAACCGCGCTCGCCGAGCCGCGCACCATTGCAGTTCGTGCTGGAATTAGCTTCTGAAACGGCGCGCACAAGTTGGATACATCAACTTGAATGCTCCTCATCAACCATCTCTTTGTTTTCAATCATCTCTTCTTTTCAATCATCTCTTCAATGATAACTGCACCATCACGCTTGCTGCTGGGCATTTCATGCGCCACTCGACTTCACCCCGCTCGCCGCTTAAATCAGGCGCCTTGGGTTGCTGAGAACGCGAAAGCTACGCTATAGTGAATGAGGCCACACTGTAGAGCCGTTGCCGCACCATGAGGGAATGAGAAGCATCTGAAGGCAACGATCTGCATCCATTCCCTGAAACTCCAAGGGCGCGTAGCTCAACT
>Ga0066673_10000716_pt1 | contig 10397 bp, 9 predicted proteins | sample GraSoiAngelo_122_FD_62302 | JGI IMG/M metagenome (GOLD analysis project Ga0066673, IMG submission 62302) | Grasslands soil microbial communities from the Angelo Coastal Reserve, California, USA - 14_0927_02_20cm | ecosystem: Environmental > Terrestrial > Soil > Grasslands | place: USA...
TTGTTGAACGTCTTAGCCTGCGCAAGTAATCGTCCTGAATTAGGACGGTATCCACTGCGTTCTCACGAATTGACACATTCCACACGGAGTCTGTCGTCAGGCGTCCGGCTGAATTAGTGCTGGAAATTCTCGCGGTGTAGTCCGTCGCGTTTCGTTCGTCGCACGATGATTCTCGCCTCATGCTCTTCCTCATGGATGGCCCCGACCCGGTCGGGGTCAACGTAAATTCAAGGCCCGTTTGCTTGGCTAACGCGCCTCAAAAAATGCTCCGCTTGGAAGCGGGGCCAAAGGAAATGATTCATGTCTGAAAACACACATACTCCCGCGCCCCATCGCGTCACGGTGGATGTCGGCGGCCGCACTCTAACTCTAGAAACTGGAAAAATTGCGAAACAAGCCAACGGCGCGATTGTGGCGCGCTATGGCGACACCGTCGTGCTCACGACGGCCTGCATGGCTCCCACCACCAATGACCGCGACTTCCTGCCCCTCACAGTGGACTACCGTGAAAACACTTATTCCGCCGGAAAAATCCCCGGTGGTTTCTTCAAACGCGAAGGCCGCCCCTCGGAAAAAGAAGTTCTCACTTCCCGCTTGATTGACCGCCCCATGCGCCCTCTCTTCCCGGAATCCTGGCGCAACGAAACGCAAGTTGTCTCCATGGTGCTCTCTGCGGACAGCGAGAATGATCCCGACGTCATCGCCGTAACCAGCGCGTCGGCCGCCGCGTACTGTTCGGACCTCCCGTTCGAGAAGCCCATCGCTTGCGTCCGCGTTGGCCTGGTTGACGGGCAGTTGGTGATCAATCCCACGGTTGCCGACCAGAAGAAAAGTTTGATGAACATCATCATCGCCGGCACCGATGAAGCCATCGTCATGGTGGAATCCGGCGCACTCGAAGTTTCTGAGGAAGCCGTCGCCGACGCCCTAGAGTTTGGCCATGCGCAAATCAAGAAAATCGTCTCCGCCATCAAGGAACTGCACGGACAGATTAAACCAAAGAAAGTCGTCGTCGCGCCGCTCCCGTTTGATGAAGCCATTTACAAGGATCTCCAGAAGAAATATGGCGACCGCCTCCATGACGCGCTGAACACCGAAAAGCATCCCAAGAAAGAGAGCTATCACCTCGTCGACGCTCTCAAGGAAGAGATCATCAAGCTCATTCCCGAAGAGCCCAAGAAGGAAATGGACGAGAAGCGTGCTCTAACCAAGCGCGCCTTCGAGCGCCTCCGCGAAAACATCTTCCGCGATGATGTTTTGAACGCCCGCCGCCGTCCCGATGGCCGCGCTTTCGACAAGATTCGCCTGATCACCTGCGAAGTAGGCCTGCTCCCGCGCGTCCACGGTTCCGCGCTATTTACCCGCGGTGAGACCCAGGCGCTTGCCACTTTGACCCTCGGTACCAAGGAAGACATGCAGCGCCTCGACCTGCTCTTCGAGCAGGACCAGTTCAAGCGCTTCATGCTGCACTACAATTTTCCGCCGTTCAGCGTCGGCGAAGTCAAATTCCTGCGCGGCCCCGGCCGCCGCGAAATCGGCCACGGTGCTCTGGCAGAGCGCGCGCTTCTCAATCTGCTTCCTCCCGAAGCGGATTTCCCCTACGCCATGCGTCTCGTTTCTGACATTCTGGAATCCAATGGCTCTTCCTCGATGGCCACGGTTTGCGGCGGATCGCTCGCCCTTATGGACGCCGGTGTGCCTCTGAAGGCCCCTTGCGCGGGCATCGCCATGGGTCTCGTCTTCGGTGGCGAAAAGAAATACTCCATCCTCACGGACATTGCCGGAGCCGAAGACCATTATGGCGACATGGACTTCAAAGTTGCTGGCACTCGCGCAGGCATCACGGCGCTGCAGATGGACATCAAGGTCCTGGGCATCTCCATCGGCATCATGCGCGAAGCCCTCGCGCAGGCGAAGAAAGCCCGTCTCCAAATTCTCGACACCATGGAGAAGACGCTCAGCCAGGCGCGCACTGCGATTTCCGCCTACGCTCCGCGCCTCTTCAAGTTGAAAATCCCGCAGGACAAAATCCGCGACCTTATCGGGCCGGGCGGCAAGAAAATCAAGTCCATCATCGAAGCCACTGGCGTCAAGATCGATGTCCTCGAAGACGGCACCGTGCACATCTTCTCCACCAGCGGAGCCGGCGGAGATGCCGCTCTACAGATGGTTCGCGACGTCACTGCCAGCGCCGAAATCGGCAAAACCTATCTCGGCAAAGTCGTTCGCCTCGCGGAGTTCGGGGCTTTCGTCGAACTTTTCCCCGGCACCGACGGCCTCTTGCACATCAGCGAAATCTCCGAGCATCGCATTCGCGACGTTCGCGATGAGCTGAAGCTTGGCGACCAGGTCCTCGTCAAGGTCCTTTCCATCGAGGGCAACAAGGTTCGCCTGTCGCGCAAGGCCTTGATCCGCGAAGCCCGCGAAAAACAACAGAAAGCTGCCGCCGGCGGCGGAGGCAACCCCGGCTCCTCAAGCGGAGAAGGCAGCAGCGGCGATTCCGGCTCCCACGAATAACCCTTTAACTTTTGCTCTTTGGCGTGTCGAGTCGCGGTTTGTGTAGGGGCGGACCTTGGCCCGCCCCTTTTTCTTCGAGCCTCGGGAACGTTCTGATTTTAGCTTCACCTTTCAGGCGGATTGACACATCCGGCCTGCCAAGGCCCACTATTGACATTAGCTCTCACCAAGTGTACGTTTGGATAGTACAAACTGTACATTAAAACTATGGCGAGAACCAATTCAATCCGCGGCACCGTCGTTTCCGCTCTCCAGGCGCGCGCTAACTTTGCGGAACTCCTTCGCCGTGTCGACCAAGAGCGTCGCTCCATGGTGATTGAAAAACGCGGCACTCCCCGCGCCGTCCTGCTCAGTATTCGGGATTACATCCGCCTAGCTTCACCTGAGCCTGAAGTTTTACAAGCCATTGGCGCGGAATCCCACCGGAAGGGAACCGACGCACTCACTTCGGCTCAAATCGATCGAATCATCAAGGCGGCGCGTTCTAAGAAACTGCGGCGTTGATGCTCGCACTCCGGCTGGTTCTGGACACCAATGTCCTCGTTTCCGCGGCCCTGAAGCCGGATGGTTTGCAGCGCACCGTTCTCCTGCTGGCACTGGAGAAGCCCGCGCGGCTGTATGTATCAGCTCCGATTCTCGCGGAATACAAAACTGTCCTTTCGCGTGCGGAACTGCAAATTCGCAAGGGCTTGCGCCATCGCTTTCTTCAACTCATCAAAACGCGCGCGCACCTGGCTAGACCCGTTCGGCGTCTCGCGATCGCGGCCGACCCGGACGACAATATTTTCCTGGAATGCGCCGACTCTGCCCGCGCAGACTATCTGGTAACGGGGAACCAGCGTCACTTTCCACGATTCTGGAAACAAACCAAGGTCATCACCTCTCGTGAATTTCTCGACCTCGTTGCTCCCCATCTTCTGTCCTAATCAAAAAGCCCCCGATCCTTTCGGGGGCCTCTCTCTTAACTCTTCTCTCTGCTCGGCGTTTACACCGGGTCGGGGTGTACTCTGCGCCCTCTGTGTTAATTCTTTCTTTTTCTTTCCTTACTCCGCCGCCTCTTCACATCCTTGCTTCCTGCCTCTCGCAGTGCACCGCATCCAGTGCCCCCCAAAGTGCATCCAGCGCCTCATTCGTCGTCGCCAAAATGTCTTCCTCATTTCCTTCCGCGTGCTCTTCCAGCCACCCGCGCCAAGCCGCCCGATGCGCCTTGTCCGCCTCTTCATGGATCTCGAAATACGCCAAGCCTTCCGGCTGCGTCACGCCGTAAAACTTCTTTAGCCCGTCAACCTTCGTAGTCGCTACCTCCGGCACCTGCGATTCGTACGCGTAGAGTGCCGCCACCGCTTCCGCTACGGGCCGGTCCCCGCAAATTTCGCGGAACTTCTGCACCACCGCCTGCGTCCCCGGAAGGGCAGGGCAGCACGTGATGTCGTCTTCGCCCACGCCCACCGCGGCTGCGAAGTCCCGCCACAGCTTTGGATGCGGCCCGGCCGGACTCTCCTCCTCCGCGAGGTTCTCCCGGATCAATCCCTGCAGCGGACCTTCCGTCCGTGCCGCCAGCACCCGCAAGTGCTTCGGAAACGCTTCCACGTGCCGGTAATACTGCGCCGCGTAAAGCTGCAGCGCCTCGCGGCTCAGTTTCCCCGCCTGCCAATCCTGGTAAAACGGGTGCTTCAGCAAATTCTTTTCCGCGATCGCCGCATCCAGCTTCCTCACCAATTCCGTGTTCCCCATGGTCGTTCTCCCTCCGCAGGCCTCTCCCTGTCAATTGCCCGCGCCCCACTTGCATCAAATCGTGCCGGGCATTGTACAATGAAATGAAGCTGGCCGCTATTCCACTATTGGCGAGCGAGTTTTGATTCAAGGAGTTCGTTATGATTTCGGTAGAATCTTGCGTGATGTTAACCGCTCATCTCAAAAGGATGCAACGGATAGCAAAGTTTCAATTGTTCGCTTTCTTTACGCTTCTCTTCGTTCTATGTGCCATTCTTTTTCGGATTGACCACCTCACCACCCTTCAACACATCAGTTAGATGGTGTTGCATCGATCTATTAAATGCACCGCGCCAACTGGAAACTGATTCACTACCAGGTCAGGAGCCGGCGCCGTGCACCCGCTCAATATCTGCACCCACCCCGCGCAACTTCTCCACGATCCCCTCATACCCGCGATCGATGTGATACACGCGTTCAATCATGGTTTCCCCGCTCGCCACTAACCCCGCCAGCACCAGCCCAGCGCTCGCCCGCAAATCCGATGCTTGCACGACAGTCCCAGAGAGCGCCGCCGGCCCGCGCACTGTCGCTGTGTGTCCCTCGATTGAAATGTTCGCGCCCATGCGCATCATTTCACTTGCATGCAAAAACCGGTTTTCAAAAATCCTTTCGCTGATCACCGATGTGCCTTCCGCCTGCGTCGCAAGAGCCATGTACTGCGCCTGCATGTCCGTTGCAAATCCCGGATACTCCTCCGTGGTCATGTCCGACCCCACCAATTTCTTCGCGCCCCGCACACGCACCGTCGTTTTGTCCACAATGTCCACGCGCACTCCCGCCTGCTCCAATTTCGCGATCACCGCGCCCAAATGTTCCGGCGCGCAATCCTGAATCGTCAAATCGCCGCCCGTAATTGCCCCCGCCAACAGAAACGTCCCCGCCTCAATCCGGTCCGGGATCACGGTATGTTCCGTCCCGTGCAGTTCGTCCACGCCGCGAATTCGCAGCGTCGAACTCCCATCGCCGCAAATCTGCGCCCCCATCTTCCGCAGCATCACTATCAGATCCGTCACTTCCGGCTCGCGCGCCGCATTCTCCAGCACCGTCTCCCCGTCTGCCAGTACCGCCGCCATCAGAATATTTTCCGTCCCCGTCACCGTAATTTTCTCAAACACGATGTGCGCGCCCTTCAGTCGCCCTCTCATTTTTCCGTTCATTGGCGCTTGCGCCTCGATGTAGCCGTGCGAAGTTCCAATCTCCGCTCCCATCTGCTCCAGCGCCTTCAAGTGCAAATCCACTGGCCGCGCGCCGATCGCGCATCCCCCAGGCAGCGACACGCGCGCCACTCCCACACGCGCCATCAAGGGCCCCAGCGTCAACACCGACGCCCGCATCGTCTTCACCAATTCATATGGTGCTTCCGCGTGATTCAACTTCGGCGTCTCAATTGCGTAATCGCTGCTGGGAAACTCCGTAATCGTCACCTTCGCGTCCATGAACGCCAGCAGCTTGCTCATGGTGATCAAGTCGCGCACCTTCGGGATGTTGTGCAGCCTAACTCTTTCCGCCGTCAGCAAAGCCGCCGCCATCACCGGAAGCGCCGAATTCTTCGCCCCGCTGATCGCCACTGTCCCCCGCAGCGCCTTCCCGCCCTTGATCCGAAATTTATCCATCCCGCCTCGCGACTTTTCTTTGTAGGGGCGACTTTATGTCGCCATCTTTCTTTTGCAATTCTTCTCTGTGGTCCTCTGTGCTCTCTGCGCCCTCTGTGTTAATTCTTGTTTTTTCTTGCCACTTCTGCTTATTCCAGCAGCGCCTTTCGCAAATCTCCCCCCGCCTCCGCAATCAACTTCTTCGCTTCTCTTGCTACCACGCCCCGCTTCAACATCACCAGCGCCACTCGCATATTGTGTCCCGCCGCCCGCAGAGCGTGTTCCGCCGCAGACACTTTCTTCCCACTCGCTTCCGCCAAAATCCGCAGCGCCCGCTCCGCAACCTTCTCATTGGTAATCACCACATCGATCATCAAGTTCTCATACACATGCCCCAGCCGCGCCATCACCGCGGTACTCAGCATGTTCAAGACCATTTTTTGTGACGTCCCCGCCTTCAACCGCGTCGACCCCGTCAGTACTTCCGGCCCCACTTCCGGAGCAATCACGACTTTCGCCAGCCGCCCCACCGGCATGCGCAGGTTAGACGTTACCGCTACCGTCGTTGCCCCGCGCTTCCGTGCACACCTGAGCGCGCCCAGCACATACGGCGTCGTTCCGCTCGCCGCGATTCCCACCACTACGTCATTCCGCGTCAATTTCTTCGCGCGCAAATCCCGCTCTGCGTTCCGCGTCGAATCCTCCGCTCCTTCCACCGCATTGGTGATCGCGCGCCTGCCCCCCGCAATCAGCGCCTGCACCAAGCGCGGCGAAGTCCCAAACGTCGGCGGACACTCCGCCGCATCCAGCACTCCCATTCGCCCACTCGACCCCGCCCCCACGTAAAACAGCCGGCCCCCCTTTCGAATCCCGCTGACAATCGCCTCCACCGCGCGCGCAATCGCCGGCGACTCTCGTCCCACGGCGATTGCCACTTTGCGGTCCTCGCGATTCATCAACCGCACAATCTCCTTCGCCGTCATGCGGTCCAGATTCCGCGACGCCGCATTCCTCTGTTCCGTAAGCCGGTGATCGATAAACCAATTTCTTTTGAACCGAGTTTTTTTCGACCGCGTTTCTTTCAATCGAAGTTCCGTTTGGTGGCGCTTCGCGCGTTTGCGTTTCTTGGGCTGGGAAGTCATTCCCGCATTATACAGGCGGCGGAAAAATCCCTTGGCATGGCCATTCCTGGCTGTGCAGTTCTAAGCAAAGCAACTCTCGGCGAAGCAGTGAGTACTCTTCATCGAAAATCAGCTATGGTAGACAATTAGAGTCATCTCCCAGCGATTGCTTGCTTTTCTCGGAGGCTTGCTTTTTTCTTCAGGAGGTCGGGGCTTCAGCCTCGGCATAGAGCGGTTGCATAAAAGGGGCTTTAGCCTCTGAAGTCGGCTGAAGGTAAACTTATGTCCCTCGACGTTCTAAAGAACCTCTTCGAGCAGCACTTCCACGCGCCGCCAGAGAGCATCCTGCCGCTGCAGGGCGAACTCGGCGGCTCTGGCCGAAAAATCATCCGGCTCGTCAACAAAAAACACCGTGCGATCGGCATTCTCTACAGCATCCGCGAAGAAAATGCCGCCTTCCTCGAATTCTCCAAACATTTTCGCCGTCACGGCCTTCCCGTTCCGGAAATTTACGCCGAAGCTCTCGACCACGGCGCCTATCTCGAAGAAGACCTCGGCGATACTACGCTCTTCGAATTCCTCTCCAAGAACCGGACGGGCGAAAGCATCGCTCCTCAAGTCGTCGAAGCCTATCGCAAAGTTGTCGCCGTGCTCCCGCGCTTCCAGGTCGAAGCGGGCCGCGACCTGAATTACAAGGTCTGCTATCCCATCTCCAGCTTCGACCGACAATCCATCGCCTGGGACCTGAACTATTTCAAATACTATTTTCTTCGCCTGGCCGGTATTCCATTCAACGAACAGGCCCTCGAAGACGATTTCGGCCGCCTCACCGAATTCCTTCTCAGTGCTCCGCGCGATTATTTCCTCTACCGTGACTTCCAATCCCGCAACATTCTCTTGCGTGCCGGCGATCCTTTTTTCGTCGACTATCAAGGCGGCCGCAAAGGCGCTCTGCAATACGACATCGCCTCACTGCTTTACGATGCCAAAGCCGATCTCCCGCCCGACCTTCGCCAGCAGCTTCTCGATCACTATCTCGACGCGCTCGCTGGTTTCATCGCGCTCGATCGCGAAGCTTTCCTGCGCCATTACTACGCCTACGTTTACATTCGGATCATGCAAGCGCTGGGCGCCTACGGTTTTCGCGGCTTTTATGAACGCCGAGCCCATTTCTTGCAGAGCGTGCCATATGCGCTGAAAAATCTTCGCTGGCTGCTTCACAATGTGAGGCTTCCCGTCCCCCTGCCGGCGCTGATGGACGCTTTCAAAGGCATGCTGGCCTCGGAGAAATTGCAGGGCCTCGCCTCCGAAGCGGACAATCTCGTCGTGCGCATTTTCAGTTTTTCATTTCACCATGGCTTGCCCAAGGACGAGAGCGGCAACGGGGGCGGCTTCGTATTCGATGGCCGCAGCCTCCCCAATCCCGGCCGCGAGGAGCGCTTCAAGACCCTCACGGGAAAAGACGCTCCGGTGATCGACTATCTCAACCAGCAGGAGAGCGTGCATCAATTTCTCGCTGGTGTCCTGTCGCTGGTGGACTCCAGCATCAGCAATTATCAGCAGCGCGGCTTCAAGAATTTGATGGTTTCGTTCGGCTGCACTGGCGGCCAGCATCGCTCTGTCTTTCTCGCCGAGCAGTTGGCGAAACGTCTGCGCGCCAGGAACGGCCTGGAAGTCGCCGTCCGCCATCTTGAACTGGAAAAACTCGGCAAGCGCAAATCGCTCCAATGAAAGCCATGATCCTTGCCGCGGGCCTCGGCACGCGCCTCCGCCCGCTCACGGACGATCGCCCCAAGGCGCTCGTCGAACTTTCCGGCCGCACTCTCCTCGAAATCGCTCTCTCCCGCCTGCGCTCCTTCGGCGTCACCGAAGTCATCGTCAATGTCCACCACTTCGCCGACATGGTCATCGAGTACCTGAAGTCCAACAAAAACTTCGGCATGCGCATCGAGATCTCTCGCGAAGACGTTTTACTGGACACCGGCGGCGGCCTGAAAAAAGCCGCCTGGTTTTTCCTCGAAGATTCCGCCCCCCGCCACTCCAAAAGTGGCGACTCCAATCAAATGGACGAGCCTTTCCTCCTCCACAACGTCGACGTCATCAGCAACTTCGATCTCCGCCGCATGCTGCAATTCCACAAAGAAAACCGCGCCCTCGCCACCCTAGCCGTCCAAGCCCGCGAAAATTCCCGCCCCCTCCTCTTCGACGAGCATCTGCAACTCCGCGGCAGGATGGTCGGCCCCGATGGCAAACCGGAACTTGTTTCCCATGCTGTAGCTCAGGCCTTCAGGCCTGAGGAATCTGCTCCACCCCCGTTTCAAGCCCTCGCCTTCTCCGGCATCCACGTCATCTCGCCGCGCCTCCTTCCCATGCTCACCGAAGAAGGCATCTTCTCCATCATCCCGTCCTACCTACGCCTCTCTGCCCAAGACGAAAAAATCTTCGCCTTCCGCGCCGACCAATACTATTGGTGCGACCTCGGCCGCCCCGCCGACCTCGCCCAAGCCGCCCTCGACTTGAAACAAAACGCTCTTCAGGGGTCGGAGCTTTAGCTTCGACATAACACCGCAACCTCAAAGCTGTCATTCCGAGCGGAGCAGGCCGACGCTTTTCTTCCCGCTTCGCTCCTGCGAAGCGGACGGCCTGCGCAGCGAGGAATCTCTCTTCGGGTTTTATCCGAGGTCGGCTCGCTAATGGTGAGGAAGAAACAACGACTGTTAGAAAGCTATCTGCCTACTTAGAACCTTCCAGCCTCTCCGCCATCTCCAGCATCTTCGTTACGCTGTTCCAGTTTCTTCCTGTTCCCTGTGTCTTCAGCATCTTGCCCAGCCCTGCCCACGGCAGTTTCGAGCGTCCCGCGCCATTCGGAAAATAGATGTATATCTCTCGCCCCTCGGCCCGCAATTCCTCCGGAGCGCACTTTATCTGACGAACCTTCTCCCGGCCTTCCTCCCCAGGATCGCTCGCCAGAAAACTCACCAGCAATTTGCCCGGCTCAATCCCGCGCCGCTTGGCGAACGGGTTTCTCGCAACCACGTCTCTCATCTCCGCCGCCGTGCGCAAAATCACGTCGGGGCGAAACCCGAACTTTCGTGCAATCCCGTCCTCGATTCGCTTGGCAAGCCGCGCCATATCCCGCTCGTCGCTCCTGAAAATCACGTTACCGCTCTGCACGTAAGTCTGTGCATCTCGCAATTTCAGCGATTCGTAAAGCGCCCGCAGCGCGTCCATCTTGATCTTGTTGTGGCCGCCAACGTTGACGCCACGCAGCATGGAAATAATCACCGTCATATCGCGCCCCCGTGTATCCGCCGCCGATAACCCATTGCGCAGTTTGTCTGGAACCCCTAGCATATAAACCCACGCGGAGTTCACAACATGAAAAATCTCA
>Ga0066673_10000718_pt1 | contig 10389 bp, 8 predicted proteins | sample GraSoiAngelo_122_FD_62302 | JGI IMG/M metagenome (GOLD analysis project Ga0066673, IMG submission 62302) | Grasslands soil microbial communities from the Angelo Coastal Reserve, California, USA - 14_0927_02_20cm | ecosystem: Environmental > Terrestrial > Soil > Grasslands | place: USA...
GTGGATCGGATGCGGTTGCCAGTGCAACCGGCGCACCGTGGCGAACATCCACGCGGCAGGATTTGCCGTGTCGGACTTGCGACACGAGATCTTTCCGAAAGCGGCACCGCTGGCGCGTCCACTCGTGATCGGCTCAGCTACCTTTGATCATGCGAGGTAGCGGCGGAACCAGGTCAGGGCACGCTCCCACGCGACCGCCGCCGCCTTGGGATCGTGAACGTCCCTGCGATCCTCGTTCATGAAGGCGTGGTGCCCCTTGTACCGGTAGATCTCGTTCGTCTTCTTCGCCGCCTTCAGATCGTTCTCGAACGCGTCCACCTTTTCCGGCGTGATCCAGTCGTCCTCGCTCGCGAAGTGCCCCTGCAGCGGCACGCGCACGTCCTTGCCGGAGGCGACGTTGGGGGGCGGCAACCCATAGAAGCAGACGGCGGCGTCCAACTCGGGGATCCGTGCCGCGCCGATGACGGTGACCGCACCGCCCATGCAGAACCCGGTGAGCCCCACCTTCGACGCCGTCTTCTTCAAGTGCGCCACCGCGCCGCGCACGGCGTCCTCGGTGACAGCCTTGAAATCGAGCGCGGACATCGCCGCGCTGGCGGCGCCTTCGTCGTGGTAGGGGACGACCTTTCCGCCGTAGAGATCGGGAGCGAGCGTCGTGAACCCCGCCAGCGCCAGCCGGTCGCACACGGCCTTGATCTGTCCCTGCAAGCCCCACCACTCCTGGATCACGACGATGGCCGGCGCTTTTGCGTCGCCCGTCCGCGAGTAGTAACCCTCCGCGGTGCCGCCGCGCATGCGAGCAAACGAAGTCATGTCTCCCATGGATTCCTCCGTTGCGTCGCGACAGTGTAACGCGCGGCTAGGACGCTGTATGGAGAAGGCGTGAAAGACCGCTTCGACCCGCTCGAATTCGTCTCGCGGCACGGAGTCGTGCTCGCGTCGGGAAAGGGCGCGGTGCCCAATCTGGCGGAGGCCGTCGCCGGCGAGCCGATCCGCGGGAGTTGGTGGGGTCATCCAAGAGGGAAGGAGATCTTTTCCGCCCTCAACGCCGTTGCCGACTCGCCCGACGTGCTCTGCTTTCGCCTCGTGGACGGCAAGATCACGTACGTGCACCGCAGGCTCTGGCCGGCGGTCGTGCGGCTCGCGGACGAACTGGGACCGGCGTCCGTGACCGCGGTGCGCCAGGAGCACACGTCGAGCGGAGCGCACCGCAACGTGCTGACGCCCTTTCCCAAGTGGGTGCCGCGCGAAACCCGGTCGGCGGCGGAGAAGCTCTCGCCGGACGAGGCGCGCACCCTGCTTGGCCACTGGGCCGTGCGGCGGCGGCGGACGAGATCCGCCGCCGCCCGGCGACCCCCCGGGTAATCACCTCACCGGCACATCGACTTGATCCGATCTTCCTGGGCGCTGGACTTGTTCCAGCGGTCGTCCTTCGGATTGAAGACTTGCGGCACCATGAAGTCGTTGGGATCGATCTGCAGGCGGAACTCCGGCCAGTCGCGTTGCGCGAAGCCCATGTTGTACGCCGTCTGCTGCCAGCTGAGCTTGTGGTACAGCGCCGAGCCCGCCTGAGCGACGTCGGTCAGATGGCCCGGGTAGTAGACCTTGGGCCTCAGGTGCTGCTGATACATGATGATGTCGCGCTGCTGATTAGCCGCTGCGCCGAGGCTGACGATCGAGCCGAGGAGCACATCGGTCCGGGGCAGGTTATCCATGATGTCGAACAGGCCCTTGCCGATCGCCGCGGCCCACGCGCGCTCTGCCGTCTTGGCCGGGTTGTTGTAGTCACCGAGTGAGATCAATCCCGGGGAACCGGTCCCGATCCCTTCCTTCACCGGGCCCGCCGAATTGACGAACGCGAACGTGAAGTTGTGGCCCTCGCCGCGGACGACGAAGTGGTACCACATCTCGATGATGCCGGCGCTGCCGCCGAAGCTGTCGTGGTTGTGTTGATCTGTCCCTTCACCGGCGTTGGGTTCGGATTTGCCTGTGTTGGTACGGGCGGGGTGAACGGATGTGCCCGCCGGGAACATCGCCGGGAAGTTGGCGGCCGGCGTGGTGAAGACGCGTCCGTCATAACGCGGATCGCCGATGTTGTTGAACGTGGTGTGCGTGAACGATGTATCGACGGGCGCCGTGCCCGAGTGGACGTGCTTGAAGGTCAGAACGCAGATCTGCGGGTCGAACTGGGTGATCCGCCGTACCGTAGTGGTGCCACCCGTCGGATTCGCCAGCGTGCCCGTGTACTCACCAATGCAGACAACGCGTTTCGCGTTCGGTTCATGAGATGAGTCCTCCGGGAGATCGCTCGACAGGGCGTCAGAGCGCCTTCGGCAACTTCGATTTTTTTGGGTCCCCGCCCCCAGGTGGCGGCGTACGCTAGGCTTTCGCCGGAAGTACGGTCAACGTGCGTTTACGTCGTTTCGGCGCCCGCGGCGGTTTGACCAGCGGCACCCGACCATCCTACGTTCGTCGGATCGGGCGGGGCTCGCATGCGTTCTGCCAGTGAAGGCGCGAGGCGCTCAGTACAAGTGAACATTGGGACGCGCAGTTGCTGAGGTCCTCGCCGCTGACGAGGTAGACGCGGCCGCAGGAGGATCCCATGAGGCTGCGCGGCTCGCTTTTCCTCACGGTTCTGGCGCTCGTTTTTCCCGCCATCGCGGACGATCACCATCGCGATCGTCTTCAGGTGGTCGAAGCCACCATCGCCGACATCCAACAGCAGTTCCGTTCGGGCGATCTGACGCCCGAGGATCTCGTGAAGATGTACCTGGCGCGGATCGCGGCCTACGATCAGCCAGGTCCACAGGCGAAGATCCCCCAGACGCTGAACAGCTTCATGCACGTCAACGAGAACGCCGTCGCCGACGCGCGCGCCCTGAAGCTCGACGACTTCGATGGCGAAGACTCCGAGGATGAAGACGGGCCGCGCAAGCCGTTGTTCGGCATCCCGGTCATCCTCAAGGACAACATCGATACCGCCGACCTTCCGACCACGGCTGGTTCGGTTGCGCTCGGGGGATCGTTCCCGCAACACGATGCCTTCATCACCGCGAAGCTGCGCCGCGCCGGGGCCATCATCATCGGGAAGGCGACGCTCACCGAGTTCGCCAACTTCCTCAGCTCCACCGGCATGCCGACCGGCTACAGCTCGCAGTTGCGCTCCCAGCTCATCCAGGTTGGCGGCAATCCGGCGCTGGTCGGATATGGCTTCAACCCGTACGATCCCCGCCCCGATCCGAGGGCCGGAATCAACGACGGCCGGCCGGCGCTGCAGACGGGCGGCTCCAGTTCCGGCCCGGGCATCGCCGTGTCCGCGAACCTCGCCACCGTCGGCGTCGGCACCGAAACTTCAGGATCGATCTTGAGCCCGGCGACCCAGAACCTCGTGGTGGGCATCAAGCCTACGGTCGGGCTCGTGAGCCGGAGCGGGATCGTGCCGATCACCGCCGATCAGGACACGGCCGGACCGCTGGCGCGCACGGTCACCGACGCGGCCAGGCTGCTCGGCGTACTGGCCGGCTTCGATCCGGCGGATCCCGCGACCGCGGCGTGCCTCACCCGCGGCAAGTGCTTCCGCGACTACACGCGATTCCTCAAGAGGCACGCGCTGCGCGGGGCCCGCATCGCCGTCCCGCATTTCGGCTATTGGACCGCCGCCACCGGTTCGAACCCTCACGTCCAAAGCGTCGTGCTCAGCCTCGAGCAGCAGAAGGTCATGAACGACGCCATCGCCGTCTTGCGAAAGGAGGGGGCGATCGTGGAGGACTTCCACGAGATCCCCGACCAGGACGATCTGATCGATTTCCCCGGCTGCCCATCGTCCTTGCCGGCTTGCTCAACGGTGTTGCTCTTTGGGTTCAAGCGCGATCTGAACGCATACCTGGCGAACCTGCCTCCCGGTTTTCCCGTGCGCACGCTCGCGGACGTGATCGCCTTCAACAGCGCTCACGCCGACGTGGCGCTCAAGTATGGCCAGGGGCTTGCACTTGCCGCGCAGAAGCTCGACACGATCCCGGGCAGCGCCGACACCGACAAGTACCAGCAAGACCGGTTGAAGGATCTCGACATCGCAAGAACCCGCGGGCTCGACGTCGTGTACAAGGATTTCGACGCGATCCTCTTCCCCGCCAATCGCGGCGCCAACATCGCCGCCCGCGCCGGCTATCCCAGCATCGCGGTGCCGGGTGGGTTCGTGCCCAATCCGGCCGTGCCGCCGCCTCCCTTCACGGTGACGCCCTTCCCTGCCGGCTTCGACGCCAAGGATGCCCCTTACGCGGTGACCTTCTCCGGGCCGGCGTTCAGCGAACCCAACCTGATCGGCTACGCCTACGCGTTCGAGCAGGCCACGCACCACCGGATTTCGCCGCAGAGCACGCCGCCGTTGTCAGCGACACGGCGCTGAACGGTCAGGTCGGTTCTCAGGACAGCCGGTCTCGCGCTGCGCGTTCCTCGTCCCCGCTCGGCTTGCCACGCTCGAGAAGCGACTTGAGCCGGAGCAGATCATCGTCGAGCTGCTGCTTCGGATCGGCGCCGAGCAGCGCCGCCACCGCGTGGCCAACGGCGCCGAGCGGCGGATTGTACGAGAGCCTCACGTCGACGCGCGTGCCGCCGTCCACGGGGACGAACCGCACCGTCCCAAAGCTCTCGACCGGCGCGGTCTCGACCGTGGCCCAGGACAACAGCCGCCCCGGCTCGGCGCGGGTCACTTCCGCGTCCCATTCCACCTCGACGCCGGCTGGACCCGCGACGCGCCAGTGCCATTGCCCCTCGCCGGTGACGCGAACGTCGCGGACGTGCTCCATGAAGCGCGGGAAATTCTCCGCCGCCATGAAGAACCCGTACAGCTCCTCGGGCGCAGCGGCGATGACGACGCTCTTCTGAACGTCGATTCCGCGCCGCCCGGCGCGCACGCCGATCAGCCGGCGCACCGGCAGATTCGTGGCGCTGCGCGCGAGCAGGAGGACGCCGCAGCCGGCGATGACGGAACCTGGCAAATCCCGGCGTGCCGCTCCCAGACCGATCAATCCGGCGCTCGCCGCCCCCATCAACACCCGGATGCCCGGCGCCCAGTTTTCTTGAAGCAGCTCGGGCCTCGGCAGGGGATGTCTCGTGCCACCCTGCAGCGCCGGAACGTCGTCCGGCTGCTTGTGCAGCTCGAGCTCTTCGGTGAGCGCCATGACGCCTCCGACGCAGGCTGCCGCCTCGACAATCTGGTTGTATTCCGACGCCAATACCGGCCCGCGGAGCACGACGCACCCGCCGGCCGCGGACACCTCGAGGGCGCCTGGATGCGAGCACACGCGCCCGAGGCGAGACCGGACGCGCTCGACGAGCACGGCGTCGTCGACCGGCCCCTCGGGAGCAAAGATGGCGTGCCAAAGTCCACGCGAGCGGTTCCTCAAGTCGCGCGACGACTTGCCAGCTGCATCGGCCGCCTTGTGCGCTGCATGGACGGACTTCTGCACGACCTCGGCTCGTCGCCGCGCGCCTGCGCGTGGGTCGAGAAAGCGCGCCGCCGCCACACCGAGGACGAATCCGCCCACTCCTGTCGTCAGCGTCTTCATGGGTGACCTCCAGCGATTCGCGGGGAACCTGAACACTCCCCGACCACCTCGCCAGAGATCCGCTCGCTGTGCCAGCCTATTCGTTCAGGTGGGCGTAGCGCCCGACGCCGGGATTCCGCAGGCCGCCGCCGTACGTGTACGAATCGAACGTGAGCGTGAGCGAACCCAGCGGGAACAACGCCGACACGGCAGCGCTCGCCGCCGATGTCCACGTGACCTTGTCCGGCGAGGTTTCCCAGACTACGAAGCCGCCCGACTCGCGGATCCGCCACCACTTGTGCGCGACCGACGAGTAGGTGAGCGTCCGCAGCAGCGACTCGGCGCCGTTCACGAAGGTGAACGCGTAGAGGTTGCCGCACTCGAACCAGAACCCGAGGCTGTTGCCGGCGTCGTACCTGAGCTGGAACCGGTTGTTGACGCCGCACCTTCCGGAAACCACCTGGGGGACCTGCACGGTGGCCACCGAGCCGGTCAGCGCGTACTTCGCGTTGCTGTCCACCCTGATCAGCACGTTGTCGGTGCGCGCCCTGGGCGCGAGGTTCAGCGTGCCGGCGCTCTCGCTAGCGGTCCCGTTCACGGCAGCGGTGACCGTCCATTTCGTGGCGTCGATCGCAGTCCCCCCGAACGAATCGACCAGCGTGGCCACCGGCGGCGTCACGCCGGGCGGCGCCGTGATGGTGATCGACAGACTCGTCGAATGCGAGGGCGCGCCGCCCGGATACTGCCCGCTCACCGTGAAGGTCCCCGAGACGCCGGTGCCCGCCGGATCGGTGGTCAACGTGAGCGTCGAGCTTCCGCCCGCGATCACGGTCGGCGGATTGAAGGACGCGCCCGTCACGCCGGGAGGAAGGCCCACCGTGGAGAGCGAAATCGTCTGCGCAGTGCCCGCTGTGGCGGCGGTCTGGACGTCGTAGGTCGCGCTGGCGCCGGGGGCGACGGTCTGCGACGCCGGGCTCGCGCTCAGAGAGAAATCGTCGCTGACCGGAGGAGCAGCGGTCACGTCGGCGAAGGTGTCGCCGTCCATCATGCCCTTGTGGAAGATGACGGAAGTGTCCGCGATGGACGAATTCCGGTACAGCCCCTGCTTCAGGTAGTCCGCGCCGTCCGAATAGAGCGTGGCGCCGTTGCAGGTGATCGAGGCGCCGGCGGGACACGCGAGCGTCTGGCGCGCCTTCGGACCGCCGTTGTTGCCGACCCACAGTTCGAGGACGCCGTCGCTCCCCTGCGAGAACCTCACATGGAGAACGAAGTCGTACCAATTGCCGGCCTGCAGCTCCTGGCGCCACAGCTCGCGATCCGACGAGCCGTTGTTGTAGGCGTAGAGGAGGACGATCGCGTAGCTGTTCTGCGAGGACAGGCTGGTCCGCCGCAGGTCGATCCCCAGCGGGTTCACGCCGCTGTCTCCGCTCTGGTGGAACTGCGTGACCACGTTCCATGGGTTGTAATTCGAGTTGGGGATGCCGTTGGGGCAGTTGCTGTCGGTGCCCTTGCAGGTCCAGCGCGCGAACTCCGCGGGAAAGTACGTGCTCCAGGCGAAGTATCGATCGTCGCCGGCCCGGTAGTAGGTCGGCTTGGTGGTGCCGCTGTCCATCGAGTGCACGACCTCGTTGCGTGTCGTCGGCGAGGCGCAACCGCTGGCGCACGGCCAGAGATCACCGTTGCGCAGCTCGATGCGCATCGCCTTGCCGGTGTTTTCCTGGCCCGGCGGTGGGCTGACGATCTGGAACCGCCCGTTCGCCGGCGCGACCGAGAGCGGCGTGTTGGAGTTGCTGGTGGAGCAGCTCCCCGAGCCGTAGTTCACCTGATTCGCCGGGTCGTAGAACGGAGCCAAGCAGGGACAGGTGCCGCTCTGCCCGCCGCACTGAATCACTCCCCACTGCTTGAGATCGTCGTTGGCGAAGTCGGCGCTCCAGCGGACGTCGGCACGTGCTGCGCTGACGGCAAGGGCGAGAAACAGCGACACACGGGTGGAAGATGAAATCGGCACCGGGCGCTCCGATCACGGGTGAGCCCGGAACGGTGACGAGAACGCCGGAGTACGGTCAGTGATGCGCGTCACATTCGCCATCAAGTTCTCTCGACCATGACGCAAGCGGCCTTGAAACGCGCCCTCCACGCGGCGCATGTGGCGATGCGCCGTAAGTCGGACATCGAGAGGGGGAAACGATGCGTCGTTTCGTCAAAAAGGCATTGGTCGGCTTGTTGCCGCTCGCACTGGCGGGAGCGGCGGAAGCCCGCATCACGAGGGTCCAGATCAACTCGCGCGCCGTCGCCTTTGGTGGCGCGTCGTTCGGCAGCGTCGGACAGTACGAGACGCTGCGCGGCGTCGTCTTCGGCGAGGTGGATCCGAACGACCCGCTGAACGAGGTCATCACCGACATCAAGCTCGCGCCGCGCAACGCCCGCGGAATGGTCGAGTACAACGTGGATTTCTGGCTGAACAAGCCGGTGGATATGTCGAAGGCGAACGGCACCCTGCTTCACGACGTGCCGAACCGCGGGAACGTCAGGAGCGTGGAGCTGAACGTCGGCGGCTCGGGCGACAGTGGCGTCGGCGACGGTTTCGTGCAGCGGCAGGGATACGTCCTGTCCGACAACGGCTGGGAGGGCGACGTGGCGACCGGCCTGCAAGTCCGCATTCCGGTGGCGAGAAACAGGAACGGAACGGAGATCGTCAACCGCATCCGGGCCGAATACATCCTCAGTGCGCCGGCGAGCACCGTGAACATCACCACTCCGCCCTCGTACGAGGCCGTCAGCACCAGCAACGTCGGTGCGACGCTCACGCGGCGCGTCCATCAGGACGACGCGCGCGAGCCGATTTCAAACCGCGACTGGGCGTTCGCCGACTGCTCGTCAGTTCCGTTTCCGGGCGTGCCGAGCACGATCAAGGTCTGCCTGAGCGGCAACTTCGACACGAACCACATCTACGAGCTGCTCTACGACGCGAAGAACCCTACCGTGCTCGGCCTTGGATTCGCGGCGACGCGCGACTTCATCTCGTTCCTGAGAAACAGCAACGGCGCGAGCACGGGACACTGCGGCAAGGACCACGACGAGGCGCGTGGCAGGGATGACGATGACGACGACGACGGCCTCGAGGGGCGCAACAAGGCCTCCTGTCCCGCTGCTGCGGCGATCCCCGAAAATCCGCTCGGCAACTCCATCAAGAACGCCATCATCTATGGCTCGTCCCAGAGCGGACGCTGGATCCGTACCTTCATCCAGCTGGGATTCAACCAGGATGAGAATCGCAATCTCGTCCTGGAAGGCGCCATCCCCCACAAGTCCTCCAACCGCGGCGCCTTCAACGTGCGCTTCGGCCAACCCGATCGCCTGTCCGGGACGCAGCATACGGAGCGGCAGTACCCCGGCGCGGAGTCGTCACAGACCTGGGGCGTGAGCCACGACAGGATTGCCGGCATCACCGCGGGTCAGCTCGACCGCTGCCGCAGGACGCGCAGCTGCCCGAAGATCTTCCACACGAACACGGATACCGAGTACTGGCAGGCGTTGATGGCGCTCGTCACCACCGATTCGGACAGCACGCACGATCTGAAGATTCCCAAGAACGTCCGGATCTATCTGTATACGGCCACGCGCCACGGCGGCGGCGATGTCACCAGACAACCGCCCACGGTCATCCCCGGTCCGCCAGCAGGCTGCCAGCTGTCCAACAACCCGAACCCCTTCATTCACGGGCAGCGGGCGCTGCTGGTCGCGCTCCGCGAATGGATCGTGAACGGCAGGGAGCCGCCGGCGAGTCTGTACCCGACGCTAAAGTCCGGCACGCTGGTGCCACTCTCCGCCATCCACTATCCGTACATGCCCGCGGTGAACTTCACGCTCCAGGGCGTGACCACGCAGAAGTTCTACCTGGACCGCGGACCGGCGTTCAACGTCGAGGACATCTCGGGCGTGATGGCGGAGCCGCCGATCAGGCGCGGCGCCTATAGCGTGCGCGTGCCGGCGGTGGACACTGACGGTAACACCGTCGGCGGCCTGCCGAGCACCATGCGCTTGGTGCCGGTCGGGACGTATCTGGGCTGGGGCGTAAGGAAAGCCGGGTTCAGCGAGGGCGATTCCTGCGACCTGAACGGCGCATTCATTCCGTTCTTCCGCACCCTCGCCGAGCGGAACGCGGTGCGCGATCCCCGGCCGTCGCTGCAGGAGCGATATCCGACGCATGCGGACTACGTCGCGAAGGTGACTGCAGCGGCAAACGCGCTCGTCGGAGCGCGGCTGCTGTTGCCGGAAGATGCGTCGTTCCTGATCAACCAGGCGAACGCGGCCGCGGTTCCGTAAGGAGTTTCGGGGACACGATACGCAATTGACCGTGCCAATCGAGCGTGCCAGGTCGCGTCGCATGAGTTGCACATCGTGTCCCCGGATTTACCAGGCGGCCAGGCCGGCCAATCCGGCAGGCGTGCCGTTGAGGGATGGCCGCGGGGTTAGCGAGCCATCCGACTCGATCGAGAACACTGCAATCTCGCCGAGCGCTGCGACCCGCACGTAGAGGTTCCGGCTGTCGTGGGAGAGCGCCGCGTCCGTCGGGTTGCCGCCAGTGGTGGCGGTGATCCCGTTTGCGCCGAGCAGCGTCGCCGAGCCGTCGGATCCGATGGCAAAGCCCGAGATGTTTCCAGTGCCGGCGTTGATGACGTAGCCGAAACGGCCGTTCCTCGTGACGACGGCCCAGCAAGCAGCGCGCTGGCCCGTCATGACCATCGAGCTGATCCCGTCGAGACCGCCGGCATCGCGGATGCGATACGACGACGCGCCGCCGCCCGCGCCCGCCTCGGAGACGAAGAGCGTGTTGCGCTTG
>Ga0066673_10000719_pt1 | contig 10386 bp, 7 predicted proteins | sample GraSoiAngelo_122_FD_62302 | JGI IMG/M metagenome (GOLD analysis project Ga0066673, IMG submission 62302) | Grasslands soil microbial communities from the Angelo Coastal Reserve, California, USA - 14_0927_02_20cm | ecosystem: Environmental > Terrestrial > Soil > Grasslands | place: USA...
CGCCATCGATGCTCTGGATCTCGAGCTTCCCCACGCGGGCGGCGATCCCCGCCAGCGCACGAAGGTGGGCTAGTTGCACCTCGCCGACCGTGAGCAACGAACGGCCCCCACGCTCCAGGTACAACCGCAGCTCGCCACCATCGAGCACGACATACGCACCGGCGGCGCGGGCCATCCGCGATTCGCGTACGGGCCAGGCGATGGTCGTTCCGTATGGGCTCGCCGGGTCGGTGGCCGCCAGCGCCACGACCTTTGATTCCTCATCGCGCGCCCCGCGAAGCCGGTCGACGGCGCCCGGCAGCGCAAACTGCAGGCCGCCCAGGCCGTCGATGAAGTAGCCGCGCCGGATCTTGCCGGCCTCCTCCATGGCCCGCAGCACAGGGTACAGCGAAACGAAGCCGCCGCTGATGCTTTCGCCGAGCGCCGCCTCGCGGGTCAGGACGCCGTATCGTTGTAAGAGCACGCCGGCCATCGCATGGAGATGCTCGGTGCTCGACAGCTGCGGGTGCAGGAGATCGCGGACCAGGGACCAGCGGCCGGCTGCTGTCGGCGGCCCCAGCCGCATCAATGGCCGGCGCGGATTGCGACGCATCCGTGGACCGAGCATCCGCAGCGGGAGAAAGGTGTCGTTCGTGACCTCGCCGGCCCAGACCATGTCCCAGAGCGCGTCCAGAACCGCGTCCTCGTCACTCGAGCCGGTCGCGTAATAGAGGTCGCGGAAGAAGGATGCGCCGCGGCTTTGCAGGTGATCGCGTAAGCGCTCGTGAAGCTCGCCGCCCGGTCGATCGTCCGGCTCCCGGATCAACCGTGGCGCGTCAGACCGCAGATACAGCGCGACTCGCCCGTCCGAGCTGCCCAGCGATCCCCGGCCCGTCCAGACAACCTCCCCCATCGAGATCAGCTGGTCGAGGAGTTGCGGCCGGTACTCGCGCACGCGGACCGGGAGCACATCCCGTTCGAGCACCGATGCCGGGATGGCACAGCCTTGCAGCTGGAAGACGATCTCGGTGAGCCGATCGAGCCCGCTCGCCTGGATTCCGACGCCATGCCAGCTCGGTAGAAAGCGGCCGAGGACCTCAACCGGCACCGGCTCGACCTCGCGGCGCAACGCCGCCAGTGACTTCCGGCGCAGCGACCGGAGCACGTCTGGATGGCAGTACTCACGCCCAGCATGGCCGGGCCGGAACTCGCCGGCCATCACGTTGCCGCGGCCGGCGAGGCGTCGCAGCGCCTGTTCAACCTCCCGCACCGGCAGTCCCCAGCGCGTCGCCGGGTCGGCGCTGAAGAAGGGGACGTGTGTCCTTGCCCAGCGGATCAGGAGGGACGCCAGCGGCTCGTCCGTCTTTTCGAGAAACGCGTCGGGTAGACCAACCGGCAGTGCCACGCCCAGCGCGTCGCGATAACGCGCAGCGTCCTCGGCGGCGATCCACCGCTCCTCGTCGGCGATGCGGACCCGAGTGGCGCGGCGTTCCCGCTCCAGCTCAGCGAGCCATTCCGCGCGGATCCCGCGGGCCTCGGCTTCAGCCATCGTCAGGTCGCCGAGCCGCCGGAGCAGGTCGGCAGCCTCATCGGTGTCCCGCGGCCAGCGCTCTTTAAGGAGACCCTGCAACTCCAGTTCGAGGATCTCGATCGCCCGTGGATCGAGCAGCTCCCGAAGTTCTTCGGTGCCGAGCAGCTCGGCCAGGAGCTCCTTATCCAGTGTCAGCGCCTGCGCCCGCCGCTCCGCCAGGGGGGCATCGCCCTCGTACATGTACTGGCCGATGTAATCGAACACCAGGGTGGAGGCAAAGGGCGAGGCGCGCTCCGTGTCGACCACGACGGTGCGGACCTCCCGCGCCCGGATCGCGCTCATCAGGTCACGCAGGCCATCCATGTCGAACACGTCGCTCAGGCACTCACGGTAGGTTTCGATCAGGATCGGGAACTCAGGGTGCTTGCCGGCCACCTGCAGCAGGTCATGGCTGCGCTGCCGCTGCTGCCACAGCGGGGTGCGCTCACCCGGCCGGCGCCGGGGCAGCAACAGCGCCCGGGCCGCATTCTCGCGGAAGCGCGAGGCGAAGAGGGCCGACCCATGCAGCTGTGCGGTGACAAGCTCGCGGACCTCCTCCGGGTCGAGCAGCAGGTCCTCGATGTCCGGCGCCCGGTCGGCCTCGGGGAGGCGGAGCGCAAATCCGTCGTCCGTATAGATCATCTGGACTTCGAGATCGAGCCGCTCCTGCATTCGCGCCCGCGCGGCCATCGCCCAGGGCGCATGGATGCGAGCCCCGAACGGCGTCAACACCGACAGCCGCCAATCGCCGAGCTGATCACGGAAGCGCTCGATCACGATGGCGCGGTCGGTCGGCACCGTTCCAGTTGCCTGAACCTGGTCCGAGAGGTAGTCGAGCAGGTTGCTGGCCGCCCGATCATCGAAGCGCGAGCGCTGCTGCAATCGAGCGACGGCGGCGTCGGGCTCCATCGCGGTCAGCTCGCGCATCGCCGCGCCCATGGCGCGTCCGACCTCTACCGGCCGGCCCAGCGCGTCGCCGTGCCAGAACGCGATCCGCCCCGGCTCGCCGGGCGCGGGCGTCACCATCACCTGGGAAGGCGTGATGTCGGCGACCCGCCAGGTGGTGGCCCCAAGCACAAAGGTTTCACCAGGCCGCATCTCGTAGACCATCTCTTCGTCCAGCTCGCCGACGCGCTTGCCGTCGTCGAGCAGGTTGACGGAGAACAAGCCACGGTCCGGGATGGTCCCGCCACTCACGACCGCCAGGCGCTGGGCGCCGGCGCGGCCACGGATTGTTCCTTCGAGGCGGTCCCAGACGATGCGCGGGCGCAGCTCGGCGAATTCATCGGACGGATAACGGCCGCTCAGCATGTCGAGTGTCGACTCCAGGGCGCGAGGCCCCAGATCGCTGAAGGGATAGGCGCGATGGACCAACTCCGAAAGGGCCGCGACCGACCACTCCTCCATGGCGGACATCGCCACGATCTGCTGGGCGAGAACATCGAGCGGATTGCGGGGGACCCGGGTCGTTTCGATCTCGCCGCGCAGCATTCGGTCGACGACGACCGAAGTCTCGAGCAGATCGCCCCGGTACTTGGGGAAGATGGTGCCCTTCGACGGCTCGCCGACCGAATGGCCGGCGCGGCCGATCCGCTGGATCCCGCTGGCGACGCTGGTGGGCGACTCCACCTGGATGACCAGGTCGACGGCGCCCATGTCGATGCCGAGCTCCAGGCTGGAGGTGGCGACCAGCCCGGGGAGACGGCCGGCCTTGAGCGCATCCTCTATTAAGAGGCGCTGCTCCTTCGCGATCGAGCCGTGGTGCGCGCGCACCAGGTCCTCGCCGGCCAGCTCATTGATTGCCGCGGCCAGCCGCTCCGCCAGTCGCCGCGAGTTGACAAAGATGATGGTCGAGCGGTGCTGGCGTACCAGCTCCAGGATCCGTGGATGGATCGCCGGCCAGATACTTCGGCGGGGGCCGTCGGGCTCGGGGCCGATCCGCGCCGCCGGACCGCTCTGCGGGAGGGCCAGGGTGGAGGTCTCGCGCTCGAGATCCGCCATATCCTCGACCGGGACCTCGACCGTGATCTCCATTGGCTTGACCCGGCCGGCGTCGATGATGGTGACCTCGCGGTTGGTGCCGCCAAGAAAGCGTGCGGTTTCGGACAATGGGCGCTGGGTCGCCGACAGCCCGATGCGTTGCGGCTCCGTCCGCGTGATAGCAGCCAGTCGTTCAAGGCTGAGGGCGAGGTGCGCGCCCCGCTTGGTCTCCGCCATCGAGTGGATCTCGTCGACGATCACCCACCGGACGCTGGGCAGGATCTGCCGCGCCGCGCTGGTCAGGAGCAGGAAAAGCGACTCGGGCGTGGTGATCAGGATGTCGGGCGGGTGGCGTTCGATCTGCCGGCGATCCCGCGGAGGTGTGTCGCCGGTCCGGATGGCCACCGTGATTGGCGACAGGGTGGCCCCCAGACGCTCGGCCTGCAAACCGATGCCGCGCAAGGGTGCCTGCAGGTTGCGCTCGATGTCGACGGTGAGCGCCTTGAGCGGCGAAACATACAACACGCGACAGCGTTCAGCCTCGGCCGGGACCGGTTCGGTCGCCAACCGATCGATGCACCAGAAGAAGGCCGCCAGCGTCTTGCCGCTGCCGGTCGGTGCCGACATCAGGGTGTGCTGGCCGGCCGCCACCGATCGCCAGCCGCCATCCTGGACCTCGGTAGGCGTCGGGAAGGCGCCCGAAAACCAGGCGCGCGCCGCAGGCGAAAACAGGTCCAGAACGGTGGTCATGGGTCTCAGTTTATTGACCTCGTCGCGCCGGTCAAAACCTGAACGAGCGAAGCAGTTCCTTCGCCGTCATATGACGATGCGTCTCAAAGACTCGGCGCCCGCCGTCGAGCAGGCCGGTGTTGTAGGGGGTCGGGCGGCCGATCCGCTCGCCGAGCGTCACGATCTCACCGTTCAGGTATTCGAGCTCGCTGCTTGACCCACGCTGGAGGCTCTGCAGGGTTGATGGGCCGTACGTACTCTCAGGCGGGAAGTTGCCGGCCAGCCGGCCGCCGAACACCAGGTAGGCGAGCGGCATGGGAAGTGTCGACATCAAACGAAAGGTGCGCGCCCGGCGGCTTTGATCGAGGCCGAACCCGCCAAGTTGGGTGGTTTTGACGCCTTCACGAATCGTTGCAATCGATAGCCGCACCAGCCCTGGGTGGCGCAGCGCTTTTCCAATCGGCAACCCGGTGATCGCCATGATGGCGTTGTTCAGGTTCGCCATCAGCTTCGTCCAGCGGGCGCGGGTGATATCGGGGACGCGCTCGGTCTTTACCGCCGAGCTGAGCAGCGTGAGGACTGCGTCAACGCGTGCGGTCGACTCCGGAAAGGGCGCGCCCACCTGTAGCAAGGCGCTGGTATTTTGCTCGACCACGCCCGGTTCGAGATAGGTCGCGCTGATATTCAGAACACACCCGACGATGCGGTCTCGTCCGAGGATGCCGGCTGCCTCGCCGTCTGAACGGACGCCGTTCTGCATCGTCACGACCGTGGCGCTCGAAGGAAGCCCGGCGATATCGCGGCATGCGCTGGTAACGTCCTGCGATTTCACCGTGAGCAGAATGACGTCGGCGTCGTCCGGGAGTGTCGTGGTTGCCGGCAGGCGAACCCGCCGGGTCTCGTCCTGGTCCTTGAGGAGAAGCCCATTGGCGCGGATCGCGTCGACATGGTCCTGACGCCCGATCAGGCGCACACTGGCCCCGGCTTCGTGGAGGCGCGCCCCAACCAGACTCCCGATCGCGCCTGCGCCGTAGACGGCCACCTCCATTTGCTTGTCATAGCTTCGCGAATCCTGCAGATGGAGCGCCTCGAGCGCCAGCGAATGGAGCGCCTACGCTGCCATATAACCTGCTATCATGGGTGTAGCGTTTGAGCCGCGCATAGACTCATTTGCGCGCTCAGAGGAGAAGAATTCATGGGTGATTCGTACGATCGGGAGATCGTCCGCGAGGAGACGAGCACGGGCGACCCGGTGCGCCCGGCGTCCGCCGCGCCGGCGATGACCTCACGCAGATCGGTCTATCGCGAGGGGAGCTATAACACGCGCGCGGTTCAAGCCGTTTGGTGGATCGTCGGTTTTATCGATGTCCTGATCGCAATCCGCTTTGTGTTGAAGCTGTTCGGCGCAAATGTGGGAGCGCCGTTCGTTCGCTTTATGTATGACGTGACCTGGCCGCTGGTCGCGCCCTTCCACGGCATCTTCAATACGACGCAGCAAGGACGCTCGATCCTCGAGCCAGAGTCGCTGGTCGCGATCGCGATCTACGCCCTGATCGGCTGGGGCATCGTTTCCCTGATCCGGTTGATGACCCGCCCGCGCTCAACCACGACCGTGGTCGACTAACCAGTTCATTTGTTCTTGTTGAGCCGCCCCGCTGGGCGGCTCTTGATTTTCAAACCCTCGGCGACGATTGCCGTCGGAGAGCCGCCTCGATATCACGGACCCGGTGCCAGGCCGAGTGCCCGTCGAAGTCGCCGGGCCAGTTGGGGCCTCGCTCCCGGCGACCGAACCAATCGTCCGACTGCTTGCGAAGCGTCTGCATCACATCGTTCTGAACCTGTCGATGCCAGGCGACCACATCGGCCGGGCGGCGACGGCGCCAGCGTCGGTAGATGAGCGCATTGCCCTGGTTGACGTCGAGGCCTCGCATTTCCGCCGGCCCTTTCTCGCCACGGAAGACGCGGGCGCTGTGCTCCTTCCAATAGATGATATGAGCCAGCGAATCCTTGACGGTCCAGGGATCCTTCGTCTCCGGCCGCGGCACCCGGCGGCGCCAGTCTGCCGGCTTCAGCCTTCTGATCAGCCGATCGAGTCGCTGATGCTCGCGCCGCGTCCGGTCGGTGACCTCTTTCCGCGTATGTCTCATTCCCGCTCGTCAGCCGGCCTGGCGGACAGCGTCGGCGAGGACCTCAACGCCCTCGTCGAGCTGGGCGTCATCGATCAGGATCGAGGGAAGAAACCGAATCACGGTGCCGCCGCCGGGCAACGCCAGCACGCCGCGCTCCTGCATCGCCTTGATCACGGGTGTCACGGGCTTCTTGAGTTCGACGGCCAGCATCAGGCCGCGACCACGGACCTCGCGGACCTGGGTAAGGCCCAATCCGCGGACGCGTTCCTGAAAGCGGTCTCCGGCGTGCTGCGCCCGACGGTGGAGTCCCTCGTCAGTAAGGACGCGCAGGGTCGCGGCTCCGGCGGCGCAGACCAGCGGGTTGCCGGCAAAGGTGCTGCCGTGGCTGCCCTTGGGGACACGGTCACTGACGGCTTCGGTCGTCACGGTGACGCCCAGCGGCAGGCCGTTGGCGATCGACTTCGACAGGCAGAGGATGTCGGGCATGATGTCCTCGCGGCTGAAGGCGAAGACCGCGCCAGTCCGGAATCCGGTCTGGATCTCGTCACAGATCAGAAGGATGCCCTGCGCGTCGCATCGCTCGCGGATGCCTTTGAGATAGCCGTCGGCCGGCACCCGAACGCCGCCTTCGCCCTGGATCGGCTCGATGATCACAGCCCCGACCGAGTCGTCCAGCACCTTGTCCAGCGCATCGAGGTCATCGAACGGGACATGGCGCACACCTTCCAACATGGGGGCGAACGGATCGCGGTACTTTGCGTCGGCGGTAGCGGCGAGGGCGCCAAAGGTCCGCCCATGATAGGCGCGATGCGTGGCAACGATGCCGGCTCGGCCGGTGGCGACGCGCGCGTATTTCATCGCGGCCTCGACCGCCTCTGCGCCCGAGTTCCCGAACGAGATCCGGGTCAGCGGCGGCGGCAGGAGCGCACCCAGCCCCTGCAGGAACTCGTCGCGCGCCGGCGTGTCGAAGCTCTGGTGGGCGTTGGTCAGCCTGGCGGCCTGATTTGTGATGGCGGCCGTGACCTCCGGATGGCTGTGACCGAGAAGGTTGACGCCGTAGTTGGTCATCAGGTCGAGATATCTGCGATCCCGGTCATCCCACAGGTACGAGCCTTCTCCGCGAACGAGCCTGAGCCCCCGCCCGGCATGCAACGGAATTGGACTGAGCCGCACGTGCGTGGTCGTCAGGTCGTGACCCATGTGCCGGCTCCTTCAAAGGCTCGCGTCAGCGGGTGCTCGCCGCGGCCGTCGAGCAGGCCGACCGCCTGGATGCCTCGACGGATCGCCTGGCCTGCCGCCCGGAGCTTGACTCGGGCGCGACCCTTCCCGTATTCGGCCATGCCCTCGATCTCCTCCAGATGAATCAGTGGAATCACACTCCGCTCGTCACTGACGTCGCGCATGAACCCTGGGGTGTCGGCGAAGATCAGCAGGCGCTCGGCCTGAATCGCCGTGGCGATCTCCATCGCCAGCCGGTCACCGTCAACGTTGATCGCGACGCCCTCATGGCTGATGCCCGGCGGCGTCACGACCGGCAGGAAGCCATTGTCGAGCAGCAGGCGTAGGAGCTTCGGTTCGATCTTCTCGATGCTGCCGCTGTGGTCCCCGTGCAGCATTTTGACCTTGCCGGCCTCCTGGATCCGCAGGTCCGGCTTGCGCCGGCCGATCGCGATCCCACCATCCATCGCGGTCAGGCCGACGGCGTTGGCGCCGAGGGCCCGCAACCGCTCCACAATGCGCTTGTTCTGCTTTCCCGCGTACGCCATAAGGAAATGATCCATCGTGGTTGCGTCGGTGAAGCGGCTGACCTCGCCGCGCTCCGACGTCACCATCCGCGGGGGATGGCCAAGCCGCTCGGACAGGTCGTTTAATTCCTTATTCGCGCCATGAACCATTACGAGCGGTTCTTTGCACGCCGCGACATCCTGCAGCAACGGGTCAAGGTCCGTGAGGCTGCCGCCGATCTTGATGACGAGCATCTTCAGATCGGATAGAGGCCGGAGAACTCGAGCCCGGTTCGCTCGTCCCAACCAAAGCGAACATTCACCGCCTGGACGGCCTGCCCGGCGGCGCCCTTCATCAGGTTGTCGAGGGCGCTCATCACCACTACCCGCCGCGAATGCGGGTCTCGTTCGAAGCCGACGTCGCAGTAGTTCGTGCCCGAGAGGATCTTCGGGTTGGGGTAGCGGTGGATCCCCTGCGACTCCTTGACGATTCGCATGAAGGGCTCATCCGCGTAGGCGGCGCGATAGATCTTCCACAGCGCCTTCTCGTCGAGGTCATCGTTGAGAAAGACGTGGGCGGTCGTCAGGATTCCGCGGACGGCCTCGACCGCGGTCGCGGAGAAGGCGATGCTGGGGCCGTGGCCGTTGGGTGAACTGAGGCCGAGCTCCTGGATGATCTCCGCGGTATGACGATGCGAGGTGGGGGCGAACGAGCGCATCTCGCCGCTGCGGTGCGGGTGATGCGATGCAGGCCCTGCCTCCGCGCCTCCGGCGGATGACCCCGTCTTGCCTTCGATCACGATCGGCATCGAGCGATCGACCACACCGGCACGGGTCAGCGGATACAGAGCGAGGATGGCGGCGGTGGCGAGACAGCCGCCGGCCGCGAAGCGATCGGCCTTGCGGAGTTCGTCGCGGTGCAGCTCCGGCAGGGCGTAGGTGAAGTCGCCAAGCAACGTCGGCTTGGGGTGTTCCCACCCGTACCACGTCGGGTACTGGCTCGGGTCGCGGAGCCGGAAGTCGGCAGAGAGATCGACGATGGTCGGGGCGAGCGACTGCAGTTGGTCGATCTCGCGGCTGGTCTGGCCGTGCGGGAGCGCAAGAAAGAGCACGTCAACCGGCTGGAGGGAGGCGCGCGTCTGGAACTTCAGCTCGGTGCGGCGGCGCAGATGCGGGTGCACGCTGTGCACGAACTTCCCACCCAAACGCTCGGAGCTCACCTGGGTCACCTCGACCTCGGGGTGCGACAGCAGCAGGCGGAGCAACTCACCGCCGGCGTAGCCAGCACCACCGACGACCGCTGCCCTTTTCATCGGCCGGTCAGCCGGCGAGCTGGTTGAGGGCTGCGGTCAGGACATCGACGCCGCGCTCGAACTCGGCGAGATCGATCGCCTCGTTAGGCGTGTGATCGAGCTTGGAATCGCCCGGGCCGTAGGCGAGGGCCGGGCAGCCCCAAACCGGTGCCAGGATGTTCATATCCGAGGTTCCGGTTTTCATTTTGAACCGTGGCGTGCCACTGCCGTCACGGATGCCCTTGAGGAAGGCACGCACCAATGGCGTGTTCTTCTCGGCACGAACGGCGGCATCGGCGTACTCGAAGCGGAGTTCGGCGCCGTCCGCCCAGGCTTCGAGCTGCTGCTGAAGCGCCGGCACATCGAAGTTCGGCGGCAGGCGAAAGCCGACCGTCATGGCTGCGGTGTCGCGGAAGCCATCATGGTCGGCATGGAATCGCAGAATGCGGGCGTCGAGCCGTTCGAAGCTGCCGGCACCCTTGCCTTGCCCGGCGGCGTGATCCTGGACCCGCCGAATGAAGGCGATCGCCGTGTCGGCCGCGCTCTTGTTGGGTCCGGCGCCGTGGCCCATGGGTTCCGAGAGCCGGTAACGCAACTTGAGGCTGCCCTTGTAGCCGAGCGTCACAGCGTCCCATCCGCTCGGCTCGAGCACGATCAGCTGGTCCGGTGGGCGCCGGCTCGTGAGGTGCCGGGCCCCGCGTGAGCTGCCCTCTTCCTCGACGGCGCCGATCACCGTAAAGCGATACGCAGCGCCCGCTGGTTGCCGGGCCACCGCAGTGATGGCGGCGGCCAGCGGTCCCTTGGCGTCGACCGCGCCGCGGCCGAAGAGGCGGTCTCCCTCTCGGCGCACCGGAATGAAGCCGGGGACCGTATCGATATGCCCGAGGAGCAGCACCTCGCGTGGCCCACTTCCCCAGAAGGCGACGACATTGCCGGCTTCATCGCGCCGAGCGGCAAACCCCATCGATCGCAACCTTGATACC
>Ga0066673_10000725_pt1 | contig 10355 bp, 10 predicted proteins | sample GraSoiAngelo_122_FD_62302 | JGI IMG/M metagenome (GOLD analysis project Ga0066673, IMG submission 62302) | Grasslands soil microbial communities from the Angelo Coastal Reserve, California, USA - 14_0927_02_20cm | ecosystem: Environmental > Terrestrial > Soil > Grasslands | place: USA...
CCACCCCGGACGCCAGGCGAAGCCCGGCACGCACCCCGAGAGCAACGCGAGCCGCTCGACGCGCGCCGGGCGTGTGAGCGCGTAGGTGACCGCAACGGCGGCCCCGAGCGAGTGGCCGACGAGCGACGCATGCGTGACGCCGACGCCATCGAGGAACGCGTGCAGGGTGCGCGCGAAAAACGCGAGCGAGTAGGCCGCGCGCGGCTTGGCGGAGCGGCCGAAGCCGGGCAGATCGATGGCGTACACGGTGGCGCGCGCGGCCAGCGAACCGATGTTGTGACGCCAGGATTCCGCGAACCCGCCCAGACCGTGCACGAGCACGACGGCAGGACCGCGGCCTTCGACGAGATAATTCAGCGCGAGGCCATCGACCTCGCCACCCCGGAGCCTCAATTGCGGCATGGGGCTAGAATTCTACCAGACCGTCTCCATCCCCATCGACGAGCCGGCCGAGCGCCGCGCGATACGGAAACACGCTGAACACGCCGCCGGTGTGCACGAAGCACACGCGATGCCCGAGCGCGCGCGGGTCGCGTCGAATCGTATCGAGCAGTCCCGAGAACGCCTTGGCCGTGTACACGGGATCGAGCACGATGCCCTCGAGCCGCGCGAGCTTGAGCATGGTGTCGAGCTCGTCGCGCCGAACGGCCGCCCGGCCGGCCCCCTGATAGCCATCGAGCAGCCGCACCTCGGCGGGCGGCCGAACGGCGAACCCGTAGCGGCTGCGGGCGCGATCGATCACCTCGCCGACATAGGCACGCACGCGTGCGGCTTCCCACGCGATGGGAATGCCGACGATGTCGGCGCGAAGGTTGGTCAGCTGCTTGGCCATGAGGAGGCCGGCCTGGCTGCCGCCGCTGAAGTTGGTGATGGCGATGGTGTCGAACTCGGGCGCCCCGTGGCGGACCTGCTGTGCGAGCTCCTGCCCGCACGCGAGGTACCCGAGCGCGCCCACGACGGTGGCGCCGCTCTCGGGGATGACGTAAGGCACGCGGCCGGCCGCGCGCTCTCGCGCCGCGAGATCCTGCATCGTCTCGTCGATCTTCTCCCACTCGGCGTCGGTGCAGTACTTGATGTCGGCGCCGAGCAGACGATCGAGAAGCAGGTTGCCGTCGTACTCGGCCGGGCGGCCGCCCTTGAGCGCGAGCACCGCGCGCAGGCCCAGCCGCGCGCACACCGCCGCCACGCAGCGGCAGCAGTTCGACTGCAGCGTGCCGCACGTGATCAGCGTGTTCGCATTCTGCGCGAGCGCTTCGCCGATGAGGAATTCGAGCTTGCGGATCTTGTTGCCCGTCTCCAGCAGCCCCGTGAGGTCGTCTCGCTTCACCCAGAGCTCGACGCCGAGCTCGGCGGAGAGTCGCTCGAGCTTGAGCAGCGGCGTCGGCGCATAGGCGAGCTCGACGCGCGGGATCGGCGGCGCGGTCGTGGCCATTCAATTCACTATCTCAAGCGAAGAGGTCGCCTGGCAAGGATTCGTGCGGTTGTCCCAGCAGCCGCTTCAGCATCAGCGCGTTACGCACCGGATAGTCGCGATTGTTGTTGTTGAACGAGACGTAGACCTGCTCGGCCTCGTCGGCGGCCTCGTCGAGCTCGGGCATCAGCTCGTGCAGCTCCGCCTCGCTATAGAGGTAGTCGTACTTCTCGCGGACGGCGGGTTCTTCGCCGCGCAGCTGTCGCATCCACCCCTCGGCGTTGCGGCCGTGCAGACGGAAGACGGCGACGGGCGCGGTCACGACGGCGATGCGAGGGACCGCGCCGGCGACCACCGGCGCGTCGACGAGGACGCAGCAGGCGCCGGCGCGGCGCAGCGTGCTCAGCGCCTCGTGCGTGTGATCGGGCAGCCACGAGCGGTGGCGGAACTCGACGGCCACCGTCCAGCCGGGCAACCGCGCGGGCAGCGACGCGAGGTACTCGAGCCGCGCGTCGTCGTAGCGGACCCACGGCGCGAGCTGGAAGAGGACGTAACCGAGCTTGCCCGCCTCGGCCAGAGGGGCCAGCGCCGCGCGGAAGAGTCGGAACGCCTCGTCGAGCGCCTCCGGCGGGAATTCGCCGGCCTCGATCTCGCCGCGGTGTGTCCGTCGCGCGCGCGGCGAGATCAGCCGGGCGACGTCGGCGGGCAGCGACTGGGGACGCGGGTGATGTCCCGTCATCAGCGCCCACGCCTTGACGTGGAAGACGAAGCCGGGTGGCGTCCGCTCGGCCCAGCGGCGGACGTTGAGCACGTCCGGGATCGCGTAATACGACGAGTTCACCTCGACGACGTCGAACACGGACGCGTAGAAGCGCAGCCGTGCGTCGGCCGACATCGATTTGCGAGGATAGAACGCGCGCGACTCGATCAGCGCGGGATCCGCCCACGACGAGATCCCGACGCGCACGCGCGGGCGGCTCACGCCGATCGCAACCGCTCCGCCTCTTCCAGCGCCGCCTGCACGCGCGGCCGGGCGAGGAACGTCTGGCGCAGGGCGGCCTCGGGCGCGGGGCCGGGCGGCACCGGCACGGCGTCGGTGCCGCCGACGGCGGCGCCACACGCGCCGCAAAAGCGCGCGGTCGGTCGCAGAGCCCGCCCGGACGCAGCGCATCGCGCCTCCAGCGCGACGCCGCATTGCTCGCAGAAGCGGTTACCCTCCGGGTTCTCCGAGCGGCAGCGGGAACAGATCATCGTTGCGGAAGATACACCGGGCGCCAGCCCGGCGGATCAGGCGATCTTCTCGTACACGCCGGGCGGGATGACGCGGTAGACGTTGATCGGCTGCGAGACGTTCTTGAAGGTCTGCGGCCCCAGACTCTCGAGAACGAAGTGCTGCCGGATCCGCTCGGCCGTGGCGGGACCGACGACGATGTCACCGCCCTGCGCGAACGCCGCGAAGCGCGCGGCCACGTTGGTCGTCGAGCCGGTCGCGGTGAACGTCCAGCGCTGGCCGCCGGCGCCGCCGAGCTTCGTGGCGCCCACGAGGGCCTCCCCCGTGTTGATGCCCATGTGCAGCGACACGGGCGGAAAGATCCCGCCGTACTCCTCGTTGAGCGCCGCCGTGCGCTGCCGGATGGCGAACGCCGCCCGCGTGGCGCTCAGCGCGTGGTCGGCGGTCGCGCGCTCGGACTGGAAGATGACCATGAGGCCGTCCCCGGCGGTCTCGCTGATGTCGCCGTGGTGCGTCTGGATGATCTCGAGGAAGGACGAGAAGTACGTCTGCACGAGCTGGTTCAGCCGCTTGGGCTCGAGCTGCTCGGACAGCTTGGTATAGCCGGCGATGTCCAGGAACAGGACGGATACCTCGACGCTCTTCTTTTCCAGCTCCGTCGCATTGGGGTTGCGCTCGAGCAGACGCTTGACCGACTCGGGCACGAACTTCGAGAGCTCGCCCTTGAGCTGCTCGAGCAGCTCCAGTCGTTGGCGCGACTCCTGGAGATTCTGCAGCGCGGTGGCGAGCTCGGTGTTCTTCGACTCCAGCTGCGTATACGCTTGTGCGAGGCGCTCGGTCATGTCGTTGAAGGCCGTCCCGAGCTGACCGAGCTCATCGCGCGCCGTTGCCGGCGCTCGCGCGCTGAAGTCGCCCTCGCCCACACGGCGCGCGGCCATCGCGAGCTGCGCGACGGGTCGCAGCACGATCCGCTGCATGGTCACCGTGAGGACGGCGCCCGCGGCGACGATCGTGAGAAGGCCGATGGCGAGCTGCCGATTACGATGACGCGCCACTTCCGCGAACACCGGCTCCATCGAGGTGGCCACGCGCACGACGGCGCGCACCTGATGGTCGCTGCCGTGACAGCCCTGGCATCGCTCCTTGTTCTGGATCGGGGTGAGCAGCGTGAAGTACCGTGTGCCACCGCGCGTCTCCAGCGCTTCCTGGATGGCCACCGTCTCGACGGCGCGCGCGAACAGCGGGTCGTTGATCTTCTTGCCGGGCGGCTGCGCCATTTTCTTGATGTTGCTCATGACCTCGGGGGCGAGCCCGGCATTCTTGTCGACCTCCATCGCCGTCGTCAGATCCGTGAAGGCCTCCATGCCGGTGCGGCGATAGATGTCGACGGCGTCGACCGGGGAATTCTGGCGCAGCTCCTGGATCACCGTGCGCGTCACGTCGGGCCGCTCCTGCAGCATCGCGCCCTCGATCGACGCGACCAGCGTCGCGGTCAGCCGCCGCGCCGCGACCTTGTTCTGCTCGACGAGGAGATCGGCCTCTCGCTGAATGGTGAGGATCGTCGACACGCCGAAGCCGATGATGAGCACGCCGACGATCAGAAGGCCGATCTTGAGCGCGAGCACCGAGCGGAAGACGACCAAGCGCATTGCGGCGACGATGGTAGCACTTGCCACGGAACCGCCGCGGTCGCGGGGAACGATGAAGGGGCCGGCGGCGGGCGCCGCCGGCCCATGCGCGTGAGCTATTCCTCGATGTCGTCGACGATGTCGTCGACGGCCTCACCAACCTTCCGCTTCGCCTTGCCGAAGCCCTCGCGGAGCTTGCCGGCGGCGCGCTCGCTGCGGCCCTCGGCCTCGAGCTCGGGATCGTCGATGGCTTCGCCCGTCTCTTCCTTGATGTAGCCCTTCGCTTTTTCGGCCTTGCCACGAATCTCGTCGCGATTCATGCGCGCCCTCCGTTCCGGATCGCGTCGCGCGAAAAACCGCCGCGATCCAAAAAAAAATTGTGCAAGGCCACTGCCAGCGGCTGGCGCCGTGCCGTTCCGCTACACGTGTAAGCGCCGGTTTTTTCAAATTTCGCCAATTTGCGCGTCAGCCATTTGACACCGCCTGTGGTAGAACTTTGCTTCACCCCCGACGAGGGGTTGCGTAGCGCATTACGAGATGCTAGCCTCTCGTCGCTTCGAACTCATCCATTCTGTCATTCGGATTTCTTCAGCACAGTCAAAGCTGCACGAGCACCGAAGGAGGAATGGCATGTTGAGCCGTCACAGCAAAGCGCTCGCGATCCTGATGATGAGCCTCGCGGTCGCTGTCGGTGGCCTGGTCCTTACCCGCCACGTGATCGCAGTCGCCGGCGAAGCGGACGCCGGCCGCCTGAACCGCTCGATCCTGGACTACATCGCCCAGAAGAATCCGCAAGCACCGATCCGCGCCTTCCAACGTTTCCCCGAGGCGCTGGTGGCCGAGGCGCAGAAGTCGAATTTGGATCACTGTCTCGCGCTCGCTCAAGCCGAAGTCGAATCCGAGTTTCGTCACGATGCCGTAGGCGCGGCGGGAGAGATCGGTCTCTTTCAGATGCTGCCGAGCACGGCCGCGATCATGGAGCCCGTCGTCGGACCGTTCAAACGACCCACGATCAAGCAGCTGCGCGAGGCGAAGACCGCGCGCGACCTCGGTGATCTCGCCGATCCCGTCGTCAGCACGAAATTCGCGATGGCGTATCTGCGCGACATCATGACGCGCAAGTCGAACGTGAAGGACGCGCTCACGGAGTACAACGGTGGCCCGGCCGGGCGGCACCCGCACTATTACCGGATGGTGATGGGCACCTACGTGGAGATTCTCGAGCGGCCCGAGCTGCGCTGCCGGTTCCGTGAGACGCCGAAGCCGTCGCCGACGCTCACGACGCTCCTGACCCGCGCGTAATTCCTGACGTCGCGTACGGAAAAAAGCGCCCGCGCGCGGTCGCCACGACCCGCGCGGCGCCGAATTCCTCCAGGCTTCCCTCGACGTCGACGTAGCGGCCGTGGTCGCCGACGACGCGACCGCGCCCGAGCAGCGGCGTTTCGGTGGGCGTCGGCCGCACGTACCGCACCGTGAGCTCGCCCGTCACCACGATCTTGCCCGTGGTGCGCACGACGGCGCCGCCGAGGATCTCGTCGAGATAGGCGGCGACGATGCCGCCGTGCGCCGCGCCCGGTGGTCCCTCGTACACCCGCGGCACCACGATGGGCGACACCACGCCGTCGTCGGCCTCGAACACACGCACGCGCAATCCCGACGGGTGCGCGGGACCGCAGCCAAAGCACCGATCGAACGCGTCGGCAGGGCCGGGAGAACGGCGTTGCTCGACGAGGCCGGCGAAAAAGTCTCGGAACGCGACGGGAAGTTCGGTGCTCACGGCGCGGCAGTGTACCATCGAGGACGACACCATCGCGGCGACTGGCGCCGTCTATTTGCGCGGGACGCCTCGATGCATTCCGTCAATCGCTGTCTGCGCGAGCGCGGCTACGATGTCATCGGCTGGCAGTCGGCGTCGATCGCCTCCGCCAGCTTCACATCGCGCGCGGTGACGCCGCCCGCGTCGTGGCTCCAGAGCGACAGCGTTACCTCCGAGTAGTGGATCGCGATGTCGGGATGGTGCTGCTGGCGCTCGGCGAGCGCGCCGACGCGGTTGACGAAGGCCAGCGCCGCGCGGAAATCGGCGAAGCGATAGACCTTGTCGATGGCCCGCCCGGCGCGCCGCCAGCCCGGGAGCCGCGCGAGCGCAGCGGCGAGCCCGGCGTCGTCCAGCGTCGCGCCCGCGGTCATGTTCGCGTGAACTTCTGCAGCGACCGGATCTCGCGCGGCGGGTTTTCCTTGCTGCCGACCGCCGTCCACGCCACCTCGGCCACGTACAGATCGCCGCGCGAGTCCACCGCGCACGCGTGTGGCGCCACGAACTCGCCCGGCTTCTCGCCGGGGAACGGGCCGCCGATCCGCTCGACGAGATCCCCCTTGATCGTCAGCACGCTCACCCGCGCACCGATGTTCGGCACCGCCTGGTTCACCGCGAGGTGGGAGGGGAGCTCGCCGACGAAGAAGAGGTCGCCCAGCCGCGCCGACGCGGCGAGACCGCACGGACGGTGCAGGTTGTTGAACTGACCGAGATAGGTGCCGTTCTCGTCGAAGATCTGCACGCGCGAGTTTTCGCGATCCGCGACGTACACGCGCCCGCCGGCGTCGGTCGCGATGTTGTGCGGGATGTTGAAGCATCCCGGGTCGGTGCCCGGTTCGCCCCACGACTTGAGCAGTCGTCCCCTCGGATCGTACTTGTGCACGCGCGAATTGCCGTAGCCGTCGGAGACGTAGAGATCGCCGGTGCGCGGCGAGATCGCCACGTGGGTCGGCCGGTTGAAGGGCTTGCCGCCGTGGGCCGTCGACGCCGTGTCGGGATCGCCGAGGGTCAGAAGTAGCTTGCCCTCCGGCGTGAACTGTCGAACGGTGTGGTGCAGGTCGTCGGTGAGCCAGATCGTGCCGTCGGGGCCGATGGTGATCCCATGCGCGCGGCGGATGACGCCTTCGCCCCACGAGCGCTTGAACACACCCTGCTTGTCGAAGACGATCACCGGATGCGCGCCGCGATTGAAGACCCACACATTGTCGTCGGCGTCCACGGCGACCGCCGTCGCCTCGACGAAGCTCCAGCCATCGGACAGCTTCCCCCAACCCACCACCGGCGTGTAGCCCATGCGCGCGCCTCCTCTCTGACCGTCGAAACGAGGCCTTATACTGCCACACGCTCGTGATGACCTCCATCGGCGCACGTGTGCTGCGCAAAGACGATCGCCGCCTGCTCACCGGGCGCGGGCGCTACGTGGACGATCTTCGCGTCGAGGGGTTGCTGCACGCGGCGATCGTGCGCAGCCCGCACGCACACGCGCGCATCCGCGCGATCGACGCGCGGGCCGCGCTGCGTTTGCCCGGCGTGGTCGCGGTGCTGAGCGCGCGTGACCTGCCGGCGTGCGCGGCCGGCGTCCCGGCGCTGGTGCTATCGGCGACGATGCGCGCGTACCATCACCAGGCGCTCGCGGACACGGTGGCGCGTCACGTCGGCGAGGCGGTTGCCGTCGTGGTCGCCGATGATGCGTACCACGCGACCGACGGCGCCGAGGCGGTCCGCGTCACCTGGGAGCCCCTGGCCGCCGCGGCCAGCATCGACGCGGCGAGGTCGCCGGCCGCGCCGCGCGTCTTCGACGACTGGCCCGACAACATCGCGGGCGTCGCGAAGAGCGGCGTCGGCGACGTCGCACGCGGGCTCGCGGAGGCGGATGTGGTCGTCGAAGCGGTGCTCGATTTTCCGCGGGTCGCCGGCGTCCCGATCGAGCCGCGCGGCGTCGTCGCGCATCCGTCGACATCCGATGGCCTGTTCACCGTGTGGTCCTCGACGCAGGTGCCCTACGCCGTTCGCGGTGCCGTCGCGCGCGCGCTGGGCCTCGCCGAGTCGCGCGTTCGCGTGCTGGCGCCGGATGTCGGCGGTGGCTTCGGCATCAAGGGGCACGCCTATGCGGAAGAAGTCATCATCGCCGCCGTCGCGCGGCGGCTCGGCCGCCCGGTGAAGTGGATCGAGACACGCCGCGAACACTTCCTCACGGCCGCGCCCGATCGCGATCAGCGCCACCACGCCCGGCTCGGCGTGGGGCGTGACGGGACGCTCACCGCAATCGAGACACGCTTCACGCGCGATCACGGCGCGTATCCGACGCTCGGCGACGTGATCGGGCTCAACACGATCAACCATCTCGCGGGCCCCTACCGGGTGCCGCACTTCGCCGGCGAGTGCGTCAACGTCGTCACGCACAAGACGTTCATGGGCGCATACCGCGGCGCGGGTCGGCCAGAGGCCGCGTTCGTCCTGGATCGCCTGCTCGACCGCGCGGCGCGCCGCCTGGGCATGGACCCCGCGGAGCTGCGGCGTCACAATCTGATCCGAAAAGAAATGATGCCGTATAAGCCCGGTCATGCGTATCGCGACGGCGTCGCGATCACCTACGATCCGGCGGACTACGTGGCCGCGTTCGATCGGGCACTCGTCTTGCTGGACTACGAGCGCTGGTGCGCCGAGCGCGACCGCCGGCGCGGCACGACGCGGCCGGTCGGCGTCGGGCTGTCGGCATATCTCGAGGGCACCGGCATCGGCCCGTTCGAGGGCGCCGACGTCCGCGTCGATCCCGACGGCAGCGTGGTCGTCGCCGTCGGCGTGTCGTCGCAGGGTCAGGCGCACGAGACGACGCTGGCGCAGATCTGCGCGAGCGAGCTAGGCGTGGCGCTGGAGCGCGTCCTGGTCGTGGGCGGGGATACCGCGCTGATCCCGTTCGGTCACGGGACGATCGCCAGCCGCGTCGCGGCGAATGCGGGCCCGGCGGTCGCGCGCTCGGCGCGCGAGGTGGCGCGGCGCGCGCGCGTCGTGGCCGGCGAGCTGCTCGAGTGCGCGCCGGCGGATGTCGTGCTCGCCGAGGGCCGCGCGCACGTCGCGGGCTCGCCGGATCGCGGCGTGGCGCTCGGCACCCTCGCCGGCCGCGCGCCGCGCAGCCGCGCGCTCGCGGCGGAGGGCGCGCCCGGCCTGCACGCGTGCCTGTTCTTTCATCCCGAGACGGTGACGTGGGCGTTCGGCGCCCACGCCTGCGCCGTCGAAATCGACACGGAGACCGGCGCGGTGCAGCTACGACGCTATGCGGCGGTGCACGACTGCGGCCGACCGATCAATCCGACGGTGGTGGAAGGACAGCTGCACGGTGGCATCGCGCAGGGGCTCGGCACGGCCCTGCGCGAGGAGATGGTGCACGACGCGAGCGGCCAGCTGCTCACCGGAACGCTGATGGACTACGGCCTGCCGCTCGCCGGCGACGTGCCGTCGCTGACCGTCGAGGCGCTCGATCACCCGTCGATGATCAACGAGCTCGGCGTCAAGGGCGTGGGTGAGAGCGGCATCATTTCGCCGAGCGCCGCCGTCGCCAACGCCGTCGAGGATGCGCTGGCCGAGCGCGGTGTCGAGATCACCCGCGTACCGCTGCTGCCCGGGCGCGTGTGGGAGGCGTTGCGCGCCGCAACGCGGTAGCTACCGCCCGTACTGCCGGGCCAGGTACTCGGCGACCGCCTTCGCGTCGGCGTCGCTGAGCGGCGCGCCGAACACCTTGATCATTTTCGTCACCACTCCGTCCCATTGTTTCTGATCGCCGGGCGGCTGCATGACGATGTAGTCGGTCGAGTGGCAGAGCGCGCAGCTCCGTTGCGCGACCTCGCTGCCCGGGCCGGGCTTCAATGTCCCGTCGGGATGATCAGAGGGCAGCGTGATCTCCTCGGCGCTCGCCGCGCCCGCCAGCAGGACCACGGCACAGATGATCGTGCGTACCAGCGTCGCCATGCGTCAGCTCACCTGATACTCGGCTGACTCGATGACGTTGCGAAGATAACCGGCCGGGTTCCACAACGGCTCCGTGCCCTGCGATTCCCCAATCCGGTTGAACGCGCGCACCATCACCTTCGCCGCTCCCGAGCGCGGCGGCGTCCAGACCGCGGACCACTCTCGGAACGAATACGGTCCGAGATCGCGGCCGAGCGCCGCACGCCGCCACGTCGTCCCGCCGTCGTCCGAGATTTCGACCTCGCGGATGCCGTAGCCGCCGTCGAACGCGATGCCTTTCAGCATGGCCTGCCGGCCGCCGGCCAG
>Ga0066673_10000726_pt1 | contig 10353 bp, 11 predicted proteins | sample GraSoiAngelo_122_FD_62302 | JGI IMG/M metagenome (GOLD analysis project Ga0066673, IMG submission 62302) | Grasslands soil microbial communities from the Angelo Coastal Reserve, California, USA - 14_0927_02_20cm | ecosystem: Environmental > Terrestrial > Soil > Grasslands | place: USA...
CATACTGTGGGAAAACGACAATCCTCGCCGTGTGCTCCTGAAAGATATGGCCGTGAATGAGAGCCATCCCATTCTTCTGGAGACGCAACGTCAATTGGGTGAATACTTCGCGGGCGAGCGAAGCACATTCTCCGTTGCTTTGGACACACGAGGGACCCACTTTCAAAAGAGCGTGTGGGACGCTTTGCTCCGAATCCCTTTCGGCGAAACCAGAAGCTATGGACAACTCGCCAAGCAACTCGGAAATCCGCGCGCATCGAGAGCGGTTGGCGCGGCGAACGGACGTAATCCAGTTTCGATCATCGTCCCTTGCCATCGCGTGATTGGATCGTCCGGAAAACTTACCGGTTTCGCCGGCGGACTTGAGCGGAAAACCTATTTGCTCAACCTGGAAGGGAAACGCCAAGCTGATCCGCGAGAGATGCGCGTAGACAACTGAAGTCCCCGGTGCTCCTCCCTCTTTACAGCGCTTTACTCAGCTTGACTACACTTTACGCAAGCACCAGCAACTTACGATTTCGCCCGCGGCATCAGTCCACCTAGACAGCACCACTCAAAAACTACCACTATTTCAAGGAGCGAAGCATGCATCGTCGCCGTACGCTGGTCGTGTGTCTGTTATCTTTCGCTGCGATTTTGTTGGGCACCGGTTGTGGATCTTCCGGAAATGCAAATATCCGGCTCGTCAACGCGCTTTCAAATCAATCAAGTCTCGACATGCTAATCGACAGCTCCAGCACGGCCACTTCGGTTGGATATGGCGCTGCATCAGGGTATGGTTCGGTGGCTTCGGGCTCGCGCCATCTCCAGGTTGAGCCCTCAGGGACGAACAACTTTGTTGCCGATCAAACCGCCAGTCTCGGCTCGGACACCTATGACACCGCACTTGTGACCAGCGGCGGCACCACGGTGCTGACGGACAGCCACACGGCGCCAAGTTCGAGCAATATCAGCATCCGGGTGGTGAATGCTTCATCAATTCTCGGCACTGTGGATGTATACGTAGTCAGTTCGGGAACAAGTATCAACTCCGTCAATCCAACGTTTTCCAGCCTCAGTTTCCCGTCGGCGTCCAGTTATGCTTCGCTCGCGCCGGGAAGCTATCAGGTAATTTTCACGCCAGCGGGACAGAAATTTGCGGAGCTCTCCAGCAGTTCACTGTCATTCAGTTCCGGCCAGGTAAGGACTGTGCTGGGTCTGGATATTTTCGGCGGTGGCGGTGTGACTACGTCCGTGCTCTCAGACTTGAACTAGGTAAGGCTGAGCTTCGGCGTGAACGGTGGAGTTATATTCGATATATGCCAAACCTGTTCACGCCGATTGCTATTGGTCACGTAAGAAGTCCGTTCATAAAAACCTCTGACATTCCGAAGGGACTCGGCGCCAAACACGATGCTGAGGGCGTTCTCGAAATCCTGCCAGAGTTTGCGGCTGGGCTAAAGGACGTCGAGGGGTTTTCACATTTTTATGTGCTGTGGGTGTTCGATCAATCGACCGATTTCGATCTTGTTGCGACGCCTCCGGCCGACAACGGCCGACCACATGGCGTATTTGCGACGCGGTCACCGCGGCGGCCGAATCCGATCGCCTTAACCGTAGTTGAGCTGTTGCGACGTGATGGCGCTCAACTGCAGGTTCGCGGTGTTGACATGCTGGACGGAACGCCCATTCTCGATCTCAAACCATACTTGTCCAGCGTGCGTGCCGAAGGATTGCGCCGTGGTTGGCTGGCTGAGGCTGAGAAGCGAGGCAGAGGCTGCAACGAGCGCAGTTAATACTCAAATCAACACCTAACGCTATTGTCGCCAATTCCCCGCCGATATACGGGATTTCCGGAGCTCGTCACAAGGCACGGAAGCCATCCTCCAAGCGCATCGTTACATCCCAAGTACCCGACGACTAAGTTGAGTAACGCATTTCGGAGGTTGGTATGAAGAGTTTGGCAACAATTTCGGCGGTACTGCTATTTCTATTCGGGCTGGCATCGGCCCCCGCGTTCTCTCAGGAACGCGATGATCGGTCTGCCCAGACACAAGACGACAGGGCGAAAGACAAGGACAAGGGCCCAGCTAAGAACGATGATAAGGCAATGAAGCAGGACGAAAATCGCGCGAAGCAGGATGAAGGTAAGCGCGATGAGGCTCGCCCTGGAGGCAGCCGGAACGATAACGCTCGACCGGACACTGACCAGAACAATAATTCCCGGCCGGCAACCGCCCGGCCGCAAGAAGAAAACCGGCGGGAGCAGCGTCCTGAGGAGCATGTGGACCGGGACCGCCAGCAGCATCCGATGCAGGCGCAGCGCGGAAAGCGTATTCCCGACGATCGCTTCCGGTCAAGCTTTGGACGTCAACATCATTTCCACGTCGATCGTACGCGCATTGTGAATGTATCGCAGCCGATCGTCGTGTACGGCGGCTACCAATTCCAATTAGTCGATGCGTGGCCGGCTGATTGGTCCTACGATGACGATTGCTATATCGACTACGTCGACGATGGGTATTATTTGTTCGACGTAATGCATCCGGGTATGCGCATCGCAGTATTCGTGATCGAGTAGATGTTAAGATTAGGAGGCGATTTTGACAGCGGCAGCGGGCCAACTTTATGCTTGGCCCGTTTTCTTATTCGACTGAATTCGCCTGGCGCATCAAGTGACGGCGGTAAATTCGTCTATAATCTGACGCCGAACATGATGAACGCTTCTGCAAGAATCTTCCCGATTCTGCTATTTGCGAGCCTCGCTGCCGCTCAATCCACTTTCACAAATCCCCTGCTCCCCTCCGGCCCGGATCCGTGGGTCGAATACCACGACGGCGTGTACTACTACATGAACACCACGGCGACAAATCTCACGCTTTGGAAGACGCGCAATATGGCGGATTTGAAGTCTGCGGAGAAGAAGGTCGTGTGGACGCCCCCAGCAACGGGGCCGTACTCGCATGATATCTGGGCGCCGGAAATTCATTTTCTCGCAGGCAAGTGGTACATCTATTTCGCCGCGGATGGAAAGACGAATCAGACGCATCGGATCTGGGTGATCGAGAACGCGTCTGCCGATCCGTTTCAAGGTGAGTGGACGTTCAAAGGCAAACTTGCGGACGCCACCGATAAATGGGCGATTGACGCTTCTGTCTTTGAATACCAGGGCAAGCTCTACTACATCTGGTCAGGATGGGAAGGAGATGAGAACGGTACGCAAAGCATTTATATCGCTCGCCTCAAGAATCCGTGGACAGTTGAAAGCGCGCGCACGCGAATCTCAACCCCTGAGTATCCGTGGGAAAAGGTCGGAGACATCCCTCCCCAGCTTAAACAGGACAACCCACCTCATATCGACGTGAATGAAGGGCCAGAGGCGTTGCTACAGGATGGCAAGGTTTTCGTGATTTACTCAGCCAGTGCATGCTGGACGGACAATTATGCGCTCGGAATGCTGACTGCGGACTCCGGAGCCGAGCTGCTCGATGGGTCGGTCTGGAAAAAATCACCGACTCCGGTCTTTCAGCAATCGCTGGAGGCGCATGTGTACGCCACCGGTCACAACTCTTTTTTTAAGTCGGCCGACGGGAAGACCGATTGGATCTTGTATCACGCCAACTCGAAGCCCGGCCAGGGGTGTGGATGGCATCGCGCCCCACGCGCACAACCATTTTCATGGAACGCTGACGGCACTCCGAATTTTGGCACGCCTGTACCCGCCGACAAGCCCCTTCCGCGTCCCTAGCTGCAGAAGCACATTAGCCAATGCAGGTCAGCGCCTGTCGTGATCATGGTCGCGATCACGGTCTCTGTCGCGGTCATGATCATGACTGTGCCGTCAGTCCCAATAGCGCTTCTGGTCTTCTTTCGAAAGATGCCGGTAATCGCGATGCGAGTCAATGTGGGCTTCGATCACCCACTGGTTGTAATAGCCCCGCTCATGTTCATCCCAACGGTGACGGTCATGATAGTAAGGATCGCTTGCGTAGTAGTGGTTCGCACAGCCGGTGGTCGCAAGCGGCAGCATCAGAGCCGCGCCTACCAGCAGTGATCCGATAGAACTGTATCCACGTTGCATGAATTCATCCCTTCCGCCGGAGATTCCACGAGCTCTGGTGCAGAGCTGCCGCCCCGAGTTGCTTATGCCCGCAGATGGCGAAAAAAAGAAGATCAACTTGCAATCAGCGGCACAGAAGCAAGCGCGGCTAATATGCCCACTGACTTCCAAACAGTAAATTTTTCGTGCAGAAAAATCCGAGCAAGCAAGACCGTGATGGCAGGATAGAGCGAGCTGAGTATGACCGCCGTATCGAGTCGCCCAGCTTGGCTGGCTCTTACGAAGAACGCTGTACCGATAACGTCCACACAACCAGCGATCAGCCCGAGAACAAATCCCAGAGGATAGGTGGGCGCAAATTTTCTTCCGAACAGGACAGTAGTTCCGGTAACTAGCAGAGACGCCGATCGTGCAGCCGCGGCCATCCAGAGTGCGCCTCCGCCGCCCGCTTTACGCATGAAAATGTAGAACAGCGCGAACCCAAGTCCTGCAACGATCGCCAGCCCGAGTCCGCGCGGACGGCTGCCGTCCTCCGGACGCGAGACCAGCCAGATGCCCAGCAGAGCAAGCGCAAAGCCTGCGATGGCCTTCGGCCCAGGCAAACCTTCGTGGACCATTCCGAATACTGTCGGAATTCCAGCGCTCAAAATCGCAGCGACGGGAGCCGCGATCCCCATGTTGCCTTGCGAAAGAGCACGATAGAAGAGCGCAAGTGAAATCCCGCCCGCAGCGCCGCCGGCACAAGCCCATTGCAAGTGCGAAACCGGCGGCATGGGCTCATGGGTCGCTATCGCCAGTGCCGCCATCAGCACGGTGCCGCTGAAATGTCCGAGGGCTGCGAGAAAAAAAGCCTGAAAGCGCCGGGCTGTATAGCCGCCCATGAAGTCGCTCACACCCCAGGTGCAGAATGCGCCGAAGGCGTAGGAGGCAGACAACAATTGAGAAGTACTGGACATGAATTCAGATGAAAGTAAAAGATGAGTTGAATGACTCAACGATTCAAGGACTTTGTGTCTCGATTTCCGGCGTTGCGCTCAGCAGGGCCTTCGTGTATCGATGCTGTGGATTTTCGGTGATCTGGTCAGTGGAGTTGAGTTCCAGAATCTTGCCGCGATGCATCACCGCGATGCGGGTTGAAAGATAGCGGACGATCGGCATCGAATGTGAAATAAACAAATAGGTTAAGCCGAAGTCGCGTTGCAGCTGTGCGAGCAGGTTCACGATCTGCGCTCCGACGCTTACATCCAAGGCCGAAACGGGCTCGTCGCACACGATGAATTTCGGGCGAAGCGCTAGCGCACGGGCAATAACGATGCGCTGACGCTGGCCTCCGCTGAATTCGTGCGGGTAGCGGTGCAAAGCGGAACTGTCGAGACCAACGGCGCGAAGCAGTTCGGCAACCTTGGATTTTGTCACGCCCCGAGTTCGATTGCCTCGATGAATGATGAGCGGCTCCGCGATTAGTCCTTCAACCCGCATCCGGGGATCGAGTGAGCTAAACGGATCCTGGAAAATAATCTGCATGTCGCGGCGGAGACGGCGGAGATCACCGCGGCCAGCAGCGAGAAGGTCACGACCATTGAAGCTGATGCTACCTGTTGTCGGCTCGATCAGCCGCAGGATAAGTCTTCCCAGAGTGCTCTTGCCTGAACCCGACTCGCCCACCAGACCCAGCGTTTCACCCGCATGCATATCGAGTGAGACGTCATCCACGGCGGGCTGCAGGCTTTTCTGGCGGCTTGCAAAGATGCTTTCACTCGGCGGGAAAACCTTCGACAAATTCCGGATTTCGAGCAGCGGCACGAGTGGATAGTAGCAGAGTCGAAACTTTACTTTTCTCAACGACTTCTAATTTTTACTGGCAACCATCCTGCACATCTGTTCCGTTGACAAGAGGTGAAAACTTGGACAGCGGCTACTACGCGGCGTGCAGCGCTCTAAAGACGCAAAGTAATGCGCTTGAAATCGTTGCCAACAATATTGCAAACGTAAGTACGGCGGGGTACCGCGGTCAGATCCCTTCGTTTGACTCAATCATCGCGCAGACCGCGGGCGGCCAGATGAATGGATGGGAACGGCTTACCAATGAGTTCGCTGCGCTGAACGGCTCGCGGCTGAATATGGCCGAAGGCAATCTTGAGCACACGGGAAATCCGCTGGACCTCGCCATCGAAGGCCCGGGATTTTTCACCGTGCAGAGCAAATCTGGCACGCTGTACACGCGCAACGGAGGTTTTCGCGTTTCCGCTGCCGGACAGGTGAGCGCGGCGGGTGATCCAGTTCTGAGTGCTACAGGCCCGATCACAATTCCGAGCGGTGAGCCTGCCATTAACGCGGATGGCACGGTTTCGGTGAGCGGCGCGGTGGTGGGCAAGCTGCAGATCGCGGAGTTCGCCGCGAATACCAAGCTTGAGCCGGCGGGCGAGTCCTACTATGCAGCGCCTTGGAAGGCGGCAAAATCGGCGATTTCAAGCAGCGTGCGCCAGGGGACGCTGGAATCGTCAAATGTAAACCCGGTGGCGGCGATGGTGTCGCTGATTTCGGCGCAGCGCCAGGCGGAGATGATGGAGCGGGCCATGAGCGCGTTTTATTCCGACTTCAACCGCATTGCCGCGGATGATTTGCCTAGAGTCTAGAACTCAAGATTAAGGGTTTCGGAGAATTTAATGCTGCGAGCGTTATACACAGGCGCGAGCGGAATGAGAGCGCAGGAGATGAACCTGGACAACGTCGCCAACAATCTGGCGAACTCCAGCACGGCAGGATTCTCCGCAGCCCAACTGGACAAACGCCGTGCCGGCAAGCTCGCAACCGCCATTCAAACGGCATTTCAACAGTACGGATCGCTACCGCCAAAACCAGCCGAAGTCGGGGGTTTGGCCGAGCATGGGATTCCCTCCCTGCTGCCCGTGGGAAACACTGAGCCGGACGACTTCGACTTGCTGCGTAAACAGGTGGAAAACGCGTTATCAGGAGAAATTGCCGGTGGAGAAGTCGCTGTGCGCGTCACTCATGAGGGCCTGGTGATCAGTCTGCGCGAAGTCGGCTTCTTCGACATTGGCTCCGCCCACATTCGGCCAAGTTCACGGCCGGCGTTCGACCGTCTTGCCGCTGTGCTTCAAGGTGCCAACACCGATTTACGGATTGAGGGCCATACCAATAATGTTCCCATTCGCAATGCGCGCTTCGCTTCGAATTGGGACCTTTCGACCGCGCGGGCGACGGAAACCGTTCGTCTGCTGATGTCGAAATACAATTTTGCTCCAGAACGCTTGGCCGCGTCCGGTTACGCCGAATATCGACCGATCGCCAGCAACGACACTGCCGATGGGCGCGCGATGAACCGGCGCGCGGATATCGTAGTTCCGCGAAAGCAGAGGCCAACATAGCGGCATCGGCGGACGTCAAGCTTGCCCGCTCAGCTAGAATGATTCTGTGCCGAAGCTGGCTCGAAACAGAATGCGGCTTGCGGGAGCGCCGCGCTCATCGCAAAAGCTTGAGACGCTCGGACTGATCGTCATCCTCGTCCTTATTCTTGCCATTGTTGTGACGCGTTCGTGGCACCATATTCCGTGGAGTGCGCGCTGATTGCCCGCGATCCTCTGCTGGTCGTCATTCTTGGCCCAACTGGAAGTGGGAAGACGGCACTGTCGCTTGCGCTGGCAACTCGCTTTCACGGTGAGATCGTAAATTGCGATTCCGTCGCCATGTATCGCGAGTTTACGATCGGCACGGCCAAGCCCACGGTGGAAGAACAGGCCCGAGCTCCGCATCATATTTTCGACTGCATTGATCCCCAGAGTTTTACAACCGCAGGCGAGTACTCGCGGCGAGCGCGAGCAGTGCTTGGCGAAATTCGCGAACGCGGAAATCTGCCGATTGTCGTCGGAGGGACCGGGCTCTATTTACGGGCGCTGCTCGAAGGACTTTTTCCCGGGCCAGAGCGGTCCGAAGAACTGCGGCAACGATTGCGCTCGATCGCGGATGACAAGGGGTCCTCGTATCTGCATCGCATACTTGGGCGGCTGGACTCGGCTGCGGCGGCGAAAATCCACGCTAACGACGTACCAAAAACTATTCGTGCTATCGAAGTTAGTCTCGCCGCGCGTCGTCCAATGACAGAGCAATGGAGGTCCGGACGCGACGCACTGCAAGGCTTTCGCATTTTGCGGGTCGGACTTGATCCCCCCCGGACCGAACTTTATGCGAGCATCAATGTTCGCGTGCGACAAATGTTTGAAGTCGGCTTGGTCGAGGAGACGGCGCAGCTTCTAAAAAGATATGGTCCATCAGCGCGGCCACTGAATTCCATTGGGTACAAACAGGTGGTGCAACTCCTCGTAGGCGAGATCAACCATGAAATCGCCGTAGCCGCGGTGCAGCAGGCGCATCGCAATTACGCCAAGCGGCAATTGACATGGTTTCGCCGAGAGCCGGACGTCAACCGGTTCTCCGGGTTCGGTGACGATAAGGACTTACAACAGCGAGCTATCGCGCTGATTGAAAAGAGCCTGTAAACGTAGTTACACGTTCTTTCCCGCGCCGCCGAGAGCCTTCACCTCGCGTTGGGTCAGTTCTCGCACTTTGCCCTTCGGCAGATCACCTAGTTGCAGATTCCCGATAGCGACCCGCACCAACCGCAATACCTCGATATCGCGTGCTGCAAACATTCTTCTGATATGGCGATTCTTGCCCTCTTCCAGCACAATTTCGATCCAGCAATTCTTTTCGCCGCGACGAAGTATTTGGGCTTCTTTCGAGCGCAGCAGTTCGCCCGATTCGGGCAAGCCCGCAACAAGCTGCGCGAGCAGGCGCTCGTCAGGCTGCGCCGATATCTGAACGTGGTAGGTTTTGGGTATATGCGATTCGGGTCCGATAATCCGGGCAGCCCAATGCGAATCGTTTGTCAGGAGCAACAATCCCTCGCTGGCTTTATCAAGACGACCCACCGGAGCGAGCCATTGCTGGTTGGGAGGCAGCAAAGAGTAAACCGTCTGGCGTCCTTTTTCATCCTGCGCTGTTGTCACGAGCCCGCGGGGCTTGTTCATCATTAAATACGTCTTATTTGCACCTAGGATCTTGTTTCGACCCACTTCGATTTGATCGCGATTGAGGTTGACGGGCGCTTCGGGATTACGGACAGTCCTTCCGTTCAGGCGAACCCGACCCTCAGTAATCAGCTTTTGGGCGGCAGAGCGAGAGCAGTAGCCTAACTTGGACAGCGCTCGGGCCAAGCCGGTGCGTGCCGGTCCCTGTTTCCCCACCGGCTTTCGCTTTGAATCAGGCATTTTGGCGATGGTACATACAATGATTGCACTATTCACTGTGCAATCGCTGGGCTAACGAAACAAATCACGGTAAACTTCAGCTAAAAATGGGCAAGATTAGAGATTTCTGCTTTTCAAGGGCCCACTCATAGTGCATAATTCGTGAACTTAAAATTGCAAGCTGTTACTCCGTCTAAAATTCACAACTCTGTGGGCGTATCCGAATGTGGCTTGAAAAACTTTCTTCAGGCGTGCTCCGAGTCCTGACCCCGCTCGGGCCACGATATCTGAAGCCGTCGTTGGCACAAAAGCTCTATCTTCTCTGGCTGTTCCGCAATTTCCCAACTCTGCCCCTCAAGGTCTTGAGTTCCCGTCAGCAACGACTGGTGGAATCCATGTGCGAACAGAACCGCTTCGTTTCGATGGGTATCGGCGTCGATGATGCACCGCTGATCGGGACACTCGAACAACGGCCGCAAGTGCCATCCGGCAAAGTACCGCCGCGACCTGCCAGCGGCTCGGTCCCGGACGTTGTCACGCCATTTGCGACTGACGCCAGACGACAATGAGCGATAGATAAGCGCTGAACTTCTACAATGTCCGGCAGAGTGGGACTTCTTCGCTGGTCATCTTTGATCAGTTTGCGTCTTCCTCATCGCGCGTACTGCTCCAGATTCATGGTTGCGGCCTACCCGGAATGAACATCCATCATCAGAATTCCTGTGACTACACGCAGAGAGTCGTTTTTTCGCCACCACTCGTTGAGCATCGTTTCCTGTTCTATTCTTGTCGCCTGGATCGCCCTCTATTTCCACTCTGACCCAAGCACGCATTGGGGCGCGTTCTTCGGCAATGCCATCGCCGACTGGACTGGCCTGGTCGTTACTGTCGTTGCCACCAAATACATGTATGAAATCGGCTCCGCCGAGAGCCGCAGACCGCCGCACCCGCGGTTCGCGCCGCTGTTAGAGAAAATTCGCGACCACTCGCTCAGCATCTTTCTGGTGATAACCGGGATCGGATGGGTCGTGGTTTTTGTACATTCGG
>Ga0066673_10000728_pt1 | contig 10339 bp, 7 predicted proteins | sample GraSoiAngelo_122_FD_62302 | JGI IMG/M metagenome (GOLD analysis project Ga0066673, IMG submission 62302) | Grasslands soil microbial communities from the Angelo Coastal Reserve, California, USA - 14_0927_02_20cm | ecosystem: Environmental > Terrestrial > Soil > Grasslands | place: USA...
CCAATTAAAGGAGGAACACCTATAAAAGAAAATAAAGTTATAGCTAAACTAATAGATAATATTGGATTTATTTTAAAATAACCTTTAAGTTGAGATACTAATTGTATAGGTGAATTATTCACATCTTTTAGATAACCTTCCTCTTTTAATAAAGAACTTTCTTTATATACTAAATGAAAAAACGAATAACCAATAGTTATTAGTAAAATAAAAGCATTTAAGTTTGAAATTGAATATTGTATAAGATAAAATAAAAAGGCTTGAATAGATTCTACACTATTTACTGATAGAGCCAGCAATAAAAATCCTAAATGGGATATTGTACTATAAGCATATAATCTTTTTATTCTAAACTGAGTCAAACCTAATATTGACCCTATTATTAAAGACAATAGCGAACTTAACATTAAATTATTTGTTCAGGTAACATTCAACAAACTATTACCTGTATAATAAACTAACTCTAAAAACATAATCAATATAGAGATTTTAGTTATAATAGCTACAAAAGTTGTTACTATTGTAGGTATTGCATCGTAGACATCAGGACTTCAAAAATGAAAAGGAGCCGCTGATATTTTAAACAGAAATCCCACTGACATTATAACTAATGAAGTCTGTATTGTATATGAATAAACACTTGGCATATTAGATAAATAATATAAACTATTATAATAAAAAGGTTCTTCTATGATTATACTATCAAAAATATTATTTACTAAAAACATACCATCTAAGCTTGTATTACCTGTATTTATATACAGTAAACCTTGACCTAAAAGTATAATACAAGAAGATAATCCTCCCAATAAAAAATATGTTAATCCTGCATTTGTAGACATTTCAGAATTTCTATAAATAGTAGAAATTATATATAAACCATAACTTTGTAATTCTATAGATAAAAAGATAGTTATTAAATCATTACTAGACATTAAAAAGATAGCTCCTGATACAACAAATAATATAATCAAAGGATATTCAATTAGTTTGAACTGTTCCCCACTTTTATTAATAATTTTTTCATTAGAATACATAAATTTAGAATACATAATATGATATAAAGATGAATATTGCTCTATAAAGACTTTACGAGGATAAAAAGAAGTTAATATTAATATTATTAAACTTAAAAATAGAATAAAAAGAGCAAAAATTTGATTATGACCTTTACAATATATTAATCCTCCAAACAAACTTAAACCTTTATCTACAAAAATTAAGCTTAAGTCAAAACTAAGCAAAATAAAACAATAAAAAAGAATAAGTAAAGCTGTTCTTGAAAACAATATTGATTTATCTCGTCTAGATGATACGGCATTAGATAAAAGAAGTAGTGTTAAACTGGTTATTAACATATACTTAATATTTATATATATATACATATATACATATATATAAATTACGTATATATATAATATTTTTTATTATATATTTATTAACTTATTATTGATTTTTCAATCATAATAAAAATTTTTCTAAACTTACTGATTGCAAGCTAATTGGCATTGAACTGTGAAGTATACCACATATTTCTGAACACTGCCCATAAAATGTACTTTCCCTATTTATATGTACCGACATTTGATTTAATCTACCCGGATAAGCATCACATTTTATACCCAAAGAAGGACAAGCAAAAGAGTGAATAACGTCTGCAGCAGAAATCATGAATCTAGTATGTGTTAACTCTGGTAATATAATCTTGTTATCCACTTCTAATAATCTAAATGCTCCTAATTCCAAATCAGATTCGGGAACCAGGTATGAATCGTATTCAATAAATTCTTCTTCATCGTTTATAAAATCTGCATATTCATAACTCCAATATCATTGATGACCTTCCACACCTAAAGACAAATTAGGATCAGTAACTTCATCCATTAAATATAACAATTTAAATGAAGGAAAAGCAATTAAAATTAGTATTAATGCTGGAGTGATAGTTCAGATAAGTTCTATCAGTGTTCCATGATTTAAATATTTATTACTTATAGTAGACTTTTTATATGTATAATTCTTTACTACAGAAATAAGTATTCATCCCACACTAAATAATATTATAAATAAGTAAAACATAATATTATTGTGTAATTCTACTATTGCTTCCATTTGAGGACTACCACTATCTTGGAAATATAATCCTCAAGGTTTAGCCACATCACATTGATAAGTAAAAATATTATTCATATCCTTCGAAACCACGAACCAAATCTAAATAGTTTGTAAATACTTTTACTAATATTATAATATATATATATATATATGTACATATATGTATATATACAATCACTATAACTAAAATAACATACTCACATTCATATGTACACACGTTATTTATTAAACATAATTATAAAAAAATATATTATTATTATTATAAATATAAACCGGGAGAGAAAATCGAATTCTCATTATTAATGTATGAAATTAATGTTTTAACCTTTAAACTATCCTGGCATTTTAGAAATATCAATAAATTAAATTATATTTTTAAAATCTACAATAAAAGTGTAAAATAATCTATTTATATATCTACTAATAAAATTAATCTTATGGATTGTGTTGGGTGACTTGAACACTCATTTATAAATATCAAAAATTTATGACTTACCTTTAGTCTACAACATATTTTTTTTTATTTAACAAAAAATTATTCTATGTTTTTTGTTACATTGCCACATAATTGTTTTTAAATAAATAAATAAATAAATTTTATATTTATATTACAAATATAAACAAATAAGTTTTACAACTGCTTTGCAAATATTTTTATATTTAAAAATATAGTGTATTATATATACACTATAAATAATTATATTAAATACAATATCTTATTTATATGTTTTAAGATTTAAATACAACACTTGTAAAAGAAAAATCTTAACATTACATATAACAAATAAAAAACAACACCTAAAAAAATAATAAATAATATTAATAACAATATTTATTTACTTAAATTTTAAAAGTAATACTTTATATTTAACAACTACACTAAAATTAATAAATAAGCTAAAAAATGGAATAATTATATGAAAATTAAAAGTCATCAAAATCAAAAGAAGGAGGAAAATCGTCAAACCCATCATCATCAACATGACCATCATCACTATTATTTGGACCTGGTGAATTGGATGGATTATTAGAATCATCATTTGGACCGGGTCAATTAGATGGATTATTAGAATCATCATTTGGACCTGGTGAATTAGATGAATTGTTAGAATAGGGACTATTATTAGAATCAGGATTATTATTAGAATTATTATCAGAACTAGAGGAGTCATTATTGGATGACATTTCACTATTTTCTTGATCTAACTCAATTAAACGTGATCTATAATTAGCCAATTTTCTTTCATGGTGTCCTATTCTGTCCATATTATCATCAATCTCTTTCTGAGTAATATTACAAGAATTTTCATACAATATAATGTCTTCCGCTAAAGTCTTATCATCATATACATCTCGATCCATTAATCTATCTGCCCTATTTAGAGTATCATATTCTTGTCTTGATAACGTTCCACCACTATCCACTTTATTCATTACATCTTGTATAATATTTTCAGATAATAATTCATTTTTTTCTTTATAATCTTCTATAGCATCAAAACGTTTAGAGTACTTAGTATTAATTCTTGCAACTTCAGATTCTTCTCCGTTGTCTGAAACTGAATCTGAAACAGCATCTGAATCTGAATTTTCAGATGAACTTCCACTAGGTACATAATCACTATCATAAGTATAGCTTACTTTCTGTCTTTTAAACTCTGGTTCTCCATTATCATCACCATCCTCTTCCTCTCTCTCTCTTTTTTTATCATTTTCAATCAATTCATTCATTATTTTATCAAAAGTACCACTACTTGTACCATTATTATTATTATCTCTATTTGACATAGTCTTCTAAAAAATTAAAACAATTTAACATAAAATCTCATTAAAATAAACCTTACACTATAATATGTATGGCTGAAGAAAATAAGTAAATCCGAGCAATGTAAGTATATGTAATATTACGATAGGTCCTTACATTCAATTACAATTTATAAATATATGTATACTCCTTTATACAAGGTATTTATAAATACGTACGATATACACTCAGAAATTAGAGACTTGCCCGGTCAGTAATAAACCGTTGACAAGTCCAAGGCAATCACTTCTAATACTAATATATATATATATATAACGCTAAATTAGGATAACAACCGAAAAAATACTTTTATAAAATTGTAAATATTTATATCTCATTTAACTACTTATATACACAATAATATATATATATATATATATTAATAATATATATACTATGAAAATAAATATATTGATATAAAAACTTTACCTTTTAGATTTAACCTAATACAAATATTTTCAATTAGATTAACTATAAGTATTACAATGAGTAAACTAAACTATATCATATATTTTTATAAATTATTAAGAATAAGATTAAAATATTTTAATCTTATTCGTATAACAAATAATTATATTTAAGTTATGATAAAAAATCTAACTTAAATATCAATATATAAAACTTATCTAGTAACTTTTATTTTCAAACATATAAATTAAATTAATCTAATTTAACAAGGAGGATACCTTGAATTGAACAAGGAACTTACTATGCCACATATAGTTGTTCTACCTATTGAACTATATCCACCTTTTATAAAAAAATATAAGATATATATATTTTATGGGTAACAAGACTTGAACTTGTATGGAAATTTCCATTCCGTTCTAAGCGAAACCTGACTACCAATTCCAGCATACCCATTATATTATTAGTAAATCAATTATTATATTAACAACTGATCAAAAAAATAAATTACATTAATGTTACTCAAATTAAATAATTTATTTATAAAAACTCAGTTTCATAAGTAAAACAAATCTCTCTCTCTTATCGTTACTAAAAATAGAATAAACTTCTATATATATATATATATATATTATATTTACACAAATGCCCAAGATAAGATTCGAACTTACAACCTAAACATCTTCAGAGTTCCGCTCAACCAATTGAGCTTCTTGAGCTTTAGCTTTAACAAATTGGAGATATTAGGACTCGATCCTAAATTAACGATATGCAAAATCGCAGTTTTACCTATTAAACCATATCCCCTATTATTTTAAATTAAAAGAATATATTTAATAACCCATAAGGGATTCGAACCCTTATCTTAACAGTGAAAGAGTTTTGTCTTAACCTTTGGACGAATGGGTCCATTAACAATAAAAATGTATGTATATATATATATATATATACATTTTTATCCAAAAAACGACATTAACGTTCATAATAATGATAAATAAATTTTTATTTATTTATAATAAAATAATATTTTTCTGTATACTTATTATTAATCTTTATAGATTTAATTATATAAAAACTATAAAAACCTGTAAAATAAATAGCTTTTCTTATAGATGAAAGTTATTTATTTAATATCTTTTACTATTAATAACTAATACATATTTGCCTTAATCTTATTTACAATTATTGCTAAGTTATCTATTTCAACACAACTTAACTTAAAAGTACCAATCCTTTCTATAAGATCTTTATTATGTTTAGATCCTAACAGAGATCTTGCTTTTTCTAACATATTATATTCATATTTTAATAAATTAAGATAATATTATTATTTTTCTTTTAAATAATTAAATTCATATATTTTAATTACACCTAACCCTAAATTAGAATAGCCCTATTTTAATAATATCTTATATATTATACTATTATTAGTTTTAATTTTTCTATTTAAATAGAATATATTGTAATAACTTTTAAGTCTATTAAAAGGATTTATAAGAAAATCAATATATCTTTTATCTATTAAAAGATTAGTTTATTTATAAATGCCTATCTTCTTGTTTTCCATTAGTATATCTATTTTAAAAAGTATTACTCTTATTACAATAAGTTATGAGTATAATTTATTTCTCTTTGTCTTCATTATTAAATACCAATAAATATTAATTATCTAATTTAAATTTACTTCTATAATAATGATTATCAATATTATTAATTAAATAAATATTGAAAAGAAATAAATCTAAACAATATATAAAAATTGTATACTGCTTCCCTAATAAATTGAGTTAATACACTTTTAATGTATCCGAAAAAGGACTTGAACCCTTATGATATTATATCAACGAAGCTTAAGTTCGTTCTGTCTACCAGTTTCAGCATTCGGATATATGATACTAGGAAGAAAAGGAATTGAACCTTTGATAGCAAAAGCCATTGAGTTTACAGCTCAACCCGTCATACCATCAAACGGGACCTTCCTTAAATAAATTACTCTAAATATTGTAATATAAACATTAAGGCTAGAATGAATTGAACACTCATCTAAGCTATCATGAGCAGCTTGCTTTACCAATTAAGCTATAACCTTTTATACGGATAAAGGACTTGAACCAATATAAACTGATCATGAGTCAATTATGTTACCTTTACATTAATCCGCACTAATAATATAAAAAAGTATTTATAAAAAATTTTTTTTATAACTAATGAGATTAAAATCACGTACTTAAAACTCTGTTATATTATATAAAGTGTATATAAGATTTGAACTTATAAAAATACTTTCGTAAAGCATTGTTTTACCCTTAAACTAATACACCTATAATACAATATACCCTTTTATATTAAATGCAACTTTATTTAAAATTTAACGATATGTATATCATATAGTTTATAACAAAATTAGTACTTTATATCTTAAAACATTAAAATTATTTTAATTAAAGCCTATATAAATATTATGTAATCATATATTACGTATATTTAAGAATATTATAAAATAAACTTCGTGCCTAGATGCATTCAACACTTATTTTTAGTTAATATAGCTTTTCTACCATGCTCATATAATAAATTATATATATACATACTTATACATATATATAATAATGTTATCTTATACATGTAATTTTCATTTATACATCAATAATTGATATACAAAAGTAAATTACACAATAACATTCTTTTATAAATAAATTTATACTATAAATCTAAACACTATAAATAATATATATTTATTCATATTCTATTAATATATAAAACATCATTTTATACATAAAGATTAATATTAGATATTAAAAAAGCAATAGATAAACCATGGATTAACATACCCAACTCCTTTCGTACGAAGGGGCTATTTTTACTTTATTCTAATATCCTCTAGAAGATAGAAACCATACTGTCTCACGACGTATTTAACCCAGCTCGTGTAGCTCTTTAATCGACGAACAGTCGTACCCTTCATGACTCTTGCATTCATGTGGATGAGCTAAGCCGACATCGAGGTGCCAAACTGCGCACTCAATTTGTACTCTCTGGCGCAATTAGCCTGTTCAATCTGTTAATTAAAAGACTTATCTTTATTTCCATTTTTTTTAATGGTTCAGACTATTTTTTCAATCTACTATATACTATATCTCATTTAACAAATAAATAGAGAAAAAAAATGTATATATATATATATATATGTTTTTTACAATATATATATATATTGTATATATGTGATTATTATTATTATTATTATTATAATATCTAATAACCACTAATTCAGCTTTTTATTCCATATGTTCCAATACGATTATAAGAATTAATATTAACATACTGTAAATTTGACTTAACGTAACCTCTTAATACTACTGCAGATAAACCATTATAGGAAGAGGTTATATTTTTTAAACTACCTTTACCTATATATTTAGAAATAGATCTCGAAGCTGTTAAACGTTTTGTTAATCTACCTGTACCTTGTAACTTCATACCACTTATTATCTTATGCTTTAAATAATAAAAAACAATACGACTTTTATATGATATAGGTTTATAAACTAAGTCATTATTTAACGGTATATTATTATTAATCGATAAATTTAAATTTTTTTTTATAAATACTGTATTTAAATTATTAATACCTAATAAATTCGAATAAAATCCATTAATATAAGGCTTTTTAGATAATCTTAAAGCCATTCTTATAACCTTTAATACTCTTCTATTTCTACTTTTCAATTTTTTAACAACCGCCAAAGCCAAAATATTTCCATCTAAATGTAAATATTTTAAATTAATAATGTTTATTTCTATTCTGTTATTATTATATAATTTATTTAAAATGTTTTTTATATTTAATATATTTTTAACCTGAAACTTATATCTACTAAAATAAATATTTCTTTTATATCATTTTATTATATATATACTTTTTAGTATTTTTTTTAACATTAAAAATAAGTTTATTAATTTTATAAACAAATATAGAGAATTAATTTGTAACTTTGTGAAATAGATTTTTCCTGATTTTTCCAACATTATTTTTAAACTACTTGTTCTCTTTTCTTTTAAATTATATAATAATATTTTTTTTAAAATATTTATCATTTTAGGAAACTTAATATAATTAAAAAAATAATTAATTATATACAAATATAAATATAAATATCTTTTTACCTTTTTATCAGTGTTAGACAATTTAAATATATTTTTATTAATTATCTCCATTTTTTCATTTAATCCACGCTTATCAAATAATGATCTTTCTATGTTTATATCTGTATCATTACTTAAATCTAAAAGTTTATGTAGTTCCGTTTTATCAAAAGGGGAAGTAAAAACATTTTTATAAAACAGTTCAGTAGACATCTTATTATTATTAAACATTTTAATAAAATGTTGTCTAATAAATATTATTAATTTTTGATCAAATTCAGGATATTTAAATAATAAAACACCCATTAAAAATGGTCTATTTTCAATAACAAACTGTTTACTTTTTTGTGTAAACGGTATTTTTATTATTTTCATCACCTTTGTCAATTTATGAAAGTGCGTTATCCATTTATTGAAAACATATAAAGTAATATATATCTTATTATTAAAGTGTTTAATTTCAGGTTTACCTACAAATATCTTATCCATAGATAAACTACTATACTTTTTTAATCTATTAAGATTAAAATAAATGTCAAATAACTTATATATTAATATATCTCTTAATGGTAACGTTTTTATATAATCATTTTTTTCTAAAGAATAAATACTATTATATCATTCTTTTACTGAGCTAGGATTATGTTTTAATATACCTTTATCTAGATAATTTTTCATTAAATTACCTTTACCTGAATCTCTATACTCTAAATTACGAATAGTATTAGATCTGTTTCTAATTTTTTCATTTAATATATACATATATTGGTAAACATAACAATTTAACAGAAATATGAAATTAATTTATATAAATATAACATAACAAAAAGCTGGAAGTAGACAAAATATTAAGAATAAATTCATAAATATTATTATATTTTCTTATTACAAATAAAAATACGAACTTATCTCTATAAATTTCACTATTAGTCGTTGAACGTTCTTTTAACATAGAATTAATATTCTGTTAAAGCTTCGCTTCAAGTATACTTATCATAAAGTCCTTATTGACTTATTACAAAGTTCTTCTTGAAATTTTCCCAGTTAAAACCAATAGTATTAATATTGGAGGACTGAATATTAATCCCTAGCGTAGCTTTTTCAATAATCCAAGACCTTTCCTTTTCGCATCTTGTGATCTTATGCCCTGCTTACGCAACTGAAAGATTTGTAAATCAATCAGTAAAGCAAGATTAAGCCATTAAACTTTCCAAGTAAAGTAAAATATCATATTATTAATATTTATTACCTAATTAATAATACAAATATAAATATTATATTTAATTTAATACTTAACTTACAATTATTTTCCTTATAAAAAATCTTACTTAAAATAAATAAAATAAATTTAACTCAATAAAAATATAACTGTATTAATAAGCTTTATATCAATAAATAAATAAAAATAAAAATACGTTATAATAAATAACATAATTTTTACAATTTGAATTTTGGATATACCCAGGTACTTTTTATGGGATCTGTGCCCCGCATAAACCATCTACTAGCAACTGTTTTCTATAAAAATCTATATATTTTATATACAATTATAAACATTTATATGTCTATACTTTTAAACTACAAGTTTAAATATAAGGTACTTTTTTTAATCTGTACCCTGCATATATATATTATATATAGATATTATATTTAATTAGTAAATTTATTGTATACATCATTATAAATATTAAAATTAAGATATATTATAACAAGTAGTGACACTATATCTTAACTTTAACAATGATAAAATTTTAATAACCACAGTTTCCTTAAATTAAAAATCATTCACCTATGGTCACAACCTCCTTAAAAATAAGCGAGTACAACAATAAATTCCTGATATAATAAACAAAATAAAGGTGTTTCATC
>Ga0066673_10000729_pt1 | contig 10335 bp, 9 predicted proteins | sample GraSoiAngelo_122_FD_62302 | JGI IMG/M metagenome (GOLD analysis project Ga0066673, IMG submission 62302) | Grasslands soil microbial communities from the Angelo Coastal Reserve, California, USA - 14_0927_02_20cm | ecosystem: Environmental > Terrestrial > Soil > Grasslands | place: USA...
GCGCGATGATTTGTCCACTGACCTGCGCCTGGACCTGAACTGTTTCATACGCGGCGCAGGTGCCGATTTCGTCGAGATAAAGCGGTACATCTTTGCTGATTACTTTCGCCACCAGCACCGATCGCGTTGGCGGCTGAGCACCTTTAACCTCGCTGGCCTTGTGTTGAAGAATCCGATACGTGACAAACGCTGCCAGAATGATGAAAAGCAAGTACGCCCACATGGGAATTCTCTGAGTGCTGGCACGGGTGCGTTTCATTTGAGGCTTCGTCGAGGGTCGGGAAGCACCGTGGTCGAACGTCTTAACATCGCTCGTCTCCGTGTTAAGTTTCATTTGAAGCCTCCGGTGCGCCGGGAAATTGTGTTCTTTCTTGGAATCGAATGTCGCCGTTTAGTCTGGCCGTTGGGCTCGGCGAAAATGCGAGCCAATCGCTGGCGCGTGGCGGACTGGCGGCTGTCGCTCTCCTCTGCCCGCTCACGAACCCCCACCAGTACTTTCATGCACGTCTTGAGATCGGAGTCTGTGATATCAGCCAACAGTTCGTGACGAAGTTTGTCGGCAGTTGCGTTGATCTGGGCAATTACCCGTTGGGCGCGTCGGCCGAGAAACACCATTTTGCAACGGCGATCATGTGGAGAATTTGTGCGCGTGATCCAAGCCTCCCGCTCCAGGCGATGCAATAACGCCACGACTGTTGGCTCTTCTACACCCAGACGCGCTGCAATTTCGGCCTGCGTAAGCGCCTCCGGCGCAATGGAGAGATGCATTAGCGTGCGCCATTTGGCCTGGCTCAGACCCATGGGCTTGAGACGCTCATCTAGCTTTTGCCGCCATGCACGTGCGGTACCGTGGAGCAATTGGCCAAATGTCTCGTCATCGGACATAGTGCAGATCAATTGGTTAGCATACTAACCAATTCTGGTTTTCGATTCTGTCAATCTTCGTTCGCCGCAAGCCTGAAAGAAAAAAGGCTGCGACCGGGCAGTGCCAAGACTCAATACTGTATGTTCGATGTCTCGCTCGCGCTGCAAGGCTGCTCTGCTTCATCAGGCAGCTGTCGCTTCGCTTCCACCACAAGAAGAGCGCCGCGCAAAAACAAAGAGTCAAACAAGGTTGGATCGCGTGGACGAAGTAAACATTCTTTTTCCGGTGGAACCCAGCAGGCTAATATCGCTTTAAGGTCCGACCTCAAAGAGGATCATCTCTTGTTTGGTATAATCCGTCGCGCGAGCGATTGGATGCGCTTTGCGCGGCGCCCACTTTTGTGTTGACGCTGCTTCCACTTCATTATCGGCTCGGACGAGGAAATAATGTGTTTCCTCGGGCAGGTCCGCGACGCTGCTCACATACTCGAGCGGCGCTTTTATGTAGAAAAGCACCGGCACATAGCGTGGATTGACTGAATAAACTATCTCGTCGCCCGGCAACGCGCCGTTAATTGTAGCGGCAGCCCTCGTTACCTGCTGTCTGCCCCGCAGAGCAAGCGCGGTGAGCGGATACCCGATTCCGCCAATCACTAGCCCAAGTCCGACGAAAGCGATCACTGCTTTGGCAAACGGATTCTCGCTTCCTAAGCGCACTCCCCCGGGCCAATGCAGTGCGCCATCGGCATAACTCATTGCCAGCAGCCACGACGCCGGGACCAAGTACGGCATGCTGTAGCGGGCGATTCCTCCGGGCACGAGGTTTACAATAAGAAAAGGCAGCGCCGTCCCCCAGACGAGCGCATGAGCAAGTTGCCGCTGATTGTGATCCCGAAATTTTGAAAATCGCAGAAACGGAAACAGAACAAGCCACGGCAGGAAATATATGAGACCGCGCGGGATATTCAGGATCCAGTTCACAAATTGGAATTCAGTGCCTTTCAGCCGTCCGGTGAATTGAATCGACCAGTTGTGCATCGCCGCCGGGATCGTCATTGTCCTGACAAACGGAACGGCCCAAGCAGCGAAGATGCCGAGCATAATTGTAAACCCAATGAAATGCGCGGGGTGAATTAGAAGTCGCGAATTCTTGTGCTGCCAAACGACAGCCAGCACAATCGCATAGAAAAATACAAGAAGTGTCGGCCCCTTCGTGAGCATCCCAAGCCCGAGAAAAATCGAGGCGGGAACCCAAATGAGCCATGCGGACTTTTTTTGAGTCCAAAAGCTCAACCAACAAATAATGGCAAGCCCGCAGATAGAAACGTAGAGCCCCTCGATTTCGATCAAGCGGCCTTTTTCAATCATGCCGATATTCGTCAACCAGATCAACGCTGCGATCAGTGATCCCTTGGGGCCGAGGCTCACGCGCGCGACGGTGACAAAAGCAATTGCCACCGCGAGCACAGCAAGAGCTGAAGGCAAGCGGGCCGTCCCTTCATTTCGCGCGCCAAAGAATTTAAACGATGCCGCGACAAGCCAGTTCACCAGTGGCGGCTTTCGGAAATAAGGATTGCTGCCCACTTGCGGCACAACATAATCGCCCGTCTTGAGCATCTGGATGGCCGGCAAAATCCGGCGCCCTTCTTCTCCCTTGATGGCCAGTGAACCGAGCGCTGGCAGATAAACCACCGACCAGACCAAGAGCACAATCAGGAAAGCTTGGATCCGCGAATTCATCGGATGCTGGATGTTGGACATTGCGAGTTTGACGTCAAATTAAACCGCTGCGCAGCTTGACGAGTAGACCTCACAAAGTTATCCTTAGAATCTAGTCCGCGCGCTGATCGGAGTGGGAACTGGCGTCCCACTCTTTTTAGTCTGCGGGCTGCATGTTTTTATGAACGCGGAATTTATTGCCATGCTCGACTACCTGGAGCGGGAGCGCGGGATCAAACGCGATATCCTCCTCGAGGCCGTTTCGAACGCGCTGCTCTCCGCCTCCAAGAAGAGCGTCGGCGCGTCGCGCGATCTGCGCATCGATATTAATCCCAAGAGCGGCGAAATCCGGGCGCTGGCCAACCTGCTGGTAGTCGAGGATGTAACGAATCCACAAGATGAGATCGAGCTCTCAAAGGCACGCAAGATCAAACCGGACGCGAACATTGGTGACGCCGTGGAAGTAGAAGTCACACCGAAGAATTTTGGGCGCATCGCGGCGCAGACGGCAAAACAAGCCATGATGCAGCGGATTCGCCAAGCCGAGAAAGAAATGATTTACGAGGAGTTTAAGGATCGCGCCGGCGAAATCGTGAGTGGAACCGTGCGGCGCTTCGATCGCTCCGATGTGATTCTCGATCTTGGAAAATTTGAAGCCATAATGCCGCAAAGGGAGCGCGTCGTGGTGGAAGATTACAATGTCGGCGACCGCTTGCGCGCCTACGTGGTCGCGGTCGAGAACGGCGTCCGCGGCCCCGAGATCATCGTCTCGCGCAGCCATCCCAATTTTGTGCGCCGGCTTTTCGAGCTTGAAGTAAGCGAAATCGCCGACGGCACGGTGGAGATTCGCGGCATCGCCCGAGAAGCTGGTTATCGCACTAAAATCGCAGTCTGGAGCGCGAACGAGAAAGTGGACCCCGTAGGCGCCTGTGTCGGCATGCGCGGCTCGCGGGTCAAAAACATCGTGCGCGAGCTCAATAACGAAAAGGTCGATATCATCCGCTGGAGCTCCGATCCAAAGGATTACGTTCTGGAAGCGCTCAAGCCGGCGAAAGTGAAAAACCTGGCTTTCGATACGGAAAAAAAGAGTGTGCAGATTTCTGTCGATGAAGATCAGCTGTCGCTCGCGATTGGAAAAAAGGGACAGAACGCACGATTGACCTCGCGATTGACCGGTTGGGAAATCAACATCGGCAAGGATACGTCGGCGACAACCGTGGTGGAACAAAAGGTAGCGCAAGCTGCGCAGACACTTGCCAGCGCGCTCCCTGTCACCGATGAGCAGGCGCTCACCCTGGTGAAATCCGGCTTTACCAATTTAGAAGGATTGCGCGATGCGGACGTGCAGGATTTGGTGGATATTCTCGCAGTCGACGAAACAAAGGCACGCGAGATTTACGAGGCAGTGCACCGGCAGGAACTCGTACAATAACATGGCTCTGCTTTAAGGGCTTGAGCCATGAGCGAAATTTTGAAGGAACGACGATGGCAACGAAGACGAGCAGCAAAACTGCAACGCGTAAACCGGCCGCACACACGGCCGCGCGCAAGACTACTGCTCGTCAGCCAGTAGCAGCGCCGAAAACAAAGGTTCTCAAGAAAGAGCCAAAGCGGGATATCGCGCCAGAGCAGGCCGATGCGGCAGCTCCGACTAAATCGGGCACGCTTTCGCCAAAGACGGAGCCTCGAACTACTCCAGCGCCGAGCCACGAACACGAAAGCGTCTCGCTCATCGACAGAAAAAAACCGCGCAAGAAGACAGAAGGTGGCGAGGTAAAACCCAAGCGGGATCTTTTACCTCCAATCTCGCGCATCCGAGCGTCGCTGGAGGCAACTGTTGCTCCGCCAAAACCTGCAGCACCGGAGCAAACGCCCCCCACTCAAGCGCCGACCGAGGCCGTGACACCTTCTGCTGAGGCAGAAGCCGAGCCGCAGAAGATCATCCTTATCAAGCCTCCAATTGTTGTTAAACAATTAGCAGCTGAGCTTGGCTTAAAACCGCATCAAATCATCGCCGAATTGATGACGCACAATATTTTCGCCAACATCAACCAGACAATCGAGCCCGATATTGCGGCGAAGATTGCGGAGAACCACGGGTTCGTTCTGGAAAAGGAGCGCCGCGAAAAAGGCGCCGGCGTTCACAAGGTGGAACAGGTAGTCGTCGCGCCGCCTCCGCCGGTTATTAAAGAACCAGAGGAGCTCAAGCCGCGCGGTCCCATCATCACCTTCATGGGCCATGTCGATCATGGGAAGACCACGCTCCTGGACGCGATTCGCAAGACGCGTGTAGCGGCTGGCGAAGCAGGAGGAATCACCCAGCACATCGGCGCTTACAGCGTCAATCACAATGGCGCGACACTTACTTTCATCGACACACCGGGCCACGCCGCCTTCACCGCCATGCGCGCACGCGGCGCCAACGTGACCGATATCGTCGTGCTGGTGGTCGCGGCGGATGATGGGATCATGCCGCAAACAATCGAAGCGATTAATCACGCCAAGGCCGCGCCGCATGTGAAGATCATGGTCGCCGTCAACAAAATGGATCTTCCGGGCGCGAATTTAGATCGGGTCAAGAAACAACTTCAGGAGCATGGTCTGAGCCCCGAAGACTGGGGCGGTGAAACGATTATTTGTCCGGTCTCGGCGACAAAAGGCACTGGAATTGATCAGTTGCTTGAGATGATGACGCTACAGGCCGAGGTGATGGAACTCAAAGCCTCGCCGAGCGCCAGAGCACGCGGCACTGTCATCGAAGCGCAAGTTGAAGCGGGACGCGGCCCTACGGCCACTGTGATCGTGCAGATGGGCACATTAAAAATCGGCGACCCGTTCATCTGCGGTGATTACAACGGCAAAGTAAAATCATTGCTAGACGATCACGGCCAACCGGTCAAAGAAGCCGGACCTTCAACGCCAGTGAAAGTGCTTGGTTTTAGCGGCCTGCCGAATGCCGGTGACGAATTCCTTGTCATGGAATCGGAGCGCGAGGCGAAACAATTGAGCGACGAACGGCTCGAGGCAAAGCGTGCGAGCAAGTTGTTCGTTCCGCAACGCGCGACGCTGGAAAGCCTGCTCGAAACGGCGGAAGGCCAAAAGATCCTGCGCATCGTCTTGAAATGCGACACGCAAGGCTCGCTCGAAGCGATCGTCGGCGCGTTGAAACAAATCGAAAGCAAAAAGGTTAATCTCGAAATTATTCACTCTGCTGTTGGACCGATTTCCGAATCGGACATTTTGCTGGCAAGCGCGTCGGAGGCGGTCGTGATCGGTTTTAACGTAAAGGTCGAGGCCATGGCAGTCCCGGCTGCGAAACGCGAAGGCGTCCAAATCAAGCTTTACAGCATCATTTACGAATTGCTCGATCAGATGAAAGACGCCATGGCCGGACTACTCGAACCCGAGTTTCGCGAAACAGTCATCGGTCACGCGGAGGTAAAGCAGGTTTTCCAACTCAGCAGAGGCATTGTCGCCGGCTGTTTGGTCACTGATGGCCGCATCGCCCGCACTGCGCGCGCTCGCGTCTTGCGAAAACGCCAGCCTGTCTATGACGGCGGCCTCTCGACACTGCGCCGTTTCCAGGACGACGTGAAGGAAGTGCGCTCCGGCTTGGAATGCGGGATCAAGCTGGGCGACTTCAACGAGTATCAAGTGGGCGACGTGATCGAGTGCTATCAACTCGAACAGATTGCGCAGAAACTTTGATTCGTTAAGACGTTAAAGCGTTGAAGCGTTACAACGGAATTCTTCTGGCCGCGTCAATCTTCAACGGTTCAACGACCATGAAACATCGGCAACTCCGCTTAAACGAACTCGTAAAACGTGAGCTGAGCGTAATCATTGCGCGCCAGATAAATTTCGAAGGCGTGCTGGTCAGCATCAACGCCGTCGATGTTACGCCCGACCTGAAGAACGCCCATGTCTTCGTAAGCATTCTTGGCGCGGCAACGGGCGCGAGCGTGATCGATAAACTGGAAGCGCATCGTCCCGTGCTGCAAGCTGAACTGTCCCGCCACGTCGTTTTGAAATACACGCCGCATCTAATTTTTCATATCGACGATTCCATCGAGCGCGGCACGCGTGTCCTTGAGATTTTGCAGAATCTCGAAAAACCCCGCGGCGAGAACGAGTGAGCAACACGACGTTCGAGCAAATCGGCCGCGTCTTGCGGGAGCATCAGCGCTTCGCGATCTTGAGTCACGTTCGCCCCGATGGCGACGCGCTGGGCAGCCAACTTGCGCTCGCACTGTCGCTTCAGCAACTTGGCAAGGACGTTCGCGTTTGGAACGAAGACGGCATGCTCGAGAAATATTCCTTTCTGCCGCGCGCGGAATTGCTGACCAAGCCGCCCTCCACCGCCGACGATGTTGATGTCGCCATCGCGCTCGATACGGCAATTCAAAATCGATTAGGAACCACGTTTGCCGCTATTGGCTCAACAAAAATTTGGATTAACATCGATCATCATCGCAGTAACCCCGGCTACGGCGATTTGGTGTTCGTCGATGAAAGTGCGCCGGCAACGGGAGAAATCATTTTCAACCTGATTAAAAGCCAGGGCCTGCCTCTCAATCACGACATCGCGGAGAATCTTTATGCCGCGATCTCCACCGACACCGGTTCGTTTCAATACCCGAAAACCAGCGCGCGCACATTCGAGATCGCAGCGGAAGTCGTGCGCGTCGGCAATCTCGACGTTGGGCAAATTAGCCAGCAATTGTACGAGAACTATCCGCGGCGCCGGCTCGAATTGTTGCGCGAACTGCTGCGAACCATGCGTTTTAGTGAATGCGGCCGAGTGGCGAGCTTTAGCCTCACCTTAAAAACCGCCGCAAATCTGACCGTTCTTCCCGAAGACAACGAAGGATTGATCGATCATCTCCGGGCAATTCGCGGCGTGATCGTCGCAGTTTTTTTTGAAGAATTGGCTGACGGCAAAGTGCGCATCAGCATGCGTTCGAAAGATGAAGCGATCGATGTCTGCGCGATTTGCCAGAAATTCGGCGGCGGCGGACACGCACTCGCCGCCGGCGCGCGTGTTCGAGGAAGCCTCGCCGAGGTCGAAGCAAAGGTTCTGGAGGAAATTCGTGGAGTCCTTGAGCGCAAATCCTGACGGCGTGCTGCTTGTCGATAAGGCGGAAGGAATGACGTCGCACGATGTCGTTGCGCTAACGCGGCGAAAACTGGCCACCAAGAAAATCGGTCATTGCGGCACGCTTGATCCGATCGCTACCGGTTTGTTGCTGCTTACCATTGGGCGCGGCACAAAGGTTCAAGATTTGCTCATGAGCGAAGACAAGGAATATGCCGGCACATTCGTGCTTGGCGTGACGACCGACACGCAAGATCGACAAGGCGAAGTCATTCAGCAGCGGCCAGTCCCGGCATTGGGAGAAGATCAAATTCGCGCCGCATTTGAAAAGTTCCGGGGCGATTTCTACCAACTGCCGCCGATGGTCTCCGCGAAAAAACACGCTGGCGTCCCGCTTTACAAGCTTGCCCGCCAGGGAAAAGTCGTGGAACGGGAGCCGCGTCTGGTGCATGTCTATCGCTACACAATCGACCGGATCACGTTGCCCGAAATCGACTTCAGCGTCCTTTGCAGTAAAGGCTTTTACGTTCGCACGTATGTCCACGATATCGGCGAGATATTGGGCTGCGGCGCGCACTTGAAATCGTTGCGCCGGACAAAATCCGGCCGGTTCGATGTGGCGAACGCCGTCACGGTCGATCAGATCAAAAACGCAACCCGCGAAGAAATTCTGAACCGGATGCTCAGTCTGCCCGAAGTTTCCAGGATGCGCGGAGCGTGAGGAGAATGACGAAATCCGAATGTCGAAGCTCGAAGGAAATCCGAATATCGAAGCCCGAATGATTTCACGCGCACCGCGTCTTGTTTATTCGTGCTTCGTCATTATTTCGTCATTCGTCATTCGTCATTCGTCATTCTTATGATGCAAATCCTGCGTTCGATCCCAGAGCACTCGCAATTGCGCGGTCCACTATTTCTGGCCATCGGCGTCTTCGACGGTGTCCATTGCGGTCATCAGACAGTCATCTCGACCTCTGCCGAACACGCCAAGGCGGCCAATGGAACGCCTGTCGTGGTCACTTTCGATCCGCATCCAGAGAAAATATTGCGACCGGAAAGAGCGCCTCATTTGCTCACTGCCACGCCGCACAAGATCGCTTTGATTCGCGATCTCGGCGTAGCCCATCTTCTGATCATCACCTTCGATAAAAAATTTGCGGCGACCGAGCCTGAAGATTTCGTGCAGCAATTAGTGCAGCATTCGAAACCGCTTAGCGAAATTTGCGTTGGCCACGAATGGTCATTTGGAAAAAATCGCCGTGGCAATCTCGAACTCCTCAAGAAGCTCGGGGCACAGTTCGACTTCAACGTCATCGGAATTCCGCCGGTAACGATCAACGGCGAACTCGTAAGCAGCACGACGATTCGTCGGGCGGTGGAAGCGGGCGATCTCGCAAAGGCTGAAGCGATGCTTGGCCGCGAATACACCATTCTGGGGACTGTTATGCGCGGCGACGATCTCGGAAAAAAGATTGGGTTTCCAACAGCAAACCTAAGTGCCCACAACGAACAGTTCCCGCCAAACGGCGTCTATTTCGCCGAAGCGAAGCTAGATGGAGTTGCTTATCCGGGTGTCGTGAATCTAGGTTATCGGCCCACCGTCAGCAGCAGCAAAACAGAGCGCGTGCTCGAGATTCATCTGCTCGACTTCGACCGCGACATTTACGGCAAGGATCTTGAAGTGCGCTTCATCCGTTATCTCAGGCCGGAGAAGAAATTCGAAAATGTTGATACCCTCGTGCGCCAAATCGAACGCGATGTGCAGCAGGCGCGCGAGCTGCTCGGAGCGTAACTGAGCCGCTGTTTCAAAACCGCAACCGCGCAAGATCGCGCACTTCCGGCGTCTTGCGGATGGCAAAGATGACAGCGAAGGCGCCGACCACGAGCCCGCAACCGAACGCGAACACGAGCAACAGCCAAATCGGGAAGTTTGACAACTGGATCACGCCTTCACGGACGAATCCGCCGGAAAGCAAGTAAGCAATCCCGCTTCCAAGGATTGCCAGGCCGAGGAGGATCATTGCACGCAGCCAGCGCGGCTCGCGCTGCGCGACTGGCAAGTTGGCCATAACGCGCGCGGTGAAGCCTTCGTCGTCGATATACGGTGCCGCTTCACGGAGTTGCCGGTCCAGTGTTTCGTCGTCAATCATTGCGTTCATTATATCAATTCGGTCCCCACGCGGCCAGCGTTCGTTTCAGTTTTTCGCGACCGCGCAAGACATTGGTCTTCACGGTGCCGAGCGGAATATCGAGAACGCGCGCAGCTTCATCATGGGACAATCCGTTTTGACAGCAAAGCACGACAGCCGTGCGCTCGTGCAAGGGAAGAAGGTTCAATGCGTGCATAAGATCATGTCTCAAACCGGGATCGACAGTCTGCGGATCGTGCTCCGCTTGCAACAGCTTCTCGTCCACGCCGACAAGCTCTTTGCGTTTGCGCGCATTCTCGCGAAAACAGTTGTAAGCGATTCGGTAAAGCCATGTGGAAAATCGCGCTTCGCCGCGAAAGCTCCGGATGTTCTTGTAAGCGCGAATAAAGGTTTCCTGCCCGAGATCATCGGCCAGGGAAACGTCTGTGCGTGTGAGTTGTCGAAGCAGGCCGCGCACATTGGATTGATGCCGCCGCACCAGCTCGCCAAACGCGTGCTGATCGTCAT